>BNJU01003757.1_pt1 | contig 327246 bp, 471 predicted proteins | sample 8539281 | NCBI WGS metagenome assembly BNJU01 (sample SAMD00202456, study PRJDB9452) | human saliva metagenome | isolation source: human saliva | place: Japan
AAAATCTCGGAATTAAACCGAGACTTCTTCAAATATATTATTTTATTTAGCTACATAAGATATTACATAATGCATATTTTCGGTGTTGTAAATTTGATATCTTCTATTTCAAATTTCCCGGTTAATCCGTCTGCCATAGCTGTTTGATGAAAATGTGATAAAGCTATACCCAGATCCAAATGTTTTATCTTTCTCATATCTTCATTTATATTGTTCTTATAATCACAAAAGAAGTGGAATTTATTGCCTTCCTTTACTACAGCCCAAGGTTGAGCATTTGTAGAGCTTGGTGCCAATCTTAGCATTTCAAGTGCCTGCTCATATGTCCTGCATCATCCTTTGATAATGGATGAGCAAAAATCGTTTAAGAAAAAAATATTTTCTCCCAAGACTTTCTGTTTTTTGAACCAAGTCCCACTCTTGTAAGTTTTTCTATAAAGTGATTTCTTCTCGGAAGGATATCCTATCGGACTGATGCATGGAAACAGATCATCTGAGGCAATATCCATCAACTTTTTCAAAGTCTTTTTCTGCTAAATGTTGCTGCCAGCCAAACCGTTCCAAGTCCCATTTCTGTAGCATATAATATCAGATTTTTCAAACTGATATCCTACCGCCTCCATAGCATAAGGTTCATCTTTTACTGTTATAGCAAAGGTAGTCTTTGGCGCCTTTAATAGTTCCATAAGTACCAAGCCAAACACCGTCAGCACCTGAATCCTTGATGATATACTGTACTCTGACATTGACATCAAAAGATTGGTTAACCCATTATTTATCTCCAAAAGTCTGTTCTTGTCATCTCCACTCAATGACTTATCTTCAAAACTTCTTGTACTTACACGCTTTTTCACAGCTTCTTTTACATCTATATTTAATTTATCCACTTCTTTCAAATTGCATCTTATCTCCTTACATAGTAATAACTGTTTTACCCTTGGAACGACCATTTGCTACCTTATCTAATGCCGAGTTCACCTCTTCCAAAGTATATACTGTATCTATAGACGGCTTTATCTTTAACTTTTCAAATAAGTCAGCTACTTCCTGTAACTGTTTTTCCGTTTGATTCAACAAAAAAATGAAGTCATAGAAATCCCGTATTTTTCCTGCCAGTTTATCAAACTTACTTCTGGCAAAACCAAGAATTATCTTCTTCCACATTAGGAGTCTCATTCTCTTAGCGAAAGCTCCATTTGGCATTGCTCTAGAGAAACCATCTTCCCACCTTTTTTAGAATCTGCATCTGCTTCTCGGTTTCATTTCCTCCAAGAGTATCCAGTACATAATCAATATTTGATAAAGACTTACTGTAATCTTCTGTTTTATAATCAATAAACCTGCTTGCACCAAGTTCTAAAACTCTGTATTTATTTTCTGCACTTCCGTTTGTAATAACCTCAAGTCCCTTTGCCTTAGCAATAGGAATAGCCATTGCACCGACACTTCCTGTACCTCCTGAAATAAAGATAGTTTTTCCTTTTTCCGCTTTCATAAGCTCCAATGCTTGCATTATAGTAAGTGCTGTTAGAGGTACTGCCGCCGCCTCTACATCTGAAAGATAATTCGGTACCTTTGCAAGTGCATTCTCATTTACGGCCACATATTCTGCAAATGCTCCAATTTTATCAAGTGGCAGTCTTGCAAAAACACGATCATTAACTTTGAATTTAGATACCTTTACTCCCACTTTTTCAACCACTCCCACAAATTCATTACCTGCAGCTGTAGGTAGTTTATATGGAACTATCATTTTTACTTCTCCACGAGAAATCATATTGTCAAGCGGATTTACACCTGCTGCAGATACTCTTACAAGTACATCTCTCTCTCCTATAACCGGTATATCTAAACTAACCATTTTTTACTGAAATATTATTTTTATTATATTGTTCTACCTGTGCCGCTCTCATTTTTCACCTCTACTTATTCTTCTTATTATAATTCTCATACATATCTTCAATTAATGCCTTGAGTGTTTTGTTCTTTAAATTTAAAAGTAACTGTTTCTCTGAATCTTCAAATATTGGAGTAAAAGCTTCCTTGATATTTGCTCAACAGGACATTCTTTATTTGCTGTATCATGAATATGCAACAGATCTTTCTCCGGATAAACTGCTAAATATACTATGTCTAATGTAAAGCTTATCTGATTTTACTTTTAAGCTCATTCCCTTTTTTCCCTGCTGACTCTCTATAATGTCCGCATCCTTTAGCAATGTAATTATTTTCTGATGTGACTGGCATTTGTTCCCACCTCTTTGCCAAAAGCTCTGAGGTAACAACATTTTTCAGTCTCTTCTATATAAACCAATATATGTAATGCTATTGAAAATTTAGTATCCATACCTTTTCCTTTCTTAAGTTTACTTTGAGTAGTATAACTTGTACTTGTATCTGCGTCAAGTACAAGTTTAATATATTTTATTTCTCAATTATTTTTTTAATAACTACATCCTTTCAATATAAAAAGTTCCCCGGACTTTAGATGTTTTATCTAAAACCCGGAGGACTTTGATTAATCTATACCATTATTAATCATCTACCTCTACACTGCTTGAGATTATAGCTCCGTTTGAAACATTTATATCATATTCATATTCCAAGTTTCCAACTTTGAACTCGATCTCATAAACTTTAATACCGTTTTTCATAATCAAGCTTAGCCTTTTTAAATCTTGCCGATCCGACTCCTGCGTGTGAAAGTGCTATCTGCTTTGCTCTTTCTACGAAATCTCTGAAGATTGAGTATTAGTTGCTGTTGTGCTTGGCTGTGTAGGAATAACATAGTTTTCAATATCTCTATCAGCTGATAATATAGCTCCGCTCACTGCATCTATCTCATAATCATATTCTACATTTCCGCTGTAAAAATCAACATCGTACTCATATCTGTTATTATCCTCAAGCTCAAGCTCTACTTTAACAAAAGTCACGTCCTTTTCCGCCAGTTTTGCGTGTGCAAGCGCAATTCTTTTAGCATCATCCGCTGTTATTTGCTTTGCTGCTTTATATGATTTTGATACTTTTGACTTGGCAACAAATGTGCTTCCATAATATGGAACACCTGTCATCCCTGCTGCAAATAACATACAAGTTACTGTGGCCGCACCTATTAAACTCTTACCTAATTTATTAAACTTTTTCATATTTTCCATCCTTTCCGTGTACAGTGAAAATAATTTTACCAATCTGTTAATACAAGCGTTTTTTCAAAAGGTCGTAAGTTCTTAATAGATTTATCATCCACCGTCGACGTTTATATGGATAATACTGTCTTTTTAAGTTCTCTTATTTACCCTTTCACTATATTAATGCACGAGGACTAGCATTTTATTGCATTGGTTTTTAAAATTTTTTTATTTTTTTAATATTATAGCTTTTATTAAACTATAACTGTAACGAAGGTTTAATCGAGTGAGCTCTTCTCCTTATAAAAACGGGCTCAGATCTATGAAATAATTTCTATTTACATGACCATCTCTATAAGTCTGATTATCTCATCCATCATAGATTCGAATTCTATATCTTTGGCATATGGATTCTTATTTTTTATATCTTGTCCATCTATCTTTAATATATTTGTTATTGTAAATTCTGTTTACAATATTTCATGAGTTTTTCTTTTTGTCAATATTGTATTTCTATACTTTAAAAGTAAGTGATACCGCAACTCTCAATGAATCAAAATTTATTTTATCTGTTTTAGTTTTTAATATTGTGTATATATCATAAAAAGTCTTTACTTCTGCTATTGTTCTCAGCTCTGGTCAAAAACCGTTTGAGCTTTTCTGATATAACAGATTCCAGAGGATAAAGCATCAACTTTATTTCCTCCCCAATAATAGTTGTATAATTATCTAATTTAGGAAATGGATATATCGGATCTCCGGTTGCAATATCTATTGCAAATTTAATTCTCATATTAGATAAATGTCCAACGATGTAAAATCTTAATCCACCATACTCATCTTCCAACCTTATTTCATCACAATCCCCTATGGTCTCAAACCACACCCCTGTTCTAAACTCATCATATAAAACACTGTCAAGAATTTTTTTAATCTCTACAGAATCAAGTCTTACTCCTTTAATCAAAAAAATCAATATCTTGAGTTGATCTATTTTGTACCCCAAGTGTATATGTTAAAAAGCATTCCTCCCTTTAGCATAAAATTTTCTTGATATTTACTCTTTGACAATATTTTTAGAAATTCATCGACTTACTTAACACCAGATTATAATTCAGACCAAGCGACTTTGCTTTGTTCTCAGCTTACTTGTAATACTGTCTTTATTCATATGCAAGTACCTCAAAATACTCTCAATACGTTCTGATATCCCAAATATATTTGCGTAATCTCTAAGCCTCCATATATCTTTCAAGCTGTTTTTAAGATAAAATTTCCAAGCTTTAGAAAATATCTCCAGAATCCTGCCTTTTTCCTATCTCTGACTATATCACAAATAGTTCTCTCCATATCATATACCTTAACAGGATTTCCCATATCTGTATATTTTTCTACAACACCGAGTTTATGCCACTCTTTTTACTTGATGTACATTAACCATCCCCTTAAATCTCCATGGATTATACCCCTGATATACTGTAACTTCATTTTATGTATGGAAGTCTTTCAGTTAATCCATGTATGTATAACGCAGTTTGATAGGAGTATATACATACTTTATTTTTGGAGTTGAAGAAGTACATTTCATCATAGTTGTCCAAAGCCGCTATCAAAAATAAATTCCTCTGCCAATTCTCTCAAGTTCTCCCTTTCTAACCATATCTGTAAGATACCATGAGTCAATACCGTATTTATCAGCTTCCTTCGCAGTAATTATACCATTGTTTTTCTACAATTTTTATATTATCTGTATTCATGGCTTTACTTCCTTTTGTGCTTTTATTATATAATAAATGCAGCACAAAAGAAAGTAAAATATTTCAAAGTGCCATTTTGGCACTTTGAAATCAGATTATTAGCACTTTTGAATGGCACTTTGGGCATTGAAATCAATGTATATATCAATTTTTATTCATGTTTGGTAGCTATTAATAATCATTGAAATATCTTATCTCCAAGTATTACCATATTTACTAACTGCCCATCATACACTTTTATAAAGAATTACCTATTCGATATACTTTACTATTTCATCACATATGGAATATCTCGTTTATTCAAATCATCTATCAATTTTTCAGTAAGACACTATTATCTCCACGAATAAAAACCACCAATACCCAGTCGGAATTTATGTTTTAACATCTTATTTTTAATTTTGATTGAAGTACAAAGTATTCGATTCGATATACATGTCGTACTATTTTCATATATTCTATCTTCTCTATGGGAATTGGTAAAAATTTGGAATGTATATAAAGTATATCTCTATGAAAAATAATAACAATTTGCTCCAAACTCCTTATATTTCAAGTAAAACCTCAAGCTCGCTGTTGTTACATAAACAAAAATAAAGATAAGCCATTACAATCAATGGCTCTAATATATAGACCATAAAGTTATATATGAATTTTTCTCCCCTGTAGAAAAATGTTTCTCGGATATTATATCCCATTGAAATACATAAAAATATGGTCGGCAAAGTTATAATCATCATAAATGTTACATATAAAAGCAACTATCAATCTTCTTTTTATAAAGCTTCACTCTATCCTCCAAAGTGGTAACTTCTGATTTTACGTTTACTGATGGCTGAGGTCTTACTTTCTCCTAAATGTTCTTTCAAATATTTCTTGGCACCTCCGAATAAAATGAGTTCTTCTGTATGCTCATTGTAAAAATCTCACCATTACTTTACATCTCCCAATATTTATGGTCATTTCCAAAAAGAACCTTTGTCCATTGCTTCAAAACCAAACCTTTCACAATACTCTCTATAAAACTTCAAGTTCTATATTAGGAAGAGGTTCACCCTTTTTTTAATACATAGCTAATTGCAGGATTAGTTTTCTCTACCATCTCTCCAACGATTATTCATATGCTTTTAATCTGGAATTATTTTTATAACCTACAAATCTACTTGGATAAAACTTATAGTCCCCATTGGTCTTTATTGCTACAAAAACAAATTCCACGCTTAATCAAATCCAAAAGCATATGAATATTCCGGATCTCATGATTCAATATATTCATCAATACTTTACAATTAACAAGCAAATCATCTTTACTTGTAATAACCGGCATACCGTCTAACTTTGCGTACATAATGGTAATACTCTTCAAAAACTATTCTTATCAAATACATCTTTAAGTAAGCAATAGGCTAACTTATTATCTAGAGCTAAACAAATATCCTTTATTTTTCATCTATTTTTGTATTTAATTCAGCATATTTTTATAATATTATCATTATACTTAACCGGATTTTTTAAAACATGATACTCACAATCTATTTTTTAAATTACTGCTATCATCACCAACTATACTCTCAACGGCATAATCTGTATGTACACTTTTTAAAGCATTTATCTTTTTACAATACTAATAGCTCTTACATATCCTTTGACACAATGAAAAATAATGTCTCCTGAAATCACATCAAACAACGGATCTCTATAGTTAACTGTACCATCATCTTTTTAATTCCTGTATGCATATAAACTGACCTTTGCACTCTTCTTCATAGTATTCATCTTGAAAAATAAATACTTAAGTGACTTACCCCTTGTCTTTTTATTACGTATTTACTCTTTAACATTAATGAACTTACCGGCTTTTTGTTTTATTTTTCTTTTTCTTGCTGTATATTCTGTTGTTGCCACTTTTCTTTTGGCTTTTTGTACCTTCTCTTCAGCTTTCCTTTTTGCTTCTACCTCTATTGCCATGATAAGTCAGCATTAATGGCATCTGCTATTTTGTTTTCCTCCCGGGCTTAAATACTTTTTTCGAAAAGCACTTGGATATGCAAATCTTGCTGTTTTTAGAGAAACTTAATAGTTATATAGTTTTCCCTCAAAAAAGTAACTTCTCCTATTCCTAGTGTTTTTATGCCTTATTTTTTCACCTAATAAATTTACCATTTCATACTCATCCTATATTATATTTTCTATGAATAACACCCTCTCAATCTCATCCGTTCACTACACCCACTTCAACACTCTCCGTATTATAACTCCTAGAAAACTAGATAGTACCTATGCTACAGTACATAAGTTCTATATGGGCTTATCACTATGTGGCAGATTTATAACATCAAGTTCCTTTTGTCTATCTTCTTTTAAAAATCAATCCGTCATAATTGCATATTATGCTTCTATAAAGTATCTTCCACTTACCGTTTCGTTTTCCGTTCTCTCGAGCAATTAAACCTTTTTCCTGCATTTCCACTGTACATCTCTTAATTGTTCTCCGACTTCCTCTAAGCTCCGATATCTGTTTTGAGTTATTGCCGGATTAGTCTTTAAAGGCATTCATAATAGCTAATTCTTCCAAAGATAGTTCCAAAGTGCCATTTTGGCACTTTGGAACTAATATAGCACTTTTGAATGGCACTTTGTCCATCAAAAATCAATATGCATATATCTATTTTTAAATCATGCTTCGCATCCATTAAAAGATTTTCAAAAAGAATAATTCAAGAAATTCATTTGTAGCATGAATACCTGCTCTTAGATTGTTATAATTTGCTCGCACTAGAGCATTTCTGAAATACCATGAATTTTTGGGCAAATGTATCGTTACTTATGGCAAAACCAGATGTCTTTAAGTATTTTTATAATAAATACTGCAGTTGATCTTGTATTTCCTTCTCCAAACGGATGAATTTGCCATATACGATGTAAATTTAGCAAAATGCCTAATAGCCTCATGTATATTCAGTCCCTTATAGGAAAAGTTCTTCTCCTGCGAAAAGTCGTAATCAAGTGTGGCCCTAATACTGTCAAACGATGCATACAGTACTGTATCTCCCTTAAGTACCCACTCATTTTTGGTAATATTGTAATCTCTTATTCTTCCGGCATAATGAAGTACACCTTCAAATAATTTACGATGAATATTTTGTAATTCTACCAGTGAAAATTGAAAGGTCTTTTCTCCAAGTAATTTTGCAATTCTTACAGATACAATATCCGCTTCTTTAGTATCTGCTTCCACACCATCCCTGTCTTTTCTCTCTTTATAATAACCGCTTATAAGCCTATCCGCTTCAGAAATACTAATCTTGCCTTCAATATGATCTTTTGCAGTTTCAATCAAGTATTTTGAAGGCTTAAGCCCATCTACATCCTGAAGCCCGATAGCAGTTTTCCACGCATTACTCTTTTCAACCTTATCCGGTTCACCTTGGCGTATATATTTATTTAGCTCAAGATTCCAGTTCTTATCCGTCAAAACATCACCTCCCAACATACATCAATATATAGCTACTCTGTCCCACTTCTATGTAATATATAGTCCCGACCCCAAGCTCATCAACCGCCCCCTGCTCACTTAGAAGATTGATAACATCCAGCGCCTTTTTCTGTCTTCTTTTGGAAAATCAATACATCCTAATTGCATAGTCTTCCCTTTTTACGTGAATATTATGCTTCTTAATTGAAATATTTCAAACTTCATATGCAAGTACCTCAAAATACTCTCAATACGTTCTGATATTCCAAAATATATTTGCGTAATCTCTAAACCTCCATGTATCTTTCGAGCTGTTTTTAATATAAAATTTCCAAGCTTTAGAAAATATCTCCAGAATCCTGTCTTTTCCTATCTCTAACTATATCACAAATAGTCCTTTCCATATCATGAACATAGACAGAATTTCCCTCGTCTGTGTTTTTTCCACAACACCGATTTTATGCCACTCCCTTTTTACTTGATGTACATTAACCATCCCCTAAATCTCCATAGATTATACCCTAATATACTGTAACCTCATTATATTATCCTTGAATTATCGAGTTTAGTCATTATTGTTCTGAGCAGATGTGGTTAATTCCATCATCTTCTGTGCATATGTATCACCATCAATTTCTTCATTAGCATACTTCTGCATAGGTTCATCAATCTGTTCTTTAAGTTCTTCTCTTGTCATTTTTATTTGCATCAAAAATTAATCATTAACATTTCTAAAATCTTCTTCTGACTCGTAAATATCATCAGGAAATACTATTTTTATGACCGCCTCAGTACACTTCCATACATAATGATGGTCGTCAAATCTTGGCTGGTCATTTAAATAAGCATTGCAACGGTCACAATACCAATCAATCGAAATCTTTCACTCATTTTTAAATACCTCCTTCTTCATCTGGATGCGTAGCATCGTACTCTTCAATACCCATTATGATTTCTTCTTTTGCCTTTTTATCTCATCAGCATTATTTTTCTTTTATATTTGAGTAATCAACTTCTTTTGATAGTTGTGGCAGTTAACAAAAGGGCTCAATTGCTACAACACCTATCCAAGGTGCCATCTCCATTTTGCCTGCATCTTTACTTACCTTTTCAAGCAGTTCAACATACTTTCGGGGCCTCCAGCTGCCTTGGCTGCCTTTGACAATTCTGCGTAATCCCAATTCTGTGCCATACTATTCCTCCTCTTGACCTCGAACCTTTTCATCAAATTCTTTTTATGAGCTTTTTGTTTCATCGATATGTTGCTGCTCTTCTTCAATCTCCTCTTGAAGATGCTTTATACTTGTTTTCTTTAGAACAATGTTTTCTTTAGAAGATTGTATATTAGCTAACAGCAGGTTTACGTATTTCTGATGTATTTATATGAGCGTTTTTGATTTCATCATTCTTAATAAATTGTTGAGCAAGAAATCCTCCAACAATGGCAAAAGTTGCTGTAGTAAGTCCAACTGGAAAAACTAACAGTCCTCTTGCAATTCCGGCGTACTTATGAGAGGTCTTTGAAAAGCATCCATCATAGATTTTTGTTACTATATTTCAGCCTTTTCTTGATTCACGAATCTCTTCAAGCTTACTGAACGAATCAATCTTCTGACGGTTTTCCAGATTTGTATTTAGCATATCAGCTATTTCTCTTACACTATACGTATCCATAACAATTCCTATGGTATTATTATATCACGACAAATATAGTAATATAATATAAATATAGTAATAAACTGCAAGTATTATATTAACAAAAACCCTCTCGACCTTGTTTTGACCGTGAGGGTTTGCTCTTAATTTACCAATTCATTATTTTTCTGCACCTATTTCAAGAACGTCTGAATATTTTACATCTTCCATCATAGTTTTACTAGCTTATTCTCCATTTCATCATCAACAATAAAACTCTCTCCATTTAGGGTTTGGTAAAGTTTTTCAAGATTTTTGTGAGGATACTATCATCTAATACTTCTTCTTCCTCTTTACCAATTAAATAAACAGCGTATAACAGAACCACAGCTTTTTATTACTTGTATAAAGGATTCAACCTTATCTTTTCATGTCCTTGATAGAAAGTCTCCTCATGAAGTGTTTTATTGATTTTTCTGCAATGTTGATGTCTGTGTTATCAATTGGGTGAGAAATACTTTATTTAATCTCTCATTTGGCATAACAAAATCATCATCTACGGTTGTAAAAGCATTTATCTAAGTTAAACCAAACCGTGTATAATTCAGCATTAATAGTGGAACCATTAGAGTCACACCATGTAACCCCTCCTGCACTCATAAAATTATCCGGAGACAATGTCTCTAAAACTTCTGTTCTACTTCACCTTGATATCCGTGATTTTTAAAAATTCCCTTATGCTGTGGACAAATCAACCTGAAAGTTAATCTTCTCAATTTTTAGCTTTCATATCGGGTAATATTTCCTTCGCTTCAGCCTATGCTCGAGACATAAGTACTACCATCTCGACATGATAACTACTTACAAACTGATCAGCCAAAATATTTAAAACACTATATCGAAAGTTCAAATAACATCATAGTCTAAACACTACTATTAAATATATCAACAATTATTTAATATATTATCTATATTCTTGTATTTTTGTGAACTTGTCTTATATTCCAATAATGTTATGCTATTGTTTTTCCTCAAAATATATACGCTTATTGAGTATATCCAATAATTCATCTTTTAGTATACGCTAAAAGCTCTCTCTTCAATTAATTCTAACATTTTGTCTTTATCCAATAGGATATATTGTTGTCTATAAATATTGTCATACAATTTTTTCCGTTTCATTAGAGCCAACTAGGTCTTTCCCAAACTTATCTTTAAAAATTATTGTGTAATTTTTGTAATCCAGTCGCACTGTACCACTATCGTTTTTCATTAAAACAATGCCAATTTGTGTATATTTGACTATTACAATTCATTTTCTTTAAAATATAATAATAGTCTTGTTCATTATAATGTTCTTTACAAATTTCAATATGATAAGCGTGAATCTGCTTCAGCGTAGTTTCTAACTGAACAGCAATAATCAATTAGAAATTTCTTAAATACATCTATCTGACCTCTATATTCAACTCGATTTAAAATTTGTTTTAAATTTTTCTTCACCAAAAGATAATACTGAATAGAGTTATCAGCATATCTTACATACTCAGTTTTTTCAGATATTTCTTTGAAATGTGTGTCAATATTATCCTTTAAAAATTGCTGTTGATTCTAACAAAAATTGATCTATGTCTAAAAACTACCTTTTGCCCACCCCTTATACATTTGTTGAACTGATGAACTTACAGCATTTATACAGTATTCATTAAGGCAAGAATATATATCCGGATTAGACTCAATAAATTTAATAAGACTAATAATTCTACTTGAACGCTTGAGAATTTTCGTATACTTCTATAGATTCTTCATTATATCCCAAGCTATTATACCAATTAGAAAATGTTTCAACTTGAATCTTATTCAAAAGTTTATCCTCATTATCCTAATAATTTTTCTGATAACCTTTTCTATCACCATTATACATATATATTAGACCCAATAAACTCAGGTCTCTATCTCTAGTAGCGTCATCATTATCCCATATAAATACCGCTTGCCACAAAAACATAAAAAGCTCATTTTTTCTTGCACGAGTCATTCTATTTAAATATTTATTATCTACGTAATTTTTAAACCCTGTTTCTCCAACTCTTGAATAATATTCTTTTAAATCTCCTACAATTTTTATTTATATCTCTTCTTCCAAGAATAGCATCCCTTAGAAATACTATCTCAAATGCCTTTCTTATCGGGTCCCCAGCAGTTTCTTTTCTTATAGGCTTTTAAAAGTAAGTTCTTCACTTTCACTAACTATAGGATGGGCCGCATAATTTCTTTCCTTTTTCAAATGTTCAAGTTCTTCTTTTTCTACAGGTGATATAATATGCATCTGTTGGCATATCTCATTGATAAGATAAGTTTCCCATTTTTGGATCAGAAGGTTTTATCCATCTGATCTTGTTTTATTTTTCTCATATATATTCTTGGCTTTTTCTTCATTATACACATCCTTTAGTGTAATTATCTTTTTGCATAAGATCAAATATCAATGTTGTATATAGGACAACGACACTTGCTCTATAATTTTCCATTCCTGTAACATGAGACAACCTCTTCTAAAGTACTCTTTTGTTTTAGGATTTACAACTTTTTCCATTTGATCTTCTAATATAAATATTTCCATTATAGTAGCCTCCTCATATAAATAATTTGATTACTTAAAGTATATAATATACTTCTTGTCAATTCAATTCTTCCTATACACCATCACACTCTTCCCTAGCATCGCTCCATCACCATGACACTCTCCGTATGATAACTCCTAGAAAACTGATCCACCACCGTAAGTTTCTTTAGCTCATATTCCTTCTCACAAAGCAATTTCAAATCTCTTGCCAGTGTAGAGGAATCACAGCTTACATACACTATTCTCTTTGGCAACAATTTTAGCATTGTATCTAGTGCAAGCTTATCAAGGCCCTTTCTTGGCGGGTCTACAACTATGACATCTATGTCTCTTATATTACCGTTTTCGTATTCGCCTGTGATTATCTCTTCCGCCTTACCTACAAAGAACTTTACATTTTCTATATTGTTGATCTTTGCATTTTCTATAGCATTTTGTATGGCGGCGTCCACTATTTCACGCCATAGACAAACTTTGCGGACTTTGCAAGGAAGAGTGAAATAGTACCTATACCGCAGTACATATCCCAAACTGTTTCTTTACCGGTCAGTGCAGCATACTCTAGTGCCTTACTATATAGTTTTTTTGTCTGTACAGTATTTACTGATAGAATGACTGTGGCGATATTCTAAATTTTACATCACCTATATAATCTTCTATATAGCCGTTGCCATATAGAGTAACTGTTTTTCTCCCAATATGACATTGGTATTCTTTTTATTTATATTGATAGAGACAGATTTTTAAATCGCTTCCAAGTGCAGCACATAAGCTCTCTACAAGCTTATCACTATGTGGCAGATTGTTTTCATTTATAACTATGCATACCATCAGCTCACCCATGTAAAACCTTTTCTTATAAGTACATGCCTTACTATGCCGCTTCCATCTTCCTCATTGTAGGCATCCACACTGTACTTCTCCATAAAAGTCAAGAACTATCTGCAGTACAGTCTTATTTTCTTCTATACCGATAATGCAGTCATCAAACTCTACAATGCTGTGAGTTCTGCCTGCAAAATAGCCTGTAATGTTTTTACCGTTCTTTCTTCCGAAGGGAAATTGGGATTTATTTCTGTACCTTATCGGGTCTTCCATACCTATAATTTCTTCTATCTCTACACTTGAGAGGTCAAAACCTCCTATTCTTTTTAGATGATTTTCCACTTTGTTTTGCTTTAGTCTAAGCTCTGCTTTATAATCAAGGCTTTGTAATGTACATCCGCCACAGCTTCTTGCCACGGGGCATTTGGCCTCTATTCTGTCAGGACTTTCCTTAACTATACTGTCAAGCCTTGCATATCCGTAGCTTTTCTTCGTTTTTCATCACCTTTGCCATGACTTTATCTCCGATAACAGTATCTTTTATAAACCATGTGAAGGCATCGGTTTTTCCGATGCCTTCGCCATTTTCTCCAAAGTCTATTATATCAACTGTTATCATTTCACCCTTTTTATAATTCAATGTATTATCAGTTTTCATATATCTCCATAACTAAACTTATAAGACTGTTTTGATAATCAGTCTATATGTATCGACTTTATATTATACACTTGTCTTTCTATAATTGCTCTCAAGTAACTTATTGTAGCCTAGCCAGCCTGTAGCACCTTCCTGTCCCTGTGCCAACAGCTCTATAAAGGTCTCCATCTTTGCATCCGCATTGTCTGCCAGGTTGAGAGCCAAAGCCTCTATAAGCGCAGGTTTTTTAGGTGAACCGTATTCAAGCTCTCCGTGATGTGCCAATATGCAATGTATCAGCTCATTTGAAAGCTTCTTAGGGAATCCCGGAATCTTGTCGATATGTGCTTTTAATATCTCAACACCTATTACTATATGTCCCACCAGCTGACCTTCATCAGTATAATCATTTTGCCGGGAATGCCGACAACTCTCTGGTCTTGCCAATATCATGACAGAGTGCGGATGTAATAAGAAGATCATGATTTAATGACTCATAATTATCACAAAAATATTCGCAAAGCTTAGCCACTCCCAGAGTATGCTCAAGTAATCCTCCAAGAAAACCGTGATGCACGGTCTTTGCTGCCGATGATGCTTTAAATGTAGATTGAAATTCAAGGTCCTCTATAAAAAAATAGCGGTCAAAAGCTTATTCAAGAAAAGGATTCTTTACTGATTTTATCTTTTCTTTTTAACTCTACAAACATTTTTTTCAATGTCTTTTTGAGACACCGGTACATAGTCTGATGCTGTATATTCCTTTGCATCAGCCTCTCTTATTCTTGCAACCTTCAGCTGCAATGTATTGTTAAAAAGAAGTAACTTCAGCGTCAACCACTACAAAGGTCATAGCATCTACATCAGAGATACCGGGAGAATAAAGATCCCATATCTTTGCATCAATGCTTCCTGTCTTGTCTTGCAAACTGAGGCTGGCATATTCCTTACCTGTCTTGGATACTGCAATAGTTTTCGTTTTACACAGATAAACCTCTGAAATATGCATTCCTTCTTTTAAGCTTTCAATAAATTTCATTTTCTACCCTTCTAGCTCCTGGCACCAATAGTTGTCTCAAAATTCAATTCTGTAAATCCGTCTTTTCCCGAACGATTTACCTTGATATTTACTACTTGGTTTGGTTTTAGCTTTTCCATTATATTTTTAAACCCTGTTATGGAGTTTACTTCCTCATTACCGATCATGGAAATTATATCTCCGGATTGTATCCCTATATTATAGGCCGGTGAATCCGCCCTGACTTCTGAGACATAGATACCGCTTGGCATACCCTCAGGCGCTTTGTCCTTGTCTATATCAAGTGCACGAACTCCCAAGTATGCCGATCCTACACCGTTTGTCATATTTTCAATCAGCACCTTCAAATCGGATATACCATATGCCATTGATATGGATGAGCTGTCATCCAGATTGGAGACTACACCTACCAGATTTCCTGATGTATCCAGCAAAAATGTTCCTATGCTGTCCAGATGTTTGTCACAGTATATTACTCTTCCGTATCCGTCAAAAAAGCTGGCATTCTTATCAATTACAGTTATATTCCCGATATCGATACTTCTTGATACTCCTACCGGGCTGCCTACCGCCAATATAAAAGCACCTTTTTTCAGCTGATATGAATTACCAAGTACAACCGGTTCAATGTTTTTTATCTTTTCTTCCATTGAAGAGGTATCTACAGAGAGTATCATTAAATTTGTCAGCCCGTCACTTCCGATTACTGTAGCCTCTTGATTACTTCCATCAAAAAAAGCTACTTTTATTCCACTCTCTTTTTCCATATTTGGAGCCAAAACAATAAGGCTATCACCCGACTTTGCTATTATGATTCCCGAACAACTGCTTTCATTTTGCAATGTGTTGTTGAACCAGTCAGTGTCTGTGGTGACGGCACTTATTTTTACAATAGTATTATCTTTTTTTTCTGCAACCTTACTCAGGCTCTCATACATCTGCACCAAATTCTTTTCGTTCAAATCAATACTTTCTATAGCAGATGCAACTATGTCTTCCACCTGTTCTGAAGATTCCGCTTCCTCACTACTCTCAACTGTAGTTTCTTCCTTTGGAATCTCAATAGTGGTCTTTGTCTTTTTGCTTAGTATGTTTTTGTTTATAATATGTGATGTCAATGCCATACTTGGTCCTGCAACCATTCCAAAAAAACAATAGCAAGGCAAGCCGCTGAGACAGCCTTTTTATTACGGGCTTTTTTATCCTCTATAATCGTCTGTTTTATAAAAGGATTTTTCTCATCAGGCTCATGTTCTTTTTTTGTATTTGGCATAAAAACCCTCTGCTTTCAGGATGTATTACATAATACCTCGCTCTCCCTAAGAACGATTATAATGGTTTAAGGTCGATTTATCAAGCAAATGTAATATAGATTTAACACAAAATACATATAAATATTATAGCTGAATCTATATAATTATAAGCTTTATAATCGCTTCTGTGTTTCCCTCTTTGGGATGTAATAAAGTCCTGCCGCTACCGGTACTGCAACCAATACACCGAATATTCCGCCAATACTTCCTCCAAGTGAAACCGCAACAATAACCCACATGCCGGGAAGTCCTACTGAGCTTCCTACAACTCTCGGATATATTATATTGTTTTTCAAACTGCTGTACCAATGTATGAACTATTATAAATATTATCATGCTCTGCACGGATTTTTGTGAGTATCATCAAAGCGCCGATAAAGAGTCCTGCATATGCACCGATAACCGGTATAAGTGCAGTCACACCGACTAAAAATAGAAATAGATGAAGCATATGGTAATCTTGCTATAGACATAACTATGTATAATAATACACCGAGTATTATCGCCTCTTTTACGACTGACAAAATACTTCTTAAAACTGTTATCAAAAAAACACTTATAATATCAATAATAAAGTCTCTTTTTGAGGGAAGAAATGCTTTTAGCAGCTTATCTCCCTGTACTCTCAGCTTTTCCTTATCCACAAGTATATATATTGCAAAAACAATTGCCATAAATAAAGAAAATACCGTATTAAAAATCACGATATACCGCTTAATATTCCGCTCAGTACATTTCCGACACTGACATTACCTCTTTAATCAGCCTTGTCATATAGCCTGCTATGTCTATATTGTTGGTATCAATATTAAACATCTTTAAAATATTATTTATCTGCTCATTATTTCCCGATATCAACTATTATCTGCTTTTAAATCACTTGGATTAGTGTACATTATAGAAAACGATATTTTTACAAGCTGCGGAATAATTATTCAAGAAACAATGCTATCACAAGCATAAAGGTAAGAAAAGACAAAGTTATTGATATCATTCTTATGATTTTTTTGTTATGAAATTTTTTTCAAAAGCAAATCTTCATAAGCATCCATAAGAATATTTATAATATATGCCATTATGGCACCTACGAACAGCATCAATGCTTTGGTTATATTTTTTTACATAGCCTTCTACAACATTAAAATATCTTACTATCGCATATATTATAATTGTAAAAATCATAATATATGCGATATATTCTCTTTATACCGTTCATAATATTACCTTTCTGTCATTTTTGCAAAGCGCTATCTTATCCACCTCATCGCTGATAAATGCATGTTCGTCAAAGATATCCAACACTCTAAACTTTGAGTATCCTCTTGGCAATGTGATATCCAAAAGTTCCAAATCGGAAAGCCTTAGCAGTTTTTGTTTACCCTTCCATTCATCTGTTTTTAAAAATAGGAGATAATATCAGATATTTCTTATCTGCACTGAATTTTCCTCTTACTCCACGCTTCCCTGTAGTTTATCCAGTCTTTCCGCTCCCCAGATTTTCTTTTTATAAACTCCGTCTTTGGTTATTTCCACATACCAATAATACTTATAAGTACTGAGACCTGCCGGGTTTACAATATCCGACTCTAAGAATACATATATCGCATCATCCTTTATCATCATACTTCCGATTTGAGGATAGTTATATTTAAAATCCATCTTATAATAAAGCCCGTCCGCCTCAGACAATGAGTCAAAAAATCTTTTCATTGTATTTTCTGTTGTAAATACCGGCTGTAATATATCTTCAAATTTTATAGTATTTTTGTCTTTATCATATTTAAAAAAATGTAAAGCTGTTGGCAGCCATCGCCTCCACGCTTACACGACAAATAACAGGATAATTTTCGCTCTCTCCCAAAGTTGAAATCTCTGTTATATTCTCAGCAATACAAAGGGTTTTCTATATTTATAGGAGTAAATACTTCACTGTCGCTTCAATTTTTACTGCCTTATCTTTACTGATTAAAATTATGCCGTCATCCGTATTAAGCAGAAGGTTGGCACTTCTATCCTCAGTATTTATGGGAATAAACTTATATTCATTATTCTTTAACCATAAAAACACCCTTATTTTTCTCGCTGTCAATACAATAAATAACAAACTCATCCTTCGCTCTTGCAAAATGATTCTTTGCATATATCGGCGCAAACTTATATGATACCTCAAAAAGGGTTATACCCTCTACATGCCGGTCCATGAGCTTTTCCAATTTTATTCCCATAAATATTTAAATCTCCACTATTCTGTCTGCAAACTCTTTTGCTTCATTTATATCATGTGTTACGAATATCACGCTACTTTTACAAGTATACTCTTTTATAACAGTCATTGCCACCGCTTTTGTCTTTTCATCCAGTCCCTTTAGGGCCTCATCAAATATATAGAGCCCGGCATCTCTTACAAGGCATCTGGCAAGTGCAACTCTTCTTTTCTGGCCTCCGCTCATGGTATTTACCGTTTTTGTACCGTCTATTCCAAGTTTTCTTAATATTTCATTTGAGCGTTCTTTATCGGCACTCATAAGGCATACATTTGAAATCGCACTGAAATCTTCGCTGAGTCTGTCTTCCTGAAACACTGCAGATATCTCATTTGGAATTTCCGTCTCACCACTGTCCGGCAGTTCAAAACCCATTATAATATTTAAAACAGTGGTCTTTCCCTTTCCTGACTTACCCATCAGCGCAATATGTTCACCTTCATCTATTTCAAGATTAAAGTCTTTTAAAACTTCCGTCTCTCCGAAACTTTTGCATATATTTTTTAAAAACATCAATACACCTTCTTTATCAACCTGAAGAACCTTTTTGCAATAAATACCACTGCTCTTTTCAAATATTGCACTGCAAAAGTATCACCATCAATGTTATGGCAAAATACCTTTGAAGTTTCAAGATATATCTTTGCATCAAACAGGAAATATCCCAAAGTATCTTTGGGTCTGCCTATTACTTCAGCTGCAATACCGGATTTAAAGGCAATTCCCATTGAAGCCACACTTGATGATATAAAAATGACTCCAGTGCCGGTAAATATATGTATATAAATTTTGCCTTTTTCCAAGTTTAAATATCTTTTGCCATTTGAAGCATCTTAATGTCTACTGACTTTAACCCTTCCAATGTATTCGCATAAAATATAGGCATTACCATGAAAAAGCATACAAGTACTGAAAGTGCCTCACTTCCAAGCCCTATAAGTATTATAATTACAAATGATGCAACAGGTATCGATCGTATAACCGTAATATATGGTGAAATATATATCTCGAACAGTTTAAATCTATATGAGAGTGTTGCCAAGTATTCCCGCTCCGGCACTTTGATAAAAAAATCCCGAAAGTATTTTAAATATACTTTTCCACATACCTTTCAAAATGTATTGCTAAGTCCAAGCTCAAACAATGCCTTTGCCACTTCTAAAGGCGAAGAAAGTAAAAATGACCTGTTTAAAATCATTGCAATTATTTGCCAAAACAGCAGTGCAAGAAGCACTGCTGTGATTTTATGTGTTTTATTTTTATTCATAGACTATTTTCCGGTATAGTAGAACTCTTCTCCCGGCAATGCACCGCCTACCGACTTAGGATTTAAATTAAACAATGTCATCAAATAGTCCTCTGTAGCGCTCTTCATATCTTCACCTGTAATAGAAACAAGGTTGCAATACGGTATTGCCTTGGCTGCGATCGGTGCTTTTATAATATCATTTGCTTCTACAAGCTTTGATGCCTCTTCCACATTTTCATTTATCCATTTTACCGAATCTGTATAATTGGCTATAAACTCATCTACAAGTTCCTTATTTGACTCAAGGAAATCATTTCTTACAAACAGTCCTGCTGTAATAAGTTTTCCACCTGTTCCAAGCGCATCCCACTCCTTTGTAAGATCCAAAACGGTATTCAAGTTCTGCACCTTTGTCTGAGCTACAGTTACAAATGGCTGTGGCAACATAACTACCGCATTGTCTGCATTTTCAACAGCTGCAAGAACCTCATCCGCAGATGATTTCCAGTCCATAGTTACATCGGTATTTTATATCAAGTCCATGTCACGATAAGATATAACTGAGTGAATACTCGGTGTTGCACCCTGTCCATGTGCTATTATTGTCTTGCCCTTTAAGTCTTCTACGCTCTTTATACTTTGATCTCCTTTTTCAAGTATATAAAGTATACCGAGAGTGCTTATATCAAAGCATAGTCACCTTTCCGTCTGAGTTGTTGAAAAGTACAGATCCCATATTTACAGGCAATGCCGCAATATCCACTTCTCCGTTTAGAAGCTTTGGTGCCATCACATCAGGTGCAGTCTCCATATCAAAATCGACACTGTAAGCAAGGCTTCCCTTGTTTGCATCATCTATAAGTTTTACAAGTCCGATGCTTGTAGGTCCTTTTTAATCCACCGAGCTTTATGGTTCCAAGGCTCTCTTCATTTTGCTCCTGCAGTACTTGTTTGTGTACTCTCTACTGCAGTACTCTCCGCAACTGAAGTACTCTCATTTACATTTGTCTTTGCACAACCTGACAATGCCAATAGTGCACATGCCATTACAGCTAATATTCTTTTTCACTACTACCTCCAAAAATATATTTATTCGAGCGAAACATATTTTCCTCTTATAAAAAGAGCAAAAACCATATGGTTTTACTCTCTTATTTTAATTAATTTCTATAGAAATATCAATGCATTAATTCTGAATGTTGTCGACACCTTCTTTAATGTCTTCCTTTACATCCTCTACCTTGTCTTCAACAGCTTCTTTAGCCTCATTAAATGTATCTACAGCCTTATCCTTTACTTCCTCAGCCTTTTTCAGCTACATCTTCAGCCTTTTCGGCTCAGCATCTTTTACTTCTTCTGCTTTTTCAACTGCGGCATCTTTTACTTCTTCCGCCTTCTTGCCTACAGTATTCTTTTACTTTTTCAATTTCCTCATTAAGCTTGTCTATATTGAGAAATGCTCATATACCTCATAGAATCCCTTTATCTCCTCGGTACTTCCTCGCCCTTTGCAAATTTTTCTATAAGAGTCTCACTGATTTTCTTCTTTTCCTTTTCAATTTCAACTCTCTCTGCCGAAATCTTTGAATTAAGCTTGCTTATCTCTAAAAGCGTCATTTGTCTTATCGCTAACCTGTTTAGCAAGGTCACCTGCAGCTGCACCCAAGTTCTTTGCAACATCACCCTAATTGATCAAAAATCCATTGTCGTATCCTCCTTTAATCCAAGTGACAATTTATTACTAAACCGTCAAACTTTTGTCCAAATGTAATTTGAGACAATTATATCAAATAATTTTAAAGCAAAAATTAATTTTTCGCTTAAATCCTATTATATATTTTTAAAAAGAATAAGTCAACTTAGATATTTAGATTTATACATCAATTACTATCTTTCTGCAAACTCTGCAAAGGTAGGCGGTGCAACATATTTCACCCCAAACGGAAGCAAGCTTTACATCCTTTTTATCAAAGTTGAACATATAGTTTAGACTGCTTCTATTTTTCATAATCACTCTTCCACCAAGTGAATATCTTCCGGGAGTATACTCCCTTTTTCCATTGCTCTGCCACAATACGGGCATTTCTTATAACTTCCCATAATCTCCTCTTTCATAAATCTATGAACTGAATATCATATTTGAAAAAAACAAAATGTCACTCAATTTGTATGTCACTGCCATAATCTCTTCTAATATTTCTATTATTTTTCCGCAATATCTATTACTACCTTTTCACAACCCCTGCATAAATAAGCGATGCAATATTTATCATAAAAAGGATAACTTAGTCTTACATTCTTTTTATCCAAATTTAAAAGCGATTTTTAAAAAAACCTCTTTTACTGTCTGTATCCCGCCACCAAAGTGAATACCTTGCACCATCTATTATGCCCTCACTCATTATCTTTCCACAGTATGGGCATTTTACTTCGCTTTTTCCATAAATCCTCCCTTACTAAAATATCCTTTTTACTCTACAGGGAAAAGTCTTTTGTATAATGAACTTTATCTTGAATATATACTGCAAAAGCTTCTTGATTTTAAATATCGATTATTATTATTTTTGCACTCCCTGCAAAAGGTAGGCTATCACTTCTTCTCATCCCAAATTGTTGGATAATACTTACTCGTCAATTCTATTACTTTATCTTCATCTTCACGAGAAAAAAATATAATAACTTCTCATACCATTTACCTTTTTTTGTGTTCAGGAATCCACTTGATATCATGAGGTGAATCCCTCCGCCTCTGGGAATTTCTACCCTTTCCATCATCTTTCCACAGTATGGGCATCTTTTTATCAAATTTTTCCATATAATATCCCCCACTGAATACTTCTATCAGTTCTAAATTCACTTCTGTTATTTATGTATATCGTACTATATTGATATCTAAATGTAAATAAGTTTGTATATATAAAACACAAAGGGCATATACTCACCCTAAAGTAAGTATACACCCTTTTATTAAAATAATATAGAAGGTAACAAATTTACATCAAGCTGAGGAATAATTCCTTAATATCCTCAAACTTTGGATCTCTTGGATTGCCCGGTCTACAGGCATCATCCATTGCTGACTGTGATAAGAAGTCTACATCCTCAGGTTTTACTATTTCTTTTAAATCCTTTGGAATGCCTACATCTTCAGAAAGCTTCTTTACCGCATCAACAGCTGCCTTTTTGTATTCTGCTTCGCTCATATTCTCTGTGCCTTCAACTCCCATAGCCTTAGCCACATCTCTGAGCTTTTCGCCAACTGCATCAGCATTATATTCCATAACTGTTGGAAGAATAATAGCGTTTGCTACACCATGAGGTGTATCATACAATGCACCAAGACCATGTGCCATTGAATGAACTATTCCAAGTCCACAGTTAGAAAATCCCATTCCGGTCAGATACTGTCCTATAGCCATTCCTTCTCTTCCCTCTGCAGTGTTTTCTACTGCACCACGAAGTGACTTTGCAATAAGCTCAATAGCCTTTAAATTGAACATATCTGTAATAATGTTAGCACCCTTTGTAGTATATCCTTCGATAGCATGTGTAAGTGCATCCATACCTGTTGAAGCTGTAAGTCCCTTTGGCATGCTTGACATCATATCAGGATCTACAAATGCTACTACAGGAATATCATGTGGATCTACACACACGAATTTTCTCTTCTTCTCTACATCTGTGATAACATAGTTTATAGTAACTTCTGCTGCTGTACCTGCTGTTGTAGGTACTGCAAAAATAGGAACACATGTGTTCTTTGTAGGTGAAAGTCCCTCAAGACTTCTCACATCTTCAAACTCAGGGTTTGCAATAATTATTCCGATAGCCTTAGAGGTATCCATAGATGAACCGCCACCGATAGCTATTATATAATCTGCACCTGATTTTTTGAAAGCCGCTACTCCGCTTTGAACATTTTCAATTGTAGGGTTTGCCTTAATATCAGAATAAATCTCATACTCAAGACCCTCTTTTTCAAGCAAATCAGTAACTTTTTTTGTTACATTGAACTTAATCAAATCCGGATCTGAACAAACAAAAGCTTTCTTGAAACCTCTAAGCTTTGCTTCTTCTGTAATGCTTAAAATAGCACCCTGTCCGTGATATGATGTTTCATTTAATATGATTCTGTTAGCCATAATGAATCCCCCTAATAATCTGTCACTTACTGACCAAAATTACACAACACCCTTTTGTAACATTATATTGCCATAGAGTGCCTTCTCTGATGTAGCAATAATCAAATAAGCTTTTCTTGCTTCATCGTAAAATTTAAATCTTTCAATGCTTCCGATAGCATCTTGTCTTGTATCATATTTTGATACGATTTCTTTGAACTCATCCCAAATAGGAGTCGCTACTGTATCTCCCGGTACTTTTTCCATAATACTAACCGAGGTGTGGATCATATGTGTCAAGCGGAAATAGCTTTTAATATAGCATCAATATCTCACATACACCATGACCGTCCATTCTTATGATATGGGCATCCTTCCCCACACTATGTGTGGGGAAATTACTAAATCTGCAATTACAAGTCTGTCAGAATGACCCATTTCTACAAAGGTATTTTTAAAAGTTCCGGTGATATTATCTCAGGGTATACCTTTTAACATATTTTACCTCTTATTCATATAAACATGGAGCAATCTTTGGATCTTCCATGTTGTCCTTTATGTACCATAAAAGCACCTGTATCAACATCTGATACGCTCTCGCCGTTTGCTGCCTTAACTGCAAGCTCAACTGCCTTATAACCGATTTGTACAGGATCCTGTGTTACGCTACCTGCAAATAAACCGTCTTTGATTGCCCTGAGCTGCTTCTTACCTGCGTCACAATCAACTGCAACAACTTTGCCTTCGCCGATCTTATCAAGACCTTCGTTAGCTGTGATGATCGCGTTTGCTGCGAACTCGTTTTGAACCGTAGATTGCGATAAGGTCTGACTTCTCTAAGATAGCTGATGCAACAGCTGCACCGTCTGCATCCTTAACTTCTGCAGGATACCTACATCGATAACAACAGGAGCGCCTGCCTTCTCTTTCTTTAAGCTGTCATGTCCTTCAACTGAAACTTTGTCTTCTCCAACAAGCTTTTGTCATCTCCTCAACGAAAGCCCTTTGTTCTCTCAACGATTGATTGTGAGTTTGACTCTGAGCAACAACACCGATTCTAACTGTACGCAAGCACCGTCAATCTTGTCCTTGATAAGCTCATATGTCTCTTTTGCTGCCAACTGTCCTGCTACAAGGTTGTTTTGTAGATACAGTAGCCTTGATAGCTCCTTCCGGTGCATCCGGAACACCGAAGTCAAATCCGATAATCGGAATACCTGCATCCATTGCTGTCTGGATTGAACCCAAGCTTGCCTGTGTATCAAGTGCCGCAAAGCAGATAGCTGTAGGCTTTTGTGCTCTAGCTGCATCTAAATACTCGATCTGCTGTGCAATAGCTGACTCATTATCGGGACCCTGGAATGATACTTCAACTCCTAAATCTGTTCCTGCCTGCATTGCACCCTTCTCAACTGCTTTCCAGAACTGATGCTGGAATCCCTCAGCGATAACATTGATCTTCTTTCCGTCAGCGCTTGCCTCCGCCTTTGTCTCCTCAGACTTTGATCCGTCTGCCTGTGCCTGTTGTCTTCTCAGCCTCACTTGAACTACTGCTTGATCCGCCACATGCCGCTAATGACATTGCCATCAAACTTGCTACTGCAACTGCTAAAAATCTCTTCTTCATAATTTCCTCCTTAATTAACCCTTTCTTTTTCTATTTAAGATATCCATATCACAGCGAATACTAATATGATTCCTGTGATGAAGAGCTGATAATGTGACTGTACTCCGATGTATGGAAACCGATCTTAAGTACTGTCATGATAAACACACCTATAATTGTTCCAACGATTGAACCTACACCACCGAAAGTGATGTACCACCTATAACTACTCCTGCGATAGCATCAGCTCGAAATCCGTTACCTGTATTTGGCTGTGCTGTTGAGAATACCGCTACATATGCAAGTCCTGCAAGTGCTGCGAACACACACGAATACATAAGCAAGTGTCTCATATCTTTTTACATCAATACCGGAAAGTCTTGTAGCTTCCTTGTTTGAACCTATTGAAGAATATATCTTCAAGTCTTGTCTTGTTAGCACGATTGCCATTACTACAGCACATACTGCTAAAAGTATAAATCCTGTAGGAAATTCTTTGGAAGGATGCCGCCATCCTTGTTACCATGAATATCTCCTAAACCAAGCACCTGCACTGTTTCCCTGCAGGGAATGATATTGTCTTTGTCTTTGATACGATTGAGCCCAAACCTCTTGATACCATCATGGTTCCGAGTGTCGCGATAAATGCCGGCAACTCAAAATGTGATACCAAAAAATACCGTTTATAAGTCCAAATACGGCTCCAACCAAGAGCATTATCAATATAACAACAAACATCGGTGTGCCTTTTTTTCCATAAAGGTTCCGCCTATAAGTGCAGCGCATATAGCAACTGTACCTATTGAAAGGTCGATACCGCCTGTAGCAATAACGAAAGTAACTCCGATTGCCATAAATGCTACATAGTAAGCAGACTTTGAAATGTTTGTAAATGTTGTAGCCTGTAAGAACTTATCTGTTAACAGTGAAAAACACTATACATATTACTACCAGCGCGGCGATAACCACTGCCTGCTGATTTGAAAAAAATCTTTTTAGGTTCATTATTTTTGCCCCTGTCTGTTGTTGCACATGTCATGATTCCCTCCTGACTGGCCCTCAGAAATGTCAAGACAACCTGTTATTCTGCCTTCACACATTACTACGACTCTGTCGCTCATTCTGAGTACTTCCGGCAATTCGATGAAATCATTATTATGGATTTGCCTTCTTTAATCAATCTTTCCATCAAATCTATATTTTCACTCTTTGCACCTACGTCTATACCTCTTGTAGGTTCGTCAAATATCAATATTTCAGAATCCTTTTACCAACCACTTCCTATAACGACCTTCTGCTGGTTTCCACATGAGTTTTCTTTATAATCTGTGTAACACTTGGTGTTTTTGGTTCTTAATTCTGAACATATTTTTCACTGACACTTTTTGACTTTGACCCGTCTATAAACAGGCCTTTTGTGAATTTTTTCAAGTGAAGACAGGCAGGGTGTTCTCTTCTACAGACTTATCTACAAAAGTCCATATCTCTTTCTGTCTTCTGACAGATAACCGATACCTGCATTTACGGCATCCTTTGTGGATTTTATACTTACTTCCTTACCGTGAATATATATCTTACCGGAATCCATCGGGTCTGCACCGAAGATAAGTCTTGCAACTTCCGTTCTTCCTGCACCCATAAGTCACGAGAAACCGAGTATCTCACCTTTCTCAGCTCAAAGGAAACATTCTTTACGTACTTTCCTCTGTTCAGATTTTCACATCTGAGTACAACTTCCGCATCCGCACCTACATCAGATTTGGTCTTTGGTTCCATAAAGACTGTTCTTCCGACCATCATCTTAATAATGTCGTCTTTTGTAGCATTCTTTTTGTTACCAAAAGTACCATATTCTCCGTCTCTCATAACAATAACCTTGTCCGAGATGACATTAATTTCGTCCATTCTGTGTGAGATATAAATTATTCCCGTACCCTTAGCTCTCAAATCGTTTATAACTTTGAAAAAGCTCTTCTATTTCAGAATCTGTAAGCGCTGCTGTAGGCTCATCAAACACAATAACCTTTGCATTTGTTGAGATAGCCTTTTGCAATCTCCACCATCTGCTGCTTTCCTACAGTAAGACTTCCTATTTTACATTAGGATTTATATCTACATTAAGCTTTTTGAACAGTTCTCTGGCATCCTCAGCCATCTTTGCATCGTCTATAAAGATTCCTTTTTTTCTCTCTTTTCCGATGAAAAGATTCTGTGCTACTGTCAGATCGTTCATCATATTTAATTCTCGATGTACGATTGCAATTCCCGCCTCTTCAGATTCGGATACAGACTTGTACTCTACTTCTTTTCCTTCAAAAGTTACAGTACCCTCATCCTTAGAATATATTCCTGTCAAAATCTTCATAAGAGTTGATTTTCCGGCACCGTTTTCACCCATCAGTGCTACTACTTCACTCTTATTAAGTTCAAGTTCGGCATTTTTTAATGCTGCAACTCCGGAGAAAGATTTCTTTATATTTTTCATTGTGAGTAATGCTGACATAAGATCTCCCTCCTATTTATCTTTAATACTAACCCTCTGACCATATGTCTTGAACTTCTCTGCCATCAGAGTCATTTCTTCGTGAGGTAATATTACCGGCTCACCGATAGCCTTAGCCTTAGTGTAAACTTCGGCACAGTACTCAATTTCTTCTATAATATTGAAAGCGTTAAGCAAATCATTTGCACCTGCAAGGATTCCATGGTTTGCCAAAATAACAGCTTTTCTGTCCTTCATTGCTTCAAAAGCATTCTTTGCAAGCTCTGGGCTTCCGTATGTAGCATACTCGGCCACTCTTACGTTCTCACCTGCTACAGCGATCATATAATGAGTTGCCGGAAGTTCCTGTCTGAGACAAGCCATAACGGTTGCATACATTGTATGAGCATGAATAACAGCATCGATATCATCTCTGTATTTATATGGCATTACATGCATTGCCCATCTGATGAAGGAACTCTGTTTCCCTCAATCACATTTCCGTCAACATCGATGATAACTATGTCCTCAGGCTGTATCTCAAAGAAATCTATTCCTGAAGGAGTGATTGCCACATGTCCGTTCTTTCTGTCAAATATACTCAGGTTACCACCTGTTCCCTTGGTAAGTCCCGCTTTTACAAGTTTCTTTCCGTACTCTATTAAAGCAGTCTTTCCTTCTCCATCAACATAATATTTTTCCCTTTACTATCAAGAGGGCAATAACGCCCTCCTGTATTTAATTTTTACTTATAAAAGCGGACCGTAGTAAGCACATGCTCTGTAGTCCTGTCCTTCTAAATCAGCTGTACCAAATCCGTTGAATGAATGTGGTCTGAATATTCTGTCTTCCTCAACATTGTGGAATGCTACAGGGATTCTGAGCATTGAAGCCAATGTAAGAAGTCTGTCTCCTACATGTCCCTCTACTGTTGCACCGTGATTTGCACCCCATTTAGCCATAACATTGTATACTGAATCTGCAGCGCCTACGCCAATCTTCGGTGCGAACCATGTTGTCGGCCAAGTCTTACTTGTTCTCTCATCAAAGGATTCTATGTACATCATCATCAAGTACACATGTATGTCCTTCTATTACCGAAGTGTAGGGTCCTACACCTTCAACCATATTTACTCTTATCATAGTAACAGGCATCTCTGCTGATGTCTTAAAGTGTGATGAGAAACCGCCGCCTCTGAAGTACTCATAATCGGCTCTACACCAGTCTGTAGCCTCACAGCATGCCTTAACATCTTCATCTGTAAGGTTCCACCACTCCTTCATTGTTCCGTTACCGTTCTCATCCTTAGCTGCCGCACTGCGTCAAGACAGCTTGCACCGAGTTGATAAGGTGGATGATACCGTTCTTAGCATATCCGCTAAGCTCTTTACCACTTACTCTCTTTACCGCATCCGGTGACCAGTATGTTCTAACGTCTGAGAAGATGAGGCGCCTTTCCTGTAGAAAAGCCATCCGAACATCATAGCTACACCGTTTAATGTATCATTCTCTGTTGCAAACGGTGTCGGCATCTTCTTACCGTTCAGTTGAAACACGAAGCCATAATAGCCTCTGTAAAGTCTGCGTTTGGAAGCCAGTCTGTCCACATTCTCTGTCCCTGGAATCCGCCTGCAATACCGTTTCTTCCAAGTGACTCCTCATGCCATCCCATTTCGGCAAGCTTCGGATTTCCTTCAAGGATATCTCTTACTACCATTGCGTGCTTTACGCAGAAATTCCCACTGCTCGTCATCCTTAATATATCTTGATTTCTTGATTATCTCGGGAAGTCCTTACCTGCATTGATATCCATACCCTCTTTGCAGTATTCCTTTACCCATGCAAGAGCTCTTGCAAACTCTTCATGATCATAGATACCAAGTGTAATTCTTCTAAGAACCTCTGTCATATCTACCCATTCGGTTCTCATTCCGAGATACTTCTGTAAGAAGTCTACGTTTACCACACTGCCTGCAATACCCATAGATACTGAACCGATATTTACATATGACTTATTCTTCATTATACCGACAGCAACCGCTCCTCTTGCAAAGTCTAATATCTTCTTTGCAACGTCTGCTGTGATAGTTGTCTCATCCTTATCCTGAACTTCCGTTCCGTAAATTGAGAATGCAGGAAGTCCTCTCTGTGCATATGCCGCCATAACTGCTGCAAGATAAACAGCACCCGGTCTCTCTGTTCCGTTGAATCCCCAAACAGCTTTTGATTGTGTTCGGATTCAAGTCCATTGTCTCTGTTCCGTAGCACCAACATGGTGTAACTGTAAGTGTTCCCACTACATTCTGATTTGCAAAGAACTCTTCACAAACAGCAGCCTCTGCACCGCCACCGATAGTTGTAGGTGATATTACAACCTCTACCTTTTCTCCATCAGGATATCTAAGGTTGTCCTCTATAAGTTTAGCCGCTCTTTTTGCCATTCCCATTGTCTGTTCTTCAAGTGACTCTCTAACGCCGCCCCATCTGCCGTCGATTGTAGGTCTGATACCTATCTTTGGATGATTCATAATTCCCTCCTTATTATTTTGAATCTATTCTTTTTATCTCACATGATCCTAAGATCAATTCAATACCGCTTTTTAAATCATTTACTTCATTCAGATGTAATAGTGAAAGAAGAATATTTCCAAGAGCCGAACTCTCGTAAGGTCCCGCCTTTACATCTACCCCCATTTTATTTGCAATCATAGATGTAAGTACGCTTGACTTAGCACCGCCCCCGATCATATGGATCTTCTTGAAATTCTTATTTAAAATCTTTTCAATGTCGGCTTTTACTTCCATATACTTTGCTACCATGCTCTCATAAATAACAGCAAAATAGTCAAAGTCATGCTCGGAGTATTGCCGCCCCGATTTCTTATAAAATTATCAATCTCACTCTTTACATCAATACCCTCTTTTGCGAATATTTCCGCATCCCATATCTATGAGTGAAAGTTTCTTATCAAGTTTGTTTACATAATCACTGATATCATCAAATGGAATCTTTTTGCCAGCTTTGCTTCAAGCTGCGCTTTTGTACTTTTCCAACAGATAAAGTCCTGTGATATTTTTGAAAAACTATAGGCTTTGAGTCAAATCCCAATTCATTTGTAAGATTGTTCTCATAAGCTTCTTCGTTTATGATACATTTATCCACCACGCTACCTATAAGTGACCATGTTCCACAGCTTAAGAACATACTGTCCTCGTCCAGAAAGCTGTCTGTCATAAAGTGCACTTGCAGTATCATGAGTACATACCGGTATCACATCGATTGAAAGTCCCCCTAATGCCTCTATTCCGGAATCTTTTGTATTTCCGACTACTTCTGTAGCTTTACAATCTCGGAACCAAAACTCTTTTTAAGTTCAAGTTTCTCAAATATAGTGTCTGAAACTTTTTCTCTGTCCCATATCATAAAGTCCTGTTGTAGACCAGATAGTTTCTTCTCCTATTTTTCTTTCCTGTAAGCATATAGAAAATCAAATCCGGCATCATAAGCATTTTATCTGCCTTTTTCATATATGTCGAGTTTAACTTCTTTAATGTAAGCAGCTGGAATATTGTATTTATGGTCATTATCTGATTTTCGAATTTTTGAATATTTCAAGCTCACTTATCTTTGCTTTCGCTTCTTCTCTTCCGATAGCATACTTCTCATCTCTATAGGAGAATGGAGTATCTATCAGTTTTCCGTCCCATATCTATCACTCCGAAGTCAACGCCCCATGTATCAATACCGATGCATGATACATCCTTGTTCTCAATGATAGTACTTACTATTTTTTCTAAAAATAGCATCAAAGTCCCAATACAATCTTCCGTTTTTATTCTTTATACTATGGGCCATTCTCATAACTTCTTCAGTTACAAGTTTTCCATCCTTAACATATCCGATAATACCTCTGATGGATGTTGCTCCCCATATCGAAAGCCAATACTCTTTTCATACTTCACCAACTTTCAATAATAAAATCGGCAATCTTTCGGAGACATGCCATAACGAAAAATTCCAAAAGCTTTTTCTATTTTGTTTTTATTTTTCATATCTACGAAACATTGCCGAAAAATGTTTTTCAGTGAATACAATATAACACATTTAATAATAAAAATATATATATGGATAAATTCTTGAATACTTTTTATTTTATGCTATAATGTTCATGTGTGAATTTTTTTGTTCAAACCTGTCGGCAACTCCGGTATTTGCTAACGGAAGTTACTGTAAAATAAAAAGTAAGAGGATTATTTATGGATTCGAATGGAAGAAAACAACAGATACTTGATGTTTTAAATAAGAGCAACGGTATATCAAGTATAGACGGCTTATGTCATAGAGTTTTTGCTTCACGCTCTACTATAAGAAGAGATTTGATTGCACTGGAAGAAGAAGGTATTGTTAAGAGGTCCCACGGCTATGTATCTGTGATTGTTAAATCAGCCAATGAAAGCCCTATCGGTATGAGAAGGATAGAAAATCTGGATAAAAAACAGATTATTGCAGGCAAAACAGCACCGCTTTTAAAAGACGGTATGGTGATATTTCTTGACTCATCATCTACAGTATGTCAGTTGGCTCCTTTGCTTAAATTAAGGCATAATATAACCATTATTACCAACGGTATCAATATCGCAAATGAACTTTCAAATGCACAGGATTTGAAATGTTTTCTGTGTCCCGGCGTATTAAAACATAAAAAGTTTGTCCATAGTTGGAGAATTTGCTTCAAGCTTTATTAAAAACTTTAATGCTGAGCTTGCGATTATTTCTTGTAAAGCCATCAATACAAAGGGAATATTTGAGGGTGATGATTCTCAGGGACTTGTCAAAAAGAGTATGATAGAAAATGCAAACAAGACTGTACTTCTTTGCGACAACACAAAGGAAGAAGCAGGAGGATTTTTTAAACTCACAGACTTTAGGGATATTGACGTTTTAATTTCAAACGGACAATTCTCAACCGAACTTGATGAAATTCTTTCAAAAATATTTCTAAGATAATATAATTTTGTATAATAAAAGGTCTGAATCCATATCACAAGATTACTTGTGAAGATTCAGACCTGTTCTATCTGAAATAATTATTCCATTGATCACTTCACGATATAGGATATGAAGATAGCCTACCTCAGCGCCGGCAGACTTATCAGTCTTGTTTGTAGATAATTTTGCTATTCCTCCGACATTTCTGATTTCATAGCGTTTCATACCTACATTTCTTTCATCCCGATCGTCAGAATCACTGACATATACGGCCTTCAGCTTTTCCGTTCAAATCATATTCCGCACCCCACAGAGTTACAATATGATTACTCTTTCTAAATACTTTATGAGAAACTCCTACTATACTGCCGTTACCCAGAATTTCTTTAAGAAGATTACTTAAGGATTCATAGTTTTCCACCATAGGTACGCTCTGTAAGTTTTTCTCCTTTGAAAAACATCATAGAAAAATCCGCCGTTATTACTTGGAATGAGGTCGTCACTCTCTATATTAGTAGCACCCGTTGTTTTTGGAGTATATCCGTTAATGAACAAATCCATCAAAAGATCCGAATAAAAGCCTCTCTCATTATATCCGTACAGTACCTTATAAAGTTCAAATAACTTACTGTTTTTCCGGACTTTCAAAAGAAGTTTTTAAATCTGAAAAGTTTTTCTGTTGGCACGAATTATATCTCCGTTTTTCTATATATCTGTCAACATATTCAATATTTTTTGATCAAACCACCAATGAAGCATATTTGATGATACAGCCGCAAAAGCAAAGATTTTTATCTATATCGATATTTCCACCGCTTGTCGTTTTATTAACATCATACCATCCGTCTCCGCTTGAATATGGTACAGTATATGTTATATAAGTATCTTTACCGCCTTGTATAATCTCTTTTATGAAAATCTCCGCCTTCTCCCATAAGAGGACCGTTAATCCCCTTTTACCCAGATAATGGTTCTGATTTCACCGTCTTCATTTGTATACTGAACAACATTGTCATTCTCCGGAGTAATCAATGATTCTTTTATCTTTTCAGCCCTGTCCTGTGTGCTCTCTTTTCTTTCTGAATCAGCTTTTTACTTTCCTTTGGCTCTGTATCCTTCTTTTCCTCTTCTTTCAGTATCTCTACATTGGAAGAAGTGGCCGGTTTTGAGGGTTCTCACTCGACTTTTTGGCATCCTCTTTATTTATATTTTTTTCTATGCTTCCGGACTTCTCATTATTACCGGTTTTATTATCTACAATTAAGCTGTTGTTTTTATCCGGGCTTAAGTCTTGTCTTGAACCTACAAAGTCCTCACTTTTCTCAGAACTTGAGTTTTCAACCGTTACATTTGATTCTCTTAATATTCTGTTTTCTTCTCTTTTTTCTTTTTGATTTAAACCGCTTAAGGCACTACTTCTTCCGGCATTTTCGCCAATATTTAAGCCTCCGCTTTTACCGGAGCTTACGACACTACTTGAGCCTCCGCCTTTTCCGGAGCTTCCACCCCTGCTTGAGCCGCCACTTTTGCCGAGGCTTCCACTCCTGCTGAGCCGCCACTTCCCTCGCCTTTTTCCCGAGCTTGATGATACACTTGTTTTCTTTGCTGTATTTGATGAGCCCTGCGAGGAATTATCTGTACTTATACCTTTACCGACTTCATAATAAGCAATCCCGGTCTCATTTATCCATCTGCCTGCAGTATCAACTCTATATCCTTCCACTGCGGTATTTGCATACATCTTTCCATATGAAGCTTTTATCTGTTCCTTCAAAAATAATAACAATATCCGTCTATCCACTGCCAGCCCGACAGCATTACTCCCTCATTTGCCGTCTTAGAGCTGTCCAAAAATACCAATTATTTGAAGCATCCAAATGCCAGCCTGTTTTTAAGTTTCCGTCCTCGTTAAAGAAATACCATTTATTATTTATCTGCTGCCAGGCTTTTTAGAGCCTTATCTTCTTTATAATATTTCCATTTATTATTTTTCCTGTTTCCATCCGTCAGCACCTGCATATGCATTAAAGGACATCAACATGGTAAGCCCCAAAACTGTCGGGACAAATTTATTCTTTTTCACTTTACTACCCTTTCATTACTCAAAATTGCACAAAAAAATCAGCCACATCAATATGACTGAATTTTTTTGTAAACAATTATATAATACTACATTTTATTTTTAAATATCCATTATCATTTATATGATATAACATCCCAAATCTCTTTAGGTTCAAGTCCCAGTTTCCAAACTGCCACTCCCGCCAAATCGGCTTCCTTTACCGCATCCATTTTAAGCTTCATAGAACGCTCATCTTCCATCCATATATACTTGGTGGCATTTCCCACTGTGGTTTGCCCTACATACTGACCTACTTCCTCGTCCCATGTTAGATTTACATTGTTTTCCTTTACCCATGTAGCAGCTCCTACCATTCCGAGTGCGGTTGATGTAACCTTATCATTTTCCTTGGTCCAAACCCTTGTATATACCGGAACAGCATTTATAAGTTTTTCCTTAGGTACTTCTGTAAGGCTGTCTGTAATGGAATTTTTTACAAAGTCTATAGAAGCACTGCTTCCTTCATCAGATCCGCTGTAATGCTCATCGTATCCCATATTTATAACATAATCCACAACTTCAGCCAGCTCATCTCTTTCATAGTACATATTGTAAGATGCCGGAATCGGAACATCTACACTCAACACTATTTTATTATTTCTGCAAGAAACAGAAAGCTCTCTTATAAACTGAATAAAATGTGGTGCATTATCCTGAGTGAGTGACTCAAAATCTATATTTATTCCGTCAAAACCATATTTCTTTGCATCTGCAATCAGATTTGAAATAAGATTTTTTCTGTTTTCGGAAGAAGACAATATCTTTAATGTACTGATATCCTTACTGAAATTATCAATTAAAGGCCATACCTGTAAGTTCTTTTTATGTGCCGCATCTACATAATCTTTACTTGCTATAGAAGTATAATTGCCCTTATTATCTGAAAGTTTGAACCATGTCGGTGATATTACATTCATTCCGCTTGTATTTGCAACGACCTTCTCCATACCGCTGTTTGCGGCGGCTGTCGTTACCTGATGCCATCCAAGAACAACCTTCTCATCCATTGATATAGAAGTATATTCCGGCTTTACAAATCCACTTTGTCTTTCGGCTTGTGTGAAATTTTTCAAGTGATTTTTCTTTACATATCCCATCAAACCGCTTTGTGTGAAAACTTTATACCACTTCTCATTTTGTTCAACTATTGTAATATTTTCATCTTTCTTAAGTTCCACACCCTCTATACTTGCAGACCAATTATCGGCATCCACTCTCAGTCCCGACTTTGACTTTATTGTAGCAACATCATAACTACCGAAAGTATTATTGATATACACCTTTTTAATTTCACTGTCGGTATATGAATCTACCCATATGTCTGTATAAGCCTTTATGGTTTCTATAGACAAATAAACCTTTCCGTCCGATTCAAGCAAAAGCGGCTTTCCGTTATTATCCACATTCTCAAAATTTGCATAAACTATTTCTGTAGGCAAAGCGTATGAAAGAAGCTTTTCATCATCACTGTAATAAAATTTATCATTGAGTATTGCTCTTGTCCAATTTAGAGGTACATATACCACTCCGTCTTTATATATTGCTTTGGCCTTTTGCAAAGAATAATTATATACAAGCGCTACATCATCACCCTCAACCTGATATAACTGCGCCTGTGTAACCTTCTCTTTTGATCCTATAATTCCATCCATTTCTCTTGATATAAATATAATTCCAAGTATGATACATAGAACTACAACAATACCTATTAAAACCTTCTTCTTCACTTTTCCTCCATATAAAATAAGTTATTGTAAAGTCTTCACTATTATATACCATAAATATGTATAAATATTTAAAGAATATTTTTATAGGCGAAATTTTATGTTCCGACAAAAATATCAAGGGATTTTTATAAATTCTATAATTTAAGCTCTATACCTTTTATTTCTTAAATTCTCTATACATTCATCCAGATATTCAATATTATGCTCTTTTATAAATTGTATCTTCTATGATTTTCCTCTTCAAGATCTATATACTTTTTCTGCGATTTTTCCTCTGTAATTTTTATCCTTCCACTCACTGAAAACATTATATCCTCTTTTTTCCATCTCATCCATTACCAACAAAATGGTATCTGAATAAAAAGATATGGCGAATATGAAAACACATAATCTACGGTTTTATGTTTCTTCTTCCAACCGTTTCCCCTAAGAGCACAACATTCTCTATGCTGTCCAAGCAGCTGATTTTTAGGTAACAAGTGTATAATTTTTTTCATGCCATAGTCTCATATTATTCTCCTGTTAAGAAAGTGGAGTTTTTCCAAATATTCATTTGGGTATTTCTTTAATAAAGTATTTAAATAGTCAATTACAACCGTCTGACTGCTTCTCTCTTCCATATATTCATTTAATATATTAAATAGTTCTTGTTTCTCTACAGCACTTGCATCCTCTTTTAAAATATCCCCACACATGAAGAACGGCATTACTGAAATCTTTCCTACTCTCATTCATATCTTTTTATTTTTGTATTTTCTCTTTCAGAAATGAAACATCTAATTCATCCCTTTAAGGTACTCTCTTATCCCGAGATATTCCTTATGTGATTTACTCAGTACATAGTATTTATTTTTCGCCCACAACTCTTCACATTCTTTTCTTATGTTTTTATAACTCATACTCTCTTTTCTTTCAAAATACTTGAATGTTTAATACTATAGTAAATTATGTAAGATTAAATACATTCAAAACTTATATCGTCATATTGTATCAAAATATAATTATAATAATATAGTCAAAGCTTAAAAATAAATCACGACGATTCAATATTCCCAATATAAAAACTGTCAAAATGTATCTAACATCCCGACAGTTATACTTACATTGCTAGCTTTTTAATATGTACTAATTTAATGCATGAAACCTTTCTTCAAGTGCATCTTGTAAAACTCTTGAAATATTTAAGTTCAATCGTTTTGCCTCAACATTCATCCAACTCGGTATAGTCAAATTTTTCCTAACCATTTTCTTATCAAGCTTTTTTCTGTACCTTGTTAAGTCTGCATCTACAGTTGTAATTATACCTTTTGTATAATCGAAACTTTCACCCTCATGAATACTTTTAGCTAAATCTATAGCTTTTTCATAATTTGACGGTCCCGGAATTTCTTTTTTGCTATCCTCAATACTTAAACACTTTAAACTTATAGCGTCTCTAGCCATTTCAATAGCATCCGGCAGATCTTTGCCCTCTGTATATATCATCAAATCCGGAACAAATACTAAGTAAATATCATCCGACTTCTCAATCAATGTTGGATATACAACTCTCATTTTCTCCTCTTTCAAAAATATCATGTTCTTTTCCATGTCGTTTGAGTTTAAATCCTGCCTCTTCCAGCTTTCTTATTAAATCTCTACGTTTCATCGCTTTCTCCTGATATCATTTATACTGTACGTATTTTATGCGTACTTGTCAATATTTTTACTTTAATTTATTTTTTTCAAAAACAATAATATAAACATATACTATAAAAACTGCCAAAATATATCTCATATCCCGACAGTTATACTTACATGGCTCTCTTTATTTTTCAATATGTTAGGTATCAATGAGCGGCTACCTAGTAAGCCTTTACTGTGACACTTCTTTCATTGATACTTCACAGTTATAAACCATTCTTTATTTGATTTTTACATGGATTCAGACGGTTTTTATAAAATATATAAAAACATATCTGTCTGCAACTTATTTACTCGCTATAACCTGCGTGGGCTTTTGCTTTTAGGTAGTATTTTTATATATTTTTGTATGTAAAAATCGTATTTGGGATTTTCAGATTGAATAATCATTTAGAATACTATGATTTCCTGTTCTGCAGATTGACAGGTTTCTTTCATAGAAATTGAATTTTAGAATTTTAACTTTTTATATTGGGGACTTTGATGGCTAAACTATCATTTATAAAAAGTTATTTATAAATTTCTCCTTTCTCCGTCTTTACATAATTATAACCCTCAAACGCTTTACACGCAATATGGAATAGTTGTTCGGTCGATATATGGCAAAGATAGATTGTGCAAAACGAAAAAGAGAGCCCTAAACAGCTCTCCTTCTTCTACTAATTATTTTTTTGCTCTATATATGTATATGGTCTTTTCAGATTTGTTCCCGGCAAGATCTATGGCGCTTATTTTTATACTGTTTTGCCCCTCGTTTAGCGGAACTTCTATTTGTGTAACTATCTGCGTAGTATTACCGTCTTTACCTTCAATGTAAGAAATTGAGGTTTTATCATCAGTGCCTATAAGCGAGTCTCCGTTATAAAGACTTAATTTAAAATGAATTATCACGTGAGCGAACCTTTATTTTTACCATATCGGAATCAAGCTCTCTTTCATATACCTTATAATCAATAAAAGGATTTATCTTATCGTAGAATAATCTTCTTACCATGCTTGCCGATTTTTTCGTTTTTAGTACTTACCTCAACTTTTATATTAACATTAAATGCTTCAAGCTTCAGTTTACTTTCAAAAGAATACGCTTCGCCCTTATATATTACATTTCCCTTTTTCTATAGATAATATTGCTTTTTTTACAAGATCCTCTTTTTCCTATATTTATCGGACTCTGAGAGTTCATTTCCGTCATTATCTACAAAGCTTTTATTTTGCACACTTTCTACACTGTCATCCTCGTCCACATATCCTACAAAACCTGATACATCTATCTGCTTTTCTTCACCTTCCGTATTGCAAGTACATCAAAAAACTCAGGTGTTTTAAGGAATACTGCAGGATATGGCTTTCTTTCTGCATTTGACGCAGTAGCATTATTAATTGTAATATCTGTAATACCTGCTTCTTCCATGCTCTCATGAGTATTTTTGCATAGGCTTTCCGTCTCTAAATACTGTTGTAATATCAAAGCTTGTTTCAACAGGATTTATTGTAAATTCATAACAAAAGCTTGTCCTCATCATATTTGAAATTATATTTTTTTGATATTTCAGAATTTACTTTTATTATCCAAAATAATATTTTCTTCGATATTATCATGTTTTTAAGGTAAGTTTATGCAAATGTGATTCTTCATCCGCCAGCTTTATCCTAATCACCGCTTCCTTTTCTATCAGACTGTAAGTCATATCATCAACTTTTATATCGTTTACATAAACGCTTGCATTTTTATTGCTTATATAGTCAAAAAGTTAAGGAAATTAATCTGATTATAATTGCCTTCTCTGACATCTGAAAGAGTGGCTCTGCTTTTATTATCCATATAGTCAACGGCATCTATTATAAGATCTGAAGTATCCGCAAAATACGGACAATGTACTTCAATATCCGAATTTCTGTAACCGTTGGTATAAACATATACTTCTCCTCTCGCGGTTGGACTGTCAGGTACCGCTTCTAAAGGTATATTAAAGCTTGCCGTCTTCAACCTTTACAAGCTCTTTTCCATCCTTCATAGGTTCATCTTGAAATCTTATAACAAAGGATTTTCCGTATCTTATACTTGTATCGGCCTTATCGTCCTGTGCATATCTTATTGACTGCAAATATACATTCTCTATACCTATGCCCTTATCATGAACATTAAATACTATCTCCTTCATATTGCCGTCAATATCATTTACCTGCACTTCATTAGCGGTGCTTAGATTAGGGAGCCATGCTGTCCACACGTATAGGAAATTTATAGACCTGCTCTCCACTTCCTCCTACATTATTAGTATTAAGCTTTGCCTTTATACAATAAATGTACCTGACACCGTTCTCTGCAATTCCTTCGCCAAGTTTTCCGTCCCATACCGACTCCGGCATAAACTTAAAGCTTTTATTGACTGAAAGTCTGCTAAGCTTTCTTACCTGCTTTGAAATCCCTAAAACTCTTAAAGTTTCCTCCGTCTTTGCATCAAGTATAGAATACTCTATCTGCTCCATATTTCTGAGTGGTGCTATTCTTGCCGCCACATCAGGATAGTACTTACTGTTCGGTGAAAAATATATTTCATCATTGTACATTGGAAGTTTAAGCATCATACTTGTTCCAAGCATTGAAGAGCTTACTCCCGCATTTTTATTTACAAAAAATTGTACGTTTCTTTTTTCACTTCCGATTTCAGGAAGCTGAAATGCATCTATAGCTCTTTGTCTGCCCCAGTCTCCGTAAAATCCAAGAAAAGGTATATTAAGATCTGATATACCGTCTTTGTCTTTAAGACTTATAAAACCTTCTATAAAGTTATCCTCTTCAAGGTTTTCTGCATCCGAGTAATCCATAGTGAAATCTATACTTTCGGATGAATGTGCTTCCACACTTATCTCTCTGCTTATATTAGACTCATTTGAATGTAATATTTCAGATCTTTGCAGTCTGTATGTACCGTCTGTAGGCTCATAAAGTGCAACTGAATTTATATTATAGCTTTTTGTACTGTCTCCAAAATTTTCAAGACTAAGTCTAACATCAAACCTTTTATCCTTAAGTTCTTTAAGCTCGAGCTTTCCGTCGGATATATTGTCATTGGTTCCTTGTGCCCTTACTACTACAGTGGTTTTTAATGCATTTTCAATATTTAGAGCACCGCTTCCCTGCTGTCTAACAAAGTAGGGTATATCTTCAAATATTCCCTCATCCTTTAAAGGAGTTGCGGTATTCATAAGTAAAAGTTTTATAAATTCCGAACTGTTATCTGTTTGTATATTCTTTGCCTTTTATATATTGTTTAAGTATGGCTGTAGCTCCCGTTACCTGAGGAGCCGCCATGGAAGTACCGGACATATCCTTATACTTATCGTCCTCAACGCTTGAGTATATATGTCCTCCCGGAGCAGTTATCTCCGGCTTAATTCTAAGATCCGGAGTTGGCCCCCATGAAGAAAACTTTGAAACGCTTCCTCCCGCTACATTGTCAACATCCGTCATTTCCGTAAATATCTCGGGTCTCAGATTATTATTGTAACCGTATTCCTCCATTAACTTATCATAGGTACTTCTTTTTATACGTATACAGGTAAGCTTTCCCGCATTACCCGGAACTTCAAGATTACCGCCTATCTGCTCAGCCATGCTTCTGTTGTTGTAAAAAACAATTGCAGCAGGCTTTAATTCAGCTATTGCCTCAAGTTTATCACCGAATCCTAGGCTGTCTTTTGTTGTAGGAATCTCAAAGAGTACAAGCTTACCTTCTATATTTTCTTTTTTAATAAGCTCTTGCTTAGCGTTTTTTAAATCAAATATATCTGCACTTATAATCTTTTTCGGATTTTCTCCTTTATGCAAATCCATCTCTTCATTTACATATGCATCCCAGCTGTCCTTCCACCTTATGACATACATATGCCTTTTTAGTATTTTTCCATAGATGCAACTGCTATAGTTCCTTCATTTACAGCAGGATTTGCAATTAAAGCGGTATCATAATTTTCTTTTAAAGGCTCTACATTATTTATATTTACCGGAAGTAATATTTCCGTCATTACCGGCAGCTACTGAAATCACTATTCCGGCTTTTCTTGCCTTTTCTATAACCTCATTTTTCCGGATAAGCTCTGTTCTCCATTGAAAATCCGGCTGCCGTTCCCAGGCTTAAGTTTATTACATCGGCCTTCAATGTTATAGCATCATCCAAAGCTTTCAACCAAATATCGGTAAATGTTGTAGGATACTCAAGGTCATCTGAAAATACCTTAAGCGCAAGTATTTGTGCATTAGGTGCCACTCCGAAAGTCCCGCTCTCAATATCATTTGCGGCAGCTATTCCGGATACATGCATACCGTGCATTACACCGTAACTGTTACGTAAGTTCTTATTAAAATCATAATAATTATAGCCATAAGGTACTTTATCCGAATAATAAGAGCCTTTCAATCCGTTTTCAGCTATTATCTTTTCCATATCTGTCTTTGTGTACATAGGATGTACCGATTCATCCAGTCTAAGTGCCTTATGTCTGTAATCTATACCTGAGTCTATTACTGCAATAACACTGCCCTCACCCTTATAGCCAAGTGTATTCCACGCATATCCCGAACCAATTATACTATTGGAAGACTTAAGATAAGGCCTTTGAAACTCCTGTGATACATAAACGCTTTTTACTCCGGGAAGCGCTTCTATTTTTTCTATTTCAGTCGCATCGGCACTTAATGATATACCGTTAAATACGGTATCATAGTACCTTACCTCCTTAACATCCGCCTTTATGTCCTCATTTTTTATATCTTTTACAAGCTTATCCTGATCTTCTTTCAGCTCCTGCTTTTTTTCATCTATAAAGGAATCATCCAGTTTATCATAGTCCATATCTTTATTTATGGCTTCTTCTATCAAGGAGTCCTTATCAAGCTCTATTATCAGCCTAAGCTCTTTTCGGCTTATCTTCATTTTTTTCGGCATCGGTATCAGCCGAATTTAATTTTTTATCTGCCTCTTTTACATACTCTGAAACTCTGTCCCCGTTATTTTGTGCCGCAAATCCCGGCTTAGCTGTAGAAACCAAGGGATTTATAAAAAGTACGGCACAAAACAAGGCAAGTTTTTTTACTTATTCTATTCATAACTCACCTATTCTATAATTATTTTAACTATAAATTTTTACCTTGCCATAGTTCTTGTCGTTGATTACAAGATCCTCTAAGCTGCTTACAGCAAGCCTATATTCTCCTTTTGAGCATTTTTTTACCTGATTAAGACTATCACCTTCCCACTTTACATTAAGCTTTACTCCGTTATTTTCTCCGCTTAATTTAAGTCCCTATAAGCGCTTTGTCTTCAAGAGTCACTCCGTTAACGGCTTTATATTTTTAATGTTTTATCCGCATATAAATGTTCATTCAGTACTATAAAGTCTTCACTCAAATTTTCCGCTACACTGTTTTTCACCTTTATTAGGAGTACCTTCATTTACTTTTGAGCAGGACTTCACTCTGAGTTTTTCTTATTTTTCAGAAATGTTTCCGGTACCTTTTTTCTCCTCCGGCTTAACTGTATCTTTATTTTGTGGTGTTACTTTTTCTTCGGTTTCTTTGTCACTTTGAGCTTTATTTTCTTTTTGATTATTGCCTCCAAAATAACTGTCTGATGAACCGTTACTTCTACTTCCCTTTTATTATCCTCTTAACAGATCTTCTACCGTCAGGGCTTATACTCCTCCGGATTTGGCAAAGGTACTACCTTCCCGTCGGTCCCAAATTTGTATAGGAAATATTTTTACCGAGGCTTTTTGCCGATTGTAACTTTGAGTTTGAAAGTTGCACCTCAAAGTTTTGGCTTCCTGCGGCAATATATATTTTACTTATATCTGAATTTATAATCCTTAACCTTCCGTTACTCGACTTTTTGTTTATAAGTATCGGAGTCTGTATTTTAATATTTTCTATAACGGCATCATTGGTATTGACAACTATAAAAAGCCTTTGACTTATTGTTTTCATCCGCCTTAAAATTTTGAGAGGTATTGATAACCGTAAGGAAAAGCTCTTTAATTACATTCCTTAACTCACCTCTGTTTAAGACTTTACCGGGCTCAAAGTTCTTATCTTTTTCCCTCAATAACACCAAGGTTTTTCAAGTTCTTTTATATAGCCTCTTGACCATGACTGTAATTTCTCATCATCAATAAAAAGCTGTTTTTCCCTCAGCCGCTTCAATACCTATATACCTTGCAAGTAGGTAATAGACATCTTCCTTTTTAGGGACTTTCATAAAGATTGGCAAATGATACATGCTCATCTATTATATTTAGTCCTTTTTAATTTCTCTACAGAGCTTTTTAATATACTCTTCATCCGCATTTGCGTAATTTCCTATGTCCGCTATGTCGGATCTCCAAGTTGCCTGAAAGCTTTTTCAAGTAATATAATCAAGTCTCTTTTTGCTGATATTTACTTCGTTATCCGTATATGTTTTTTTGCTCCGCTTTTTTGCAATTGGAGCAATAAAAACAATTGAATACATATAGCTATGCTTAACAACAAAAGTAAATTTTATTGCTTTTTTTCATACTAATTTGTTTCTCCTGATTTTTATTTTTAAAGTGTTTTTATCTTCTGAATTTGTCCGGACATAAGAAGATAAAAGCACTTTAATTTTTTAATCGCACTTATTGGCTAAACAATATCTATATATACATATTGTAGTAAATTATATCAGGAAAAAGTGAAATGTAAATAATATGCATAATTTTTTGAAAAAATTTAATCTATACGGAAAAATAAAAATATCCCGACAAAATACAAGGCATCTTGTCCTTGTGACTTTGTCGGGATATTTCATTAATAAAAATTTTTATTTTTCTAAGCTTTTTGGCTAACTTTGTTCTCGCTTCCGAAAAATAAACGAACTTTTCGGTTCAAGCGCAAGCATCAATAAATTACCTAAAACACCTACCGCAAGGACTTCTCCTATACCCACTGTAAGCATCATGTAAGGTATCAAATCCGGTAAACCGTAAGCATACTTTAGTACAAACGGAATAATAATTGCGTTTGCAAGTATCGGTGGTACACATACCAACCATTTTGAAATACTTCTGAGTCTGTAGCTTAATATTGCACCTATAAGTGTAGCCAATGTTCCGAATATAATATCGGGAAGTGCCGCTCCGCCAAGTATATTTGCCAAAAGGCATCCTATACTTACTCCGGGTATTGCCGCCACTGTAAAAGAACGGCAGAATACAAAGTGCCTCAGAAATTCTGAACTGGATAGCACCGAAGCTGATAGGGGCAAATGCAAGTGTAAGCACTACATATACTGCCGCTATGACTGCACCCTGTGCCATCATTTTTGTTGTAATATTTTTCATTTTTTCTCCTTTAGTTTTGTTTTAGGTGAGGAAGGTCTCGAACTCACCAAGTACGCTAGATACTTTTACGGTATTTTTAGAGAATAAATCAAGCATTTTTCTTAATATTAATATGTTCTATACTATAAACATGCCTTATAGATTTCAACTATGTCCTCATTCGTAAGTGCTACGAATGCATCTTTTAAATATCCTCCGGTATTTGCATGCTCAGCCATTGTCTCAAAATGCTTATCGTCAATACCAAGCTCTGTGAGAGTCATAGGAACACCTGTTTCTTTAAAGTAATTTTCAAGCGCATCTATTCCTGCAAATGCCAACGCTCTCTCATCATCACCGCTAAGTCCCATTACATTCTTTGCAAATTTTACAAATCTCTCTGTAGCACTTGCATCTTTATTAAGAATATGGCGCATCCATCTTACTGTTAAAATGGCAAGACCTACTCCATGAGTAATATCATAGTAGGCAGACAACTCATGTTCCATTGCATGACATGGCCACCCTGTTTCCTGTTTACCATACTCGGGAATTCCTGAGCAGGCTACTGAGGAATTAGCCATAAGATTTGCTCTTGCAGAGTAATTTGTAGGATCTTTGAGTGCTATCTTACAATTTTTCATAACAGACTTTAATATAGTCTCTGCTATTCCGTCCGCTAAATCGCTGTCCGGTGTTCTTGAAAAATATCCTTCAAATATATGGCTCATTATATCCGCACTGCCTGCAGCTGTTTGATAAGGTGATACTGTATAAGTATATGTAGGATCGCATATACTTACTGCAGGATAGGTGTATACCGCACCCAATTTTTCATTTGTATCAAGATTTGATATTACTCCTCCGGCATCAAACTCCGAGCCTGTTGCACTGAGTGTAAGTATATCTACAAGTGGAAGTGCTTTTGCTCTTCTAAAGCTTGTTTTTACCATTCCCAAAGATCATCACCCTCATAGTAGCGTCCTACTGCAATAGCCTTTGCGCAGTCAATGGTACTTCCACCGCCAACTGCCAGAATCACATCAATATTGTGTTCCTTACAAAGTTCCACACCACGCTTTACCGAAGTTATCCTTGGGTTTGGCTCAATTCCGTCACATTCGGTGATATTGAAATTATTCTCCTTTAAAATCTTTATCACTTCATCATAAAGCCCCGTCTTTTTGATTGAGCCGCCGCCAAGGACGAACAAAACATTTTTACCGAAAGGCTCCAATGATTTTGCCAATCTTTTAATCTGTCCCTCTCCAAAATATAATTTGGTAGGAATATCATGTTTGAAACTAAGCATATTGTACCTCCACTTTTCATATACACAACCGGGGAATTTTTACTTTCAAAATCCCTATAATATTAGCTTTATTTTAATACAATACTCAGTACATCTTCAACTTTTTTTACAGGAATTATTTCAAGTTCATTCAAAACTTCCTCTGCCACTTCTTTTAAATCGTCCTTGTTCTCATCAGGAATAAACACCTTCTTTATTCCTGCTCTGGCAGCAGCCATAAGTTTTTCGGAAGCCCACCTATAGGCATTACATTTCCCCTCAAAGAAACCTCACCTGTCATGGCATACTCAGGTGATACCGGAATATTATTTACAAGTGACGATAGTGCTGTAGTCATTGTAATACCCGCACTCGGTCCATCCTTTGGTACCGCTCCGGCAGGTACATGGATATGAATATCATTGTTTTCAAATACTTCATGACTTTCAGGGTACATATTTTTTACAAGGCTGAGTGCAATATCCACACTCTCTTTCATTACATCACCAAGCTGACCTGTAATTTTTACCTTGCCCTTGCCTTTTGTAAGCATTGTCTCGATAAAAAGTATTTCTCCGCCTACAGCAGTCCATGCAAGACCTGTAACCACTCCTGCCTGCTTCTTCTCTAATATACTCTCATGTCTTATCGGTCTTTGATCAAGATAATCCTGTAATTCTTCCGGCTTTACATCCAATATTTCTTTATTGTTCTTAACAAGCTCAACTGCGGCATGTCGGCATAGAGCACTTATTTGCTTCTTTAATCCACGTACTCCTGCTTCCATAGTATAGCCGTTTATAAGTGCTTTTATGGTCTCATCCTCTATTATGAGATTGTCCTCGCTGATACCTGCCTTTTTCTTTGCCTTAGGTATTAAATGATCCTTTGCAATAGAAAACTTCTCAAGTGCGGTATAGCCTGTAAATCTGATGACTTCCATTCTGTCAAGCAGCGGTCCCGGTATGGTATCAAGAGAGTTTGCGGTACATACAAATAATACATCTGACAAATCATACGGTACATTCATATAATGATCTGTGAAAGTATTGTTTTGCTCGGGATCAAGTACTTCAAGAAGTGCACTTGCAGGATCTCCATTGTATGATGATGCGAGCTTATCAATCTCATCCAGTACCATTACAGGATTTGATGTACCTGCCTTTTTCATACCGTCCATTATTCTTCCGGGCATTGCACCTATATAAGTTCTTCTATGTCCTCTGATATCAGCCTCATCTCTGACACCTCCGAGAGAGATTCTTACATACTCTCTGCCAAGTGCCTCTGCAATACTCTTTCCTATACTGGTCTTACCTGTACCCGGTGCACCTACAAAAAGAAGTATTGAACCGCTTTGTTTTTTATTTAAAGACATTACCGCCAGTTGCTCTATAATTCTCTTTTTAACCTTTTTAAGTCCATAATGCTCTCTGTCAAGGACTTCCATAGCATTATCAAGCTCTATATCCTTCGGTTCTTCTTTTTTCCAGTGTAATGAAGTGACAAAGTCCAAATAATTGTAAAGAAGTCCATACTCATGACTGTCCTTACCCTTCCTGCTTCATTCTGATTTAAAACATTGTCGGCTTCTTTTCTGGCCGTATCATTCATCCCTGAATTTTCTATTTTTTCTTCAAACTTTCTTACTTCGGAAATATTTTCAGGATGCATCTCATCCAAGGCTTTTTGTAAGAAATTTATCTGCTTCTTAATAGCGTCTTCCCTATATGCCTTCTCATGAAGCTCTTTTTGTGCCTGCTTTGCCTCTTCACTTACTTCATTTATAGCCATAAACTCTCTGGCATATTGAGCTATAAGCTCAGCCCTTGCTTTGGTTGAATCCTCTGAAAGCACAGCATACTTTTCTTCGGGAGTAATATTCATAAAAGGTGAAAGTCCTACCATCACCTCATTCATATTCTTCCATGCCAGTACATAGCCTCTTGCCATAAGTCCCCATTGAAACTTGGTGACATAACTTAAAAGTTCATCTCTAAGTCCGACAAGCATTGCATTTGCATCATTGGGATCCAGATCATCTATCTCAGGTCTTTGTACTCCAATAACATTTTGGGTATCAAAGTCTATATATTCAACATTTATTCTGTTAAATGCCTCGAGGTTGGCACCACCCTCATCATCTACAGAAAGCACCTGTCCCGCAACAGCTATGGGGTAGATATCTTCAATTGTAATATCTTTATCTTTCGGCTCTCTCAGGTAGAGAAATGTTACCTTTTCACCAACAGATATCTTATCTACACCGGCCTCCTGTAAATAGTCTTTTTCTGAAATATATTTTTGAACCCGGTAAAACCACCGTATTATATGTCGGTATTAATATCATATAACCTCCTTTATTAGCACTTATTATTAAAGAGTGCTAAAGTGAATTTATAAAAAAGAGGTTGAAACAATGGCTTGTTTACAACCTCCCCATCTATATGGCTAAATTATATCACTGGCACTCTCATACGTCAAGTGATAATTAGATTTTGTAAAATTAATTTACAATTCTTTAATCGCCTTTGCCAAGCTGTCAAGTGCCATCTTCAAATATTCTCTCGGACATGCGATATTAAATCTCTCAAATCCTCTCCGTCTACTCCGAACATGGCTCCTGAGTCTATCCAAAGTTTTGCCTTATTTACTATCAGATCCTCTCTCTCCTCTTCGGTAAGACCAAGTTCTCTAAAGTCCACCCATACAAGGTATGTACCCTCCGGCTCTATAAGTTTTACCTGTGGAATATTCTCTTTTAAATAATCTCTGAGGAAATCAAGATTTCTCTTTATATACTCTCTTACAGCGTCCAGCCATTCCTGTCCTGACTCATAAGCAGCTCTTGCAGCTACAAGTCCCATAGTATTCATCTGTGAATATCCGGATTTTACTATCTCATTTTTAAAAGCATCTTTAAGCTTCTTATTTTCTATAAAAATATTTGAAACCTGAAGACCTGCTATATTAAAAGCTCTTACTTGGTGCTGTAGCTATCACTGCATTTGCCGCATATTCCTCTCCCAATGAAGCAAATACCGTATGCTTATTTCCGGGATATACAAAATCGCATGAATCTCATCACTGAAGATTACCACATTATGCTTAATACAGATATCGCCTATTCTTTTTAACTCTTCCTTACTCCAAACCCTACCTACCGGATTATGTGGAGAGCAAAGTATGAAAAGTTTCACCTGATTTTCCACTATCTTCTTTTCAAAATCTTCAAAGTTCATCTCATATCTGCCGTCTTTTGATTACAAGCGGCGAGTTGATAAGCTTTCTGTTATTACTTAGTATCATCTCACTGAAAGGATAGTATACAGGTTGCTGTATGATAACACCGTCTCCTTCTTTTGAAAATGCCTTTACAGCCATTGCTATGGCATATACTACTCCCGGTGTCTTAACTAATGTACCTTTTTTAGGTTCCCATGAAAAGTTCTTTTACAAACCAGTTCTTTACCACTTCAAAATAGTCTGACTGTACTTCCGTGTATCCGTAGATTCCATGGTCAACTCTTCTTTGCAAAGCGTCTGTAATCGGCTGTGCCACAGGAAAGTCCATATCTGCAACCCAGAGTGAAAGCTCGTCACCTTTTTTACCTCTAAGCTTTGCACAGTCAAACTTCAAACTGTCAGTACCTTTTCGGTCTATGATCTTATCAAAATCGTACATATATCCCCTTATTATTCCAATGCTCTTTCCAGATCCTTTATCAGATCGTCGACATTTTCTATTCCGACAGAAAGTCTTAAAAATGTATCTGTTATTCCAAGTCTCTCTCTTACCTCTACCGGTACATCCGCATGTGTCTGTATCATAGGGAAGGTAATCAAAGACTCTACTCCGCCAAGACTTTCCGCATATTTTATTATTTCAATTTTTTCAAATGCATCCCTTGCAGTTTTGGCAGTATCTGTTGTAAATGCAATCATTCCACCAAAGCCTCTTGACTGAGATTTGTTTATCTCATATCCCGGATGCTCAGGCAAACCAACATAGTATACATTTGTAACCTTTTTATTTGTTTTTGAGGAAATTTGCAATCTTTAATGCATTTTCCTGTATTCTGTCCATTCTTACTGCCAATGTTTTCAGTCCTCTAAGTACAAGGAAGCTGTCAAAAGGTGAAAGGCTTGGACCGATTGTCTTATACATAAATCTGATTTTTTCAGATAATTCTTCATTTGCAGTACATATAAATCCTGCCAAAGTATCATTGTGACCTGCAATATATTTTGTACCGCTGTGGATAACAATATCCGCACCGAGCTTTATCGGGTTTTGAAAATACGGACTTAAAAATGTATTGTCAACAATCAATAAAAGATTATGTTTCTTTGCAATCTTTGCCATCTCTCTTATATCTGTAACAAGCATTGTAGGATTGCTTGGTGTTTCAATAAATATAGCCTTTGTATTTTCATTTATTGCATTTAGTACATTCTCAGGATTTGTTGTATCGACATAGCTGAATTTTCTGCCTCTGTCAATTCCAAGTGTATTAAAGAGTCTGGTACTTCCGCCGTAAATATCCTCCTGAGATATTATGTGATCACCTGCATTAAAAAGCTCAAGCACCAAAGAACATGCCGCCATTCCGGTAGAGGTAGCCACAGTATCATAAGCACCTTCCATAGCGCTTATGCAGTCCTCAAGCTCCGTTCTTGTAGGATTTGATTGACGTGAATAGTCATATCCTGTACTTTCGCCTACTCCCGGATGAGAGAAGGTAGCTGTCTGGAATATCGGCACCGTCATTGCACCGTATGCATGAGCATTCTTATCTTCATTTGGACTGTGTCACATAATGTTTCAATATTCATAAATTCACCTGACTTTTTCTAAAAACTATTATTAACAATAGAAAATATTTTACAATCTCATATTTTCTCGGTCAATAAGATGTTTTCTTGCTCTGGTTATAAGGAAAGCCTATATCTATAAATTATACTTATTCTTATAAGCTATAATGGCGGCTACTGTCTTTGAATCCTTCAATTCACCCTTGTAAATCAAATCCACCAGATCTTCAAGTGCCCACTCTTCCACATCAATGCTCTCATCTTCATCAAGATGCTGCTCACTCTTAATAAGATTTTCTTGCCACAAAGATATCAATTTCCTCATCTCCGAAAGCCACCATAGTATCAATTCTTATCAAGAACTCAAGCTCATCAGGTGAAGCAACTTTATAACCGGTCTCTTCTTCAAGTTCTCTGAATGCACATATTCTTCTGGGCTCATCCTTTGAATCAACCTTTCCTGCCGGGAAGTTCAAGAGTATATCTGTTAAGCGCATTTCTGTACTGACGCACCAGAAGTATCTTTCCGTTTTCAAGTACAGGTACTACCGCAGCCGCACCGTTATGTTGTATATAATCCCATACGGCTTTTCTGCCGTCTATCAACATATGGTCTTTATAGACCTTTACTATTGCCCCCTCATAGGCAAGCTCTCTTTTTTCCCTGATTATATCTCCCATGCTTTCTCCTTATCCGACTTTAATGTATCAGCCATATTGTTTAAAAATTCAATCGCCTCATTAAGGCCCTCACCTGTATAATCAAAATACCGGTCTTTTTTCTTATCATCTTCAGTATGGTCAAAATTAAAGGGCTCAGGCCATACTGTCAGTTTCAGCTTGGCCTCGCCCCTCTTATCCTTTGGCGTAAAATTTAACCTTTTCAAGCGGATCTCTTCCCAGCCTGAATCTTACGCCCTCCAGACTTCCTGTGAAATATTGGCCATAATCATAATATCCTATATTTAACAAGTCACCTTTTTTTAACATAAAAACATATCTCTCAAATCTTCCACATTCTTTACAATGTAATTTGCGCCTTCAAACTCCTCCAAGCCGCCATAACCGTAAAGTACTCCGATACTCTTTAAGACCTGCATTACCTGCACCTACTATATCATGGCTCTTGTCTCCCACCATTATAGCAAAGCCCCTGTCCATTATTTTGTTTGTCTCAAGCACATACTCAATCACTGCGGTCTTTGTAGCTCTCTTTGTGTTAAAATCTCCGTCTGAGCCGCCTACAAATGTAAAATATTTGTCCAGTCCGAAATGCTCTATAACTCTTCTTGCCTCTCTTTCAGGCTTTGAAGTCGCCACATAAAGCTTATATTCTTTTGACAGGCTATCAAGCATCTCTTCTATACCCTCATAAAGTTCACATTCAAATATACCTACAGTTCTGTAATAATCGTGAAATACATCAAGCGCTTCCTTATATTGCTCCAGACTGAATCCGTAAAAATTTGTATAGCTTTCAACCATCGGAGGCCCAACAAACTTTTTTAAATCATCAAGCTCTTCATATATACCGAAGTGCTCGAGTGATTTTTGTACACCCTTTGTGATACCGAGATCCGACCTTACTATAGTGCCGTCCAAATCAAATAAAATATGCTTTTGCTTCATTACTGCTCCTTAACTAAAGAAGGCTTTAACTTCAATCCCACCTTCTCAATTCTCGCATGATCCATTTTCTTTACTGTCAAAATGATATTGTCAAATGTGATAACTTCTCCCTCTACAGGCAATCTTCCAAGCTTCTCCATTATGATTCCGCCTATAGACTCATACTCCTCGGAACTCAGTTCCAGTCCTATTCTGTCATTGACATCATCCAGATTTGTAGATCCGTCTATAAGGTACTCCGTTTCGGAAATCTTTGTTATACCTTCATCCTCATCCGCATCAAACTCATCTCTGATTTCACCTACAATCTCTTCAAGCATATCTTCCAGAGTAATCAGTCCTACAGTTGTACCGTATTCATCCAGCACTATTACTATATTGGCACCTGTCTTTCTCATATCCACCATAAGTGATGAAGTCTTTTTATATTCATAGGTATAAAGAGGTTCTCTCAAATGCTCCTTTACAGAAAAATTCTCCTTATCCTCTATCAGCAAGAAGTCTTTTACATTAAGTATTCCGATAACATTATCAGGGCTTTCTCGTACACCGGTATTCTTGTGTATCTCTCTTCTCGAAAGATTTTGAGTATCTCTTCATAAGAGGATTCCACAGACACCATCACCATATCGACTCTCGGAAGCATTATATCTCCCGCAACCGTATCTCCGAAGTCCACCACATTTACAATCATCTTCTTTTCTTCTTTTTCAATAACTCCGTCCTCATGGCTGACCTCCACCATTGCTCTAAGCTCGTCCTCTGTCACCATATTATTGTCATCATTATTTTTAACGAAGAGGGAAATAACGATTCCCGCCACCTTGTTTACCACATAGATTACAGGTGTCAAAATAACAACCAATACGGAAATAATTCCGATATATTTTAATGCAATATTCTCTGCATTCTTTGATGCTACATTCTTAGGTGTGATTTCACCGAATACCAGTATAAGGAATGTCAATATACCTGTAGCAATACCTACCAGACTGCTGCCGAACATCTTTAATGTAAGTGTCGTGGACAGTGCCGAAGCGGAAAGGTTTACTATATTATTTCCAATCAAAATAGCGGAAAGCATCTTATCCGTATTTGCTGTGATTTCCAAAACCTTTTCAGCTCTTTTATCACCGTTTTCCGCCAAATTTCTTATTCTTAATTTATTTGAAGTCATGAGGGCTGTTTCAGCAGATGAAAAGAATGCTGAAGCAGACAATAATAATACCAAAATGACTAACTGTAATATGTCACTCGTTTCCAAAATTTCTCCTATACTCGAATTACTCTTCTTCGGATACAATATCCGGCAATATTTCTTTTGTTTTTTTCTTTACTCCGAAAGGCATTATCAGACTGCCGAGCAATATAAATATATCTCCCAGATTAAAGATCACCTTATCAGCGCCCTTAGTCTTTATGCGTATATAATCCACCACATAGCCTCTTGTAAATCTGTCAAAGATATTGCTCAGTGAACCTGCAATAACAAGGATTAGAGATAACTTTCTGATATTATTTCCCTTTTTAGGAAGTAAAACAGACAGTACTCCCACCAGTATCGAAGTAATAAATACCGGAACATACTTTACTATTTTCTTCTTTTTCTTAAGCTTTCCGAATACAAAGCCGTCATTGTGAAATTTATCTATTTCTATCTTTTTTGCAAAAGTTCTCGGCAGTTCTTTTTTGTCCATTGAATTTACTGCATATTTCAAAACTATATCAAGACCTGCAAGTATCGGTATCAAAACAGCAAACATATATCCTCCTATATATTTCTGAACACTATATTCGGACTGCCCTTATGCTCCAAATAATCTCTTGTAATAATAACTTTACCGATATTTTTATCCTTCGGTGTCTCATACATTATATCGAGCATAAACTCCTCAATAATGGAGCGAAGTGCTCTCGCACCCGTATCCTTTTTCATAGCCTGTTCGGCAATCCAATCCATCGCATCATCATCAAATGAAAGTTCCACTTCATCAAGCTCCAAAAGTCGCTTATACTGTTTTAAAATAGCATTCTTAGGCTCTATAAGAATCTTTTTGAAAGCCTCTTTATCAAGCTTTGAAAGAGTACATATAACAGGCAGTCTTCCTATAAACTCAGGTATCATACCGAATTTTCTGATATCCTCATTTGTGACCTTTGCATAGAGATTTTCATCATTATCATATTTATCTTTAAGATCCGAGTTAAATCCCATGCTTGTATTCTTTTGGAGTCTTTCCTTTATAATATCATCAAGCGCAGGGAAGGCTCCACCGCATATAAAGAGTATATTATCAGTGTTTACAGTTTCCATAGGTGCCATAACATTCTTTTGATTTGTACCTACAGGTACCTCCACCTTGCTGCCTTCCAAAAGTTTTAAAAGCTCCTGTTGTACGCTCTCACCGCTTACATCTCTTGAATTGGTATTTTTCTTCTTTGCAATCTTGTCTATCTCATCTATAAAAACGATACCGCATTCAGCTCTTTCCACATCATTACCTGCTGAAAGTAAAAGCTTTGAGATAACGCTTTCTATATCATCACCTATATATCCCGCCTCGGTAAGAGAAGTAGCATCGGCTATAGCCAAAGGCACATTAAGAAGTTTTGCAAGTGTCTTTACCAGATAAGTCTTTCCGCTTCCCGTCGGTCCAATCATAAGGATATTTGACTTATCAACTCTTGTTCCTTCCTTATCCTTAGTCTAAAAATATTCTCTTATAATGATTGTATACTGCAACAGAGATTATTCTCTTGGCCTGATCCTGACCTATAACATATTCATCCAGCATCTCTTTTATTTTATGCGGTGCAGGTATATCCTTCATTGTAAAAAGAGGCTCTGTTCTCTTCTCATCTCTTTTCTTTACTCTGGCTCTTTCAGGTATGGGGTTCAAATTCATATTCGGTATTGTAAAGCTGCCAAGGTCCACATTTTTTTAAATCGTCCATATTGATTTTTGACATATTGGTAAGCTTACTCATATCCATACTCTGCATAGAGTTGAAAGTTTTCTGTATACAGTCGGGACAGATATCTATACCTCCGGGCATTGATATCATCGTACCGGTCTTTGATTCCGGTCTCCTGCACATATAACATATTTTTTTCATAATTATTATTTTTATCGTCTTTATCGTTTTTTTATTATAATCTATCTTGTCTTCCATTTTTCCATTCCTAATGTTTCAAACAGTTTTATGTTATTCTAGCACAAAAAGAAAAAATGTGCCATATTAGGGAAATACGGCACATTTTATGTTTATATTAAGTTTTAGTCTTCCTTTGATAAGAAGTTATAGCATACTGCCGCAAGTGCACCACCTACAAGCGGAGCAAGGATAAATACCCATACCTGTGCAAATGCTACCGAGCCAAGACCGCTTACAAGTGCAGGTCCGAAGCTTCTTGCAGGGTTAACCGATGTTCCTGTGAAAGGAATTCCGAATATATGAATCAAAGTAAGTGTAAAGCCTATAACAAGTCCGGCAACTCTTCCGTTCTCAGCCTTTGAAGTAACACCGAGTATTGCCAATACAAATACAAATGTAAGTATAACCTCTACAAGGAACGCAATTCCCATTGATATGCCCATTGCACTTGCCTCACCGAAACCGTTTGTTCCAAGTGATGCATTTGAGCCGAGTATCACACAAAGTAATCCTGCACCTAAGATACCTCCTAGAAGCTGTGATATTACATATCCTACAAAATCCTTTACATTCATTCTGCCTGATACCAACATACCGAGTGAAACGGCCGGATTGATATGACATCCTGAAATATTTCCTATAGAATATGCCATAGCAACTATAGAAAGTCCGAATGCAAATGCTATAAGCAATGTAGAAAATCCTAGCGGAACCACCACATTACTCTGAGCCAAAAGTGTGTTTGCCGCTACAGCACTGCCACATCCGAACAGTGTTAGTACACATGTACCTATAAACTCTGCTAAATACTTTTTCATTATTACCTCCAATATTCTCTAAAGTATAACTCCACAAAAGATTTGAAATCCTTTGCAGCACAACGAATGGTATTATACAACTAAATTTTTATAAAAGTCTATTAAAAATTTCTAAATATTTTTATTAAAAAGGACCTTTTTCGGTCCTTTTTTTGTTTTATAAAACCTTACTGAGGAAGGTCTTAAGTCTTTCATTTTTGGGATTTGTGAAGAATTCCTCAGGTGCATTCTCTTCCACAAACTCACCTTCATCAAGGAAAACCACTCTGTTTGCCACCTCTCTGGCAAAGCCCATCTCATGTGTTACCACTACCATGGTCATCTTCTGCTGCGCAAGATCCTTCATAACTGTAAGCACTTCTCCTACCATCTCGGGATCAAGTGCTGAGGTAGGCTCATCAAAAAGCATTACATCAGGTTTCATGCAAAGTGCTCTGACTATAGCAACTCTTTGCTGCTGTCCGCCTGAAAGCTTTGAAGGATATTCATTTGCTCTGTCCGCAAGTCCTACTTTTTCCAAAAGGCTCATGGCATACGCCATTGCAGACTCTTCGTCAACACCCTGAAGCTTCATAGGTGCTATAATCAAGTTTTTAAGAACTGTCATATGTGGGAAAAGGTTAAACTGCTGGAAAACCATTCCCATTTTTTGACGGTGTAAATCTATATTTACATCTTTTTTACATATGTCCGTTCCTTCAAACAATATCTCACCGCTGCTTGCTTCCTCAAGTCTGTTCAAACATCTGAGAAATGTTGACTTACCCGAACCGGAAGGTCCGATAAGACATACTACATCTCCTTTATTTATATCCAGAGATATATCTTTAAGTACCTGCTTTTTATGAAAATGCTTGCTTAAATTTCTTACTTCAATAAGTTTTTTTACCTTCCACTTCTAGCCAACCTCCTCTCAAGTAATTTTACCAAATAGCTGAAGAGCATTACCATGATAAGGTAGAGTAGAGCAACTGCAAGGAACGGCATCATTGCCGAGTATGTTCTGCTTCGTATAACATCACCCGCCTTTGTAAGATCATCCAAAGCAATATAACCTGCTACCGAGGTCTCCTTCATCAAAACGATAAACTCGTTTGCAAGAGTAGGCAATATATTCTTTATAACCTGAGGCATTATTATAGTTATCATTGTTTGAGGATAACTAAATTCCCAAACTTCTTCCGGCTTCCATTTGTCCTTTCGGTACTGAGTTTATACCGAACGGAATATTTCTGCCTGATATGCTCCCGAGTTTATACCGAATGCAAGTATTGCGGCAAAGCTTTTATCTATTCTTACAGAACTGAATATAACAAAGTATATTATAAGAGCTGAACTACTACAGGTGTTCCTCTTATTACTGTAATATAAATATTGCAAAGGAAGTTTAAAAACTTCAACTTTTTGTATTATCGTATATATTTCTTACAACAGCTACTCCAAACCCCAGTATAAAACCAAGGATTACGGCAAAAAAATGTAATCTTTAATGTGACTGCAAGTCCGTTTATGAGTAAAAGCCATCTGTTATCCGTTATAAAATTTAAAAATAAATTGTGATTTTAACTCTTCAAACATATTAATTTGCCTTGATATATTTTTGCAATAATGTTGTCCACTGTTCCGTCAGCCTTTTAACTCTGAAAGTGCTCTTATTAACCGCATCTAAAAGTGCTGTATTACCTTTTTTGATTGCAATGGCATATTCCTCTTCTGCATATGCCTCGTCTAAAGTCTTAAGTCCGTTTGTCTCTTCAACAAACTTCTTTGCCACCTCACTGTCGATAACTACCGCGTCTATCTTTCCCTGGCTGAGTGCCTGAACCGCATCCATACCCTTTGCATATCTCTCAACAGTTGCACCCTTTATATCACTAACCAGGATATCTCCTGTAGTACCTGTCTGTACACCGAGTGTCTTGCCTTCAAGATCCGCACCTGAAGCTATAGTCGAATCATCTTTTACTATGATAAGCTGCTTTGATGTTGTATATGTGTCTGAAAAATCAACACTCTGCTTTCTCTCCTCTGTAGCTGAAATACCTGCAATACCTACATCAGCTTTACCCGATGTTACCTCAAGGATAACGGAATCAAATGCTATATCCTCCACTTCAACTTCAAGTCCGAGCTTCTTGGCAACTTCTTCCGCTATCTCCATATCAATACCTACAATTTTATCACCGTCGTGGTACTCATATGGTGGAAACTCCGCATTTGTTGCCACTATAAGTTTTCCTGACTGTATAGTTTTTACTTCTCCTGAAGCTGTATCTGCCGCACTCTCATTTGCAGCCTTTGTTTCGGCAGTCTTTGAACCGCCACATGCTACCAAACTTGTTGCCATCAATCCCGATATAACCAATGCTAATATTTTCTTCTTCATAATATCCTCCATTTGTATATTTATCAATCACTATTGCATAATAATACACTCTTTTTATAAGAATGCAAGAGTATTTTTAAAAATAAACATAGGAAAAAGACTCCAACTCTGTATTTTTATAAGTTATAATCCCAACCATAATAGTCCATACAAAATTAGAGTCCTAAATCCCAGCGTTTCATACCCCATAAATGCAATATATTTTCTCAGCTTATACTGCTGCTGAAGTCAAATATTTTTCCATCTCGTTCACGGCATGTTCTTCATCATTACCGTCTGCTGATATGTATACCTCTTTGCCATCACCAAACTTCAATGTCATCATGCCCATGATACTTTTTGCATTTACTTTTTTAGTACCACTTTCCACATAAATCCTGCTTTCAAACTGGCTGGCCACCTGTACTAGCATAGCTACCGGTCTGGCTTCAGTTTTTGCATCAATTGCAACCTTAACTGACTTCCTAACCATTTTCTCTCCTTACTTGTTCTCTTAACTGGCTTGCGATGTTTGAGAGTTTACGCAACCTATGATTAACCCCACTTTTCCCGAGCTGTGGACTAATCATTTTTCCAAGTTCCACCAATGAAGCATCAGGATTTTCCAGTCTGGCATTGGCTACCGCCTCCAGATTTGATGTCAATTTATCAAGTCCCATCATCTCTTTAATAAGTTGTATATCCTCAAGTTGAGAAAGTGATGCTGAAACCGTTTTATTTATATTTGCAGTCTCGCAATTCACTTTTCGATTTACATCGTTTCGCATTCCTTTTAAGATTCGAATATTTTCGAAACTCATAAGCGATGTAGGTGCTTCCATCAGACCAAGTGCCAATGATATTTGCTCACTGTCCTTTATGTATACCACATAAGCTTTTTTTCTTGTAGTAATTTTAGGTAATAATGACAAGTCTTCCATCAATTCTTTTAAAAAAAGTGCATCCTCCATAGTTGAACATACTATCTCCAAATGATATCCTTTTTCGGGATCCGTTATTGAGCCTGAGGATAGAAATGCTCCTCTAAAGAAGGCCTTTTTACAACATGAATTCAGTAAGACCGTATTACTGCCAAGAAACAAATCGTCTACCAACTCTTGATTTTTAAGAAGCTTTATAGCTTTAAGCACCTCTTTGGCCCCTGCAGCGTCTACAATACTTACAGAATACAGGCGCTTACGTTTCACCAAAGTACTATTGCTTATTACTACATCTGTATTTATATTAAATGTTTTTTTATTAATGTAAAGTACTTTCTGGCAAGTCCTGAAAATTCAGTGTTTATTTTTAAAGACAATTCACCACTTTGTGATAAAGAAACAGTACCAATGAAGTAAACAATTGCCAAAATTTCTGCAAGTATGCAATGCCTAACCGTAGGATTTATCCTTGCGATTTCATTTTTCACTTCTGAAGAAAAATGTCATCCGTTCTCCTATCTTTGTGAAATTCTTGAAATATTTTTGCCCATATCTCTGTGTTCCAGTCTGACACCGATACCCTCTATATTATCAAGTCTTTCTTTAAGAGCCGCAGCAATAGCTACCGAACGGTGTTGTCCGCCTGTGCAACCTATGCCTATTACCAAAGCGCTCTTACCCTCATCAATATATCTGGGTATCAGAAATTTAATCATATCATCCAGCTTATCAAGAAAAATATCCGCATCATTATTTGAGAAAACATAATCCGAAACTTCCTTTTCTTCACCTGTTTTCAGCCTGAGCTTTTGATCGTAAAAAGGATTCGGTAAAAATCTTACATCAAATAACAGATCGGGATCATCAGGTATACCGTACATATATCCGAATGAAAGCACTGTGACAAAAAGATTATTAAAAGACTTTCCGTCAACATAGATTTTTTTGAGTTCCTGTTTCAACTCTTTAGTCAAAAATCTGCCTGTATCAAGTATTCTGTCCGCTCTCTCTCTTAAAAATGCCAATCTTTCTCTTTCAAGATTTATTCCGTCTATAAGTCTGCCCTCTGCGGCTAAAGGATGATTTCTTCTTGTCTCTTTGTATCTTTTTATCAATGTTTCATCATCCGCTTCAAGAAAGAGAATTTCCATATTGATTTTTTTATGGCTGAGTTCATCAAATACTTCCTGTAATCCGTTAAGTCCGCTTCTGATATCGATACCTAAAGCTATGCCTTTCATACCTCTTTCGGATTCGATTGTAAGATCTACAAAGTTTAACAAAAGTTCTACCGGCAAATTGTCGACACAGTAGTATCCGAAATCCTCAAACATCTTTAATGCAACAGTCTTACCTGAACCGGACATTCCTGTTACAATTATCATCTTCATATCAAATCATCCTTACTTCACATTCAAGTTTTACACCGAACTTTTCACACACTTCTTTCTTTATATGTTCTATCAGCTTCTTTATATCATCAGATGAGGCATTGTCATAATTTATTACAAAACCGCAGTGTTTTTGAGATACTGCGGCACCTCCGAGCCTGAAGCCTCTAAGTCCGGCATCATCTATAAGTTTACCTGCAAAATACCCTTCAGGTCTCTTAAATGTGGAACCTGCACTGGGATACTCCAGCGGCTGTTTTTCACTTCTCCTGTTGTTTAAATCCTCTATTTGTGCTCTTATTTCATCCTTGTTGCCATGCTCAAGTTTAAGCTTTGCAGCCAGTACAATCTCTTTATTTGCTAAAATATTACTCTTTCTGTAACCGAGGTCAAGTTCTGAAACATCTTTCCATTTGATGCTTCCGTCAGCGCAAAGCACCTTTACTTTCGTCAGTACATTTGACATCTCTCCGCCATATGCACCTGCATTCATTACTATCGCACCGCCAAGGCTTCCCGGTATACCGCAGGCAAATTCAAAGCCTGTAAGTGAATTTTCCATAGCATAATCACTTATCTTATCAAGTCCCACTCCGGCACCTGCTTCTATAATATTGCCCTCATGTGTAATACTGTTATTTAAACAAACCGTGGAGATAATCACTCCGTCATAGCCTTTGTCATCCGCCAGTATATTGCTGCCTTTTCCAAAGATATAATATTTTAAGTTTCCTTTTTTTATTATATCCATACATCGGCTCAGTTCTTCCTCAGTGACGGGAGTCAGAAAATAATCACACTCTCCTCCTACTTTAAAAGTAGTATGCTTTTTTAACAATTCACCGGTTTTGCAATTTTCACCAAGGATACTTTTAAAATCCATCTGCATTTTGTCTCCGCTACTATTTTTAATATCAATCTTTTCCGGCTATATTTGCCTGTACTCTGTTGTAGAGTTCCTTTGCCGCATTGTATCCCATCTGTTTCTGTCTGTGATTTACAGCTGCGGTTTCTACTATGATTGCAAGGTTTCTACCGGGTCTTACAGGTAAAACATGACATACAACCTTATTTCCCAAGTACTCTATATAATTATCCTCAAGTCCGAGTCTGTCATAGTCCTTATTTTGTACCCAATCTTCAAGCTGTATTACCAGATCGATGGACTGGGTATCCTTAACGCTGAGTACACCGAATAACGCCTTTACATCTATAATTCCTATTCCCCTAAGCTCAATAAAATGCTTGGTTATATCAGGTGCCGTTCCTACCAAAGTCTGCTGTGACACCTTTCTGATTTCCACAACGTCATCAGATACAAGTCTGTGGCCTCTCTTTACAAGCTCAAGAGCCGCCTCACTCTTTCCGATACCGCTGTCTCCGGTTATAAGTACTCCTTCACCGTATACATCCACCAAAACACCATGTATGGAAATAACAGGAGCCAATTGTACATTAAGCCATCTTACAAGCTCTGCGGTAATATAAGTTGTAGACTGTTCGATACCGAGACATGGCTACACCATAATGTACACAGTAAGAAATCATATCCTCATCCGGCTTTATTCCTCTTGCATATAGTACACATGGAACCTTATATGAAAGCAGCTTATCATAGGTTTCCTTTCTCTTTTCGTCATTCAATGTCTGAATAAATGCGTTCTCCACATTACCTATTATCTGTACTCTTTCACTGTCAAAATGATCAAAGAAACCGGCCAGCTGTAATGCCGGTCTGTTTATATCAGGATGCTTCAATATTATAGATTCCGTATCTATATCCGGTGTGAAGTTTTCCAGATTCAAATCCTTGATTAGTTCCTTGATTGTTACGTTTCCTCCCATAGTACCTCCTATCATGATTCCCCCTATCTTAAGACTTATCCCAAAAGCTCAAGCAATTCCTCTTTTGAAATATTTGCCAAGGATATGCCCTCTTCAAAGTTTAATACTCTGTCAGCCAAATCCTTCTTTGACTCTTGAAGCTTAACTATCTTCTCTTCTATAGTTCCCTTTGCAATAAGTCTGTAAACCGTTACTTTATTTTTTTGCCCTATTCTGTGGGCTCTGTCTGTGGCCTGATTTTGTGCCGCAAAATTCCACCACGGATCATAGTGAATAACTATGTCGGCACCTACAAGATTAAGTCCTGTACCTCCCGCTTTCAATGAAATAAGGAATACATTTGTATCGTCATTATTAAAAATCATTTACAAGCTTTGATTCTTTTTTCTTTACTTGTAGAACCTGTAATAACATAGCTGCTTATATTTTCTTCTTCAAATCTCTTCTTTATTATATCAAGCATTGAAGTAAATTGTGAAAATAAAAGAATTTTATGTCCTGCTTCTATACCGCTTTTTACAAGATCGATGCAGGTTTCAAGTTTTGCTGAATCTCCGGTATAATCTTCAAAAATAAGCCCCGGATCGCAGCAGATTTGTCTTAGCTTTGTAATCTCCGACAATATTATCATCTTTGAACTGTTATATTCTTCATTGCCGTTTAATACATTTTTCAGTTTGGTAAGTTCGGTATCATATGCCAACTGCTGCTTTTTATCAAATCTTGATACTCTGACTTCTTCTATCTTATCCGGCAAATCCGTTGCCACCTCGGACTTAAGCCTTCTAAGTACAAAAGGACTGATCATCTTTGAAAGAAGTTTTGCGCTTTCATCATTACCGTCTTTTACTATCGTATTTTCATACTTTGATTTGAATGAATTATAACTGTACAAAAATCCCGGCATTATATAATCAAAAATACTCCAAAGCTCACTTAATCTGTTCTCTATCGGTGTTCCGGTCAAAGCATACTTTACATCAGCTTTCACAGTTTTTACCGCCTTTGCAACTCCGGTATTTTGATTTTTTATAAACTGAGCCTCATCAATTATCTGATGAGAAAATCTCATATCGTGATACAGTGAAATATCTCTCCTTAAGGTATCATAAGAACTTATATAGATATCAAAATCTTCATGCTCTTCAATACTTTTTTGCCTTTCTTCTTTGGCGGTTGCAAGTACACATACTCTAAGTTCACCTTTTGTATCAAATTTTGATATTTCCTCACTCCAATTATATACTAAAGATGCCGGACATACTATAAGAGCTTTTTTAAGCCTTCCGTTCTTTTTTGCATCTATCAAAAGAGATATAATCTGCAGGGTCTTTCCAAGTCCCATATCATCTGCCAAAATCCCGCCAAATCCCAGCTCTTCCACGGAACGCAACCATTTAAAGCCTTCTTTTTGATATTTCCTTAAAACATTTGACACTTCATCCGGCGGAACAAAGTCCATGGATTTTATATTATCAAATTTCTCAATCAGTTTTACAAAACTCTCATCTCTTCTTTCTACCAGTTCATTATGCGCTTCCATCATTTCATCAATATAGAGTGAACGATACAAAGGCACTGTAAGTGCACCGGCTCTCAAATCTTTCGGAGAAATTTCCAGTACATTCAGTATCTCATTGAAATTCTTCATGTACTCGGAATCCATATTTATAAAAGCTCCGCTCTTTAAACGATAATATTTTTCTTTTTCTGTAACTTGTAACAATATTTTGCAAGTTCCTCTACACTCATATCATCTGATAAGAATTCCAGTTGCAAAAGATTTGAATTTACAGATACTCCAACTCCTGCAGCAGGCTTTTTGTATACTCTGATATTATTGAGAGCTTCGCTTCCAAGTACCTTCCCATATTTATTTAATTTATCAATCACCCGAAACCTTCAGCTCATAAAGTTCCTCTTCTGTCTCTGCACTCAGGAAATTTTTGCTTATTCTCGTAGGGAAGATATATCTTTAAAGCCTCTATAGCCTTTTCTTCATGTTTTTGATTTCTTAAAAGCTCATTATCATTTCTTTCAAATATTTTCCCCGACAAAATGTCCACTCTGCCGCCGGTATAAGTCGCTTCCGCTCTTCCCGTTACAATGTTATCTTCCATATCAAGATAATATGTAATCTCCGGCTTTTTCAGTGCACAAAACTTTTATTGCCTCGGGAGCATTATCTACTATATTCGCATAATCTTTTATACTTGGCAAATACATTAGAATAAAACCTGCCTATATTTTTCTTCTTCCTATCTTTATCTCCTGATATCCGTATCCTGAATCATTCATTGCTTTTAAATATCTTCAAAAGATTTTCATCACATCTGTTAAGATAATTATCTTTTAATGCAGTAGACATAATTGTTTGATATAAACGACAGAGGAAAATCCACTTCCAGGTTTATACCTGCAAACAGATCTCTGTCATAAATAGGATTTATCCCGATAGTAATCTTTTCATTAAAATCTCTAAGTTCAATATCCGTAACGGTTTTCTTTGAGAAGTACTCTGTTGTCAGCTCTACTTTTTCTCCGACAAGTAAGTTGTAAATATCATCTATATTTGCTCCGTCTACCGGTATTTTGGATACATTGAGACCCGTCTTTACATAATCAAGCAGTTTATAGCTTATAGAGGCCTCTGTATCCACAAGTCCTTCAATAAACTTTACATACTTTATACTCTTATCGTCAAATGCCCCATATCCAAGCTTAACACTGTCGTTTTTACCAAGAGGATAAATTTCATTATCTCTTAGTGCATCAACAAAATTCCTGTAACTTTTTATCTGCACAAGCTTTTTTCTGCCGATTTTAAACTGTATATATAAGCTTGTATCATACTCGCTCTTATACGACATTATAAGCTTAGGTACTATATGTACAGGTTCTTCATTAATGTCTGTTTCTTCATCAAAATACGAAAGAAATGCCTCACCGAAGTAATTTGTTTCATCCCCCAGCTCATGGCTGTCTAAATACGCATTTAAAAGAAATACTGTTGCAACCACATGTTCACAGTTCCTTGTATCATTAAAGGTACCTCTGATTCTGTTTTTATCAGAGCATTTCGAACAACTACAATATGCTCTTTTTAATCTGTCTTTGCCAAACTCTATATCCACTTTGCAATTTTCAGATGATTCAACTTTTGCAACCGCTATTCCGCAAACATTAGGATCCTGAGTATAATATCCGTATGCATTTCCATATGATATTATACCGTCACTTACCTCAGTCAGACGTACCTGATTGTTTTTTATCAGTTCTTTAGCCTTCTTTGCAGTATCGGCAGACATAGAAAGGCTATCTATAATAGCCTCTCCGTCGAAGTATTTATAAATAGCCTTTTTCTCTTCCGTATCCGAAGCGGATATCATATCCGCCTTTATATTTTCCATATCTTCTTTTTCTTTTTTTAAATCAGCGGCTGTTTTCACGCCGTCAAGAAAACGAAAATCCATTTTTATTCCTCATTCTTTAATATATCAATAGCGGCACTAAGCTGGTTGTCGGAATCAGTTCCTATCTTTGCACCTTCATTTAAATCCACCTCTAAATCAGGCTTTATTCCTACCTTATGTAAGTCATAACCTGACGGAGGATAGTAATGCTGTGTAGTAATTTTAACTGCCGTACCGTCTCCAAGCGGAAGTACATTTTGTACTATACCCTTACCGAATGTGGTTTTTCCTACCACTGTACCCCACTCAAAGTCTCTGAATGTGGCTGTAAAAACTTCCGATGCGGATGCCGAGTTCTCATTTACAAGTACAACCATAGGAATCTTCAACTCATGACTTCCGTCAGAATAATATTCCTCTCTTTCTCCGTACTTATCTTCCGTATATAAAACCAATCCGTCAGGCAGTATATAATCAAGCATATCCACCACCTGATCAAGCAATCCTCCCGGGTTTCCACGAAGGTCCACTATCAACTTTGTCATTCCCTGTGACTGCAGTGACTCTATATTTGATTTAAACTGTTCCGAGGTAACCGCATCAAACTGACTTACAGCTATATAGCCGATATTGTTATCAAGCATTTTACCTGCTACGGTCTCCACCTCTATAGATCTTCTTGTAAGATCAAGTTCAACTTCTTTTCTGTCATCACCTCTAAGGACTGTCATTTTAAAACTTGTGCCCTCTTCACCTCTGATTTTGGTCTTTACAAGTATATCCATATCCGTTCCGGCAACTTCTTCACCGTCTATTTTATAGATAATATCTCCGACCTGAAGCCCCGCATCATTTGCCGGACTGTTATCAAATATCTTTACAATGGTGATAATCTTGGTATTCGGATTTTGTGAAACCACGGCACCAATACCTGAGTACTTACCCTCGGTATCTTCATTGAGCGCCTTGTATTCCTCCTTTGTATAATATACCGTATAAGGATCTCCAAGTCCGTTCATCATTCCGGCGTAAATACCGTCTTCCACCTTTGTCATATCTTCATCAAACAGAAAATATCTGTCTATAATATTTTGTAAAACCGATGTCTTTTCTTCTATTTTTTTATAGTCCAGCTTACTATTTCTCTTTAAAAAACAGCGACAGTACATTTCCGTTATTGAATGCAAAAGCAAATCCTATATATACCAAAACAAACGATGTCATAATTCTAGAATAAATCCTATAACCCCTGCTCATTCTTCCTTTTCTTTTTGATTTCTTTCCCGATTCCTATCATCTCTTAGGCCGGAACCGTTTGTACCGGCTCTTCCTTGTTGTCTTTCATTGATATATTTCTCATAGTCATCTATTTCACGATGCTCAAACATATAACACCTCCATTTTTCTCTATCCCCTACTATATCACACATTAAAAATAAAGGGAGATATAAACTCCCCATATCCTAATTTATCAAATTTTACTTTTCAAACTTAATAGCCGAGTTTATCCATGTGATGATATATACTTTTACAACCATCAATGCAATCTTAAAAGGTGATTGCATCCTCAAACATTCTAAGGTCAAGTCCTGTACTTTTTGAAGCTTATCCAAACGATACACCAAAGTATTTCTATGGATAAAGAGCTGTCTTGATGTTTCGGATACGTTTAGCTGTTTTCAAAGAATTTGTTGATTGTAGTAGTGTCTCTTCGTCAAGATCCTCAGGATTCTTTCCGTCAAATATCTCCTTGATAAACATCTTGCAAAGAGGTATAGGTAACTGATAAACAAGTCTTCCCTATTCCAAGTCTTGAATATGCAACAATGTTCTCTGCAGCATAGAATATCTTACCTACATCAAGTGCCATCTTAGCTCTTTTATAAGACTTTTGACACTTCTTTAATCTCATTTACTATAGTTCCGTAAGCGACTGTAACGTTCAAAATTCTGATAGAATTAAGCTCATCAATAACAGATCTTGCTACTCTGTCCAGATCCTCGTATGCAGATCCTTCCTTCATCTCTTTTACAAGAATGATATCTCTCATCAACAGCTGTAACAAAGTCCTTATTTCTTGACGCAAAAAGAGCTTTTTACAGCCTCAAGACTCTGATACATCTCTCTCATTCTTTGTTTCAATGATATATACCACTCTTCTTACAGTAGTCTCGATATGTAATTTCTTTGCTCTGTTGTAGATATCTACAAGCAGCAAATTGTCAAGCAAGAGATTCTTTATAAAGTTGTCTTTATCAAATCTCTCCTTATACGCTATAAGAAGGTTCTCTACCTGGAATGATGCCATTCTTCCCACCATATAGGTGTCATCGGTTGTTCCCTCAACCATAAGAACATACTCAAGCTGAGTGCTCATCAAAAATCTTAAAAACTGAATCCACCCTATTGCTCGAGAGTCGGCGAGAGAACTCGCAAATGTACTTACCTGTAATCCGTAAGTATCGGCCTCGGCAAAAGTTGTTGCTAAAACCTTACCCTCAATGTCACAAACACAAAGTTCTGTTCTCGTAATACTCTTTAAACCATCTATGGTATTTTGAAGAATCTGGTTTGAGATCATATAATTATCTCCTTTTACTCTATTACTTTTTCTCACCATCTCATACAAAAAAATCAGAATGAGACAGTCATTAATCAGCCGTCATATTTGACAACAATTAATTTTTCGAATCTGATCTGCTCTAAATACCTGATAGCAGATATTAACAAGTTTCATATAAATAATAATGCATTATCACAAGTAAATCAATAGGAAATACGATTTTAATTTGTTTATGTGATTTTGCCCATACATAATAGGGTATACGAGTGTTCTATTAAAAATTTACCATATCTATAAAGAACGTTATGTGCCGTTTTCACTTATTGTAGATATTATATAAAAACTTTAAAAGTTTATTTCACCGGTAAATACATACTCGGCTTTACCTCTCATATATATCTCATCACCGACAAGACTGATGTCAAGATTTCCTCCAAGCAGGTGAACTCTTACGGTATTTTTCACATAATCCTCTTTTCATTGTGGCAAACGCACTTGCACATGCTCCCGTGCCGCAGGCAAGAGTTTCTCCGGATCCTCTCTCCCATACTCTCATATGAATATTCTTTCTGTCTTCTATATAGATAAATTCGGAATTTACCTTTTGAGGAAATCTCTCATGTTTCTCATAGTACTCGCCGACATTTTCAAGATTCATCTCTTTAAGTTCTTTCAAAGAATTTACATAATATACGGCGTGCGGATTTCCTATATCCACTCCTATAAACTCTTTCTCTTCACCGTTTATCAATATCTTCTCAGGAAAATCGGATGTAATTTTTGCCTTGCCCATATTTACATTAATATATTCGGCAACACCGTCTTTTGGTTCCACTTCAATGTACTTAATGCCTGCGCCTGTTTCCATGGTAAACTTTTCAGACTTCACATAGCCATGGTCGTATACATATTTTGCCACACATCTTGAGCCGTTTCCACACATAAGCCCCCTACTTCCGTCGGCATTGTACATATCCATCTTTACATCCGCTATATCTGAAGGGCATATAAGTATCAGGCCGTCACTGCCGATACCGAAATGTCTGTCACTTACCTTTATAGCAACCTCACTTGGATTTTCCACCTTTTCCTTGAAACAGTCCACATACATAGTCGTTTCCTGCTCCCTGCATTTTTACAAACTTCATAAAATTCTCCATCTATATTTATTCCTTACCACCATATAACAAACAAATCTTTTTTGCCGTATTGATAATGGTTTCTCCGTTTTTCATACTGCTGATTTGCAAATATTTATGTGCCTCAGGCTCAGTCATATTCTTATACTTTATCAAAAGTTCCTTGGCTTTTTGTATAGCTCATAAAAATTCTTGCTGCCACGCTCTTCCTGCTTTTTCTTTCTTTTTTTCTCATAATAAAAGTTTATCCGATATTTCACTCACCTTTTTTTACCAATTCTATGACTTTAAAAGGCATGGGCAAAAAGTTTATATCTTCATCCGGGTTTTCATCAAGCTTACCGGGTGAACATACCAGCAAAAGCTCGCAGGTTTCATTCATATTCTCCTTAAGCTCCATATATTGCATATCATTAAGCTGATAAGCACAGACCACAATGCCATAATCAATATCGTCAGACAGATTTATTGCCCTGAGCACCTGATGCCACCCACCTGACAATAGAATATCCGTTTTTATCAAAATCGACCTCAAAACCTTGCTGTCACCAGGATTTTGGAAATGCAATGATTATATCTGACATTACTGTCCTTTCTCCTTGATTAAAAACTGAAAAGTTCTTTACTAGAATCTTTCCAGATATTTCTTAATCTCCCAGTCTGTTATAGCATTGTTAAATCTCGTTCCATTCGATTTTCTTTTGCCTCTATGTACTCATCAAATATTTGAGCTCCAAGTTTTTTTCCTTCACAAAAATTTGAATTTTCAAATTCATCTATTGCCTCACTTAATGTATCCGGAAGCTTTTTAATATTATAATTTTTTTCCCTGAGTACATATTTTTCATTAATGGCATCTTCAAGCTCCATATTGTTTTTCGATTCCGTCCAAGTATTGAATATATAAGCATTGCAATACAAAAGATACATGGATTTGTAGCGGAATCCGGGACTTCTAAGTTCAAGTTTTATCTGATTGTTTCTTTCTGTCGGTATTCTAAGAAGAGCACTTCTGTTTGAATTTGAGCTCCACGACACATATACCGTGCATCAAAAATTCGGCTTCAATCTCTTTATAAGAATTTACCAAAGGATTATTTATAAGTGATAATTCCCTTGCATGATGAAAGAATTCTGCAATTGTTGATTTTGCCCTTTTGAACTTAGTATTGCATTATCTTCAAATATATTTTTTTCCGTTATCGTCAAAAGCGGATATTTTAAAATGCATTCCGCTTCCGTTTTCATTCTCAAAAAGTTTCGGCATAAAGGAAGCACTGAGACCATGTCTTTTTGCCAAAGTTTTTACCGCCATTCTGAATGTCTGAATGGCATCTGCACATTTTGAAACGCATCCCGATCGGTAAAGTCTATCTCATGCTGTGCCTTTGCTATCTCATGATGTGAAGACTTTATCTTTATACCCATCTCTTCCAAAGTCAGTACAATATCTCTTCTGATATTTTCAGACATATCAAGAGGGCCGATATCAAAATAGCTGGCCTTTTCCTTTACATTCAGACTCACCTCACCTTTATCATCAGTGTTGAGCAAAAAGAATTCACACTCGGCTTCAATAAATATATTAAGTCCTAACTGCCTTGCTTTATCATATGCGTCAAGTAATACCGCCCTCGGGTCCGCTTCAAAAACGCTTCCGTCGGTTCTGTGAATATTGCAGATAAATCTTGCAACCTTTCCCTGCTGCGGTCTCCATGGGAAATATACTAAAAGGTAGAAAGATCCGGATGTAAATACAAATCCGAATCTTCTATAGGTGCAAATCCCTTTACACTTGAACCGTCAAAAAGGATCCTGTTTTCCATGGCATCCTCAAGCTGGCTTGCAGTTATTGCGATATTTTTCAAAGTTCCGAAAATATCGGTAAACTGTAATCTGATAAATTCTACATCTTCCTCTTCAACTATGGCAAAAATCTCTTCCTTCGTCATTGCTCACCTTTTCTTTAAAACTTATTAAGCACCCTTTTTAACCTTTCGAGTGCATCATCAACATCTTCTTTTGAAATAATAAGCGGCGGAATAAATCTCAAAACATTGCTTCCGGCATTGATAAGTACCATTTTTCTCATCAATAAGCGCCGACTTTATAATATCGGCCACAGGTCTGTCAAACTCCATACCCAGAAGCAGTCCCTTTCCTCTGACTTCCTTTATAAAAGGATATTCCTTTGCCATACCCTCAAGCTTTTCTTTGAGATAATCTCCCACTGCTTTTACATTTCCTGTTATGTCGTCCTCCTTAAAGATATCCAGTACTTTGGATGCCACCGCACATACCAAAGGATTTCCTCCATATGTGGAACCGTGATCTCCCGGCTTTAATACATCGCTTGCCTTACCTGATGTCAAAAATGCACCTATCGGCACCCTGTTACCAAGTGCCTTTTGCCACCGTCATAACATCAGGCTTGATGCCGTATTCCTGCCAGGCAAAAATACTGTCCGTTCTTCCCATTCCACATTGAATTTCATCCAAAATCAGTATCAAATCATGTTCATCCGTAAGCTTTTTTTGATACCCTTCAAGGAACTCTTTCGTTGCAGGATGAATTCCACCCTCACCCTGTACCGTCTCAAGTATTATAGCACAGGTTTTGTCACCAACAAGATTTTTTTACAGACTCTATATCATTATATTTTGCAAATTTTACTCCCGGAATCAGAGGATAAAAATCCTCTCTATAATGCTCATTTCCTGTTACAGAAAGTGCTCCTAAGCTTCTGCCGTGAAAACTTCCTTCCATTGCGATTATTTCAAATCTTCCACTGTTTTTGTACCGTACTTTTTTTGCAATCTTTATCGCACCTCTATAGCTTCCGTACCTGAGTTTGTAAAAACACCTTTTTCCATCTGACTGATTTCAAGAAGTTTTTCTCCGGCCTCTATAACAGGCTCATTATAAAAATAGTTTGATATATGCCAAAGCTTATCAGCCTGAGCCTTCAGCGCCTCATTCACTCCCTTATAGTTGTATCCGAGTCCCTGTACCGCAATGCCGGCAAAAAAATCCAGATATTCATTTCCGTCGGTATCAAAAAGCTTTTATTCCGTCACCGTGATCAAATACCACCCTGATACCTGTTATATGTCTTTAATAATAATTGCTCGGCGCAATCTATTGAATCTTTCATCTTCATAACTGATCTCCTACTATCATGGTACCTATACCTTTGTTTGTAAACATCTCAAGCAAAAGGCAATGTGCAACCCTGCCGTCAGCAATTGTCACCCTGTTTACTCCGTTTTTTACCGCATCCACACAGTTTGAAAGCTTCGGCAGCATACCTCCTCCCATCTGTCCGTTTTCTATAAGCTTTTCAATTTCGCTTATACTTATCTTTTCTATCAGGCTGCTCTTATCGTTAAAGTCCCTTGTATACACCTTCAACATCTGTAAGAAATGCCAGCTTTTTCCGCCTTCAGTGCCTTTTGCAACAGCACATGCCGCATCGTCCGCATTTACATTGTAGCTTGTATACTCCTTTATCAAAACCTACAGGGACATATGACAGGTAAAAAAATCTTTTTCCAAAAGATCAAAGATAATGTCCGGGGTTTACCTCACTCACTTCTCCGACCAGACCTATATCCTCACCGTCAACTTCCTTTTTATGGCAATGCAGGAGTGAACCGTCCTTTCCGCTGATACCTACAGCTTTCATTCCAAGCTCTCCTATCATCTGTACCAGCTCTTTATTCACTTTGTTTAACACCATTTCCACAACTTCCCATGGTTGCATCATCCGTAAACCTAAGCCGTTTACAAAATGAGGTTCAATATTTCACCTTTTCAAGCCATTTGAAATCTCCTTTCCTCCTCCGTGAACTATAACAGGCTGCATACCTACAAGCTTTAAAAGTACGATATCCTGTATTACCTTTTTCTTTAAGTTCTCATCAAGCATTGCCGAACCGCCATACTTTACAACCACTATCTTTTTATTAAACGCCTGTATATACGGCAAAGCCTCTATAAGAGTCCCCGCCCTTTTCAAGTAATTTATCCATTAAACACCTCTCTAGCTTCTGTAGTCCGCATTTATTTTTACATAGTCAAATGTCAAATCACATCCCCATGCCGTTGCAGTAAAATCTCCCATATTTAGCTTTACCAAGGCTCTGACTTCCTTTGCAGACAATATCTTGCTTGCTTTTTCTTCATCAAAGCCTACAGATACTCCGTCCTTATATATCAAAATCTTTCCGTTTTCACTCTCAAAGTAAAGCTCCATATTGTCGGGATCAAACTTTTCACCGCTGTAACCAAGAGCGCAAAGTATTCTTCCCCAGTTGGCATCATGTCCGAATATGCCGCCTTTGTAAGTGATGAGGTAACTACCGATTTTGCCAAGGTTCTTGCGGTCTCCTTAGTCTTTGCTCTCTCTACCACCACTTCAAAAAGTGCTGTAGCTCCCTCACCGTCTCCTGCAATCATCTTTGAAAGAGCTGTTGTAACGAAATTTAGATTGCTCTTAAATACCTTGTATTCCTCACTGCTTTTCATTAACTATCTTTTTCATTATCAGCAAGTCCGTTTGCAAGTATTATAAGAGAATCGTTTGTGGATGTATCACCGTCTCACACTCACCATATTGAAGGTATCCACCACATCATCTCTGAGCGCCTTTAATAAAAGCTCCTTTGAGATGTTCACATCTGTTGTGATAAATCCGAGCATTGTGCACATATTCGGATGTATCATACCAGAACCCTTACACATAGCTCCCATCCTTACCGTCTTTCCCGATATTTCAAACTCTACTGCAACTTCCTTTGAAACGGTATCTGTAGTCATTATAGCCTTGGCTGCTTCATTTGCAGCCTTTTCACTCTGCTCTAAAGAATTTGAAAGCGATTCTATTCCTGTACAAATCTTTTCTATAGGAAGCTGCATGCCCTATAACACCTGTAGATGCCAAAAGTATTGAATTCTCTCCGCTCCCAGTTCAGATGCCGCCTTTTTTGCACTCTGTTTACAGTACTCCATCCCCTCATCCTTGGTACAGGCATTGGCAATACCTGAATTTATAACTATTGCATTTACATCAACTTCGCTGTCCGTTATTTTTCTGTCCCAAAGTACAGGCGCTGCCTTTTACAAGATTTGTGGTGTAGACTCCTGCAGATATTGCAGGAACTTTAGAAAAATCATAGCCATATCGGTTCTGTTTTTATATTTTATATTTGCCTCGGTTGCACTTTCACAAAAATCCATTCGGTGCACATATTCCGCCATTTATTATCTTCATACATTCTCCTTATATTGCTTTTATGATTAACTGTAGCATCTACTTAAAGCTTTAATCCATGTATAGACTGATTATGCTACAATACTTGATATATTTTTCCCCATTCAGTACAAGCTCATAGCTGTTTATATCCTTATTTTGCTTCCAGTTTTGACTCTTCCAAAAATATTTCCTGCAAAGATTTTTGCTTGAATGCTATAAGAGTTATCTTACTTATCCTTCGGCATTTACCTCTCTATGGCCTCCTTTACCATCTTACCGGCTATATTTTCTCCTCTGCACTTTGAATCCACACTACATGGTAAAATGTCGCCTGTCTGCCGTCATGACCTGAAAGTATGGTTCCGACTATTTGATTATTCTTTACAGCAACAACACTAAGCCCGACATTTCTGTCAAGAAATCTTTTTATATGTTCAAAATCATCATCAACCGCCCCGATCCTGAAGCCCTTTATACTTTTCCAAAGAGCCATCACCTCAGTATAGTCCTCTATTTTTCATTGTCCTTATTTCTATATCTTTTTCATCATATTGACATCGGTAAACTTTTTAATCCACATTCTTCATCTATCCCAAACATTAAATTCATATTCTGGATGGCCCTGACCTGCCGCTCCCTTTATCAGTTGTCAATGGCACCGGTCACCACTATCCTGTTTGTCCTCTTATCTAATACATAGCCTATATCTACAAAATTGCTTCCCTTAACAAATCTCGTCTCCGCATTTTCGTTTTTTCTAAGAAGCCTTATAAACTTCTCATTTGCATACTCGCTCTCATAGGCATTTTTTATATCCTCTTCACTGACACCTGATTTCAGTGCGGCATATGCCGTCACCAAAATTCCTCTCATCATAGGAACCAGATGAGGTGTGAAACTAATTACAATGTCCTCTCCTGCCGCCTTTGAAAGCTGAGCCTCTATCTCGGGTGTATGTCTGTGACTTCCGATTCCCGTAGGCCTTCATATTTTCATTTACTTCACAAAAAGATTGTCAACCTTGCACTTCTTCCTGCTCCCTGAAGTTCCCTGACTTTTGCATCTATTATGATGCTGTTTTTATCTATCAGCTTATGCTTTAACAGCGGCTGCAACGAAAGTATCGAACAGGTAGGGATAACAACCCGGATTTGCAATCAGTCTTGCTTTCTTTATATCTTCACGGTAAAGCTCAGGCAGACCGTATACAGCCTCTTTTATAAGATTTTTTGACTTGTGCTCAAGCTTATACCACTTTTCATATACATTCACATCTTTTATCCTGAAGTCTGCCGAAAGGTCTATTACCTTTGCATTAGCAAGCACCTCATCATTTATATTCTCAGCCAGGAAACCTTGAGGTGTAGCTGTAAATATAATGTCCGCTTTCTTTGACAGTTCCGATACATTGTCGTTTTCACAAATATCATCTGCATATTTATACATACTTCTAAAGACCTTCGAGTAGCTCTCACCTGCAAAGCTCTTTGAACCGAATCCGACTATTTTTACATCATCTCTTTGTAACAACAGTCTAATGAGCTCGGCTCCTGCATATCCTGTAGCTCCGACAATACCTACCTTTATCATAAAAACACCTCTCTTCCTTTCCCACTTTGTTATAATTACTTTTATAGTTTCATAATTATACACTTTTTATGAATAAAATCAAGGTTTTGTGCATAAAAATTTTTGAACAAAAAGGACACCTTTTACAGTGTCCTCATAATTTTTAAGTCTTACTAAAAGCATTTACATTTTTATTCAAATATTTTTTGAAATGTGCTTACGCTTAAGTTTGCTCTTTTACAGCATCTTCTACGGAAATTATTCCATCTTTTACAAGAATAAGTAATGTATTTATCACACCTTCTTTTCTACCTTCTTTTCTACCCTCTTTTATCCACTTGTCTTTAGATTCTTCTTTAAATATGTCGTATAACTCCTTCATTGCATCCGTCATCTTATTACCCTCCTTAACATACTTAAAATCATATTTCATTTTAGATGTTACAGGAAAATTGTCACTGTAACAATCATCTTTTGTAAAACTCCCATCAATTCAGATAGTATAGTACCGTCATTTATATTGGCACTGATATATATTTCTTTGAGTCCCGTTGTCAACTTCCGTGTTACTTCCGTCTATCACCCTTTTTTTATTAAATATGAGCTCTTGTTTTCTTTGAATATATCAAAATTACAAATATATATCATGCACACTTCCGGTACATTATCAAAAGCTTTTCCCTTTTTTCATCAAGCTTGTAGTCAATACGCTACTGTAATATCTCACTCTTTTGATGATTTACATTATCGGCATTTTGAACCTCAATATTCACTCGCCTTCCGTCTCTTAACTCACAATAAGCATCAAGTATAACAGAGCGTCTTTCTATATTAGTTATAGCATATTGGGACTTATTATTTAAGACTTTCAGCTGATAATCTTGCAAAAATATTCTTAATATTTCTTCACAAAACTCCTTATTCTCTGCCATCTTTCTGAATATAATGTCGTCAATGGATTTAACTTTTTGTACATATTCTTTGAATTTTTGTATAGACCCTGTCAGACATGAAACCTCCTTTATAAATAGAACCTTTTTAAAATTAGAAAATATAAGAAATATAGATATAGAATTATTAGATATAATGAACTGCCCTTTTAACTATTATAATAAATGCTATTGATTAAATCAATATACTTGATAGAAATACAATATACTTGATAGAAATACAATATACTATGCTATAATTAACTTATAAGTTTTTGATTCCAGAGGTTTAAGATGCAAAATAAAACTATTCAATTTTAATATAAATTCAGATGGCACTCGACACATCCCGGAATCAGTGCTTTTAAAGAAAGCAAGTAAGATTGCAAATAAATATAATATTTCGATATGTCACAGGATGAGATAAATGTAGAAATAGCAGAGTCAAGAAAATCATCGGATTGATATTACTTTGATATAAAGGTGTTTATTACTATAATTAATATTCATCTGGTTATGACAATACGATACCTGTTGCATACTGGCCGCCTCGCCGTTTAGCATAAAAAATAGCGAAGTAGCAAATGCTACCCCGCTATAAAGTCTCTAAATATCCATCTCATTCATATAAAAACGTGCTTTACGGCGCCCCTACAAGCCCCCTATTTTTGAATTGTGAAGACATTTGTCTTGCACCCCAGGTAGGATTATCTGTATGAATATTCTATAAGTTAGCACTTTCTAACTGTTTCTATTTTTATCACTTTACTGAAGGCTTTTTCTATGTTTTTAGAGTATTAAAAAGGACACCTTTTTAAAGTGTCTACATTGTTTTTAAAGCTTACTAAAAGCATTTACATTTTTTTCATTCAAATATTTTTGAAACGTACTTACGCTTATATTTGCTCTTTTTGCAGCATCTTCTACTGAAATTATTCCGTCTTTTTACAAGCATAAGTAATGTATTTATCACACCTTCTTTTCTACCCTCTTTTATCCACTTGTTTTTTAGATTCTTCTTTAAATATGTCGTATAACTTCTTCATTGCATCCGTCATCTTATTACCCTCCTTAACATATCTTAAAAATCATATTTTTTTCACATCATTTATCTCCCTATTAAGTCATGTTCTTTTTAACACACTTTTTCCCTGTGCGAATATTGCAACTCTCCTCCAATTCATTCATAAGTTATCAAGTTCCAAAGTTTCCGATACTTAATGATAAAATCATTTATTATCATCAATATAGCTAGGATAAAACTCAATATCAGATTACTTAATAGCTTATTACAAATACTTTTATCTAAGTATTTTCCAATACTCCATTCTGTTTGAACCGATATGTTCTATATACCCTTTTTCTTTTAAATTGAAATCCCAAGATCTACTGCAGTCTTTCCTTTACTATTTTTCTTGAATTCTTGAATCTCTCTCTTTGTAATATTAGTTGTTTTTATTTCTTGAAGAATAACCTTCTGTGTTTCATTTAAATCCGAATAACTTATAACTTTATTACCCTCTTTATCATACATAGTATTAATCCAATTAAAAGGAATCTTTACTATAATAGAGTTTTCTCTGAATTCAAATGCTTCTTTTCCATATTTCTCTGTAATTTTTAGGAACACCTCTACCTGTCTTCTCACTGATATGCAGTTGTAAAAATCTCAGACAATTTTTATTAACAGGAATGGACTCACCTAAAAGAATCCTTCTACAGTCTGTCCCTGTGGTATTGTTCCTCTTGATAAAATCTCAATCCCTATCAGAGTAAATCGTTACCATGGGTTCATTCATTTCTACCCACTTATTGTGTGGGAAGGCATTAATTATAGCTTCTCTAAAAGCATCTTTATCAAACAGAGGCACTTCTTTCCTTTCCGCATCTCTATCCGCCTCATCTGCTTATATAATGTTTAACACATCCCCATATCTTAATATTTCATCTAATGTATATAACAAGCACTGAAATCCGAATTCACGTACTGAATACATATTGTCAGATTTACTTTTTCTGGATACTTTCTCAGCTTCTCTTTGCTTGATCCAATTCTTATATATCTCTTCCGAAAAAGAAGTAGGTATTGTCTTAGCTGCTGGAATGACCAATTCATAAATTTCAACAGTAGCATTTTTTGTAAATGAATAATAACTCCGGCATTTGTAGACGGTAAAGGTGAGGTGATTTCTACATTTTTAAAAGTTGTAGGATTTTCAAAAGATTCTGAGAGGATAGAAATAGTCTCACATAACTGCTCACTAAGACACTTTAAGTTTCTGTAATATGTTTTGCTCACATATACCATTTACTTTTACACCAGTTTGTGACAGTCATTAATAAGTGCTTTCCATTGCTCTTGTTTTTAAAACGCCTTTTAATTTTGTTACTTGATCCATAATCACCTCCGACTTGCATTTCTATACAGTACTATACTTCACTATAACTAACTAAATAGTACTATACACTTATTGGCAACTATTATCAATTATTTATAACAGAATATAAGGCACTATATTATAATGCGCTTACGATTAATCTTTATCAAAAACGTCGTTATAGAAGTCAACTATAAGCATGATAAAAATTATAAAATGTAACAGAGAAAGGTGGTAGACATCTTTTATATAAAAAGCGGGCTGAAAAATCAACCCACTCAAAACATTTTATATATGACCTTTTTACAACAACCATTTCCTAAGTATTTATTACCTTGGTTTATAACTAATCAATTACCTTTTTCTCAATTAATAAGAGAAAATCAATACTATATTAAAATTTTTATTTTAAGAATATCAATAAGTATTTAACTACACAATCCTTTAATATATTCTTGCATTCCAACAAGTAAATTTAATATGGCCGTTCCTGCCTTTAGTCCAACATTAAATCCATTTTTCTACATAAATGTATACATCTTTAGAAATCTTTTGATCATATATTTATCCCACAATATTTTTCCAACACCACCGATTCATTACGATAATAAAAACCATCTTCAGCTATAATAAACCCTTTTTGTTCTTACCAAAAACTCGATGTAGGCATTATACATTTTTATAGCTCAACACCTAGTGATTCTTTCATTTCAGAAACCAGTCTATCTATCTTCAAAGGTAATCCAAAAATTGAATCTCGTATCACCCAAAAACATTAATATGTATCAGCTTCATATATGCCTACAATATTCTGAGGAATCTTCGTAATCTTTATTCCCTCTACCTTACTATAGCCTCCAGTTACTTTTAGCCTTACTAAAGCAATTTCCCAAAAGCAACTGTAGCATATTGAAGATTTCTTAAAAAGTTCTACATGCTGATCAACTGTGTATCAACTTCTATAACAATACCGTTAACACTAAAATTATGAACATCTAGCATTATTATTTTACACTCTTTTAATTCCATCCATGTTATAACACCACCATCATTTGTATTTTTGTAGAATATACCATGATCCGTTATTGCGTAAGAATGTTTTTCTATTGTACTGCGTTACCATTGCAAAAGTATAACTTATATTTCGAGGGAATAGATAATAGTTTTCTCATATCATCTTCTTGCTGTTTATAGAACTTTATATCCCCATCTGATACTTCTTTATAATATTTGGGAATCTCTTTCATTTTCCATCTATAAGAGAAATCTTTAGTTTTTCCAATAGAATATGCCACATATTTTTAATATATAGTCTATTTCAAAAGTCAAAATCACTATTTAAACTATAATTAGCTCATATAAAAACAGTGCAAATCTAAACATGAAAAGATATGACTTTATATAAATGAGTTAAAAATAATATATGATGAATATTTACTCATATGTCTCATCAAATAGCATCATTGCATCCACAGTGGAAATATATTTTACTATATCAATACTTCCTATATCTTTTAAGTACCATTCACCTCTAATAGTTTCATAATTCCAAATAAATCTCTCATCAGTAATAAGAAATCCTTGTCGAAAATTATTCTTATAATTAAAAATAATCAATGGATTTTTCATTTTGGAAGCAATGGATATTTTACAAAATTATCTATAACCTCTTTTTACAATCCTTGGGAAATAGGTATATATTATCTGTATCATATCCTTCACATGAGCAATAGTCTGTGAAAAATTTTTCTATTAGCTGCCTTATCTTAACTTTTACTATTATGTTTTTGTATCAACTATTACACTAACTGATTCTATATTATTTACTAATGTAATTTCCTTTGTTTTAGTTCCACATTTAGAACAAAAACCTTGCACCTTCTATCAATTTATTTCACACATGTGACAAAAACATTTTCATATTCCTCCAGAAGTATAACTTATATTAATGATTGAATATTATTTAAAAACTGCATATAAACTTTCCTGTTCTGCTCCAATATTACATGTAAATTCTAACTTGCCTATTTTTATTGTACTAAGACCTTTTACATCTAGCGTTTTAAATTCATTCCAGGAAATCATTCCAACGTTCTTTGATAAGCAATAATACAATCCATTTGGTCCAATTGCAAATCCAACTTTCCCGCTACCAAATATAGTCGAGTCAAGAACCAAAAACCATCTCACTATCCGGAATTTTTAAAAACTGTCTAGCTTTAATAAGTTTCTTTTCTGTCTCTCTAATAGGAGATCCACTTATACAGCTTTCTGCTATCCCTAATGGAACCGAACAACATATATCTGCCAATCTTTCCTGCATATCATTTTCATTTTCATATAATCCAAATACTTCATTTATAAATTCTTTAAATGTAAAGACAAATTCATGTGCCCTGATCTATTCCTGTCAAATAAATATATGGAGACATTTTCATTTTTGATGGTTTTACAAAATAAATTTTATCTGATAATAGATGTCTTTCAGTGTTAACACTTGCTATATCTTCAAGTTCCAACTACCTTCTCCTGAAGTAGACATTTTACTCTTCCACCTAATTTTACTATCTGTTATCAAGAATCCTTCTTCAAAATATTTCCCACCATCAAATGCAACAAGAAGTTTTTCATTTTCACTATATCCAAACTCACTTTTAAGCATTTTTCCAAGCTATCATGCGCCATATCTAATCCAAAAATATGAATTTTTCTACCATATATATTCTTCTTAAAAATTTAATAAAAAATATCACGAATATCTTGATTTCTTATATTATTGGACGATGCATTATGATTTGAGTCTTTGATATTTTCCTGTTCATCGTGAATCCCTAATTCACTTTCTATATAATAGTTTAAAGCTGATATATCACTCGAATCTTCTTCTCTGTTAGATTCTGGTAGCACTATTTTACTACCACATAAACTACAAAAATATATCATTATCATCTATTTTCGCACCACAATTCGAACAAAACATAATCTTATTCTCCTACTTTAAAACAATTAAAATTATTTAATAAATAATTTTTTTCTTCTAAAAATAAATATATCATATATAAAACATATGTAAAGATATCTTTTACAAATATAGTATTTATAACTACTATAAATATAATTCATCATAATATTGAACTACAACTTGATACATTTTCAAGCATTAAATATTTATTCATTTGTATAAACTTCATCTCCAGCTTCTTCACTGTTATATTCATATCCCTCTTCACTGTTATATTCATATCCCTCTTCACTGTTATATTCATATCCTTCTTCATAATCGAGATGCACCATTATTACTATCAAACTCATCATTAGCATCCTCTAAAAATAACTCTGGATAATCATCTAAAAAGTTTAGAATAATCAGTATCAATACTTTCAACTAACCATTTGGTTTTACCATTATTTACTTCCTTTTTAATCTTATATTCATCACTACTCTAACATATGTAGAATCCTCCTCAATCTCTTCACTAACTTTATTAAAAATGCCTTACCTTCATCATTTAAAAATTTAACAAGAACAGCATTCTTCCCATCACGCTCTTCGTTATATTGGTCATATAACTTATCTACAGCTTTTGAATTCTTTGCATAATAATCTTTAAAAATCCGATTTAATAATGTCTTCAAAGTTTCCAGAATTAATCAATATATCTTCAAGCGTTTTTACTATAAGATCCATAAAATTCACTTATTTCTATTTTGTAAAGCAATGACCTTCTACTACTCAGTAACATCTGTTATAACGGGTTCATCAGCTTAATTCCTATAATATAATTATGGGCGAATTCTTTTAGATGCTTATTGCTTTTTATATTATTTTTACACTTTTAATACCACCATTAAACATGTCTTCCTTTTTATCATATGATGTTATCTTTGATGAAAATTCTTCTAACCAATCATCAACAGATTTTATCATTCCTTGTATATCATTATATCCATCCGACCCATCTAAACATTTACTTTTTGCATCCTCAAATCTATCATTTACCAAATCACTTAGAAATCCATCTATTGTTTTGCTTGCACCTTCAAAATGTGGATCATCTTCAATCGTTTTTATATTAGGATTATCTGATACTCGACCTACTACTCGACTCTACGATGTTATTTGAAATATTATCACTAGTATAACCGTCATTAATTAACTGGACTTTTCAAGAGGCAATGTTTCAACCTGCACCTCTTCATTTGGATCAATCTCATCGAGTTTGTATTTCCAATGATAAACTACAGGTTCTTCATTTGCTTCTTCGAAATATTTATATATACGCTCAACAAGTTCATCTTTGTTTTTACTCTGATTCCCTTTAGCATTTGCCTCGTCATCTTGCTAAAGAAACCTTCTACGAGGTTAAGCCAAGAACCATGCTTGGGTGTAAACACAAATTCAAATCTTCCTGGAACAGTGGCAAGATATTTTCTTGTTTCTACAGAAGAATGAACTTTTAAATTATCCAATACAAGGCGGATTTTGTCTTCTTTTGGATATTTATTATCAAGCAGTTTTAGAAATTCTATATAATCGTTACTGTTATGAGATTCCTTTACCAGAATTGCTTCTCCTGTTTGCAAATCAATGCCTGTAAGCAGAGATATCGTTCCAAGGCGTTTGTATTCGTAATCACGACTGATTGTCGAATGATTATCATCCGGAAGAAGGTCATCGGATGTTGTAGCTATCGCTTGTATTCCAGGTTTTTCATCATATGAAAGCACATGGATTATTTGGTCATCATCGCCAAATGGAAGTAGTTCACCGTTTTCATCAAACTGCAATGATAACTGCTTATACACCAGCAATACATTATGCATTTTCTGGTCGAAATTCGGATCACGATTCTCGCAGTAATATTTTATTTTGTTTGGCTTTATATCAGCTTCTTCGAGGATTGTACGAACCTTCGACTGACTTATTGTTGAAAGCCTTGTATGCCCTGCTTCTTCGGCAAATTTGTTGATATGCTTTTGTAAGCAAAAGCTCGGGTCCATACTTCTGCTGAATAACCTAAATCTACGGGTTTTGGCAAAGCAATATATTATCCATGCTTTCTCGTCGTCTGTAATCTCGGCATTACGACCACGACCGGGAGCATCGAAAAGGGCATTCTCAATACCGCCCTCATTAAATTTATTAATACAGAGCATAACGCTTTTTCGATTCATATCGACTTTATCAGCTATAGCTTCTATCGAATAACCGTCGGCTTTCAGTAATAAAATTCTAGCTCTAGCAACGGTTTGTGCTTGGATAGTACGTGCTTTAGTTTGAGTTTCAAGATATGCTCTGTCTTCAAAGCTAAGAGTTATAGTGGATGATTTTCTTCCCATAGTAAATGCTCCCTTCTTTGTATAAGAACATTATACTACAAAAAGAAAATACAGTCCATTTATTTAAAAACACTTATACTAGGTTCAGACTCTTCTTTACTTGTCTCTATTTCTGTTACACGTTCTGCAGTAACTTCATTTTTACATCTGAAGTTTGTTCGCTTCCAGATCCACATCCAACCATTAAAGCAGATGCTACAAATACAATACCTAATATGACATATCTTTTAGCCATTTCACATTTTTCCTCCATAATAATATAATATTATAGTCAATATTATATATGTCTTTTACATCTAATGTCAATAAATTATTAATAAAAAGTAATATTTCGCTTTGAATTATTGGTATTTGACGTTTTTATCTCAATAAGCATAAAAAGTCCTACATACTCTTCCCTTGATATACTATGAAAATACCATTTTTAATTTCAAATAGTCAATTTAATTTTTATATAATCATTTTAATTCCTTTATTTTAAAGCCTTTTTCTTTGATAAAAATATTTTTAAAAATTCGAAGAAAATTTTATATCTTTACATAATTATTACTTACCTGTGTATTGATTCTACTCATTGCCTCGCTAATACTCCAATCTCTTAGACATATCGAAAAAATAGTCTTCTGTGTTTCCTTTTAAATCTTAATAGTTAACAACTTTATTGCCCTCTTTATTACCCTCTTTATCTTACATAGTCTTAATCCAATTAAAAGCCATACAAAAAGGACACCTTTTACAGTGTCCTCATTGTCTTAAGCCCTAATAAAGCATTTACATTTTTCATTCAAATATTTTTTGAAAATGTGCTTACGCTTAAGTTTGCTCTTTTTGCAGCATCTTCTACTGATATTATTCCATCTTTTACAAGCATAATCAATGTATTTATTACACCCTCTTTTTATCCACTTGTCTTTAGATTCTTCTTTAAATATGTCGTATAACTCCTTCATTGCATCCGTCATCTTATTACCCTCCTTAACATACTTAAAATCATATTTCATTTTAGATGTTACAGGAAAATTGTCACTGTAACAATCATCTTTTGTAAAAACTCCCATTAGTTCAGATAATATGGTACCGTCATTTTATATTGGCACTGATATATATTTCTTTAAGCCCATTGTCAACTTCCGTATTACTTCCGTCTATCACCCTTTTTATTAAATATGAGCTCTTATTTTCTTTTAAATATATCAAAATTGCAAAATATATATCATACATACTTCGGCACATTATCAAAAGCTTTCCCTTTTTTTCATCAAGCTTGTAGTCAATACACTACTGTAATATCTCACTCTTTTTGATGATTTACATTATCAGCATTTTGAACTTCAATATTCACTCGCCTTCCGTCTCTTAACTCACAATATGCATCAAGTATAACGGAGCGCCTTTCTATATTAGTTATAGCATATTGGGACTTATTATTTAAGACCTTTAGCTGATAATCTTGCAAAAATGTCCTAATATTTCTTCACAAAACTCCTTATTCTCTGCCATCTTTCTAAATATAATATCGTCAATGGGATTTAACTTTTGTACATATTCTTTGAATTTTTGTATAGACCTGTCAGACATAAACCTCCTTTATAAATAGAACCTTTTAAAATTAGAAAATATAAGAAATATAGATATAGAATTATTAGATATAATGAACTGCCCTTTTTAACTATTATAATAAATGCTATTGATTAAATCAATATACTTGATAGAAATACAATATACTTTTTGATTTCTCTTAAATTTATTGACTAATTACTCTTTATAAATTTTTCTCAACAAAAAGCCCCGGTTTCTCCGGGACTGAAAATCAAAATAGACCGTGACATCTAGAGACCTGTCTGTAAAAAAATGCCCGTCGCGGTACTTAAATCCAATCAACGCCTCAAACAGTTCCGATGCTTGCGCTTTCAACTCTCTGTCCATCCTTAATGTAAGATTTCCCTTTGCCATTTCCACCTCCTGCTTACTATTTCGATGCCTCTTCTATCTTATCCCTATTCTCCTTCTCCTTCAGCGCCATCTCCCGAGCCAGATTCACTACCTTGTTTTCAAGGAGCGACATCTGTATGCTCATAAAGAAAAAGCTTGATAAGGAGCATGCCTATTATTATCAGATAGACTATATTGGCCGAGGGATTTGGCGCCGACCAGGTCCGATATAAAATAAATTATTCTTGGGAATATGGCAAAAATTATCAGTATGATGGCAAAGACCACCCAGAAGAGTCCGTCCTCTATTCTTATCTTTGATTTTCTTATTTTTCTTATAATGACCAAAAACGACATTACAGATATTAAAATCAAAACCTATTCTTAGTATAGCAGTCATATTTTTCTTCTCTCTAAAACTTTGAATAAATATAATGGAGCAAAGCATTCTAAACATGTATTTGGCGGCATTTATAGGAGTAAGATAACTTATTCCTGCCACTCTCTCATCCATCTCGCCCTGTATCTCGCAGACTCTCATGCCCTGTTTTATAAGATAGGATACCGTATCCGGCTCCGGTGCATAGTTAAGTCTGAGCGCAAACTCGGCAATCAGCTTTTCATTGTACATTCGCATACCTGAAGTAGGGTCATGTATTGTCACACCGGTACTAAGTTTTATTGCAAGGGCAATAAGTCTTGAGCCCAGCATTCTCATTGTAAACGGCTTTTTCTTGGTTACAAATCTTGAAACGATAACTATATCACATTCCTCACATTTTTTTCTCATTTCAGGTATGTATTCAGGTCTGTGCTGTCCGTCGCCGTCAAATTGTACCGCACATTTGTAGCCGTGCTTGTAGGCATACTTCATCCCTGTCTGAAAAGCACCCGCAAGGCCCAAATTTACCGGCAAATCGATAATGTTAAATCCTCTTTCTCTGCAAATCTTTGATGTAGAGTCAATGGAGCCGTCATTTACAATCACATAGTCCACATCATTTAATGTATTTGTAAGTCGCTCTATTACATTTGCAATATTCTTTTCTTCATTAAACGCAGGTATTATTACCAATGTATCAGCCATATCTATCTCCAAAACTCTCTGTTCATACTAAAGGCTCTCACAACACCCTTTGGCAACTTCTTGTAATTTTTCCCTGCCAAAAATCCCGCATACTTGCAGGCACTGATGTAAATAAGCCTGATTGCGCTGATATGAGTGAGTGGCAAGAAGGTGTTCCATAGTTTTAAACACCATTTTTTTACCTTCGCTCTCACTTTTTATATTCTTAAAGATATGAGGATTGCTTGCCTGTGACGCCCCGATATCAAAGTTTCTTTTAAACTGAGTAACTCCGGTATAATTGTGAGAATGTACCACCTTTGCCCATGCCTCATATTTTTACAAAATATCCATTTTCTATAAGCTTGTAGGCAAAAAGCATATCTTCATTCAAAATCTGACCCGGTATCAAATCTTCCCCAAAGCATCAAAAGTTTCTCTTTCATATGCCGCACTGAGACATTTGAAGCAAAAATATGTCTTAATTCCAAGTGTCTGTCTTTCGTTAAATGACTTTATCATTGACTCTGCCGGATAATTAAATTCTCTTGTAAACTTCTCTATTTTTATTTGCATTTTATCCGGTACCTGTCTTGCATAAGTCATCTTGATGGACTTATCCATACCTCTAAGCAAATATTCAATAGTCTTCTTGTCAAAACAGACTGCGTCACGAGTCATGCAAACAAAATACTCGGCCTTTGACTTTGACACTCCGAAGTTTCTTGTCGCCCCGTGGTCAAAATCCTGCTTTTCTATATGCTCCAATATAAGTTCAGTATCGTTTTCTTCAAAAAGCTCTTTTAATTTCTCTTCTATTCGGTCTTATCCCATACAGCTTTGTCTGTATTTATAATAATTATCTTACCCGGTGCTACTGTCTGAGCCAGAAGTCTTTTTTTATTGATACCAAAAATTTATTGTCGGGGTTTGTATGTAGGGTATTATTGCATCTACTAAATTCATTTTTAACCTTTCTGAGTCCAAAAATCACTGCAACAAGGAAGGATATTGAAAAGTAACAGCATGGTTATCATATATGCAAAAAGCCGCTCCGTTCATTCGAAACTCTTTACCATGAAATCACTGATAAAGTATGCAAACACCGCCCCTATAGCATATATTGAAAAATATAACTCCTGTCATTTTCAAAGATAACCAAACAGTAATATCCAGATTTACTATTGCATAAAGTCCACCACCAAGTATTACCAAAACCAAGGCAGGGTTTGTAAGGGCTCTGTGCATTTCCCACATCACCAAGCTACAAAGCTTGAGTGCAGGTATTCGAGAATATAAGCCGCAAGCATTCCAAATAAAGTGGCTACAAATATAAATACCGCAATCTTTGATATTGTCGAAACAAACTTTTTCTGTTACCTGTCTTATACAGCAATGAAAGTTTTGTAAGTATCGACCTTATTATAAAGCCTGCCATCAGATTTATAATGGATGTCAGGGATAAATATTATGCTGAAGTAGCCGTTTAGCTCCTCTCCAAGTCTGTAATTTACAGCGTACTTTGCTGCCGCAAAGATATAAAGATCTATAAAAGCTCCTATAAAAAAGCCATTTGCTCTTATTTATCAAAAGTTATATAAGAGTTCTTTTTTACAACTTTATCGAGCTTAATCTTCTTAAAGGGCAGTATATCAAAAATTATTGCAGCTATTACTATACTTGGTAAAAGCGCCAAAAGAACTAATTTTAAAATCCTTTGTAAAATCCAAGTGTCGCAAGGAATATGCCTACACAAAAATATTGTTCTGAAAAGCGTTGCCTTTCCGGTCATATCAAGCCTGTCCTGTCTTTTGCATTTCAGACTCAAATATATCACAAAATCCGTCTAAAATCTTATACAGTGACAAAATCTATATACTTCAAAGACATAGCTGTCTTTAGTCATAATAATTGTATATACAAAGCCTGCCAAAACAGCTAAAGCTGAGGTAATAACTCTAAGCCTCAGATAATCTCCGAAACTGTATTCATTTGAAACATCGGTAACCTGTATCGGCCTCATTCCAAAGTATGAAACTATATAAAGTTGCTGGCCCAATGTGGAAAATCCGAAGAAAAATATTCCTCCTGCATACGCTCCTGCAAGCTTTTGTTACAGCCACACAAGCAGCATGCTTGTAACAGCATATACGAGACTCCCAAGCATATTCCAAAAATATGCACTTCTTTCTTTACTGTCCATAATATATCCAAATCTATTTTAATTCCACCATGGTTATTTCTTTTGCAAAGAGGCCGTATTTTTTAACACTTAAATCATTTAGCTCTTTGCCTCTGCAAAGTCTTATAATTGCTTCCAGTTCGTTTACTCCGGAATTGTGAGTAAAAGGATAGCCTCCGCCAAATCTTGCATTCATATCTATTATATAGGCTTTCCCTTCCGATAAGAGTATATCCATATCAAGATTTCCTATATGAGAAAGGCTTTTTGCAATCTTCTTTCCTACAGCCTCAAGCTCACTGTTTTTGATAACCTCTGCAATATCGGTTTCACCCGATCTCATGGCATATTTTCTTTTTACCGTAACACTTAGATTCTCACCTTCAAGATCATTGAAGATATCCAGTCCGAACTCATCGCCTTTGATCTTTTCCTGTATAAGTATTGCCCTGTTTATATCAGCATTTGACTCAAATCTCAAATATGATTTTTGAATACTTCTCTTTGCCTTTTCATAGAGAACTTCAAGTTCCTTTTTATTCTCGGCTTCAAAAATGCTTAATGAGCCCATTCCCCATCTGGGTTTTAAAATATAAGTTTTATTATCAAAATCTGCACATTCAATTGCCTCACCAAGATCCAAATATGTTTCAGGCACAGGCATTTTTATCTTCTTAAGATACTCAAGCATTTCAAATTTATCATTACAAATATTTATAACACCATCATTTGAAACAATGACCTTTACACCCAAAAGCCTCAAATTTAGCTTTATTCTTTGCAAGTATCATAAGGTCGATGTCAAAGAGTGAAATTAAAATATCTATTTTTTTCATTTTTGCATATTTCAGTAGAAACGGAATATATTCTTCATCATATATAAGCGGTGACTCAAAAGCCTTATCAGCCACACTCATAGCGGTTGTATTCATATCCGAATTTGTCGCTATTATCTTTCCCTCTAATCCAAGGTTCTTTATATATGTCCCTCAGATAATCGATTATATATGCTCTTCTACCCACACTGGTTAAAAGTATATTCATTATTATCTCACCTTACTCACTATCATCTTAAAGTTCTCATTTTTCATAACTACAGCCAATGCTATATAAATAATTACACCAAGCACTATCTGTATCAGAAGACTTAAAATACCGATTCCTATATGCTTACCTGCAATGTAAATAATAATTCCCATAATTATAGCAGGGATGAAGTTATTTAAAGCATCCAAACTCTGTTCTTTTAGGGTGTACCCTAAGAGCTTTCCGTTCAGTGCCGCATTGATATATGCACAGATCAGATCCGAAAAGGCCTTAAGCCCCTACAAACACAAATACATTATACCTTATTCCAATCAGTAATATGGCAATTCCAAGAATCTTTTTTATAATTTCAAGCTTTAAAAATATATCACTTCTGCCCATAGCATTTAATGCCTCAAGGTTTGAGACATGAATCGGCCAAAATACATATGAAAAACACATCATCTGCAAAAACGGTATTGCAATCCTCCACTTCTCTCCAAGCAGTAAAAGTATCAGATTATCACTGACTGCCGCCAGTCCGCACATCATAGGCGCCACCACAAATGTGGAAAGTTTTACCGATGACTTCAAAAGTGCTTTTACATCTTCCTTACTTTCCTGTTTCTTTGACATGGCAGGAAGAAGTACGGACTGTATGGCTGATGAAAGATTACTCACTACAAGCTTTGGAAATTGCTCACCTCTGTTGAATGAGCCAAGCATATCTTCACTGTATGCCTTACCTATAACAAGTCCGTGTATATTTGTAAAAATCGTATCTATCAGCGATGCGACCAAGAGCTTCGAGCCATAGGCAAACATGGTTTTTAATCTATCCAAGCTGAACTTAAGCCCCGGAAAATATTTTATACCTATACCGAGTATTATAAGAAGTGCAAAATAATAGACTATCTGCTGGAAAACCAAAGCCCAGACCTTTGCTCCCTCAAGTGCCATAATTACACTCACGCTGCCTGAAATCACAGACGAAAGAAATGTTGCTATGAAAAGTGTTTTAAACTTCATATTCTGGCAACATATGAATTCTCTATTGATATAATACTTCCCGGCAGTATTATTATGCCCATAACTCTAAGTATGTAAGTAAGCTCCGGATTTTTATATATACCTGCTATAACAGGTGACCCAAAAAATAACAGTATATATATCGCCAGTGATAAGAGTACATTAAAAATCAGCACAGATGAAAAGTCCAAATCATCCGCATGAAACTTTTGTATCAGAGCCGAAGCAAATCCGTTTTGTACCAAAACATTGGCTATTGTTGTAAATATCAAAACTATTGCAACTATTCCATACTCTGACGGGCTTAAAAGCCTGGCAAGGAGTACCGACACTATAAACTGGACTCCTGTGAACCCCCGTTTTCAAGTATTTTTCCAAAAAAAGAGATGTGAAATCTCACTTTTTTATTTTTATTCATCAGATATTCAACATCTCTCCTATTGTAAGTATTTTTGAACTTTTTAAAAATGAATATTTCAAGATATCTCTTATCTTTGATATCCTGTTTTTAGATTTCATATTTGCAAAAGGCATTTAAATATTTATGTGCATAATATGTATCAGCCGACCTGCTTTTTAAGTTCATTCTTATATAATCTTAAAAAAACTCTTCTACTTGTGCAAACATACAGTCGTAGTTTTCTCTGACCTTTTCTTTGTTTCTCTTTTTATATTGCGAAGTTCAAGCGGATTCTTTGCACCAAGTTCATTGCTTTCATGTTGACGGTACTTTACAAGGCACTCATTAAGATATCCCACTTTCCCGAATGTAAAAGCAATCAGTCCAAGCCACCAGTCATGCATAAAAGAAACCTCCGGTCTTTTTATATATCTCAAGCAATGCTTTAGTTTATAATCACCGTATTTCCTGTAATATTGTTTTTCAACAAGATATCTTGAAAAACTTTTTCAGTACTTATTGTATAAAGGTATTTTGACTCCTTTTTTGCATACTTTATGGCTTCACTGATACCTGTAAGCTCAGACATTTTCTTGTTCTTTGAATTCAGGTTTTCATCCACTATCTCCAAATCCGAATGTATCAGTATCGGCGTCTCTTTACCATACCTTCTTTCAAGCCTTTGTACGGCCTTCAAGCTTTTTTGAGTCTGTCACTTTCCCAAAAGTCATCACTGATCGCAGAGTGCAATATATTCGGCATCAGCCATATCCAGCAGATTGTAAAAGTTTTCTTTCGCACTGTGAGTATCGCTCTGAACAACCTTTATTTTTTCGCCTAATAAACTCTCATAGCTTCTTAATATTTCAAGGGTACAATCGCTTGAATTATCGTCACTTGCAAGTATACTGTAGTCCGTAAAGCTTTGACCTATTATACTTTCTATCTGCTCGGGCAAAAATCTTTTCACCGTTAAAGGTCGCAAGTAAAATCTCTATCATAAACATTCCTAGAGTAATCCGAAAATAATCACTTCAAGCCTTACAAATGCAAAGAAAACTTTTGCAAATATCTGCTGAAGAGGGTTTATCTTCAGATAATTTTTATAAAAATACATTGTGGATTCTTCTCTGATTTTCTGGCGTGAATAGAGGCTTTTTAAACTTTTTTTGATGCTTGCCGAATGTATATGTTTATACTTATACCCTGTAATAACGGCAGTTTTTAAGCCCTATACCTTCCATCTTTTTTGAAAGCAGATCCTCCTCACCGTATAAAAACATCTTTTCATCATAGCCTCCGACCTTTATAAAGGCTTCAACCCTTACCATAAGGAGTGCACCCAGTACAGCACCTACTTTTCTTATCTTTGCATTATAAAAATTTCTGTCATAATGAAGTGCCTTTGTAAAGATTCGTCTGCATATCGGACCGTTCTCCGCCAAGGAATGAAGAAAATCTCTCATCGGCCAACACGACGCACCTTTAAGTACATTTTCTCTGCTGCCGTATACATCATTTGTCTCCACCAAGGGAGCACATATGCCGATATTTTCATTTTTTTCCATAGCGGACTTTAATACTTTAATCACTCTCTCTTCAAAGTCCGTATCCGGATTTGCAATCAAAGCCAAATCCATTCCAAGCTTCTTTGCCACGAAAATACCGATATTATTTCCTGCTCCATATCCTTTGTTTTCATGGTTTTCTACAAAGTATATTTTTTCATTATCCTCGCAGTAGCTTTTCAATCTGATTCTTGAATCGTCATTTGAAGCATTGTCTACCACAATTACTTTATCAAATACATCATAATGTGCAACATTCCCAAGAACCTTTAAGGTATTATCCGCATCATTATAATTTAATACTACTAAAGCTGTTTTCATTTGCTCTCCTTATTTTCTTTCAGAATGCTTCTTGTACGCTTTATCTATGTAATACTCGGATATCCTTTTTTTCTTAATGTCGGACAAATACATGTAAGCAAATCCATCATATGGTATATGAGCATATACAGATTCTTTCCCTTTTCTATAGGAACATCTCTAAAAGAGTCTTTTTCTTAAAGTAATCATATGCTTTCTTATATGGATTTAGGCTTCCTGCAATCCAAGGTCTTTCATCTCCTGCAAAATGTAATATTACCGGTCTTCTCTTTGCTTCCTTTAGGTCCTTCTTTGTGTAGGAAAGGCTTGCACCATAAACTTTAATAAATGAATTGTATGAAAAAAATATTTATAATTTGAGAAGAAATTATACTTAGGTAAAAGCTTCTTTATCTTCCATCTGAGTACACCGTTTATAGCATCCTGCTCTCCGAAAAGACTCTTATCCCATATACTTTTACTGTAGCTTATAGTCTTTTCACCAAGATTATTCTTTCTCCACTTTTTTAAATCTATAAGCAGGAGTCCGGCATTTACATAAGACGCTTCAAAGTCCAGTCCTATTTCATACCTGACTCTCTCAAGTACTGTAGGCTCTTCCACTGCAGCTATTATATTTTCTCCAAGCTCTGTATTGTATAATTCCCTTATAGAATGCAATATAACCATATCACAATCCAGATAAAGTATTCTATCAATATCTTCAGGCAAAATCTCACCTACAAGCAGTCTACCCATCTTACTGATATCAAATGTTGAATCCTGTATACCTGTATCAAAATATTTTGATGTATCTTTAAGTTCTATTATTTCTACATCTCTGCCAAACTTCTTTGCTATACTTTTCAACTTACCCAAAGAGTCCTCACCAATTCCTGTGGAAATGATGAAGACTCTGATATCTTTTTCGTATCTGTTTCTCTCATATAGCGAATATAAGCTGACACCCAGGTGTACTGCAAATTTCTCATTTGCTATATAAACTATATTCATACTTACCTCATTTATTATTATATGAACATAAAGGAATACACACTTTAATACGCATGTATTCCTTTATTAAAAGTACTTTTAATAGAACAATCTATTTACTGCAGAGAATAAAGCTCTGATAGATGATCTTGTAATATTGCCTGAAATACCTACACCATAAGTGGTCTTTCCGCTTTCCACATCAAGCATATGGATGTATGAAGCCGCCTTTGCGTTTGAACCTGATGCAAGAGCATGCTCATTGTAATCAAGAACCTTAATTCCCTTGCCGACCACATTTTCAAGACCTCTCTTAACAGCATCGATAGGACCGTTTCCGGTACTCTCAAATACTTTCTCTTCGCCGTTAAATGTGTATGTAACCTTGACATATGTAGAGAAATCTCCGTCCTCATCGGCATCTGTAATAATACATTTGTTGAAATGCAGAGGTTCTTTCTTCTCAATATAATTTTTTTCTCAAATTCCTTGTAGATCTCTTCAGGTGAAACTTCACCCTGTACTTCTGAAATCTTTTGGATAATATCCGCGAATTCCTTATGCATACCCTTCGGCAATTTGAAACCGTAGAATGTATCCATAACAAATGCAACTCCGCCTTTGCCTGACTGTGAGTTTATTCTTACTACAGGCTCATACTCACGACCGATATCTGCAGGATCTATAGGCAGATAGGAACCTCCCAGTATGGGTTGTTTCTCTGTCTCATAGCCTGAACACCCTTATTGATTGCATCCTGATGTGAACCTGAAAAGGCCGTAAATACAAGCTTTCCGGCATATGGATGTCTCGGGTCGATGCGCATCTTTGTGGTTCTCTCATATACATCTATGATTTCTTTGATATTGCTGATATTAAGATTCGGATCAATACCCTGTGAAAACATATTGTAGGCAATATTTAATATATCCACATTTCCTGTTCTCTCACCGTTTCCAAAAAGAGTACCCTCCATTCTGTCGGCTCCTGCCAAAAGTGCAAGCTCAGCAACGGCTGTACCTGTACCTCTGTCGTTATGAGGATGTGTGGAAAGTATTATTGCCTCCCTGTTCTTAAGATGGGTACTCATCCACTCTATTCTGTCTGCAAATACATTAGGTGTTGTCATCTCCACTGTATTTGGCAGATTGATTATTATCTTATTATCCTTTGTAGCACCCCATGCATCAACTACGTCATCACATACATCAAGCGCAAAGTCAAGTTCTGTTCCCATAAAGCTCTCAGGTGAATATTCCAATATAATTTCACCGTCATGGTCTTTCATATACTTCTTAACAAGAGCTACACCTTCAAGTGCAATATTTTTTATTCCTTCTCTGTCAAGAGCGTATACCACATCTCTTTGTAATGTATCGGTGGAATTATAGATATGCATTATACATTTTTTAATTCCCTTTATAGCTTCAAAGCTTCTTTTTATAAGATGCTCTCTACACTGGCAAAGTATCTGTACTACAACATCATCCGGAATCAGTTTTCTGTCCACAAGCTGACGAAGGAAGTCAAATTCTATCTGGGATGCTGCCGGGAAACCAATCTCTATTTCCTTAAAGCCCAACTTTACAAGCAGATTAAACATTTCTATCTTTTCTTCTACCACCATCGGTTCGACCAATGCCTGGTTGCCGTCTCTTAGATCTGACGAACACCATATAGGTGCTTTCTCTATTTGCTTATTCGGCCATGTTCTCTCTTTAAAATCCACTACAGGATTTCTCTTATATCTTTCAATATGATACATTTAATCTCTCCTCTTTCCTAATCTAAGTTTAAGCTTTGTCCCATTCTCTAATTTTTGTCCCCCTATATTAATAGTCCTTCTTTTTCCATAACTTTTATTACTTCATCTGTATATTTTTCGCATTCTTCCATGCTCTTTGCTTCTACCATTACTCTGATAAGAGGCTCGGTACCGCTTGGACGAAGAAGTATTCTTCCGTCATCTCCAAGTGCTTTGCTTACGGCATCTACCGCCTCAAGCACCGCCTTGTTTTCTCCGGCTTTTTGCTTATCCACAACTCTCACATTCTTTAAAACCTGTGGGAAGATATCCACTTCACTTGCAAGTTTTGATAGAGTCTGCTTGGTTTCAAGCACCACCTCCATTACCTTAAGTGATGTAAGTATTCCGTCACCTGTTGTGGCGTGTTTTGCAAATATAATATGTCCCGACTGCTCACCGCCAAGGCAGTGACCGTTATTTTGCATATTTTCATATACGTACTTATCACCTACGGCAGTCTTTTCAAAATTTATATTTTCTCTTTCAAAGGCTTTATATAGTCCGAAGTTTGACATAACGGTTGTAACTACGGTATTGTTGAAAAGCTCTCCCCTCTCCTTCATATACTTACCGCAAATATAAAGGATCAGGTCTCCGTCCACTACATTACCGTTCTCATCAACGCAAAGGCATCTGTCGGCATCTCCGTCATATGCAAAACCTATATCACAACCGTTTTCCAAAACGCATTTTTGTAGACTCTCTATATGTGTTGAACCGCAGTCGGTATTTATATTTATACCGTCAGGATTGTTATGAATCACATAGGTATCAGCTCCCAAGGCATCAAAAACATTCTTTGCAATACTTGAAGCCGAACCGTTTGCAAGATCCAGTGCCACCTTCTTTCCCTTAAAGGATCTGGTAGCTATAGAGATAAGATATCCTATATATCTGTTTCTGCCTGCGGCATAGTCTATAGTTCTTCCGATATCTTCCTTTGTTGCAAAAGGAAGAGAATCTGCAAGTCCGTCTATATAGCTTTCTATTTTTTCTATAACTTCCTCTTCAAGCTTTTCACCCTTGCCGTTGATTACCTTTATACCGTTGTCATAGTATGGATTATGGCTTGCGGAAATCATTATTCCACAATCAAAATCATCACTTCTTACAACATAGGATACACTTGGTGTTGTAGTAACATGTAGCAGATATACGTCCGCTCCGGATGCTGTAAGTCCCGCTACCAAAGAATATTCAAACATATAGCTTGATCTTCTTGTATCCTTACCTATAGCAACTCTGCATTTTTTTCCGCCCTTAGAGTAGAAGCTTCCCAAAAATCTTCCGACCTTATATGCATGTTCAACTGTAAGGTCTATATTTGCTTCTCCTCTAAATCCGTCTGTACCGAAATATTTTCCCATTAGCCATTCTCCAGTTCTGACAAGTATCTCTTTAGAGCATCCTGCCATGAAGGCAAAAGCTCAAATCCGTTCTTTGTCAGCTTTGATTTATCCATTCTTGAGTTGTGAGGTCTCTTAGCCTTCACCGGGAAAGCATCCGAGTTCACAGGTGTGACTGCCACATCAAGATTTGCCTGCTTAAATATCTCACAGGCAAATTCATACCAGGAACAAAGCCCCTCATTCGTAGCATGATATCTTCCGTATTTATCGGTTAAAATCATATCCACCAAGAGTCTTGAAAGATCAGGAGTATACGTAGGTGATCCGATTTGATCGTTTACCACGCTTACGGCTCCTCTTTCCTTTCCGAGTCTTATCATTGTTTTTATAAAGTTGTTTCCATGAAGACCGAATACCCAAGAAATTCTTACTATAAAATATTTCTCAAGTAATTCCTCAACATATAGCTCTCCCTTATACTTTGCCATACCGTAAATATTAAGAGGTGCTCTCTTATCATCCGGCTCCCATGGTCTTTCGCCCTCTCCGTCAAATACATAGTCTGTAGAAATATACATCATGGAAAGGTCAAGCGCCTTTGCCACCTTCGCAATATTTTTTGTACCTTCCGCATTTATCTTCGTTACAAGGGCTTCATTATCTTCTGCCGCATCCACTGCGGTATATGCCGCACAGTGTATGATTGCATCAAGTTTTTTTTCACCATTGATTTTTTCTATTACTTCCTTTGTTGCCTCAGAATCCGTAATATCCAAATCGTCAATGTCTATGCCTATCGCATCAATATTTCTATTTGACAACTCGCAAAGAAGATCGCTTCCAAGCTGACCTTTTGCGCCTGTTACCAATACTCTCATTAAAGTCTTTCTCCATACATATTCTCAAAATACTTTGTGTATTCACCACTGATGATATGCTCCCACCAGTCTTTATTGTTGAGATACCATTCAATAGTTTTTACAATACCTGTATCAAATGTATACTCAGGCTTCCATCCAAGCTCAGTCTCTATCTTGGTCGGGTCTATAGCATATCTTCTGTCATGTCCCGGTCTGTCTGTTACAAACTTGATAAGGCTCTCAGGCTTCCCCAGTGCCTTAAGTATTGTCTTTACAACTTCAAGGTTTGTTCTCTCATTGTGACCTCCGATATTGTAAACTTCACCGACTCTACCCTTTCTTACTACCAGGTCGATAGCCTTACAATGGTCTGTAACATAGAGCCAGTCTCTTACATTATCACCTTTTCCGTATACAGGAAGTTCCTCATCATTAAGTGCTCTGCTTATGATAAGAGGAATAAGCTTCTCGGGGAAATGGTATGGTCCGTAGTTGTTTGAACATCTTGAAACTGTCACAGGAAGACCATATGTTCTATGGTATGCAAGTACAAAAAGATCCGCACTTGCCTTTGATGATGAATATGGGCTTGATGTATGAAGCGGTGTCTCTTCTGTGAAGAATAAATCAGGTCTGTCAAGTGGAAGATCTCCGTATACCTCATCTGTTGATACCTGATGGTATCTCTTAATTCCGTACTGTCTGCATGCATCAAGTAAAGTTGTTGTTCCCATAACATTTGTTCTTACAAAACTCTCAGGATCTGTGATTGACCTGTCTACATGACTCTCTGCAGCAAAGTTGATTACAACATCGGGCTTCTCTTCTTCAAAGAGCTTGAAGATAAATTCTCTGTCTGCAATATCGCCTTTTATAAACTTGTAATTCGGTGCATTTTCTACCGGCTTTAAAGTCTCCAAATTTCCTGCGTATGTAAGAAGATCAAGGTTTATAATCATATCCTCGGGATATTGATTTACCATATAGTGAACAAAAATTTCCGCCGATAAAGCCGGCACCGCCTGTAACAATAATTTTCATATTAACCTCTTTTTAATTTAAATTTTATTAACGAGCCTGATTTACAAAGCTTCGCAGTTTTACTACACAATTATGACTGGTGTACATCATCTATGTACTTACCATCATATCATCTTTCAGATATTTACCATACTGATTTTTCTTAAATATTTCATAAGCCTTTAATAGCTCTTCATCACTAATCCATCCGTTCAAATATGCTATTTCCTCTAAACAGGCAATCTTTCTGTGCTGGTGTGTCTCCATTGTATATACAAAATTGGTAGCCTCTACAAGACTCTCATGTGTTCCTGTATCAAGCCATGTAAATCCCTTTCCAAGTAACTTTACATCAAGCTCACCCTTTTCAAGATAGATTCTGTTAAGATCTGTAATTTCAAGTTCACCTCTGGCAGAAGGCTTTAAGTTCTTAGCATACTCCACTACATCATTGTCATAGAAATATAGACCGGTAACACAATAATTGCTCTTCGGTTTTTGTGGTTTTTCTTCTATGGAAATAGCCTTACCGTTTTTGTCAAACTCTACAATACCGAATCTTTCAGGATCGTCTACATAGTATCCGAATACTGTAGCTCCCTTTGTCTTTGAAGCTGCCGATTTTAAATGATTTTTAAGCCCATGTCCATGGAAAATATTGTCCCCAAGTATCATCGCCACAGGTTCATTACCTATAAAATCCGCTCCAATAATAAATGCCTGTGCCAGTCCGTCAGGACTTGGCTGAACTGCGTACTCTAATTTAAGTCCGAATTGTGTACCGTCTCCAAGTAATTCTTTAAATCTCGGAGTATCATCCGGTGTGGAAATTATAAGTATCTCTCTAATACCTGCCTCCATCAATACGGAAATAGGATAATAAATCATCGGTTTGTCATAAATAGGCAATAGCTGTTTTTGATGTAACCTTTGTAAGCGGATATAATCTTGTGCCGCTACCACCTGCTAATATAATACCCTTCATTGTTCGCCCTCACTTTCGCTCAAGTTTTTCGATCTCAAAAGCATTTTCCTTTGTAACTTTCAGTAACTTTTATAATACCATAATTTAACAAAACTGTGAAGAAATAAAGTTTCTTATATTGGTTAGTATAAAAAAGCCAATGTATTGTTCCTATCACCAATACAAAAACAGATGCCACATTTATTTGTTATGACATCTGTTCTTAACTACCATTGTTATTATGCTATATTCTACAAACAGTACTATTTTTGTAATGTTCTTTCTAATACTCAAATCATTTAATATATGTGAGACTAATATAGTAAAACCCTAAGCATATTACAAATCTTATCCAACTGTTTGACAGTATAAAATGACTTTTATATAAAAACTCATTATAATATCTTATTGTGACCATATGTACAATAAATCCATATCCACTTATTTCTCAATATAAATCATAAGCTTATTGGTTAGAAGTTTTGAGATAATACCTTTATTTAATGCAAACAAATACACGATAATTATGGATAAAGGTGTATATAAAAGTGTAAACTTAAAAATATATTGATCCTAATATCCCTATGGAATCATTATAAAGCTTGTTGTGCAATTACATTTTAAACCTATTGTTATAATTTCCAATAACAGTTATTAGAACAACAAAATATGAGCTATTTGAAAAAGTAAAGTTTTTCTTACTGTTAAAAATATATATCCAAAAACCATGCCTATATAGAAATCTCCAAGTCTGTATACAGGTAATATATATGTACCCCACTTTTGCAACTTCCTCTGTAGCATTGAAACTTTGTAATATAATAGAAGCTAAGATTTGAAGGCACAAAACAGCTACCACTTTAACCACAGGGTAGAAAAACGAATCATATTTTTACCCTTTTTATAATATATGGGAACATAAAGTATAAAAACAGGCATGTGAGACAGATACCATGACACTCCATTAGGGAGAAATACATATATTGATCCGGCATCCATGATTGAACTAAAAATACATTCAATACTACTCTTTCATAAAAATCTCTTGCATTCTCGGTGCTATATACTGAAAAACATATATACTTCGATTGCTGAGCAAGTATCATCGTAATTATGTGTGGCAAGTACAGCCTTTTTTATTTTTTTCTTATTGCAAACAATATATTTTTCAACTCCGGTTTCTAAATCTCTACCACTATAGGCATAAAACATTATAAATCCGGAGAGTACCAAAAATATAGAAACTCCCTCAAGCTCCCAGTGGAAGCATTTCTGCATGTGATGCAAAAATACCTAGGAAAGCATAGGCTCTTAGCGCTCTGAATAGACTTAATCTTACTATTCTTAAAAAAATGTGAGACTTCGTTGCCATTTTTCTTCATACCCCTTTACCTTTTTGGAATAATATTATAATTATATTTCAACAATATATCAATGAATCATTATAGTTGATTATGTTTCCATGTGCAACAGGAAACTACAAATCGATATAATCAAAATAATATTAACTCGTTTACATTAAATATAAAAACCTCGATATCCTAAAAATAGTGTCATAAATTAAAATTTTATGACACCATCTTATTTTTCAACTAATAGAATTCACTTTCAAGCATTGCACAAAGTGCATGGTATATAGGTAAATGCAGCTCCTGTACCTTATAAGTCTCCGTTTCAGGAACATGTATTATTACATCACATAATTTATCCAGCTTGCATTCCTTTTCACCTACCAAAGCCATAACCTTAAGTCCCTTTGCCTTTGCAAGCATTGCAGCTTTGACTATATTTCTTGAATTCCCTGAGGTACTTATTCCCCAGAATAAATCTCCCTTAACTCCTATTGAGTTTAGCATCTGAGCAAACATTATATCACTGTTTACATCATTTATTATAGCAGTTGAAAGTGATACTAAAGAAGGCAGGGGCACCGCTCTAAATCCTCCCTCAAGATCCAGACTTAGGCTCTCCCCCTCTTCACCATACATATCTTTCAATTTCTGCGCAAGATTCCCGTCTATCGGTCTCTTGGCCATAAATGATTTCATAAGCTCCCCGGCTATATGCTCACTATCTGCAGCACTTCCACCATTACCTGCCAAGTATAAAGTATTTAGATTAACAGCCGTATCTTTCAATATATTAAACGCCTGATTTATACTATCTTTACATACCTCTAATGAAGGTACCTTCTAAAGAGATTATCAAATATTTCATCTTTTTGTATGAATACATTTTGCATAAACAAACTCCCTTATATATTTATATACGCTACTCAAAATGATCTCTACACTCTGCAATCAGTATAGTATCTGTCAGAACATTCATCATCGCCGGTCTGTATATACGAAATTGATAATTCAAATTTAGACTCTCCAACATAGGTTTTATATCAAAGAAATCTTCTGCACTATGGTATATGCTGATAAGCAAAGTAGGTCTTTGCTCGTGATTGTCTTCATAGCACCTTTTATCAGATTTTTTCCGCACCTTCTACATCGGTCTTAATTAATCCAACCTTAAGAGAATTCTTTTCCACATACTCATCTATGGTGGTGCAATCCACTATGATTTCTTTTTCAGTACCGTCTACCTGTATATATGAGCACTCGTCCATAATCTCAGACTCATAAAATGTTATCTGCCCTGTATAGTCTCCCAAAGCCTTGTTCTCAAGGACAATGTTTTCGAGTTTATTATATTCTATTGTCTTTTTAAATAGCTCGTAATTATTTTCCATTGCCTCAAAAGAGTGAACTTTTTTATCTGTGTACTTTGATAAAATAAGAGCGGAATCTCCTATAAAAGCTCCTGCATCTATAATGTCATTCTGTCTGATGTACTTCAGAGTTTTAAGCTCATCCATTCCATGATAGTAGTATAAAACAGATGGATTGAAATAATTCATAGGCATGAAATAATTCTTATAACAGTAAAGCTCGGAGTTAAGCTCGACTATATTCTTATCAAAGTGATCAAACATTTGCCTTAGCTCCTGCTGCTCTTCATAAGTATATATATCAACATCTCCACTGTCTAATTTTGGATATTCGCCTTGCTCTGTTGATTATTCTCTCTACTGTTTCCACACTATCAGAATCCAGATTTTTTTATAAGACTCATATACTTTTCAGCAATATTTTTCAAAACTGCACCTACCCTTTACGAAAGCCGTCTATCAAATCTCTCCTTTTCGGGTTTAAAGTTTTGATATATAACTCTATCAAACGGAATCTGTATTCTAATCATATTTGCTGTATCGGATATGTTTTTCTGTATACCTGCCATATCGTTTATAGCAGCCTGTAGTGACTCCAGCCTCTTAATACTTGACTCAAATTCGGACTTGAAATTCGTTTTTCAAGTCCGAAAATAAAATATCAGTATTATCCCGATATAATTTCAGAGTACTATGAATTTCATTACTCTTTTCTTTCAATAACGAAATTTCATCATTTATTTCATTATATCTTTTTCCAAGCTCTTCAAAAACAGCTCTGTCTTCAAGTCTAAGTCTGTAGTTCTCTTCCAGGCTCTTATCAAAGCCTTTCTATTTGCTCTTCAAGCGCCTGTCTGTTTCCGACTATTTCATCAGAAAGTTTCATCACATTCTTTTTGAAGACGGCAATATGCTCATCAAAAAGGAATATAATTTATTTGGTTTTGATGTGTTTTCCACCACAATAAATCCTCTTTTTAATCTTCTTCTTTTGCTATTTCTTCCACAAACTCATCATAATTTCTTATATATTCATTTGGATTGTATGCTTCACTTGCAGCACCAATAACACTGAGTCTTCTGAGAAATCATACATATCTTTCAAACCATGGTTGGAAGATATATTCCTGTATGAGGTCTGTTAAGAATAAATATAGCCTCATTACCTTTTTCCGTCATATACTTTTACCTTGCTTTTTCCGGCAACATTTACCAGAACAAACTCGGTTTCTCTATTTGCATGCTGTCCTCTTATAACATTAGGATCTGAACCGTAGATATAAAAATATTCTTTTTTTATATCAAAAGGAACATCTTTATTTCCTTCGATTACTACAAGATGTCCTCTGTCATCTCCGTTCTGCTTAAAACTAAGCATCTTAACTTTATTCATATTGTGCATAAACATACCTCCTTATTACTTTTTCAATTTACCTATAGTTTTTTCAATCCTGTAAATGCCCATACTGCAGGCAAGAAATGGAAAAGATCTTGAACCTCCGTATTGTACTATCCTTATAAACGCAATCCAAATATAAATATGTTTTTATTTACATGCGATGTCATTGCATAAGTATATATCGGGAATCCAAACAACTTAATCTCGTAAATTATACCGCCTCTAAACTTCTCATAAATATATCTTGTTGTCCATAAAAACAGCTTACCGTTAAATGTTCTTCTGTTGAAATCCACATACTTCTGTCTGGTCATAGTTGATGCGGCTATAGCATCTCTAAACATCTCGAGATTTGATGTATGGTTCTCCACATAGTACTCATAACATTTTATCACCGATCTCTTTTTTCTTTCCTTTTACATATATATCATCAAGAATCTCAGCTACAGTATGTGTTTCTATATCAAGTTCATCTATCTGGTCGGGTCCCCAACCAAGGGCATATCCCTCAGACTCATACAGATAAGAATACTTTATTACATGAAAAAGAACTGTATCATTAGGTATAATAACCGACGGCAATTTTACAGAAGCACCATCAAGTACAGATGTTCCCATAGCAAATAGTATATCTACCTTTTTACAGAAAAGATCAATTATCTTTTCTATATCCATAGTCTTACATTTAATCAGCTTTATGTATGAAGGAAGCTTCTTATTAAAGAGCATGTCTTGGCAATCACCTTCACCTATAATATAAATATTGGTCTTCACATTATCACGTGAGGCTATTATATTATCTACCAAATCTGTTACTGCAAATATTTTATCAAGCACAAGCCTTCCCAAAACGGCTATATTTCTTTTCATTTTTCCTTTACTATTTCACGATTTACTGTTTTTATCTCTTTCGAGAATAGTTATAGGCATATATTACTCTTTAAATTTAATGGTATCTGTATTCTGTGCCAGCAAATGTGTCTTATCAAGAAAAACACACTGGAAGTATCTCTAACCAACTCAAGGAACTTATTAACAAATCTTGTAGTACAAATGCCAGTCGCCCTTTAGTACAGGTATACAGCAATTGTGCCAGTTTAAGAATACAACCTTGGAATCCGGATGCATTATAGGAACCATATGAGCCCAATAAATAACTATAACCAATACTATAGGTTCATCCTTAAAGATTGTATACTTCTTTCCCTCGTTGTCATATATAAGAACTTCTACATCTTTATTTTTAAGCAAGGTATTTGCAAGACCGCCTTTATAGTCTACATAATATACATCATATTCTTTAGTATCTGCGATTGACATTAGCGATTCTTGTAGGTAAAACGGCCCTCCACTTACTTGAGCCATGGGAAGTAAAATACCAGCTTCATGTGCATCTCCTTTATTTACTCAAGTTTTATTTTTCTATTATTTGTATTTGAAATAACCGTACAATATCCGTCGGCTAAATTTTTTCAACAAGCTCTATCATCTCCATATTCGGCAAAATCATAAAGCAGATTCTTGTCTTATAAAATGTGGACATAACAAGTGGTGAAATTATTTTAGCCTTATTTGCCTTAAACAACTCTATAGCACCTTCGATATTCTTTGTAAGATAAGCTCTATGATACATTTTATTGCCGATGCCAGCTGTTTTGTTACAGTGTCTCTTCCTTCAAGATTCTCTAAAAAGCTCCAGCTTAGGATGTCCGTCTCTTGCAAGGAAAATGCCTCGTATACCCTGAGTCTCATCCTCAAAAATATCGGAATCCTTTCTATAACCAAGCAAAAGATAGTTCTTCATTTCTTTTTCTATGTTTTTTACAGCAACTCCTATATGCTCAAACTCCAATTCTCCGACACTCTGCTTAATCATACGTTTATATATCATATAAGCATTATTATCTAACTTAGGCTCTACCACTCATAGAAATTTTTTTCTGTCAGAGTATTGTATTACCGAGTTGTATCTCTTACCTTCCAACTCGATCTCGTCTATAAAGCACTTCTCTTGTCTTTTTCTCCGATAGAAGTATGGAATGAAACCACGGCCTTATTATCCTCTATAGTATCGCAATAAAGTTCATCAAGACCTACCTGTTCAAAAGGCAATCTTATGAGACAACTAACACTTTCCGCTGCAGCAAAAGATCCACTTTTTATGACCCATCTTCCCATTCAGCCCTATTGTCAGCCACATTATAAAAGGCTATCAGACCTTCGGGTTTATTGTTAAACCTGTTCTCTACAATAAAATAATAATCCCCTTCTCTTTCAAGGTAGTTTTTATCCACTCCTCTTGAAGAGAAATATCCGTGATATTTTTTATGTATAAATATATTTCTTTCGGCATCTTCAAGCCTCGTTTTTAACTATAAATTCAGCATCTGATACTTTTACAGGCCTTAACCTGTAGCAATATCCGTCAGAGTGCACTTATGATTCATTATTCTTCCGCCTTTTTAATTGCCAATGCTATAAACTTTGCCGGTGTATTGATCTCGGGTAACTCATCTTCTTCAAATGTTATACCGTACTCATCTTCAACAGCGAACATTATCTCAACTCTGTTCAAAGAATCCCATGTATTGGCATCATCAAGTCCTGCCTCAATTACTGATACATCCTTTTTTAATACTTCTGCAATTATCTTGATTATCTCTTCTCTCATGATTATGACCTTTCTATTATATCTATAGTTATCAAATCCTTCGGGAAATCATATTTGAATTCCTTTATGTCATCATATATTCGCTCAAATAAGAGTCTATGTAGTTTTTAGCAGGTGTGTTTCTTTCACCTTCTTTAAACAATACTTTTACCTTTTGTACTCCGAGTCTTTCGGTAAGCAGTTTTATGGCACCATAATAATGACATCATCTATGCCTCTACCCAAAGCTCTGCAGCTCATAAAGCATTCTTCCAAACTTATATAATCATCTGTTTTCTTTCCTACACAAACAGCAATCAAACCGCTGTCAGACAGGCAATCCTGCAATGATATACTCACTATCATGTAGTCATCAGATGCATATATATTTTCAATCTCTTGTTGAGAATATCTCTTATAATTAAATATAAACTGGTTTGTCTTATTGGCAAAGCTCTGATATTCTCTTTTAATTTTTCCTTATTATCAAAATCATATGTGAGTTTTATTTGTAATGACCTTTATATAATCTTCCTTATTCTCAACACTTGATTTCAAAAGTCTTCTTTTTCATTGTAATAACATCATCTTTTCTGATAGACGATTCTGCTGTAGTATTAAGTAAGAGTCCGGATAATTATCCAGTACTTCATAGTCTCATTTGCATCATCCTTGGCATGTATTAATTTCAACTCAGGATAAGCAAAAGCCAGTGCATTTACCTCGCCTATATTATCATCTATCATTAATATACTGTCGATACCGATATTCAAATACTCCGATATTTCTTTTTATAGACTCTGCTTTCGGCTGCCAGGATACACACATCTTTGTGAAATCTTCTCTTTTCAATTCAAAATCGGATCTCTTTTCAAGAAGTTTCTCCACATCCTCCGCCTCATTTTTTGAAGCCGCACACAGAAAAATACCTTTCTTTGACAGTTCCTTTAAATGCTGTTGAAGTTTCTTATGTCCTTCGGTAATTTCTAAGCCGTCAATACCGTCTTCTCCCAACACTCCCTTATACAAAGTATTGTCAAAGTCCACAACAACAGCCTTTAGTGAAGGCTTTAAAATTGCCGGTATGTATCTTAAACCAAGCTCCTTTGATATTTTTAACATAGCTACATTACTCAAAGAAGTTCCTGTTACTGAAGCAACTCTTTCATCTGTAAATTTATCGCCAAGCTCGTTCTTTATATCATCCAAAGAGAATACAACTATGGAATTGTCCTCACTTTTATAATCGCATCCATAAGGTACAAGCAAAATTGATTTGCTATACATTGCCCTCAGCTGTTCAAGTCTGCCTTTTTAAAAATCCGGGAAAAATTATCCGTATTATATCTCTTTGCATCTACCCAAACAATAATTGCATCGGCACTTATATCAACTTCAGAGAATGAGAAGCTGTCATCATATCCACTGTATTCAAAGTTTACACGATACCTGCATAATCCAAATATGCTGATATCGTATGCTCCACTAATTCAAATGAATGGTTTCTGAAAACTTGGACATTGTATTTTTGCTCAATTCACTTTCATATTCAAGTAACTTTCTTCTTGTTGCATTAGAAGAGATATAAAGTTTTTGAAGTTCAATCTTATTCATAGTTATAATCTCCTTAACTTTATGACTTATATTAATATTTGTATGATCACCTCAACAACATACTTAACTTCTTCATCAGTCATTCCGTTATATATAGGTAATGACAGCATTTCTTTCGCATACTTTTCAGTCATAGGGAAGCTACCTTCCTTTAAATTAAGGTACTCATACGCCTTTGACAAATGCGGTGGAATAGGATAGTGGATAGTTGTTATTATCTCATTTTCCTTTAAGTATTCCTCAAAACGGTCTCTTTCATCAGTTCTTACAACATACTGATGCCATACTGAAGGTGCTCCTTCCTGAAGCTCGGGCTTTATTATCTTATCGTTCTTTATATTCTTTGTATAATAGTCGGCTATACGCTCTCTTTCCTTCGCCATAGCCTCAAGATATCTTAATCTTACACGAAGTAATCCTGCCTGAAGCTCATCAAGTCTTGAGTTTAGACCTACTTCTTCAAAATGATATTTCACCTTGCTTCCATAATTTCTAAGCATTGCGATCTTATCTCTGAGCTCTTTATTTGATGTAAGTATTGTCCTGCATCTCCAAAAGCTCCGAGGTTCTTTGTAGGATAGAAAGAAAAACATCCGATGTCTCCGAATGTACCTGTCTTCTTACCGTTGTAACATGCATCATGTGACTGTGCGCAGTCCTCGACAACATATAATCCATGTTTTTTTGCAACTTCCATTACAACATCCATCTTACATGCCTGTCCGTAAAGATGTACGACCATAATAGCCTTGGTCTTAGGTGTTATTTTAGACTCAAGATCTTCTACGGAAATATTGTAATACTTGTTTGCCTCAACAAATACAGGTGTAGCACGATTCATTGTTATACCCATTACACTTGCAATATAAGTATTTGCCTGTACTAATACCTCATCACCTTCTCCTATTCCAAGTGCTCTGATAGCAAGTGCCAAAGCATCCAATCCGCTCGCAACACCCACACAGTACTCTATATTATTATGAGCGGCAAATTCCTCTTCGAAACTGCTCACTTCTTTTCCCAGTATGTACCATCCCGATCTTAAGACTTCTATAGCTTTGTCTTCATATTCCTTTTGGTGAAGCTCAAAGGCTCTATCCAATCTTCACGATATTACTTTCATTTTCAATATCTCTCTATAACAAATTTTTCAACTATACGTTTCATAGTATATAAAGGCATTTTTCATTCTGACCATGATTTGAGTATTATAATCATAATACGATTATTCTCATACCTGCTTTTTCAATAAGATAATTATTCAATAATCTCCTATGTCTTTTCCATGCCATATATTGTTTCAATATTTTTCAGATTTTTGCAAATGGAGTAACCTCGTTTGCAAATATCATATCACTCTCTTCCATATACTTCAGATTACAGTTCTCTGCAGAACTTACTCCGCCACCACGATATTTTATAACGCATCTGTCAAAAAAGTGTATATGATTCCCCTCTCTCAGATATTTCAGTACAAAAGGATGGTCGTCTATCATCCTGTAACTTTCATCAAAAATATCCAAATTCTTTCAGCACCGTTCTTTTTCTGGCGGTACAACATCCCAGCACAAAGTTTTCAACAGCTATCTTCTCAAATAAAGCTTCCGGACTCAAGGTTTTTAATCATATGTATCTGTAATACCGTTGGTGCAGTTCCCTTTTCTTCCGACATTTCAGAATCATAATCCGCCCTTTTAGCTGTTATAACCTCTGCTCTTGACTTTTCAAATTCATTTATCCAGTCAGTTATTACCTGCCTGTCATAAAAACAATCATCTCCTGCCAGTGAAAATATATATTCTCCCTCGCATCTTAAAAAGCCCGATTCATAGTTTTACAGTTCCCCAAATTACAATCATTTTGAAATTATAAAATCAACTATGTTTGAGGACTTATTTTGATTGATATAGTCCTCAATATCTTTTGGCGAAAATTCACTTGAGCAATCATCAATCAGTATTATTTCTATATTAGAGTAATCCTGCTCTAATACCGATTGAATGTCAATTTCAAATCCGGACTGTTATAGCTTGGTATCAATACCGAAACAAGCGCCCTCATTTCGCCGAAATCACGATATAGAGTTTTATAGCCATTTTTATCCTCTGATTTAATAATGTAAGAACTTTTGTGGCATTGGCAAATTCTTATCAAAAATAATTGTATCATTTGATATCAAATTCATCAAGAACTTGATTAAGATAGTAAGTATCCAGGTAAAAGCACCACTTACAAAGTCATAATCATCCCATCTGTACATGGTTGATGACAGCCATATAAGCGCATGTATAAACTTAATCGTAGCACTGTTTTTCAACATTTATTCTGTCTAAAGTGTGATTCGAGATGTTCCCAGTTACTGAGTTTAACATTTACTTCTACACTATTATTGTTATAGTTTAATGTTGAAATTACCAAGTACGAACTGAGTCCCAGTTACCAACTATAGACATATAAAGCTTTGCCCAATCATAATTGATATCTCCATAGTAATCAGTCTGTCCAAAGCACCCTTGCGGATCTATCAATGTAAGTTTTTATCTTTTCCCAATATAATATTTGAGAATGTACAATCACCATGCATCAGATAAAACTTCTGCAATTTTTCCATAAGTTTTTCCTGTATTGCAAAGTATATCTCATGTCTGAGTTTGAAAGGGTTTCTACAGTCCTTACCGTTTATTTTTGATCAATTCGTCCAGTGGCAAAAGGAACTATATTTTTTATAACATCCAAACTTGAGAAAGTGCTGTTATAGTAAACATCTTTCATACTGTACATATTAACAGACTTGCTACCCTTACTATGCAGATCGTTAAGCACATCTATCAAATCATCCAAAACTTCTTTTTTTTCATCATTTCCAAGAGAAGCCTTGTATAACACATCACCATCGATTTTTCATACTGAATAGGGTTGTACTCATATATAGGTGGTATATTCATAAAGTTCAGATCAGCAACTTTCTGATACCATTTGGTCTCCCTATGCAGCCAATAATTTTCCAAGATCGTCTTGAGGTAATTTTACAAGTATATTATCGCTAACCTTTATCATATTAAAGGCTCTTCCCGGATAATCACTTACATCTTCTTCATTATCTTCCTCCAGGTCTTTAAAGACTTGTCACCTTTTGGTATTCTCAAGGTCTATCGTATTAAATTTAATTTTAGACTTACTGAGATATTCTATAAAGTCACCTTTTGCAGCATATCCTCAAGTACAGACTTATCTTCAAGTAAAACACAATTCATAATGGCATTTTTATTTGTTTTTCTTCTCTATAATGCCCTTTTCAAATCTCCATTCACTTTCATACTTGTCGCTTATTCTATAGTATTTCCTGTTGTTGATTCAATCTTTACGTCATTATCAAGTACCACATTTGCATCAATTATCAAAATCTCTTATCATTAGGAATATAACTGAGTGCCTTTTGGATATTTTCAATACTGTCTTTACTGTCTGTTTTTATAGAAACAAAAGGAACTACCGACAGCCTCTACATATTTTTCAATTATATCGATATTCTCATTTCCCAATATTACATACTTTTTGAGGATATCTTCTCATAGTATAGAAGATAATGAGTAATTGCTTCTTTGAAAGAAGCTCCAATGGCTTATTTCCGTCAAACTTATCATATTTACTGTCATCATGCACTGCGAAAACAATAACATAATCAAAGTCGTCACCTTTTTTTGCAGCCTTTATATCTCCGACCATCTCTTTTATATAGCCTTCACATACTGTAAGAGCATTGCCCTTCATCACTTCCTTACCCTTGTCAAGCCATATAGCGTGGTCACAAAGTCTTCTTACGGAATTTATATCATGAGATACATATATAAGAGTCGTACCGTCTTCCAACATCTTATGCATTCTTTCCTCACATTTTTGCTGGAATGCATAATCACCTACAGACAATACCTCATCACAGATAAGAATATCTGTCTTTACCATAGTCGCTATAGAGAATCCAAGTCTTGCCGCCATACCTGAAGAGTAATTCTTTATAGGCATGTCCAAAAAGTTTTGTAATTCGGCAAACTCTACTATCTCGTCAAAATGCTCTTCCATGAACTTATGGTCATGTCCAAGTACTGCACCGTTTAAGAATATATTTTCTCTGGCGGTAAGATCGGGATCGAAACCCGCACCAAGCTCTATTAAAGGTGCTATACTTCCGTTTATCGTAACCTTACCCTTATAAGGCTTTAAAATTCCCGAAATCAGCTTTAAAAGAGTTGACTTTCCGGAGCCGTTTACGCCTATAAGTCCCCATGACTCTCCCTTTCTTATCTCAAAAGAAATATTTTGAAGTGCAAGAAACTCTTTGAACATCAGCTCCCTTTTTACAGCTTTTATAATATACTCTTTTAAATTATCAATTCTTTCTGATGCCATATTAGATCTGACTGTGACATCATCAACTTTTATTATCGTTTTTTTCTCTTCATATACCACCCTCTATATATAAAGTATAAATTTATCCTGTGATCTGATAAATAATAAAGTTCCAACCAAGAATGTACCTAATGACCATAAAATTCCGGAAATTATAAGACTCATATCAGAAATGTCTGCTGTAAAACCAAATCTCTGAGACTGACTTATATATAAAAAGCGGATTGTATGTTCTGATACCGTTTGCCAGATATTCAGGTATTGCTGTCAAAGGATAAAATACAGGTGTTAAATACATCCATACGGTAAGTAAAGCCGCATATATATACTGAACGTCTCTGAAAAAAACATTTGCCTGAGCTATAAAAAGTCCCAGTCCCAAAGAGAATACATAAACCTGCAAAAGTACCACAGGTATAAAAAGCATAAGCGGAGTAAACTGCACCTGACATACTATGAATACTATAAGCATTGCTCCCAGAGCAAATAAGGTATTAACAAAAGAGCTTGTTATCTTTGACCATGTGAATATATATTTTGGCACATACGTCTTTTTTATCAGTGCCGCATTACCTGTAATTGACCACATAGCCTGATTGGTTGATTCAGATACAAAACTGAATATTGTCTGTCCTATTATCAAGTAAACCGGGTAGTTTACAATGTCAAATCTGAACATATTTGAAAACACTATAACCATGATTATCATGATTATAAGAGGATTCATAATACTCCATACATATCCCAGAAAAACTTCTTCTGTACTTTAACTTAATGTCTTTTTACTACCAACTGCTGCAAAATAAAGGGACATATTTATTATGTCGTAATACCCTCTCCTTTATACTTCCTATCTTCTCCTTCCTTTTTGGAACTAAAAATTATATCTTATTTATGGCTTTATAAATTAAGACATAAGCTCGAATGTCATGTAATCTGTTTTTCTCAAAATCTTGACCGCTTTATTTATATTGGCATCGTAGATTTCTTTATATTCACATTTAAGCATCTTATCAAATTCACGATTTGCTCTTTTTATTTAAAAGCAAGCGGAAACTGAGCGCTCACCTTCACTTTACCGGCTATTATTCTGAAACAACTCCGCTATATAGTTTTTCCTTTGAACACTTTACCTCTTTGCCTAAAGTATCAAAGCACACAATGACTCCAAGACTTTATCATAATGTCCTTCGTAGGTTTTTCATTTTTATCTATACCTACACTCTGACCGCTTCTGCCTATTCTATAATAATAAACAACGTCTTCTATAAAAGATTATCTTATCAGCATACGGTATCGGATAGGTATATATTCCGAATCAACATAATACAAATGCTCGTCTATTACTATATTATTGGTCTTAAGTATATCTGTCTTAACCGTCATATTATGCATTTTTAATATATGTTTTTCCTGCAATATCATCAAACTTATATTCTTTGCCGTATTCCACACCTTTAAAAGGCTCCTCAAATTCAGCCTTTACTTTATAGCTTTTAACATCTTTTGTTCCGTTATCAAAGGTCCACAGGAATTTTGAATAAACTATATCCACATCTGTATTCTTCAAAGCACTTACCAGTTTTATAATTCCTTCTCTTTCGACCCAGTCATCAGAATCCACCACTTTGAAGTACTTTCCTGTTGCATATTTTATTCCATAGTTAATTCCCGAACCATGTCCGCCGTTTTCTTTAGAAATAACTCTGAATGTATCAGGGTTTTTTTCTTCATACTCCATGGCAATCGACAAAGATTTGTCTGTAGAGCCGTCATTTATAATCAAGACTTCTATACAATCTATTATTTCGTCTATACAAAAAGAATCCAAATTGGTCATAAGTAATTTTCAGAAATTGTATGTAGGCACTACTGCAGATAACACCTTATCAAAATCACCATTACTCATTATCGCTCCTCATCACAAAACTCTCAGGATCGTAGTATATAACCTTTGTACCTCCGCTTTCAAACTCAAAAGGTACATGTAAAAGCTTATTCATGGCTTTTTTTACATGATCCTGCTTATCTTTTTCAACATAAAATAGTAAAGCCTCCACCTCCGGCACCTAGAAGCTTCCCTCCGACCGCACCGGCATCCATCGCCTGTTTATATAAAACATCTATTTCATTTGTGGAAATTTTGCTTTCTATTCCCCTTTTCAGCATCCAGGTATAATCAAGCAATCTTCCAAACTCATTAAGATCTTTTTCTTTGGAGTAAGTATACCTTGAGCAGTATCCACCAAAAGCATTTCTAAAGTTCCTTACTTTTATCTTTTATTACAGTTCCGTACCTTTTTGTATATCTGAAGAGACCTTGAAAAACCAGTAAGAACAGCATAAGATTATCATTAAGTGCCTCTTTTCTCTCCGGTGAAATTATTATAGGCTCCACCTCATATCCGTCCGCATTAAACACTATTCTGTTGAGTCCGCCAAAAGATGCTGCTATCTGATCCTGAACACCTCCGCTCTCTTTACGCAGCTCTCTTTCCAGATAAATAGCATCATCCGCAAGTTTTCTCTTGTCTGCATATTTCCCCTTAAGTGCATAAAGGCATTCAACAAAGCCAACTGCAAAAGAACTGCTTGTTCCAAGTCCCGAACGTGCAGGTAAATCTGCATCATAAGAAATTCTAAGCTCATGCATATCAAGATATTTCATTGCTTCTCTGACAGCAGGATGTTCTATATCATCAACATTTTTTACAGACTCCGTTCTTGAGTATACTATCTGTGATGAATATTCAAAAAATCTGGGCAAATGTCTTACTGTAAGATAACAATACTTGTCAAAGGTGGTGGAGATTACCGAACCGCCATGTTGCTTGTAAAAATCCGGAAAAATCAGTACCACCACCAAAAAGACATTCTAAAGGTGTTCTTGTAATTATCATTCTAATCCCTTGAATATTTATTTAAAGTTTTGTTTCATGTCAATTATACTACAATTTATTTCATAATACAAATGCGTTAATATGTAAATAACAGTTAAAAATAGAAAAACTTGCATTAAGATTTTTCTCAATGCAAGTTCTATAATCCTCAGTTCAAATCAAAAATTTCACTGTCTAGAAATCTGCTTTATATCTGTTATCTATTATCTCCTCCGATATCCTTTTGCAGGAACGAAATAAATTCTTCTCTAAAAAAATATAATTCTTTCTCTTTTAATACAGTCTAATATATTATTTACAATCCAGTAAACCAGTTCATCTTTATATATTTCATTTACATTATCTATAACATTTTTATATGCATTTTATCTTGTGCATATAGTTTTCTTTAGAAAAATGTTCTGGAAATTGATTTATCTCTAATAAAATAATAATTCAGATACTTCTTAACATAAACTATTCTGTTAGATTTACTTATAATCTCAGGAACTAATGACAAATCCTCAAAAGTACTTACTTTCAAATGAAAATCTGCCCATATCTCTCTTTTATAAAGTTTATTCCATGCAAGTTGCATATACTTGCCATCTTTCAAGTATTTATCGACCGGTACTATACCACCCATCTAAACTCAAACTTTTCGATTTCTTCTTTTATTCCATTTTCATGCACTTTAATAACATCACAAAATGCAATATCCGCTTTTTGAGATGTTATCATACTCAAAAGTTCCTTATATATCTTTATTTACATAGTCATCTCCATCAAGAAATGCAATATAGTCTCCGTTTGAGTGCTGCACTCCATAGTTTCTTGCCTTTGATACCCCACCACTTTTTATATGAAATACCTTTACATTGTCATTTTTATAAGCAAAGCTCGTCAGCTATTTTTCCCGAATCATCTGTGCTTTCATCATCAACTATTATTATTTCTATTCCACAAAAGCTTTGATTTAATAACGAGTCTATGCATCTATGTAAATATTTTTCCAGATTAAATACAGGTATAATGACTGAAATCCTATAATTGTTCATTATTCACCTCGATTACCATAAATGATACTCCCTACTATAGATACTAAAAATTTCTATTTTAAAAACTCTGTGATTCTAAAAAGGATTGTATGCCACTATTCTTTTTCAAAAATAACATACAATCCTTATAATTTATTTAATCCCTGCTACATCCAGACGAACCAATGCTCTTCTGAGTGCAAGCTCAGCTCTGGCAACATCTATACCATCTCTTTGAGAGAGTCTTTTTCAGCTCTCTCTTTTGCTTCTTTGGCTCTGTTGACATCTATCTCGTCACCGTACTCACAAGAATCGGCAAGTATTGTAACTTCATCCTGTAGATCTCCATGAAAAGCACTGAGTGAAGACACATAGTCTTTACGCTTCCGTCCTCACAATGTATAGATAATTTACCCGGTGCTATTACATTTACCATAGGGATATGCTTGGCATATATGCGACATTTCCCTGTGTCGTGGTAGCTCCACCATTGTAGCGTCCCTTCACATGATCAGGGACACATTATCTTTAATGCAAACTTGTCCATACTACCTCCCGTATTTGAGCAACGCTCTACAACCTCGTCGATAGTTCCTGCATTTAGGAAATATTGCTCAGGTATATCGTCATGCTTTCCTTCAAGAATTTCTCTAAATCCTCTGATAGTCTCTGATAGAGGTACATACTTTCCGTCAATTCCTGTAAACTGTGTTTTGCCACGAAGAACGGCTGTGAAAGGAATCTCTGTATCTTTCTTGCTCTTGCTACAGTAGCTTATCTTCTTCAGAAAGCTCATCCATACCAAGCATGGCATGATATCCTGTAACTCTTTATGCTTCTGCAATACCTGCTACGCTCTGTGCTTCGATATGCTCTTCTCCACTATATGAGGGTGAAAGTATTCTGAAGTAGAACCAAGAGGATCTACCGCAGGATAAATACCCATCTCCACTATAGAACGGTCAAGAACCGTAGTAGCATCAAGGTGAGCGAATGTATTTGCAGGAGCAGGGTCGGTAAGGTCATCCGCAGGCACATATACAGCTTTCGAACAGATGTAATGGAACCGTTCTTTGTGAAGTGATTCTCTCGGCGCACCCATCTCTGTTTGAAGTGTAGGCTGATAACCTACCGCAGAAGGCATACGTCCAGAAGCGCTGAAACCTCTGAACCTGCCTGTGCGAAATCTGAAGATATTGTCGATGAAAAGAAGTACATCCTTTCCACCACCGATCTCTAGAAATATTCCGCCATTGAAGACCTGTAAGTCCTACTCTCATTTCTCTCGCACCCGGCGGCTCGTTCATCTGACCGAATACCATGGTTGTCTTATTGATAACTCCCGAGTCGGTCATTTCTGGTGGTATAAGTCATTACCCTCTCTGGTTCTCTCACCCTACACCTGTAAATACTGAATAACCACCATGCTCTGTTGCGATATTTCTGATAAGCTCCTGGATAAGTACGGTTTTACCTACACCCGCACCACCAAAGGTCCAATCTTTCCACCCTTTTGGTATGGACATAAAAGGTCAACTACTTTGATTCCTGTCTCAAGGATCTCGGTCTGAGTAGACTGTTCCTCAAAGCTTGGAGCCTTTCTATGTATAGGAAGATACTCCTCTACCTTAGGTGGTTCCTTCTTATCAATCGCCTCTCCAAGTACATTGAAAATTCTACCTAGAGTGTTTTCTCCAACAGGAACTGATAGGTGCTCCTGTTGCTCTTGCTTCCATTCACGAACAAGTCCGTCTGTACTTCCCATGGCGTGGTTCTTACTATATCATCTCCCCAGATGCTGTGCAACCTCTACAGTGAGCACTCCGTCAGCTGTATCTATCTTTATTGCCTCATTGATCTGTGGCAAGTGTCCTCTGGAAAACTTAATATCCAAAACGGCACCGATAATCTGGGTTATTTTGCCAATATTTGGCTCTGCCATCAACTTTTCTCCTTCCTCTTCTTCATCCGTTTCCGGTCGTTATTCTATGGCGTTGGCTCCCAGCACCCAATCTCTGTAAGCTCTTGAGTGATAGCATCTGACGAGCTCTGTTATACTGTAATCCGAGCTTATCTATAAGTTCTTCCGCATTTGATGTTGCAGAATCCATGACGGTCATTCTGGCACCGTTTTCTGAAGCAACAGACTGCATCAGACCGCCATAAATAACAGGAAAATCGTATTTTGGAAATATAGCATCCAATACTTCATCTTCATTGGGAGAATAATTCGCAGGGCTCTTGGACCCTCACTTTCTGTAGTCTCGGGGCTGTAATAAATCTTCCTTGCTGATAGGAAGCAATTTCAAAAAGTACAGGATCATAGTACCACCGTATTCTTGAAATTGGTATATATCATCATAATCTCTGAGGGTTTTTCCGCTTTCATAGTCGTCAAAGCAATACCTTTGTAATATCTGCGGCATCCTTGTGCAGCGGTCTTACAACTCTGAAAAAGTCTCCCTCTACTTCGAAAAGCCTTTATGTAGAGTGTATCTCTACCTTTTTTACCCACTGCATATATAAGTGTTTCATTGTCTTGAATTCGCTGATTACTACCTGCCTACAGCATTGATTTATAGCCTCCTGCAAGACCTCTGTTACCTGTATATAACCAATACTCTGTCTTACCGCCGTCATTTTTCTTAAGATACTTGTGAGATATATTCTCACTTTTCTCAGCATTGATGCGATAGTTTGATACATTACGGTAAAGTAAGGCTTGGAAGCATCCGCTTTTGCCCTTGCTTTTTGAAGCTTAACCGTTGCTACAAGTTTCATGGCTGGTAATCTGAGCAGTGCTTTGTATCGCCGCACGCCTACGCTTTATTTCCTTCATTGAAGCCATAATACCTGCACTATGCTTTCTTACATTCATTGATAACATCGTACGTCTTTTTGCCAAATCGTCGGAATTTCTTTCTTATCTCTAATCTCAGCAGCTATCTCGGGATGCTTTGCTCTCTAAACATCTGAACAACTTATCCTGGAACTCAAGTACCTTCTCTGCTTAGGAACATCAAGCAAAAGTTTCTTTGTAGCGGCAAAGATAATTATTATCTGATATTCAACCGCCATCGGCTTGTAGTTTGGCTGCTTTAAGATTTCTCTGATTCTCTCACCCTGTGCCAACTGATTCTTTGTAGCTTCATCAAGCTCAGAACCGAACTGTGCAAATGATGCAGCTCTCTGTACTGTGCAGCTCCCGACTCTTATGGGTCCTGCAATCTTCTTCATAGCCTTGATCTGTGCAGAACCACCTACTCTTGATACTGAAAGTCCGGCATTGATAGCAGGTCTGAATCCCGCATTGAACATCTCCGTCTCAAGATAGATCTGACCGTCGGTAATAGAAATAACATTTGTAGGAATATACGCTGGAAACGTCTCCTGCCTGTGTCTCTATTACTAGGCAATGCAGTGAGTGAACCGCCGCCAAGATCTTCCGACAATCTTGAAGCTCTCTCAAGAAGTCTTGAGTGAAGATAGAATCACATCACCCGGATAAGCCTCACGGCCCGGTGGTCTCTTAGAAGAAGTGAAAGTGATACGATATGCGGCAGCATGCTTTGCAAGATCATCGTATACTGAGTACATCTCTCCTCTTTCCATCCATTCCTCACCCTATAGCTGCACAAGCTGGTAAGGTGCGATATATTGAAGCAGTGCAAGATCACTTGCAGTAGAAACTACTACTGTGGTGTAGTCCATAGCACCGTAATCCTCAAAAAGTCTTTACAATTGATGCAACAGTAGAAGCTTTCTGTCCTATAGCAGCATAGATACAGTGAACATTTTGTCCCTTTTGATTGATTATAGTATCTACAGCGATAGAAGTCTTTCCAGTCTGTCTGTCACCGATTATAGCTCTTTTGTCCTCTTCTCTAGGAATCATGGCACTCAATAGCCCTTTATTCCTGTTTGAAGCGTGTGTCTACTGATTTTTCTTTCGATAACACCATCTGTCCTCTCTATTCTTCTAAAGGTATCTGAAGTTATAGGTCCCTTTCCGTCGATTGGCTGTCCAACGCGTTTACAACTCACCTGTAAAGTGCATCTCTCAGGAACCTCTACAACTCTACCTGTGGTCTTTTGCTGTATCACACCTCTCTGATATTCTTCTTATCACCAAGTAAAAACAGCACCGACATTGTCCTCTTCCAAGTTAGAACCATGCCGTAAAACATCTCCCGGAAATTCCAAGCTCACCCTGCACTTAGCCTTTGCAAGACCATGTATTCTGGCAATCCGTCTACTACCTGGATAACAGTACCCACATCTGATACCTCGAGTTTAGTTGAATACTTGATTTATCTGCTCTTTTATAACCAAGAGCTGATTTCTTGGTCTTAGATTCACTAGACTCGTACCTCTTTTCTTTAAAGCTTTTTGCCGTAATGACGGCTTGTATGTAACATGTTTTCTCATCTTATCAATTCTTGTTTTTACGCTTGAATCCTAACTCTGTCACCGATTCTGATGACAATACCGCCTATGATACTCTCATCTACCACGTATTCCGCTTCGAGAGACTTATAATGTGATGACTTCAAAAGCTCGTCCACTATTCTCTCTCTTTGAATCATCAAGCGGCGAGTGCAGTCGTAACAGTTGCCTTTCCGATAAGAAAAGCTCCCTTACACAATCTATAACATAATCAAGTATGGGTAAAGTTCAGCCTGTCTCTTCTTTTCGATTATAGTCAATAAAAATCCCATTGAATCCTACTGATGTGGTTCTCAAATATTCCTTTTATAAAGTCGATTTTTCCTCATCATCCATCTTAGGTGAATCAAAGAAGTTCTATAATCTCGACATTCTCAAGCAAAATATCTAGATTTTATCTCCTCAGTGCATCAATCAGATTGTTCTTTCAGATACTCACCGACACTATGCATCTCCATATACTTTTCGGACACTAATTTTTGCCATGTACCATCTCCGATTTCTTTTAAAGTCTCTTCAACAGTCATCCTGCAGCTTCAACATTCATTCGCAGAATTGATTGCTTTGCTTTAATAATCAGACAACATCCACTATATTTGATTTTACTTCTTCCATAGCTTTTTTCTTTGCCAACTCTATTTCGTTGTTAGCCCTGTCAGTAATTCTTCTAACTTCCGCCTTTGCTTCTTCTACGATTTCGTTTTCTCTATCCTTTTGCCTTTTTCTGGCATCCTCTAAGATAGCGTCAGCCTGCTTTTTGGAAAGAGGCCAATTTTTCTTCGTACTCGCTCACTTAAGAGCATCGGCTTTTTGCCTTTGCATCTTTGCACTTTCCAGGTCTCCGGCAACTCGCTCTCTTCTTTTTGAGCATATCCTTAGCCGGATTAAAAAGCAAATAGGAAAGAGATAAAGAACAAGAAAAGGACCGCCAAACCGGTAATGGCTGAATCAGCCAAAAGCTGAGGGTCAAATCCTATCAGTCTTTCCATCAAAACCTCCAAATTAAGCGCCGAAAAGGCTTAACGAACATAAGAATCATAGCAACTACAAGTCCGTAAGACCTGTTGTCTCAGCAACGGCCTGTCCGAGAAGCATTGATGATGTGATATCCGTCTTGCTCCGGGTTTCTACCTACTGCAGCCGCACCATGTCCTGCTGCAATGCCCTGTCCAACACCCGGTCCGATACCTGATATCATTGCGGTCCGCACCTATAGCGGAGCAACCAAATATAAAATCCTGTCCTGTCATATTCATAAATAACCTCCAAAATATATGATATCAAGTGAGGCACTCTCACTCTAAATCCATGAAAATATTTTACTATTCAATGAACTATTCTAATGTCATTGATATGAGACCATGCTGAGCATACAGAAAACATATGTCTGTGGTGCTCTACGAAAATACATCTGTATACAGATGTAAGAATGACGACACACCAATCTTTAAAAAGATCGGCATCATACCATACCAAGCCCCATGATCAAAACACCCGAAAGCACGTTTGCAAAAGACGCAATGATATAGATATCGGTTTGCTATCTCACCGATAGCATTTATCGGAAGAGCAACGGTATCGGCTCAAAGATGCGATAAAATGTTTTAACTTTCTGTTCTTTATACTGGAAATTTACTCATTAAGAATGTATCCAAGCATAAAAGTTTACCATAATCCCTGTCTGGTTTCTAAGTCCGAGCAAACCGCTGAAGTGAAACAAAAATAAAGATAAAAATCGTTCCTATATAGTGAGAATCTATCCTTGTTTGCACCCAAGTATAGTCGGTCATTCCCTCTAATGCTTCAATACCACATTCCAAAAGTTTACAAATCCGCTCGGGACATTGTACAGATCAGCCGCCTTTATTGCTCTGTTTTGCTAAAAATTGCAAATATTGTAATCAATAAGACAACAATCAATAAAGGAACTGTAGTCGTAGTCAAATAGATTCCCAGTCCGAAAAAGCTTTATACTTATACAGGCCATGGATCATGAAATCCAAATTTTTGCTTCCGCGCACTTTCAGCCATTTCATAAGCTCATGTCTCCTCCTTTCTCTTTTTCAAATATAAACAATGGATACATATATGCCCTGATTTCGGTCCGAAAACAGATATGACAATCATGAGTGCATTTATGTATCTACTGTCTCAAAATATTGCTAGCAACAATAAATAAAGCCGCCTTCCTAAGCAAAAGAATGAATCACAATCTTTCTTCTGTGCAAAAGAAGGGTCTCCCCATACAGGCTGTCTTCTGTGGATATTCCATATCAATGACTCATGCCTACCACAAACACTACCTATCAGTATCCCCAGTTCAATCGGATAAAACTGAGATACTTCATAATTCCGGCAAAAGATTGCCGCCAGGCTCAAAATGATTTCATAAAGTAAAACCCCATACCCATATAAAGCTGATGTTCTTCTTGTTTCCTTTATTCATCCTTATTCTTAAAAATCCTACTTTCTCTTTGGCAAAAACAAAAGTACTTTCTTGTTTTTGCAGGTTTTTTCTCTTTTCTTTTGTCCATCTTTTTTATGGTATTCATGATCAGTCTAAACCCGACATACATCCGCTTATCGCTCCTATAGCATAAATATCAGAGTAAACGGAAAGTAAAATCTTTCCTCAATTTCATACCCAAAAAGTACATAGTAAAAATCGGTGTAACCATGGTAAAGCCGACCTGCGAAATCAGTGACAAAATATTTTAAAGGCTTCCATATCTCATACCTCCTACTATACTCCAAAACCTCAAAAACTTTCAATATTGCATTTTATACTAAATCGGTTTTCTTTATTATACCTATATAATTCTTACTTGTCTATATCCGTGTTGTTTTATCAGTATCATTGTTAAATTAAAAACTTATTTTTCAAAAATTATACAAAAATATTTTTGAGCTGAAAAGATGATAAAATGATGTTCTGTAAATCGAAAATATTTGTTATAATATAGGAACTATTTTATTGTTGACTAAGATACTATATAACTTGATATAGGAATCGAGATTAAAACTCAGTTTTATTCCCCGGATAATCTAATAAAAGGAGGACATATGAAACATACTATCAGAAAATGATGGTTACAGGTATGATAAGCGGCTTTGCTTTTCACTTTCTGCCGTTTTCTGCGGTATATGCTGCAAACGGTTGAAAGAGTCAAACGGTACTTGGACCTATCTCGATGACAACGGACAATGTGCACAAAGTTGGCTCCGTCTTCAAACGGGTATTATTATATGGATTTGGTCTCACAGGCGTTATGGGTGACCGGATGGAAGAAAATCGATTCCAAATGGTACTACTTTAAGTCTAACGGAATAATGGCTACAGGCTGGTTCAAAGTTGATAATGACTGGTATTACACGCTCAGCAGCGAAACCTTGTACAAAACAGCTGGTTAAAGAGCGATTCAAACTACTTCACCTTAAGGGCACAGGTGTCATGGCCACAGGTTGGAGACAGATGGACGGTGCGTATTATTTCAAGCCCTGACGGAAGAGCTGCTTTCGGGTTGGACAAAAAGTTGGCGATAAGACCTATTATTTCTCCAGTTCCGCAAAGATGTATACATCATGGAATCAAATCGACGGCGTTTACTGCTATTTCAATGCTGACGGTTCTATGAAAACAGGTTGGATAAATGACGGTACTCATATAAGTTCTATATGGAAGAAGCTGAAGGCGAAAATCACGGTAAAATGACATTCGGTCTTAAGAAAAATTTCCGTGCATCTTACTATTTCAATGAAAAAGGTCATATGATCACCGGTTGAGCTGCAATCAAACGGCAAGTATTATTACTGATGCCGATGGAAAGATGGTAACGGTAAATCTATAAATATAGAAGGAAAAAGAATACACATTTGATGCAAATGGTGTATGTGAGCAAATCTTAGTGGCACTCCTAGCAGTGTCACTAATGCTATATCCGAAACAAAGAAATCAGACGGTAAAAACAGTACGGCAGCACCCTACTGTAGCCGCTAATGAGGCACCTACAGTTGCACCCGGAGCAAAAACCGAATCTTCAAGTTCTTCTTCCTCTTCAGCTTCCCAGGCTTCGCCGAAGCTAAACCCGGAAGCAAAGAAACAACAGCTCCCGCTTCACCGCTTGATGAGGCAAAAAGCGAAAAATAATAAAGAAGAAGCGAAAAGTCCGGCTGATGAGAGCAAAAGAGAATGCACAAAGTTCTTCTTCAAGCAAGGATGAAGTGAGGTTTAAAACCCGTGAAACATCCGGACCGAAATAGAGTACAAAAATGCATTTAAATAAATTTATAAAAACGGGCTATATCTTTGTCACTTGCGCTGTCTTTGCTTAGTCCGGGTTACATCATTTGCAGCCAATGAATGGACAATGCAAACACCGGGAGTATATCAAATGCTTGACGGATCATCCCTCACCGAGTAGTTGCAAGAGTGTTGACCTTTCACATTATCAGGTGATGTTGACTGGGATAAGGTTGCCGCAGATGATGTTCAGTTCATCATACGGAACCAGATACAAAGGTCAGATTGACCCTGTTATAAGAAGAAATCTTACTGAAGCAAACAAAGAGGTATAAAGCTCGAGTATATATTTGTCCTATGCAATGACAGTCGCACAGGCTGATGCCGAGGCTGACTTTGTTTTGGACATAATAAAGGACTATCCATTTCATATCCTGTCAGCATTTGACGTGGAGGATGCCAATCACAGGGTAAACTTCCAAAGACGAGCTTACAGCTATAATAAAAGACATTCTGTAATAAGGTGGAAGCCGCAGGATATTATCCTATCGTATATGCAAATGACTATTGGATTGCAAACAAGCTTTGATATGAATGCCTTGAAAAATACGATATCTGGGGTTGCCGATGATAATGTAAAGCATTCATATCCGGATCCCTGTTATCTGGCAGGCTACAAGTACAGGTAAGGTAAACGGTATAAAAAGGTAATGTGATATTGACTTCCAGTATAAATCTTTTTCCGATAAGATTCCTGCAAATACCTGGAGAACTATTACAGGAAAGAGATATTATTACAAAGACTACAATATGGTAAAGGATCTGGGTACATGACTCCACAATTCTTACTATATGGATTCAAACGGTACGGCAAAGACAGGTTGGTTTTACTTCAAATAATGCAGCTATTATCTGATCCGTTAAAAAACGGTGCTGCAAAAAGGATGGTACAAGGAAAATTCAGACTGGTACTATCTTGACAGCAATTGACGGCAAGATGATTACAGGTTGATAAATGACGGAAACAAGAGATACTATGCCGACAAAGACGGTAAATGCAGACAGGTTGGCTTGTAGACGGTAAAAACACATATTTCCTTGCTCGTCAGTGTTATGACTACCGGTTGGTAATGACAATAACACATGGTACTACATGGATAACAACGGTAGAATGCAGACAGGCTGGATAGATACCGGTAACCAAAGATATTACATGGACAATACAGGTAAGATGCAGACAGGTTGGACAGATATCGAAATTCAAGATATTTCCTCACCAAGTCAGGTGCTATGTATATGGGTTGGCTGAATGATTCGTGCCTGGTATTATTTTGGATAATAACGGTGCTATGAAGACAGGTTGGATCAACGATAAAACACCTGGTACTACACGGACAACACCGGTAAAATGCAAACAGGTTGGATAAAATGACGGAAAAGAACAGATATTTCCTTACCGACTCGGGTGCAATGAAAACAGGTTGGTTAAAGGATGGCAACGACTGGTATTATATTGACAAGTCAGGGCTCCATATCAACCGGATGGGTCAATGACGGCGGTACTGGTACTATTTGGACGGCTCGGGCAAGATGCAGACCGGATGGATTGATTTAAACAACCAAAGATATTTCCTTTCTCCAAGCGGTGCTATGAAGACCGGATGGATCAATGTAGATAAAAACTGGTATTACATGAACAGTTCGGGAAGTATGGCAAGAGGCATGATAAATGTCAATAATGTTTCATACTATCTTGATGAAAGCGGAAAGATGCTTGTCAATACAACTGTAAATGTAAACGGTACAGACTATCGTATAGACGCTTCAGGTGCTATGTCTCAGATTGTTCCCAAGATAACATCAAGTCCTGAAACTTCAGCTGCTGTTTCCACACAGGCAAGTGTAGGACCGGCAGGAAACTAAAAAATCAAACAAAAATACTACAGCTGAAACCGACAATTCTATGATCACAGTAAATTAAACTTTATAGCGAAGCAGAATTTTTCTACTTCGCTATACCTATGTGAACAAAAGATTTTAATACTGCAAAAACTTCTAAACTGATACTTGAATTAAAGGCTTTGAATTTGAATTCTGAAGTTTTCTCTATATTTTAAGCCATATATTTAATGATAGTATTTAAGCGAGTAAACTTCTAAAATATATTTTTAGGAGAATTTATAATGAAAAAGAAGCTATTTGCCTTTATTCTTGTTATCATTTTTAATGTCTTCACTTTTCAGGATGCCATTCATCCAAAGAGAGCCAAACCTCATCTGCTACACAGGAAAGTGAATCTATCTCTACACAAGAACCTTCCAAAGAAGAAAAACTACTGCTTCATCAGAGAGTGATCTGACTCAAGCTTCAGTAGATGATGAATTTTCCTTATCAGAAAGTATCTATTTCCTTATGAAAAATTTAAAATGAGTTAACTATTAATGAAAAGACTGATAAGGACAGCTTAAAAAATATCATTAGCAAACTCCCGAGATAGCTGAATATATACAACTTAGTGATGTGATTTAAGTGATGACTCTTCGACCATAACAATCAAATATGATGAATTTTATGAAGGTGCAATAGCATCCAGGCTTTATGATATTGATTTAACACCACCCGGCATAGATGAAAATCCTTTGCATTCTTCACCATATATATTTCCAAGGCTTGACAATAATGCTTTTGCTTTTTAATAATAGCCAATGATTCCATATCATATGTAAATTATGAAATTTCTGTACCGAGGAATTTTATGATTCAAAACCTCTTACTCTAAAAACTTGCAAGAGAAAACTTTATAAAAGCACATAGGTGATATATCTGGTGCCAGAGAAGATAAAAAGCCGTTATGATATTTTATTAGATTATGATAACGCACATTTGCCAATAGAATTCACCTTAATGGTGTAGTCCTTGGTTCTGAAGAGGAAGTGCTCATTAAAAGATATAATGAACCTAATGAAAAAGATGGAAATAATTATATATATCTTTCTGAAGATGGCACTATAACATTTAGGCTCGAAAAAGGAAAAACTGAAGATAATCTATTAACTGTTACAAAGATTTCAGTTCGTCCACTAAAAAAATCATATATAAACAGTTTTTCCAGCCAGTATAGGATTATTACCTGAGCAAAATGGAGTTTTTAAACAAATCGCGTGTTGTGGACTCACCTTGGAGAACCTAGAATAAAAACTTGGATACTTTATTATTATAGACTAACATCCGGTTTATCTGATTATCTATACTTATACATGATGATAATGAAAATGTAATAGAATATGGAATGGTAAGAGAAGAACTTATACCTAAAAATCATTAATATAAAATGGGACTGTAACATATAAAAATTACGTTACAGCCCCTCTTTTATACAAAAACTATTTTATTCTATCATAGATTATTTAAGTTACTTTTACAAATCTGGAAAACAAGTCTATCAATATTCCAATTAATATACTTACAGCAATACATATGCAAGTTATCCTTGCAAGCATCCTGCCCTTTATTCCAGTACTTTGTACTTATATGCAATCCGTCTATTAAATCTATTCCCGGTATCCGTTGAAGGATAAAATGCACTGAAGTCTCTCAAAAGTCATCTTCTTTTGCTTCCTTGTAATGTCCAAAATACAAATAGTTAATATAAAACATGGCAACTCTATTAAAGTTGTGCATACCAGCAGTACAGGTAGTAAAATCCACATACCAATTATAAATGGCCAAGTAATCATGACAAACGGCATTAAAAATACCAAAAGGCTCCTACTCCACCCTAAGCAAATAAAAACAGGTCAGACCTCTACCAATTAACTATAATTGGCATAAGTGTGTATTTATAAAGAAATAGTTATTTATACAGTAATCTATATCCTCTGTCTTTATAGCTTCCAGTATATTTATAATTTGTACTCTGATAAGTATTACATATACCACAATAAACAATATATTATTCACTGCAACAATTACAGTAGGAATACTTACATCTGATTCCGATAAGATTTGATGCAAAAACAATTATATTAAAGCATAGCCATGCATATATTAAAATTATATAGAATATATCTAAAACAGGCTGGAATTTCTTCAAATTATTTCCTCCGTACTTATTTACACAAGATTATACCTAAAATCTATTTACCAAATAATCGACAATATCAATGCTGTTACATCAAAAGGTAAAAACAGCAGTCACAGTAGCCAATCCCTGCCTCTATTCCAATACTTTTATACTTATATACAGTCCGTCTATAATATCCAACACCGGTATCATCTGCAATAAAAAAATGTATTGCTCTTTCCGCAGAAGATATACCGTATTGTGTAATACCTAAGACATACTCAATTGATATAAAACACGGCAAACCCTATTACGACAAATACTATCAACACATACGGTATTATTGCAATAATCATATAGATAATCATAGCAAAAATAAAGCAAAAAGCAGCTATAAGATCTTCTTTTGGCCAATGAATTATCATTCCGAATATTACAAAAATAGAAGCACCTATTATTCCTGCACAGATTAATTCAACAGGCATCGTTATATATTTATATAAAAATATGTTTTCAGCAGTAGTCTACATCTTCCTCCTTTTTTAGCAAAATGAAATATTTTTCGCATTTGTGATATCAAAACAAATATAAACAGTGTACACATTGGAATCATTACTACCGTAGCAACAACAATGCTTATAGCATACAGTATAACCCAAACTATTGAACCATATATTGCTGTTGCATACAGTATACCAAGCCACAAAGGATGTTGTTTTTGATCGTACTTCATATATTATAAATTCTTCTCCACACAATCAAGTGCCGCTTCCACTACCTTGTCCATATCATAGTACTTATAGGCACCAAGTCTACCGCCAAAGATTATCTCAGGTCTCTTTTTTGAAAGCTCTACATAGCTTTCATATAACGCATTATTCTTTTCATTATTGATAGGATAATATGGCTCCTCACCCTTTTGCCACTCTGTAGGATATTCTTTTGAAATAATGGTAAAGTTCTGATTGCCATACTCAAAATGCTTATGCTCTATTATTCTGGTGAACTTTACATCTCTTTCAGTATAGTTTACCACTGCATTTCCCTGATAGTTATCGGTATCAAGTCTTTCATCCTCAAAGTATACTCTTCTGTACTCCAGCACTCCAAGCTTATAATCAAAGAACTCATCAATCATTCCGGTATATACAGTTTTTATCAGCTATATCAGGATTTTCCTTTATGAAATCTCTGTACTCGGTATTTGTTCTTACTTCTATACCCTCAAGAAGCTTTTCAACTATTCCGGTATATCCTCCTATAGGAATACCCTGGTATCTGTCATTGAAAATAATTATTATCAAATGTAAATCTCAGTGGCAGTCTCTTTATAATAAATGCCGGAAGTTCTTTTGCATCTCTGCCCCACTGCTTTTCCGTATATCCCTTTATAAGCTTTTTCGTATACATCTTTTTCCGACCAAAGATATGGCCTGCTCTTCCAGATTCTTAGGGTCTGTAATTCCTGATTCCTGTCTTTTGTTTTTTTCTATAATCGCCTTTGCCTCATCAGGTGTTTTTTATATTCCAAAGCTTGCTGAAAGTATTCATATTAAACGGCAGATTGTAAAGTTCATCCTTATATATAGCAACAGGTGCATTGATATAATTATTGAACTCTGCAAAATTATTTACATACTCCCAAATCTTTTTATTTGAAGTATGGAAAATATGAGCACCATATTTATGAACATTTATTCCGTCTACATTCTCGGTATAGATATTTCCGGCTATATGATTTCTCTTATCAATAACCAAAACACTCTTACCGCGCTTCTTTGCCTCATATGCAAATATTGTCTGAAAAGCCCCTGCTCAACTACTAAAAAAATCGTATTTCATATACTACTCCTTATCTATATCTTTCCAACTATCAAATAAATTACAATAGTTGCAATCATCATACATTCCTGTATATATGTATATCTTTCCACCTTACTTACAATCCTGTATTTGCCCGGATCCTTTTTATATTCAAAGAATTTCATTGAACACCACACTGTGTTTGCAAGTAATGCCACTACAGAGATCTTATTCAGATTCCATACCAAAACCACATTTGTAAGTATATCAAGCCAAGTAAGAAGAAATACAAAATCAACGCATTTCTTATATCCGAACAGCTTTGAATATGTGACATATTCGGTTTCCTCTTTAGGTGCACGAATTTTTCTGGAGATCTCCCAAATAAGTGCGGGGAAATAAAGTGTCATAACCGCCATCAAATTTGTAATATCAAATATCGGAAGTTTATACTTCATTATCGCATAAGAAATAACATAAATATTTAATATTATCTGTACCGGATTATGTAACCAAGGCAAGAGGCAATGACTTTTGCTATCTTATGCTTTTTGGAAAAACCAAACCGCCATCAAACTTCCATAACTGTAAAGTATCAGACAGAATATAAAGTTCCTCATAAAAAGTATATTTATAAAAATTGTTATTCCGATAAGTATAGTGGCAAAAATTCTTAAATCATCCTTATGCACTCTGCCTCGACGGAAGTGGTCTGCTTGCAAAAAGTCTGCAGTCAAGCTCATAATCCTTAAAATCATCCGCAATACGCAGCCAAAGTAAAAAGCTGAATATTGTAAATCCCTCCGATTATTACGCCTATTACATCATGCTGTATAAAATAAGATATTAAATCAGACTGCCCTTCAACCCTATCAAACTAAAAAGCAGCTGCTCTCCTGTCACTCCATGATTTAGTAGTACAATAAAGTAGATTTCCAAAAACACAATGTAGCCAAGACATAGTCTTGGAATAAGCGGAAACATTTCATTAAAATAAACTCTAAGCCTTTTTAATCTTTCCATATCCTATCCTCTCTCCGATTCTGATTTTTAGTTTCAAAATTTCTTTTACTGTTTTCTAAGATATCTCTGTCTATCTCTATTTCCTTACCGACTATCTCAACTATACTTGAACCGCCATATGAGAAAAAGCCCTTTTCCTCACCTTTATGAAAGTAGCGTTTGTTATGATTATGAATATGTCCTACAAGCATTGCTCCTATCTCCATATGAAGCATCTTGCCATATTCACTCATCCAGTATTCCAACACCCTTTTATTCTCTGCAAATGCTCTCCAATAAGCCGCATCTCTTCTTACACTTTCAAGTCTTCCGGAAATTTCTTTTCTTTTTTCACTTCTTCCTGTTAACGGATAAATATATCTGTGATAATCACAAAGACTCAGTCTGTATAATAAAAGATATCCACCTTTTGCCCAGTCGGGCAAAGGAGCTTTTCAACAATTTATCTGTATTATAAACATTGCCCTTTATCATTATACTAAGTTTTTTTCTTTCCAAGATAGAGTTCTTTATCTTCTCCTATTTTAAATACTCGAAGTTTTTCCACTTGCAGTTGCTAAAAACCCTCATTATCCACATTTATCTTTTCTTTTCTTAAAAAAATCAGCAAAGCTTCTAAAAATTTCTCTTTTAAAAAGCTCTCTATCCAAATCATATTTTTTATAAAGCTTTTTATCTTATTTTTTAGACATTGGACTTTTATAATATATTGACAGCAATTTTGAAAAATATGGCCTTGCAAAAAAGTTTTAAAAATATCCTGCTCGATAAAACTGTGATACAAAAATTCTATAACTCTTTGCCGAGTCTTCCTCTTCTCTTATTATTTTACCGCTTCTTCTATCAATTATTTCCAAAGTATCACCCTATATCAGCAATAAAGCTATAAACACAATGGCAAGAATCAAAAAAAGCTGTTCTGATATACAGATTCGGCTTTCTTATTTTCTTATTCCACAAAAATGCCAAAATTAAAAAAATATAAATACACTCTATAGGTAAAGCAAAAACTCTCTATATACTTTACAATAACCACATACAAAGATATAAAAAAATGCCGAGTATGTTACAGCAAGTCCTGTAAAAATAAAACTTTATCTTCACTTCCTTACAGTTAAAAATACGCAAGTCTTATAATTACCGCCAAAAATATATAAACTTACAAGTACAAATGAAATATATATGTTTTAGAAAAAGCTATATATATCTTTGCCGGAAACAATCCGAATGAAATCAGATCGGCAAACGAGTCTATCTGAACTCCAAAGTTTTCTTCAAGCTCGGTCCTTTTATACATCCTTGCAAATACTCCGTCAAATGCATCACAAAGTCCTGCAAGCATCAGTAAAATAGTTGCAAGGTACAGACTGTCTGCAAAGAAAATCCCGAATATAGAAATCAATACACCTATATAAGTCAGTATAACACTTGGATGATATACTCCCAAAAATATCTTTTTCATATCATAAATACTTTCTTACTTTTAAACAAAAATCAAAATCATATTTACAGCTACATGTGATCCCACCAAGTAAAAACCGCCAAAATATATTGAGGAAAGCTAAGACCTGCAAATATTGCAAGCACCAGCATTACTCCTATCATCGAATCTACCCGATCATATACGAATGTAGCTATATTTGCAGGAAATCTACCTCTTGTAGTGGCATTTATATCAAATCTTCTTTTTATAAAACTGTTTGGCAGCTCAAAAATCATATATGCAAATCCGAATAATGCTCCGGATAGAAGATTAAAATAAACTGTATTGGGATAATTTTTTATAAATCAGATTGTAATGCTCCAATCCCTGTTTGTTTTAAAAATAATCCCCAAAGTATTGCCGCAAGCACAGTGCCAAGTATCATTCCTATAAACCCAAGTACCGTCTTACTGTTGCCGAAAATTCTTTTTCCGTTTAAACTTTTACCGCCGTCTACAGGTATTCGTAAAAAATCAAGTGCCTTTATCTTTACAAAGAGCATATTGAAAACTCCGCCAAGGATTACAGGAAGCATACTTGTATACAGTGATATGATCATAATGCTACTCCTAAATAATTTATACATTCCATAATCTGTACGGCAAAGAATGCGATACCAAAGCAAAGTACTCCGGCAGCACCCATATCCTTAATTACTTTTATCTCAGGATGTACATCCTCTGAAATAAAGTCTGAAATATGTTCTATGGAAGTATTTTATACATTCCATACCGTAAACAGCCGCAGATGTAATAACAAATGCCAACCAACCGGACTTATCTGTTTTAAATACAAATAAATCCAAAAGAAAAAAATATAATATTTATCACAATATAATACTTATAATCTGTCTTTAGAGCAAATATAAGCTCCCTCTATGGCACAGTATATACTTTTTAAAAATGTTTTATTCTTCATCCATATCCTCAAATTCTAAAGCATTTTTTCAAGCATCACATACTTTCTTTGCTCTTTTATCTTATCCTTAAAATATCCTCCGCTCGCTTTGCCGCTGTGAATAAGTGCAGATATTCCGCTCGCCTTTTTTTCCTTCAACCTGTCCACCACCTGCTGTGAAAGTGCCGAGCCAAGTCCAAGGCAGTCTCTTTTAACTCCCATATACAAAAGTACATATCTTTTTGCATGAGACTTCACATTCATCACACTGAGTAAGAGTGCCGGTGTTCTTGATTTACAAAGTAAATTTCCGTAATCGGGCAGACATATTAAAAAGCCCTTTAAATCTCCATCCTTGTACGCAAGAAAAACCATCTCCGGATCTATTACCATTTTTAGCGGTGAATAGAGCTTTACAAAATCCTCTTCAGATATCATCTTAAAGCCACAAAAGTCTTTATAACCTTCTATCAGAACAGGATATATATCCCTTAAGTATTTTTCAAAATCATCTACATTCGGATGTGTAAATACATACCCCTCATCTTTTGCACTCTGAAGCCTCTTTCTTGCCTTTTCGCTGTCAAAGCTTTCATCGGCAACATCAAAGAAATTGGAAAAGTATTCTTCAGATACTTTAAAACCGCTTTCCTCCCAAAGTCCTTTATAATATGCCTTATTTGCAGGCTCTCCGATATATGGCAGATCTTCAGAGGTGCAAAAAAGCGATATCTCGCCCAAAAAGGAAAGATCTATAGGCCCCAAAATTTTCTTCTTTCCCTCTTCCCTAGCCAGATTTTCACCTGCTGCAAGTAATTCTTTTGCCGCCTCATTATCATTGATACATTCAAAAAAGCCTATATAGGCCGTATCGTCCTCATAAAATGAAAGCAGGCAGCGACCTACTACTTCTTCCTTTTTATTCTTTGCTATAAGCGGTATTATCTTTACACCTTTACATAATATATTGGTGTTTTCTAAAATCTCTCTTTCAAAAACCTTATCCTGCATTATATGTTTATCATCATAGATTTTCGCAGGAAATCTAAGGAACAATTCTTTATCCTTGTTCTTTTTCACTATGCTTACATTTATCTCACTCAATTTTACTCTCCCTTATTACCTTACAATAACCCTTGTCACCATCCAGTTCCACTATATCACCGTTTTTTATATAATTCATCAAATCCGAAATTCCAACCACTGCAGGTTTTTTTAACTCTCTTGCAACTATTGCAGTATGTGAAAGCAAGGAACCTCTCTCTGCAAGAATACCCTTTGCTACATCAAGAAGAAGAAACCATCCGGGATCTGTGGAATATGCGGCTATTATCTTATCCTTCACATCCTTTATTGATACAGTCCTCATATCAGTGATCTTTATAACTTCACCACTTAGCTTTCCGCTTGAAACTCCTCTTCCTGTAAGAAAATCTCTCCCGGATTCTTCATCATAAATACTTCTGTCGATAAGTGAAAAATCAATAACCGGATTACCCAAAAGCACAACTTTTTTAACAGTCGGAAGTTCATTATATACAAGCATCAGCCTTTTTTCCTCTTTTATATCCTCTGTAAAGTCTACTCCTGAAAATATCATATCTCTTATTTGTGGAAGAGATAAATGATAAATATCTTCGCCTACAGTCTTTGAACCTATTTTATCTATAAGTTTTCTCATGAGCCCAAACAATCTGCTTCTATTCATTCTTGATATCTCACGGTAATTGGTTGAACTTCTTGCCAAAGATTTCTTTATATTTACAGGACTTTCTTTTTGTATCCTGTATAGGTAGTGCAGCTCTTTCTTCTACCACTTTATCCAGAAGTTCAGGATTTGTGGCAAATGTCCTTGTTTCAAGCTTTAACTCCCCTATAGTTCTGTCACCATAGTATTTGATATAATCTATTTTCTTTTCTTTTGTATTCATCTGAATCCGCACCGAATTTTGAATATGTATACACCAATTCATTTAATGCTTCTACCGGCTTTTTACTTTCAAGTGCCAATGTGTTTTTCACCTTGCTACCTGCAAAATGTGTAGACAAAAATGAAACCATATCATTTATCAAAGTCCAGTCCCATTCTTTAAAAATACATCTTCCATTTCCAAAAAGACTGTACAGTTTCTTTGGATCTTCTTCATTTTCAACTTTTGAATTGTAATATTGGAATTCTTTTTGGAAAAAAATACAGACAGATCCGCCATCTTTTTTTGCGAAATCAAAAACAGATAAATAGTTGAAAAGATAAGTTTTGTTTTTACAAATAAGCTTGGGCGTTTTTTAGAAAAGTGAATTTTTTCATCCTCCACACCCAGCATCTTTTGCCAAATAGGAATAATCTTTGAAGAGAATGGTAATAATCTTAATATATCGTACCAACTGCTGATCTCATAGTACATCCTTCCCCCAAAGTCACTGACCATATGCGTAAACAAGTCTTCATACCTGTTTGCTGATTTTCCAAGCACTCTTCCTATAAGTCTTGTAAATATCTTTGTGTACACCTCCCCGGCAAAGCTTCTTGTCAGCTTAGAACTCACTCCGGGATAACTTTCCGCAATATTGCTGTTATCTAAGATACGAATATTTTTTTGTAAAATCAAGACTCGTAATCTCTCTTGCCTGTAAAATATAAATTTTCCTGTCTTTGACGGCAAACTCTATATCCATCGGCTTTCCAAAAAGCTTTTCAATTCTTGCTCCGGTTTTTTCAAGTTCTTTTACAAGGTTCTCAGGAAAGTTCAAGGCATTTCCCTCTTTATATGTAGCTGTGTCTCTGTAGTGATGATAGGTAATTGTTTCGGCTTTATCCTCCACTATACTACTTCCAAGTCCTTTTCCTACTACAATCACCGTCTCATTTAAGATGCCCTTGGGATTTGAAGTAAATAAAACTCCCGAGTATTCTGAATCCACCATTTCCTGAATTATAACACCGGATAGTTTATCTTCAGACTTTATACCAAGTTTTTCTTCGTAGTATCTGTTTTTATAACTGTCTACCACTGATTTTACAGCCTTATCCACTTCTGATTTTGGAACATTTAAAACAGTCAAAAACTGCCCGGCATAGGAAAACTTTTCACCATCCTCATGTGCATCATTTGAGCGGACGGCAAAAAGTTCCGAATCAAAATATGAAAAGTCTATTTCCTCTCCCGGATATACTATTTTAAATTTAGGAACCTGAAAGCCGTTTTCTTCCAAAACTTTTAAGTTCTTTGCTTTCATAGTTCTCTCCGTATGACACTGCATATCCTCTCTACATCAGCCTCTTCCAAATCAGGATATATAGGCAAGGTCAAAACCTTTTTGAAATATCATGCAATAGGTGTTTCGTTCGGATCAAAGCTTTCACTATAACATTCATAGGCATTTGTACATGGATAAAAATACTTTCTTGCAAAAATATTTTCCTTTGCCAGACTGTCATATAATTCATCTCTGCCGCCCTTTTCCACCACTATCGGAAAGTATGCATAATTGTATGTAGTGTCATCATTATATTTATTGAGTCTAAGAGAGTTTATATCTGAGAGCCTATCTGTATAGATCTCACAGATCCTCTTTCTTTTTTCTATATACTCAGAGAGATGCTCCATATTGCAAAGTCCCATAGCGGCCGCAAACTCATTCATCTTTGCATTACTGCCCACATATGGCACATTTTCTTTATCTGCAATACCGAAGTTCTTTAAGAAATCCAAAGACCTTCTTCTATTCTTATCTCTCAGAGCAATAGCACCGCCTTCTATTGTGTTAAATACCTTTGTTGCATGGAAGCTGAATATACTCATATCTCCAAAATCCGCCACGCTTTTTCCTTTATATCTCTCACCGAAGGTATGTGCCGCATCATAGACTACGTATAATCCATGCTTTTTTGCAATGCTTTCAATGGCTTCCACATCACATACATTGCCATATACATGCACAGGCATTATGGCTTTGGTATCTTTTGTTATAAGCTTTTCTATTTTTTCAGGATCTATTGTAAAATCATCTTCCTTGATATCACAAAAAACAGGCTTTAGCCCGTTTCTTACTATGGCATGAGTTGTAGAGGCAAAGGTAAATGGAGTTGTAATAACTTCTCCTTCTATCTTTAGAGACTGTAATGCAAGTTCCAATGCCAGATGCCCGTTTACTGTAAGGACTATATCCATATCATCCATGAATTTACTTAAAGTATTCTCAAGCTCATTGTGTACATCTCCCATATTGGTAAGCCAGGCACTCTCCCATATCTTATCTACATACTTAAGGAATTCCTCTTTAGGAGGCAATGTAGCCTTCGTGACAAATATTTTCTTTTCTTCCTTCATACGCCTCCTTATATATCTATCGGATTGTAAAATAAAGCCTGTTTAACTTACAATACAGCTATCAGCCTCTCCACATCCTCATTCTCTGTTGCCCAGCTTGTGCAAAATCTTATAACATGCTTTCCGTTTGAAAGAGTCTCCATAAATCCGAAGCCTATATCCTTTGATAATCTGTCTCTTGCAGTATCATCCACTACTATAAACTGTTGATTGGTAGGGGAGTCTATATACAGCTCATATCCCTTCTCAATCAAAGCCTTCTTTATCTTCATAGCGGCATCTACACCTTTTTTTCCAAGTTTTTTGTACAAATCATTACTGAACAATGTATCAAACTGTATTCCAAGAAGTCTTCCCTTTGCCAATACAGCTCCAAAAAGCTTCATATTGGTAAAGAAATGTTTACTGAGCACTTTATTTGTAAATACTATCGCTTCACCTATCAGTGCACCGCATTTCGTACCGCCTATATAAAATACATCACATAACTTTGCAATATCTTCCAAACCGGTATCGCATTCACTGCTTCCAAGTGCATATGCAAGTCTTGCTCCATCTATAAAAAGAGGAATATTATATTCATTACAAACCGATCTTATCTCTTCTATTTCATTCTTTGAATACAAAGTTCCATACTCTGTAGGCTGGGATATATATACCATTCCGGGATATACCATATGCTCATGATTTACATCTGCGTAAAAGTCTCTACAAAATTTCTTTATATCATCAGCTGCAAGCTTACCGTCCTTAGACTTCAATCCAAAGACCTTATGTCCGGTGTTTTCTATAGCTCCCGCTTCATGTACCGATATATGTCCGGTATCTGCCGCAATTACACCCTCATAGTTTTTTAAAACGCTTCCGATAACTATTTTGTTTGCCTGTGTACCACCGCTTACAAAGAAAATTTCAGCATCAGTCTTTATAGCTTCTTTTATTTTTTCTTTTGCAAAAATACAAAACTCATCACTTCCATATCCTGCCTGCTTGGTTAAATTGCTTTCCCTTAATTTATCTAAAATCTCAGGTGCTGCACCTTCGCTATAATCATTTACAAAATATAACATACTTCCCCTTAGTCTTTTAATCCAGTAAAAAGTCCGACATAACCATATTGCTGAGATCAAGCCCCTTTTCGGTTAGCCTTAAGTATGGTGAATTATATTCCATAAGCTTTAACATCATATTTCTCTTTATCTGTCTGTCGAATACCTCAAACATATCCACACCGAATCTCTCGTTGAACTCGTGTCTGGATACACCTCTTGTAAGTCGTAGACCGAGGAACATAAATTCCTCCATATTTGCCTTGATGTCAAGTTCTTCCAAATCACAGTAAAGTGGTGTAATATCCTGCTGCATCTTTACACTCATATATTTTCTGTAATCTGATTCCACATGGAAACGTCTGTTCATCACATAACCTGAAGCGCCCACTCCAAGACCAAGATAAGAAACTCCTGTCCAATAGCCTATATTATGTCTGCACTCTCTTCCGGGCTTTGCATAATTGCTTATTTCATATCGCTCATATCCATGCTCTCTTAAAATATTTTTTGTAAGAGCATACATCTCTCTATCTATATTCTCATCCGGTAGGAGCATACTGCCCTCTTCACTTCCGTACTTGTCAAAGAATGGAGTGTCAGGCTCTATTATAAGTGAATATGCACTTATATGCTCAGGTTTTAGAGCACATACTCTTTTTAATGTAGTCTTATAGCTGTCAATTGTCTGATTCGGCAAACCGCTCATAAGGTCTACATTTATATTTGTAAACCCATACTCTCTTGCAAGCTGATAGCTTTGTAAGAAATCTTTATAAGTATGTATTCTTCCAAGCTCTTTAAGCTCCTCTTCAATACTGCTTTGCAAACCGAAACTTATCCTGTTAATTCCGGCCTTTTTTATATGAATTATCTTGCTCTTTGATAATGTACCCGGATTACACTCTATAGAAACTTCCGCATCGGTTTCAACTATAAAATTCTCTCGAATAGCATTCATTATATCCAGTATCCATATTCCGCTAAGCGTAGTCGGTGTACCACCACCGATAAAAATTGAACTTACAAGATATTCACTGTAATTTTGTCCCTGCGCTTTTATCTCCTCTATAAGCTGAGTAACATAGGCTTTCTTTTCTCCTTCATCAGCTCTGAAGGATAAGAAATCACAATACCTGCATTTTTCTTCACAAAATGGTATATGCACATATAATTCCAACTTTTTCATTGACATACTTTATCAATCCTCATCCAATTTAAGTACACTCATAAACGCCTTTTGAGGGATTTCAACATTTCCGATCTGTCTCATTCTCTTCTTTCCCTCTTTTTGCTTCTCCAAAAGCTTTCTCTTTCTTGAGATATCTCCTCCGTAGCACTTTGCCAAAACATCTTTTCTCATGGCTTTAACAGTCTCTCTTGCTATTACCTTTGAACCGACTGCCGCCTGTATAGGAATCTCAAAAAGATGTCTCGGTATCTCTTCTTTCAGCTTCTCGCACATCTTTCTGCCTCTTTCATAAGCAGAATCCGCATGCACTATAAATGACAGGGCATCCACTTCTTCCTTGTTTATCAAAATATCCAGCTTCACAAGTTTTGAAGGTACATATCCCTTTAAGTCATAATCAAGTGAAGCATAACCTCTTGATCTTGACTTTAATGCATCGAAGAAATCATAGATTATTTCATTCAGAGGTAAATCATATTTTCAAAATCGCACGATTTTTCTTCAATATATTCCATACCAAGATAAATACCTCTTCTCTCCTGACATAGATTCATAATAGAACCTACAAATTCCTTTGTAAGCATTATCTCGGCAGAAACTATCGGCTCCTCCATATGCTCTATCTCTGAAGGATCAGGCAGATTTGAAGGGTTGGTAAGTTCTATAACCTCACCGTTAGTTTTAAACACCTTATATACAACACCGGGTGCTGTAGTAACAAGGTCGAGATTATATTCTCTCTCAAGTCTTTCCTGTATTACTTCCAAATGTAATAACCCAAGGAAACCACATCTAAATCCAAATCCAAGTGCAAGTGAAGTCTCCGGCTCAAAGAAAAGCGAAGCATCGTTTAACTGCAGCTTTTCAAGTGCCTCTCTAAGGTCATTGTACTTTGCTCCGTCTGCCGGATAAAGTCCGCAATAAACCATGGAGGTTACCTTCTTATATCCGGGCAATGCCTTTTCACAAGGATTATTGTTTAATGTAATAGTATCACCGACTCTGGTATCCTTTACATTCTTTATACTTGCTGTAATATATCCTACCATACCTGCAGAAAGCTCGTCACATGGAATAAACTGGCCTGCGCCAAAATACCCTACATCAACGACCTCTTCCACGGCACCTGTTGCCATCATTCTTATAGGATCACCTTTTTTTACACTGCCCTCTTTAATTCTGACAAATACTATTACTCCCTTATATGAATCATATATTGAGTCAAATATCAGTGCCTGCAAAGGTGCATTAGGATCCCCATCAGGTGCCGGAATCTTTGCAACTATTGCTTCCAAAACATCTTCTATATTCAGTCCTACCTTGGCTGAAATTCTAGGTGCATCATGTGCCTCTATTCCTATAACATCCTCTATTTCACTTGCAACCAAGTCAGGATCGGCACTTGGCAAGTCCACCTTATTTATAACAGGAAATACTTCCAGGTCATGATCAAGTGCCATATAAACATTGGCAAGTGTCTGTGCCTCTATACCCTGTGCCGCATCTACTACAAGTATGGCACCGTCACAGGCAGCCAAAGACCTTGAAACCTCATAGTTAAAATCCACATGTCCCGGTGTATCTATAAGATTGAATATATATTCATTACCGTCATTTGCCTTGTAAACAGTTCTTACCGCCTGACTCTTTATGGTAATTCCTCTTTCTCTCTCAAGATCCATATTGTCAAGAACCTGAGACTGCATCTCCCTGCTGGTCAAGAGCCCTGTCTTTTCTATAATTCTGTCTGCAAGTGTAGACTTGCCATGATCTATATGTGCAATAATACAAAAATTTCTAATTTTACTTTGATCAACAATCATCTTTTCTTCCTATCGTTAAACCTTGAATAATAATGCTTATAATAACATTTTTTTCGGCATTCTTACAATAATAGTGGGAAAGAAGCGCTTATTACATACCGTACATTATGTCATATACAGCCTGCATGAATCAAAGAGCTGTGAGAGCTTTGACATATTCATTTTCCCTATGTACCACCGATAAATCTCCCGGTCCTATAATTACAGGTATCAGTTCATTTTTTATAAACATACTTGCATCTGTAGAGCCTGTAAAAGTGTCAAATTCGGATCAATATCCAGCTTTTTTTAATGTGGCTTTAATAGTCTTTATGAGTCTGTCTTCCTTTGATGTATCCCATGATGTTCTCATATCGGCTATCTCGTATGTAGCATCAAAATGAGGATTTTCCGCTTTTATTTCATCTATAAGCTCATCCAACTTTTCCCATATATGCTCAGGCTTATGTCCTACCTGTAGTCTGGCATCCACTGTAAACACACATCTGTCAGGCACTACCTGTGGCTCAACACCTGCATTTATAGCCAATGTTCTCCAGAATGTATCGGGATAATCTTTAAACTCAGTGTTCTTTATCTTTTCTATAAGCTTTATCGCAAGATATATGGCATTTTCACCTACACCCTTTTGTGAACCGTGAGCAGTCATGCCATGTACACAGACATCAGCCCATGTTCTACCCTTTTGACGATTACATATCTTCATATCGGTAGGCTCGCATACAATAAGGTACTTTGCATTATCAAACACCTTATTTTGATATAATGCCTTTGATCCCTTCATAAAGTTTTCTTCATCTATGGTAGCCGCAATTATTATATCTCTTTCGGGAATATATGTTTCTCTTCAAAAGTATCATAGAATATATAGCACTAATCAGTCCGCTTTTCATATCGGCACTTCCCCTGCCATATAATTTTCCGTCCTTTATAGTGGATTTAAAAGGCGGTGTATTCCATCTTTTCATCTCATCGTCGGAAACCGGCACAACATCCATATGCCCTGTGAAAAACAATAGCATCCTTATTTGTTTTTCCTTTAAGCTTTGCAATAATATCATATCTTCCGTCTTCCACCGGTACAGTAAAATATTCAATGCCGTTTTGCTTTAGCAGGTCTTCCACATACTCACACATAGGCTTTTCATTACCTTTTGGATTTGTACTCGGTATGTCCACTGCTTTTGAAAATATGTCTACCAGTTCTTTTTCATCTATCAAATCAAAAATACTTTCCATAATATTTATTCCTTTAATTCATCGATATTCTTATTATACAGATTAAAATATATTCCCTCTTTACTCATCAGCTCTTCATGTGTACCTGACTCTTCTATACCGTTTTCTGTAAGCACTAAGATTTTGCTTGCATTCCTTATGGTTGAAAGTCTATGTGCTATTGTGATTGTAGTTCTGCCCTTACTCAGTATTTCAAGTGACTGCTGCACTATAGCTTCAGAATTATTATCAAGTGCTGAAGTTGCCTCATCAAGTATAAGTATCGGTGGATTCTTTAAGAATACTCTTGCTATGCTTATTCTCTGCTTTTGTCCACCTGAAAGCTTTGTACCACGCTCTCCTATATATGTATCAAACTTATCCGGAAGCTCCATAATAAAGTCATAGGCACCGGCCATCTTGGCGGCTTTTTCTACATCATCAAAGCTCGCATCCTTCTTTCCGTAAACTATATTTTCATATATAGTTCCTGAGAACAGATACACTTCCTGTTGCACAATACCTATATTATCCCTCAATGACTTTTGTTTGAAATCCCTTATATCTGTGCCGTCTATAAGTATTGAACCTTCAGTGACCTCATAAAATCTCGGTATAAGATTTGATATAGTTGTTTTACCTACACCTGAAGAACCTACAATAGCGATATTCTCACCTTTATTTATGCTAAAGCTGATATCATCAAGTACCTTTGAATCACTGTCAGGATATGCAAAGCTTACATTTCTAAACTCAATATCGCCATGTACATCGGTCAAAACTCTCGCATTTTCCTTATCGACTATATCATTTTTTTACATCCATTATCTCAATGAATCTTTCAATACCTGTCATTCCCCTTTGGAACTGCTCCATATAGTCAACTATTTTCTTTACTGTATTTTAAAAGCATATTTATATAAAAGTGTGTAAAGAAACATATCACCTGCATTTATTTTTACCGACCTTCATATAGTAGCTTCCAAATACTATAACTGTCAGATACATAATTCCGTCAAATATTCTGTATACCACTGAAAATTTGACATATGTTTTGTAGAACTCTTTTTAATATACAGAAATCTCAAATTTTTCTTTATGGAACTTCTTCTTCTAACTCTTCATTTGCAAAATGATTTTTACAACCTTTTGCCCAGAATATTGTTTTTCAATACTGAATTGATCTCACCTACGTGATTTCTTTGTGCCTTTTTGTGCCTTTCTCATATGGTTATTTGTGGAAGACATAAAAGAATACCATTATCGGTATCATAATAAATATGGTAAGTGTAAGAGTTATATTTATATTTATCAGTATTACAAATGAAACTACAAGTTTTACCAGTGCTATAAAAACTCTTCCGGACAGTGATGTGCAAACTCTGTAACATCAAAAAGATCCGTAGTAATTCTTGATAATATCTGACCCGATTTATTTGTATTATAGTAGGAATAAGGGAGCTGCTGTATATGAGAAAAAATATCATATCTCATATCCGTTTCTATCTTTGCCCCCATCACATGGCCTATATTTTGCATATAGTAGTTTGCTATGGTATCAACCACTCTGAGTAAAACAAATATTACTCCAAGTGTCATTATAAGTTTTACAGTCAGGAGGCTCAAATCCTGCCTTGCAGTATTTGTCAGATATCTGAGTATTATCGGCAGCACCAGATCACACATGGTTGAAAAACCTGCACATGTAAGATCAAGTATCAGCGTAGGATAATACTTTCCGTAATATGGTAAAAATCTCTTGAACAAATATGAATTTGTATAAGTTTTTGCATAAGATCTCCTTCTTTGATTTATAGTTATATAAGTAGTATACAATAATAATTTCACAACATTTTTAGTATAGCACCTTTTAGAATAGAAAGAACTCTAATTTTATATGAATATTTTGTCATTTGACTTATAAAAAGGCAGCCTATGCTGCCTCCATTAAGTTTCTATTTTTATTTTATATATTTTTTTCAAAAATCTTCTGCACTCATATCTGCTCTGATTGCCGCTTCATCAAGGCTAAGTAATCCATCCTTTACCAATGATGTAAGCGTGTTTATGGTACCTCTTTTAATACCCTGTTCAATTCCTTTTTCTATTCCCTTTTCTATCCCTTTTTTCTATCCCCCTGGCCTCTACTCTATCCAGTACTTCACACATATTGACTTTCTCCTTTCCCTTGAAATCGTTTATCGTTTCTTCAAATCTGTTATCTCCTGTCATTGCAGACATTAATGTTAAAAGTTCTTCCACATGAGCAATATTTGTTTCATCAGCTATATAATCTCTATTTTCCCTCATTTGATACAGGTAATCAGCCAATATCCTAAAATCACTTTTTAAATAAGTCTATCTTTTCTCTTTCAAGATAGGCTATTTCAAAATAAATTTATCTTAAAATCATTTACATAAGGACGAACATCTTCATCTATATCAAGAACTTCAAAAAGTCTTTTTCGGATAATTCCATCTCTTCTCATATCCCAAGTACAATACCAATGTAATCACAGGATACTTTGCCCTGTCGCCGTTTTTCTTTTCTGCTTTGCTTTTACATACTCTGCACCGTCATAACCAAATACTCTAAGAGGCATAAGTTTATTTGGTACTGTCTGATTTTTCAAGTCCAAATAATGCGACATTGATTTTTATTTTTACGCCAATACTTTTGCTATATCTCTTTCCTGTGTTCTGACTCTTCCGTCAATCTTTAGCATACTCATCGGTAATGCATCCATAAGTGCAGATTCATCAACCACATCTCTACCGGCAAACAAAAGTACATTTAAGATATCAGCAAATACATCATTGTACTTTTTCAAGCATCTTCTCCGTTATATCTTTTATCTTGCATATCTCCTCCTTATTATACCAAAAATTTACTGTTGGATTATTTTTTTGAAACTTAGAATTTTAGAAATTAAAACCATATAAGATACTTTAATTCTAATGTATATATCTTCAAAAATACAATAACAATCTTATTTTTGTGCTTTCCAAACTGTTTTCAATATTCTAACATTTAAAAATAGTATTTCATCACTTATTGAGAAAGTATGACTGATAAATTATCAATCATAAAAAGACAGCTCCTCGCTGTCTTTTTATGCCCATTGTCACTTAGGATCTTTTATTCTTATCCCCTACAACCCAGTAGTCACATATTTTCCCGCCTGATGCCAATGTGCTTTCTCTATGTAATACGCCCTTTCCTTTCTCAAACATAAGATGATCGATATCGCAGCACATGGGTAAAAGATCCAGATAACCGTTATCTCTTGCAAATTTTTCAATAGGACATCTTGTGAAGTGGTAATAAAAACCGTCACTGTGCATCTCCTCATCAAAATTAAAGTCCCAAGTTTTATCCTTATACTCGGATGTTTATCTGCCCAATCCGCCATTTTATGCATCCTGTCGGCAAATTTTTTCATATCTTTCGGATTATTTAAATCAAAACCGCCTTTGAGTTTGCCGATCAATTTGTTGTTTAAAAATTCAACAATGATCTCATTAAAATCATCAACACCAAAATCCACTGCCCGGCACACAGCCATAAAAACATATGCCGAATAAATATTGCCGGCCATAGGGTTGTTAGAGCCTATATCCTCAGTACTCTCAATCATTTGTCTGTATAAAACCTCGAGCCTTTTTTTAAACTTTCTTCAGTCTTATCCTTACCGAATTTTTCTTATCATAGGTTTTTCAAGAAAAACTTATTAAACTAAAAATATACCCCTTGTATTTCATTAGACCCCTTTAAACTTTTTTCACAAGTCGATTTTTTTCAACATTCGCGTCCATGCCTAAACTTAAACCGTTTAAGTTAGGGTTTTTATAACCACTATTATTTTACCACTTTCCTACAGACCTTTCCATATTTTTAAAGCATATAAATGTAAATACTAAAAAGGCGTGTAAAATAATTCTTCTATTTTACACGCCCGGATTCTACTGATTTATAAATGCTGTTTGTAAATTATTAAGTTCCAAAACGGCCGGTGCCTCTCTAAAGTTTTGGTATGCAAAGATTCAAATCACAAACTTCTCCGGTTTCTCTTGCAGCCTTTACCTGCCTTAATAAGATATCATTATATCTTAACCATTCCGAAACGGCATTGCCGTCCTTTATATCCTTTCCGGTTCTGTAAAGTCCAAGACCTATATACAGCTTTACATTGCTGTTACTCTTTCTCTTTAACTCCACCCAGCTGTTTAAACAATTTATATATGAATGTGGTGCCAATATACCTGTTCTTGTTTTTGCTTCAAAACCGTGGTATAACTGTGGCATTATATAATCTATATATTCATTTGAAGCCATCCATTTATCAATATCTACAAAATATGATTTATCACTTCTCAGATTTGATAAAAGCGCTACAGGACTGATTCCGAAAACCGCCTGAGGACGAGCTTCATGTACCGCCTTATATACATCTTTTACAAGCATTGACACATTTTCTCTTCTCCACTGTGTAATACCTAAACTGCTGCTCGAAGCATCATATTCCGCCTTGTCAAAGCTCTTTGCCGGATCACCGTCATTTAATGAAGGATAAAAATAATCATCAAACTGTACACCGTCAACCTCATAATTTTTACAAATTTCACTGATTGAATTCACAAGATAGCTTCTAACCTCCGCACTTGAAGGGTTCAGATAATAATTGCCGTCATGTAATAACACATTCCTCTGCTTTGAAGGATCTCCCATCCACTGCTTCACTATTGAATTATCCGGTATATTTTTTCATCATAGAATTGGTAACTCTATAAGGATTTACCCAAGCATGAAATGAAAGTCCCTGTTTGTGAGCACTCTCAATCATATACTCCAGAGGATCAAAATTCGGATTCGAATCTTTTGTGACCATAAACTTTGACAATGGGAAGGATTTCAACTTCTGACCGTAGCTGTCCGAATGACTGTGCACATGGCAAAATATAGCATTCATTCCGCGATTTTTTTATATCCGCCATAACTTGATCTGCACGTTTCTTAAATTCCTCAACATCTGACGGCATCTCACTCCAGTCAATATATGAAAACCATACTCCTCTAAGTTCTTTTTGCTCTACAACTGCGCTTTTAACAGTACCGTTTCTCTTTACAGGTGTAACCGCCGCATAAACTTGCAACGAGGCCAAAGTATTTATTATCAATACTATAGCTATAAGTTTGCCGATCAGTCCACTAAACCACGTTCTCTTCATCTTCATCTCGCTCTCTATTTTTTTAAGTATAATAAAATCACTTAATATCATACTATAGCCAAGATAAAAAAACCAATATCAACTTCCTTAAAGACTGATTACAAATACTTTTATCTAAGTTTCACTTCTATCGCCCCCGTTTTTTGAAGTTTCAAATATAATACAACCGTTTTTCTTTTTAATGTCTCTATAGTTTTCGAGACTTGGATGTCCGTAATGATTATTTTTTCCACAGGATATAACGGCATAATCGGGACTTACATTTTCTATAAAAAGCTTTTAGAGAAGAATTCTTTGAACCGTGATGAGCCACCTTTAGTATATCCACTTTCCCTATATCAAAGTATTTTAATATGCTCTCCTCGCTGCTTTTACCGATGTCTCCTGTAAATAGAGTCTTTTTCCATAAGTCTCTATAACAAATGTCTGACTTTGCTCATTCACATTTTCTTTATCCGATTTGTCGAGCCAAAGACAGTCTATCTTTAAAATTTTTCTTTCAAAAACAATCACCCATACTCAAATATCTCATATTGCACCCGGCCTCCACTGCAGCTTTCTTTAATTCATCATATGACTTATCTTTCATTGCTCGATACGGAAGAAACATATCTCTATTTTTTTATATCGGTTTCAAGTAAATACAGTATTCCGCTTATATGATCGATATCCGAATGTGTGATAAAGCTCATCTCAATATCATCCACTCCCTTATATAAAAGAAAAGGCTCCATACTGTATTCACCCAAAGAAGGCTTTTGATGTGCTCGCCATCTATCAATATATCCAAATCATCAATATGCATATAAATGCCGTCACCCTGCCCTACATCCAGATACACAACACTTTCAGTTTTTAAAAAGGATATAAAATAAGAACCGTAAACAAAGAAAGTAAAAGATATAATTTTTCTGCACCTTAATACAGATATTGCAATTATTAAGAGCAGTAAAATATAATAAATAAGAATCTGCCACAGCTTCGGCCTGCCAAATACAATATAGTGATAAGGTAAATACTTTGTAATAATACACAGAAAATCATAGAATCTTAGAATTGTGACAGTAAATACACTTATATATTTATATAAAATCAGTCTTAATATATTTAAAACCAAAGAAAGCATAGAAGAATAAATCACGAAACTCATAAGAGGTATAACTGCAAGATTTATTAAAAATGCATACATAGGAAATATGTAAAAATAATATAATGTAATAGGCAATGTCAAAAAGCTGAATGCCGATGCTGACAACAAAGGTTTCAAACAATTTTTTTGTTTGTAATCAATCTCCTTTTGCTTTTCCTTTTGATTTAAACCTTTTTATAATAAATGCAATAGGTCCTCCAAGGCTCAAAACTGCTGCAAAAGATAGCTGAAAACTTAATCCGAAAGGCTCAAACGGTGAGATAAGGCATATGGCTACCGCACTGATACTAAGTGCGGATATAATACAATAACTTCTTCCTATTACCTCGGCAATAAAATAAAGTATAAGCATAGTACTTGCTCTTACAATACTAACACTATCACCTACCAATAATCCGTAAAAGACCAAAAATACACTCGCAAGACCTGCTGAAAGTAAAAACTTCTTTTGCAGTATTTTTTTCTTAGAAGTTTGTAGATTCCTATACCAAACAATGAAACATGAAGACCCGTCTGACGTTACTCTTAATAAACAAATGCACGAAATAAGGGTTTCGTGTAAAAGTATAACCCCCTTAGTTTTGCGCATTTTTATGCTTTATCCTCTTTAGCCGATTCGAAAGCCAACCGTCTCTGTTCCGCTCGCTTCTCACGTTTCTCGGCATTTATCCTTTCTCGGTTTCTTTCCCGATACCTTCTCTGACTTTCCCTTCTTTTTCTCGAGACGTTTCTCATACTCCTCTGCAAATTCTGGATCTATTTTGGCTCGTTCTTGATCAGCCAATCTTTTCTGTTTTCTCCGCTCCGCCAGCTCTTCTTTATGAGCTTCACGGAATAACTTATTCTTTTCTCAAAGCCTTTTCCCTATTTTTCAAGTCGGTATTGCCGCTTTTGTTCACTATACTTTTCAGTCTTTCCATATCGCTCATAATGAGCATTGTCTTTTTCCTTGGCTTCTTCCGGACGATCTTTACGCCACTGTCTCTGCCTGCGGTTAATTTCATCCTTATGCAGCTCATAGTTTGCTTTCTTTTGTGCTTTTATTTTATCGAGGTTTTTCCTGCGGCGAACTCTTCTTTTAGCATTGATCTCACCTTTATGCTCTTCAAGGTGTTTTTCTTGCATATGCCCTAAGATGCTCTTGATGCTCTGAATAATATTGACGCTGATACTCCGCAATTTCTTCTTTGTGAGCTTCTCATATGTCGCTCCATATTTTCTGTATTCTTCCTTGTGTTCCAGATAGTATTGATGCCACTTTTGAGATTGTTCCTTTTTCTTTTCATCAAGAAGAACTATCTCTTTATTAGAAAGCTTCTCAAGCTTCGAGAACATCTGCTGCAGATATTTCAGATATTCATCCTCGGGAAGAATCGCTCCGAACGGTAATTTGCCCGATATACCTTTGGTAAGAACAATCTCCGGTTCTCCGGACTCCACGTTCCCATATCTAGCAGACAAAGGAAACTTCCTTACTATTCCCTTGCGGTCAAGCTGATATCTGGTTCTTGCCACAAATCTTCTAAGTTTTCTGTATTCGTCAGCTATAATTCTAGGTTCTGCTGGTGCCTTAGGAATAATAATCCTATGCTCCAGAGCTTCTTCTGGCGGATACCCGTGCTGTTCAATATACCTTTTTCTATGTGATCTTTCAGCGCTTAGCCTGTCTCTTTCCTGCCGCTTTTTTACATACTCTATTTCACGCACCACATAGTGCCCTAAGCTTTCGTCCTCATAATCCGATCCGGTATAAATTTTTCTTACATTATTTAAAGCATACTCGTAAAACAAATTCGCAAATCTATACGATATAGATGCCGAAAGATAACCGATTACAGTAGTATGAATGAGAGTTTTTTTAACAAGCATTATCTTCCATATCACTAAGTAGGCTTCCTAGTACAGATCATCAAAATCATACCCCCTCCATGTCTCTGACATAGGGCTGCGCTTTCCACCAAATCCTTTGATGCATCAGTTCGCACATGATTGAAAAGTTCATATCTACATCGCGACCGGCGTATAGCAGGTCTCTCAATTCTCTTGCTTTGATTTCTAATTCCGTGAGTATTGAAAACGCATCTCCCTTCTCATACTTTTACTACAGATCGTCTTTATGCTCATCTACTGTCATAAAGTATTGTAACTTCAATATTTGTTCAAACAACACACCACATTATTGCATGATCCGGATAACCAATCGGAATTTGCCACAAATGACCATTGCTAACCGTTGGAGGATAAACAGGATCTTTCTTCGTAAATGACCAGTCATAGTTTGCGACCAAATCCGCTTTAATATTTGTAAGGATATGATCAAGAACTATTCCACCATTTATTATGCTCTGTGAACCTGTCGGCACATACAAAGCTGAATTCATTTTGTTTACTTCTCGAAAGAAAAACGGAATTAGTATAATTCTTATCAGCTCCAAACCATTTAGACATTCTTTCTTCTCTAATGTTAAAATCTCCGAAGCAAATATAAGGCTCTGTAATAGCATTCAAATATCGTCTGAGTGGAGGTGTTTGAACGTCAGCATTCATAGCGTTTTTACCAGCACCAGTCAACATTCTGATCCCAATAACATTGAGGACTTCCCCGTTCATCATAGTAAATCGAATATGCAGGAAATTAAAGTCCCCGGGTTCATCCGTATCTCGAATAACCTCTAAGGAGTCAATTCTCATAAAGTCCTTTTTAACGGCAAGCAATACCTGATTCCCCTGAGTATTTTTACTCTTAAAGAACAAATATTCATGATCTGAGAGTGACTTATCAATCTTTATGTCGTCTGCATACTCTCCAAGACCAAGAATATCAAAACCAAGGGATGTAATATCGCTCACAAATAAGGGGGCCTGTGTTTGCGTAGATCTTTTGTTTATATTCTGATAACCTATTTTCATTCAAGCAACCTCCATACTTATATACGACACATTTTTAGGCCATACACTGCCATTCCTATAATTCCGGCAGCTGTAACCGCGCCGCATCCCATTAAACCAACCTCGGGATGCTCGTCGAGGTATCCGAAGATTCTCTTTGCATTATCCAAAGAATCTTTACTTTGAATATCTGCAGTCTCATACCTATTATTAATTTCGTTCTCCATAATAACCCTTTCCGGCTCAACACCTCTTAGTTAGCTATTCTTTTTTAGTTAGCAACTCATATCTTGCCCGACGTCCATTTTTGCCGCTATTATCAACAAGTTTAACTTTTCCAGGCTCAATCTTACTTGTAAAAGAAAAGAAGTTACGTCCAAAAAGCTATGCTCTGTCCACGGTCCAATTCAGCCCACTCCTCATTGGAATACAATTCCCTAAGTTCGAAAGTATCCCCTACCTCATACTTTTCCATTGCTCTTTTTATTGCTGTCTTTGGAGTGAAAATACCCGGATCCGTATTAAATAACACTTTTTTTATATAGGCATCAACGGACAACCCCTCGAGCATGGAATCAACAAAAAGTTTTCCGTACTGAACATCTGTAAGATGTAAGGCTATATTATGCATAACAATTCCTTTCAATAATGTACAATATTGATTATCTCTATAATATCAATTTGGTACATTATTGTCAATATAGATTTTCAATTTTGTACTAAATTGATTTTGAGACTACAACCCCCGACCTTTAGTTAATTTATTTTCTGCAAATAAAAACACCCCACCGACTTTGATATGTACCCTCTTTACTGGACAAACCAGTAAGGAGGGTATTTTTATGCGCTATAGTTATGAGTTTAAAAGAAAATGTGTTGAAATGTATTATCAAGGCCTGTATCCTGACGCACCTGAAGGGATCGATAGTACAGAATTTCACCGTACAATCAGGAAATGGGTTCGTATTGAAGAAGCTTGTGGGCCTGAGGCACTAAAATACAAAGGTCAGAATAAAGTATGGTCTCCTGAAGATAAATATGCGTTAGTGGTACGTGTATTAGCTGGAGAATCCTATGCTGCTGTTGCACTTAGTGTAGGTATCAACAAAGGAATGCTTTATCAATGGGTTCGCAAATATAAGATTTATGGTTATAATGGTCTTATATCAAAACCGAAAGGTCGTAAATCAAAGGATCCGGATATGAAAAAGATTGGTACTCGAGCACCGAAAAAGCTTAACGAATCGGAGTATGAGGAATTGATTCGTCTAAGGGCTGAGAATGCTTATATTAAAGCTGAGAATGAAGTAATAAAAAAAGAGATCGCCTTGAGAGAAGAAAAAGAGGCTGCGCAACTCAAGGCGAAAAAGCAGCGATCATCAAAGAACTCCGTGAAAAAGGATACCCAGTAAAGTATCTTTTAATCGCCATGAGAATGGCTAAGTCAACCTATTATTTCGAGATCAATAAGGTTGATGTTGTTGCTGATCGTAATCAGAAATTATTGACGGAAATCACAAAAATATTTGAACAACACAAGTGCAGATATGGCGTACGTAGAGTTCATAGAGAGCTTATAAATCGAGGATAACAGATAAATCATAAACGAGTACAAAGACTAATGCATGAAGCAGGATTGTTTGGGAAACGTCCTAAGGAAAAATATCACTCCTATAAGGGAGAAGTCGGTAAAGTTGCTGACAACATAATCAGTAGAGATTTCCGTACTACCGCACCTCTCCAAAAGTGGACGACAGACGTATCTCAGTTTCATTTTTCATGGGGGAAATGCTATATTTCTCCAGTGCTGGATATGAATACAAATGAAATTATTTCATATGATTTATCCACAAGTCCGAATCTTAAGCAGATATCAAGAATGCTGGATAGAGCTTTTGAAAAATTTCCTTCTGTGGAAGGGCTTATATTTCATTCAGACCAAGGCTGGCAGTATCAGCATGTCTATTTTAGAAATGCATTAAAAAGAACGTGGAATCATACAGTCTATGTCACGGAAAGGAAAACTGCTATGATAACTGCATCATGGAGACATTCTTTGGAAGATTAAAGAATGAGATGTATTATGGATATGAGAAAGACTATTCTTCCTTTGAAGAATTCTCAAAAGCAGTTGAAGAATATATAGATTACTATAATAACAAAAGAATTCAGGCAAAAACAAAATGGATGCCACCTGTACAATACAGGATAGCATCCATGTGTTCAGCCTAGTATAACCGTCATTAATTAACTGGACTTTTCAAGAGGCAATGTTTCAACCTGCACCTCTTCATTTGGATCAATCTCATCGAGTTTGTATTTCCAATGATAAACTACAGGTTCTTCATTTGCTTCTTCGAAATATTTATATATACGCTCAACAAGTTCATCTTTTGTTTTTTTACTCTGATTCCCTTTAGCATTTGCCTCGTCATCTTGCTAAAGAAACCTTCTACGAGGTTAAGCCAAGAACCATGCTTTGGGTGTAAACACAAATTCAAATCTTCCTGGAACAGTGGCAAGATATTTTTCTTGTTTCTACAGAAGAATGAACTTTTAAATTATCCAATACAAGGCGGATTTTTGTCTTCTTTTGGATATTTATTATCAAGCAGTTTTAGAAATTCTATATAATCGTTACTGTTATGAGATTCCTTTACCAGGGGAATTGCTTCTCCTGTTTGCAAATCAATGCCTGTAAGCAGAGATATCGTTCCAAGGCGTTTGTATTCGTAATCACGACTGATTGTCGAATGATTATCATCCGGAAGAAGGTCATCGGATGTTGTAGCTATCGCTTGTATTCCAGGTTTTTCATCATATGAAAGCACATGGATTATTTGGTCATCATCGCCAAATGGAAGTAGTTCACCGTTTTCATCAAACTGCAATGATAACTGCTTATACACCAGCAATACATTATGCATTTTCTGGTCGAAATTCGGATCACGATTCTCGCAGTAATATTTTATTTTGTTTGGCTTTATATCAGCTTCTTCGAGGATTGTACGAACCTTCGACTGACTTATTGTTGAAAGCCTTGTATGCCCCTGCTTCTTCGGCAAATTTGTTGATATGCTTTTGTAAGCAAAGCTCGGGTCCATACTTCTGCCGAATAACCTAAATCTACGGGTTTTTGGCAAGCAATATTAATTATCCATGCTTTCTCGTCGTCTGTAATCTCGGCATTACGACCACGACCGGGAGCATCGAAAAGGGCATTCTCAATACCGCCCTCATTAAATTTATTAATACAGAGCATAACGCTTTTTTTCGATTCATATCGACTTTATCAGCTATAGCTTCTATCGAATAACCGTCGGCTTTCAGTAATAAAATTCTAGCTCTAGCAACGGTTTGTGCTTGGATAGTACGTGCTTTTAGTTTGAGTTTCAAGATATGCTCTGTCTTCAAAGCTAAGAGTTATAGTGGATGATTTTTCTTCCCATAGTAAATGCTCCCTTCTTTGTATAAGAACATTATACTACAAAAAGAAAATACAGTCCATTTATTTAAAAACACTTATACTAGTTCATAAATATGTGTCCAGGATTCTGGGTACATATCAAAGACTGATTACAAATACTTTTTATCTAAGTTTCACTTCTATAGCGCCCATTTTTTTGATGTTTCAAATATAATACAACCGTTTTCTTTTAATGTCTCTATTGTTTCGTGACTTGGATGTCCGTAATGATTATTTTTCCACAGGATATAACGGCATAATCAGGATTTACATTTTTCTATAAAAGCTTTTTAGTGAAGAATTCTTTGAGCCGTGATGAGCCACCTTTAATATATCCACTTTTTCCTATATCAAAGTATTTTAATATGCTCTCCTCGCTGCTTTTACCGATGTCTCCTGTAAATAAGAGTCTTTTTCCATAAGTCTCTATAACAAATGTCTGACTTTGCTCATTCACATTTTCTTTATCCGATTTGTCAGGCCAAAGACAGTCTATCTTTAAATTTTTTCTTTCAAAACAATCACCCATACTCAAATATCTTATATTGCACCCGGCCTCCACTGCAGCTTTCTTCAATTCATCATATGACTTATCTTTCATTGCCTGATACGGAAGAAACATATTCTCTAATTTTTATATCTGTTTCAAGTAAATACAGTATTCCGCTTATATGATCGATATCCGAATGTGTGATAAAGCTCATCTCAATATCATCCACTCCCTTATATAAAAGAAAAGGCTCCATACTGTATTCACCCAAAGAAGGCTTTGATGTGCTGCCGCCATCTATCAATATATCCAAATCATCAATATGCATATAAATGCCGTCACCCTGTCCCACATCAAGATACACAACACTTTCAGTTTTAAAAAAAGGATATAAAATAAGAACTGCAACTAAAGAAAGTAAAAGATATATTTTTCTACACCTCAATACAGATATCGCAATTATACCAAGCAGTAAAATATAATAAATAAGTATCTGCCAAAAACTTCGGCCTGCCAAATGCAATATAGTGATAAGGTAAATACTTGGTGGCAATACAAAGAAAATCATAAAATCTCAGAATTAAAAACAGTAACTACACTTATATATTTATATAAAGTCAGTCTTAATATATTTAAAACCAAAGAAAGCATAGAAGAATAAAGCACAAAGCTCATAAGCGGTATAACTAAAAATATTGATTAAGAAAGCATATAAGGGTAATGTATAAAAATAATATAATGTAACCGGTAGGGTCAAAAGCTGAACTCCGATACTTACGACAAGAATTTTTAAATACTCTATAACTACAGGGGGATTTGTCCTTCTTTTCCACAGGCTTAAATCTTTTTATAATAAATGCAATCGGTCCTCCAAGGCTTAAAACTGCCGCAAATGAAAGCTGAAAGCTTAATCCGAAGGGCTCAAACGGTGAAATAAGGCATATGCCTACCGCACTGATACTGAGTGCGGATATAATACAATAACTTCTCCCCAACACCTCAGCAATAAAATACAATATAAGCATAGTACTTGCTCTTACAATACTTACACCATCACCTACCAATAATCCGTAAAAGGCCAAAAATACACTCGCAAGACTTGCTGAGAGCAAAAAACTTCTTTGAAGTATTTTTCTGAGAAGCTTGTAGAGTCCTATACCGAGAAATGAAACATGAAGTCCTGAAATAGCAAGTATATGAGCTATTCCGCTTCTTTGATACAGTTTATAAGTACCTTTATCAAGTTCTCCCCTCATACCAAGTATGATTGCTTTTATAAATCCGGCTCTGTTGGACTCAAAAGTCTCATCTATTTTTGTGTTAAGGTACTGTCTTAATAAAAAGAAAAACTCACCTACCTTATCATAGCTTTTATCAACCACCCTATAATTGCTTACCGACATTTTTACATATATGCCCTTGGTTTTTATAATAGCTTTTTGCATCAAATTCACTGGGTTGGTCCTTTACTTATCTCTTCGAGCTTCCTTCAAACTTCACCTTATTTCCAATGTGAACGTCATTTAAAAAGATTTCATCTTTCAGATAGTAGATTACTCCTTCACAGATAATCATTGCATTATCATCTTTGAAAATAATATTTTTAACTCTTCCACATAATGAAGTGTTTTTCATTATTATCCACATCAGCTATAAAGTTATTCATATATCGGATTTCATATTTGACTCTTAAAACAAAGATATTAAAGACAATAAAGAATATTAGAATATAAATTATTTTTTTAGATTTATGATTTTTGTAATTTAGTACAAATAAGACCGCAGCCGCGACGGGAATTCCGCCGCAAGCCTGTATATACTGAAATAATACCCTAAAAGCTCTCCAAGCAAACAGGCCGTTACTATAAGTACACATGGTCTTTTTCATTTTTTTAATCCTCTTTTTAGATAATCAAGATTTCTCTACAGAAGTTCCCAAAGAGATTGTATTATATTTTTTTATCGGATTTTTCCGTTCACAAGAATCTGCACTCTGCTTATATTAGGCAATTCGGAAAGCGAATCCACTATTGAGTATATTGTAATACTGTCAAGAACATCCGGTATTGCATTGAGGAAGGCCTCGTCAAAATTTACATAACAGATGCCCTCATTCATTGTAACGCTCACAATATATCCAAATCATCAATATGCATATAAATGCCGTCACCCTGTCCCACATCAAGATACACAACACTCTCAGTTTTTAAAAAAGGATATAAAATAAGAACCGTAAACAAAGAAAGTAAAAGATATAATTTTCTGCACCTTAATACAGATATTGCAATTATGCTAAGCAGTAAAAATATAATAAATAAGAATCTGCCACAGCTTCGGCCTGCCAAATACAATATAGTGATAAGGTAAATACTTTGTAATAATACACAGAAAATCATAGAATCTTAGAATTGTGACAGTAAATACACTTATATATTTATATAAAGTCAGTCTTAATATATTTTAAAACCAAAGAAAGCATTGAAGAATAAAGCACAAAAGCTCATAAGTGGTATAACTAAAATATTAATTAAGAAAGCATATAAGGGAATGTAAAAATAATACAATGTAACTGGTAAGGTCAAAAGCTGAACTCCGATACTTACGACAATAATTTTAAATACTCTATAACTACAGGAGAGGTTCCTTTGGCCAGCCACCTCTACCACCTCCAACAGAGCAACAATATTTGTGATACTTTCGCACAATATCAACATATGTGATATCTGATTCCAGCTTTTCTCTCTCGGCAGTGGTAATTTCAGCAGCACTCATTCCAAGCGAAACAACATACACCCAGTTTGTGTCTTTATTTTTGTGTAGTCATAATCCTTTTTATATACCTCTCTAACTCCTTCAGAACATCCCTCTGTCCATAAGACACTTTAGACCGAACTTCTGATGCAATCTCACATATTTGCATCCACGGCAAATGGATTATCTCCACTCCCGAAACAGAAGGCAACTTGTTTTCAGCATATTCTTTTGTGCATTCCGACATCGATACTATAGCTTTTCTCCGTGCAGGACTTTCAATAAATGCCGTCCGCTCCGAATAGAGTTTCAGCTGTTCTTCTCCGGGAAGTATCCAGCCCCTCTTTGCCTCGATAATAATATAAAAATTCCTGTTATCGGTTATCTCAAGATCTGTTATTCCTTTATCTTTTTCGTACTCCCTAATACCGAATTACAATATCATTTGCACTTACATCAATCGCTATAAGTGACTTGATAATATTTTTCAGAAACAGTGGGCATTTTGTAAACACCCACGCAATACTCTTTGTTATATCATTTTCCAAATCACCTATTAAATCGAAAACAGTATCCACACTTCGATTGTAAGCAATAAGCTATGCCATTAATCATCAGCCTCCATTGCGATTATCTGCTCCACAAAAAGAGCCACCCTTGCCTTCCCGAACTTGTCAAAGGGTTCTTGTCTATCTCCATGTGTGGAAAGTGGCTCTCCATTGTATTTATCATTATCCGTCCACCAGGGATCATATATCTTGCCCTTGCCGACCTTGATAAACGGAAGCCCTTCTGTGTTGGCATATTCCCCCTTATGTATGATGACGTCCTGGATCTCCCATGCCCTGCGCTCCGCCTTGTCTATAGCCTCATTGACCTTGGTAGCAATCTCCCGGCCATCTATACTTTCCAGAGACTGGATTCTCTTTCCGCACATATAGGAATATCTTATCTCTGACCATGTACTGCTGCCGATGTACCCACCGGGATTGACCACAAAAATGCTGTCAGCCATATCAATCTTCTGCTTATGCATATCATCCAGCATTCTCTTGGTTTCCGTAAGAGTGTCCTCGGACATGCCCTCCCAGACTTCTTCATCTCCGGAATGTCCGAACAGACCCACAGAAATGACAGCATTGCCCTCTAGCGTCAGCTTCTTCTGTGCCTTTTCAAATTCATCCTTAAACCGGGTGCTGCCACACAGAGTCACAACCGGGTATCTTCTTTTAATCATTGGCGTTCCCCTTTATAATATGTTCCACTTCTTCAGCTGTTGCATCATCAGGCCAGACTTCCATATTTTCTTTTGTATGCTTTGGTTCTCTGGCAAAGTCCTCTTTGACTGCTTTCTTAAAGGCCGCAGCCTGTTCCTCTGTTAATTCTCCAAGGTTCAATGTCATAGTCCACCTCCCCGATTAATCCTCATCGTCAAGTCTGTATCTACCTTCAGCATCGTCCGCAATTATTGCTTCCTCAAATGTGGATGATGGTTTGTGGTTCCTAAGTGCTTCGTTGCATTCCTCGATAAGTTCTTCTGTGGACTTGACCTCAATAGGGTACGGCTCTCTAGTCTTTTCTTCTAATTCCATAACAGACACCTCCTAAAAGTATTATCGCAAACCATATGTCCCATAAAAAGGACTTGGACTGTGAACGGTTGTGATTTCACAAAACACCATATAGTTTATCGACCACTTGCTCATAAGCCTTTAGAGTCCTGTCATCAAAAAGTACCCATTCAACAAGGTCAATATCATCAGAATTGCTTTCCAGAAACCTTTTTACCTCCCCTACGGCCACTTTAGCCACCTCTTCAACGGGATAACCATAAACTCCCGTAGAGATTGATGGTAAGGCAACAGAGCGGATTCCGTTCTCCACAGCGACCTTCAATGAATTGTAATATTAGGAAGCCCGAAGCTCTACCTCTTCATCGCTACCTCCATGCCATACCGAACCCACAGTATGGATGACATAATCGCATCGCAGATTATAGGCCTTTGTCACCTTAGCCTGCCCTGTTTCACAGCCATGTAATGTCCGACACTCCTCTAAAAGCTTTGGACCCGTTGCACAATGTATTGCTCCATCAACACCGCCACCACCAAGCAAAGAGGTGTTTGCGGCATTTACAATTGTCTCTGCATCGTCAATTTTCGTTATGTCACCCCTGATTGCCTTTACCATAGTTTTTTCTCCTATGCACCCTTTATATTCTCCTGGTTCGTAAGATAAACCATTCTTTCCAATGCAGTTATAAACCATTCTCTTGCATTCAGAATCGTTTCTCCGACCATAGTCCAGTGCATATAATATCGCCATCGTGAGAATACTGCTGAACCAAGCAAATCGATGTCATCAATTTCATCAATAACACTTTTAAGAACTCCTTCATCATAGGATGCTCTCGGGTATAATGCTTCTATGGCTTTTTAGGGTATCCATCTTGAAGCTGAATTCAAAGCAGTACTTATCAAAACTCTCCTCAACCTGTATGACTGTCACTTCCGGGGAGCGATATAGTTCGAGGTATTTTTCCGCAAATTTTTGTATTTTTTCATATCTTTGCATTTCCGCTCCTGCCTTTCTTCCTCTTTACATAATGAATCTCAATATCATAGCCTCAAGGCTTCAACAGCCTTAACAAACATATTGCTTACGATATTGCTCCTGCTTTTAATCAGCCTGGTCAGATAGGATTTTGATGTTCCTATCTCTTTGGCAATCTTTGTCTGCGTCACCTGCTGCTCTATACATTTTGTTTTAAAATCCAATTCCAGATTGTTAAGAAGCATATCGAGACCTCCAATATGCATACTGATATTTGTTTCACTTTATGTTAAACTTTATAATAACACGAAATGGGGTAATTTACAATAAAAAAAGCACCCCACCGACCATCACCATAAAACTATCTCCCGCTACAGATGCAGATTCTCCACATTCATCAGCGTTCCATTCAAATAATGTGAGTAAGCAAGATCCGCTGATACAAACCTAACTTTTATATTCTCAAGTCCGAGATTCTCCAGCATTTTCATCGAAACCTCACCCTTGTCTGTTATACCAGAGTATGATGTCGGTAAGAGGAAACAGTTTCTTACATGCGCGAAGCAATGGTCAGATATAAATTTCTGATAAGCAAGCTGGTAGAGATACTGCTTCGTTACTGATTCAATTCCAGGCTGCTTTTTCGGTGTATGCCCCTCCACAAGAACAGCATTGTAGTATTTTGCATCAAATATTATAAAGTCACAGTTCTCACCACTCCCGGAAATCGTTATAAGATCCGGTATAAGGGTCTTTTCTGCCTCTTTACCCGTAGCAGACCAGAAAGGCTTCTCTATCAGATCAATAAGCTTCTTTGTTCTGTCATAACCAGGCTTAAGCGGAACAGGAAGCGGAAGCATCCCTATTGTCTCCTCAAGCCGGTTGTTAAGTATATCCTTACAGATATCCTCCCATACCAGATTAAAGCTGTTTGTACCAAACATGGACAGACCTTCACTGTCTGTCATCCTCTGATTCCTGTCCACATAAGCATAAATTGTCTTAAGAATTATCTGTTTGTGAGTATTAAACTGTACATTCAGTTCCTTTTCAATGCGGTACAAGATGTATTCCTTATCACCAAAGTCATCTATCTCTTCGTCAGAAAGATCCGCTCCCGACATTTCAAACAGATCAAGCAGGTCAGCCTCCTCAAGTTCTTTTGAAGCCTTTGTGATTATACATTCATGCAACCGTTTGAAGTAGTCATAATCATCGTTCACACGTTTTCTTGTCTGCAGTTCTGTATAATATGGTCTGTTGTTGCTAAGGTACATGAAGGTCTCATTTATGGTTTTATCCCACAGGATTTCCCCAGAACCATTGTTTTCAATGATATCCTCCGTATTGCTGTATGAACCATTTTCAAAATAATCATTAAGCAGAAAAAGCAACACGGCAAGGATGTTAAACGAACGGCCGTCATTCGTATCATTAAACATCCGAATTATCTGGTTCTTTGAATTATATTTTTCGAGAACCTTTAACACGGTTTTCAGTTTTTCCCTGTAATCGTCCTCATTCCTGAGATACTTGGGGTAGCATTTAAAAACACAGCCGTGTACCGTAATGACACCCACAAAAGTGAAAACATAATAATACTCGTTATCATCAGGATGGATTTCGGCAATCTCCTCTTCCTCCTCTGTGAGTTCATCTGAATCCCTTTGAATGCTGTCGTACTTTACAGTTTTTAAGAAATCCATAGTTTTTAAGGATGCGAATAAGTGATACAAGTTTTTCCGGAGTACAGCCCAGTATGTTACACATCTCAGGCTGTGTATATCTTTTTAATTCCTGAAAAAAGCCTGATATCATTCCTCATTCTCCCCTGTACCAGCAACCTGCGTGGCATCAAAATTATTTATTGTCAAATCGGTCGTAGTTTCATCGCAGTCGAGTATAATATCCCTGTTAAAAATACCAATGCCGTGCTCATCAAACTCTCTGCAGATTTCTGAATATCTCGACGCATGACTGAAGCAACCTTCAAAAAGCGAAGGTCTCTTCTGCTTTGCGGCATCCTCGAATAAATACATGATAACCTTACTTTTGAAGGTTTCGCAAAACCGGTCTCTATCTATTTCATCACCATTTTCCGGTAATACAATCTTACGTGATATAAAATACGGACCCAGCTGCTTATCCTCATTAATTTTTAACTTTGCAAGATAGTTGTTTATAGCCTTACGCAGTACATTCCACTCAACTTTCTGCGAAGTTCTGCTACCAAGCACAACATACTTGCCTTTGTATTTTCTCATCATTTTCATCAATACCGATATAGGTGAAATCCCATCTTCTCTGAAAGCTGTATCCATAGGGAATACTCCTTGATCTGCGCTGTTCATCGTAGCCCAAATGCACATATTATCTGGGATTTTTATCTTTTCCACCTTATCCGGACTGCATCTTAGTTCCTTTGTGAGGAATTTCTTTATATCTTCAGAGGCTTGAATAGGATACTCGCTCACTTCATCATCATCTCTGTCAAGCAGTTGGAATACATCACCAAATACTGCTGCCACATTAGCACGATTAATCTCCTCAATGATAAGAAGATACGGTTTCGGATTTCCGGTCAACGCATTCTTAAGTGCGTTAACATAAACCCTCATGAACGGCCCAGGTACATACTCATATGTAATTGCATCATTCCCGTTTGAATCCTTGCAAGGAACCGGCTTATAGGTTCCAACAAAATTAGCGTAGGTATAATCGGGATTAAATGTTACACGTTCATAATCAGTTTCATTCCCATCTCCAAGAAGCTGCTTGCGTTCATTATTTATCGTAAAGCTCTTTCCCGTTCCTGGAGCTCCAAACACAATTCTGTTACGGGACTTGGTAATAGAAAGATTCGTTTTATAAACAATTGTGACCTCTTCTTCGTCATCATCCGTCACCGATTCATCCTTGACATACGTTCCGTTTATTAAATCAGCAATAGCTGCGCGATAATCATTCATAGTCCAGAAAGACATCGCTGTCATAAGAGATCTGTGCATCGCATCCGACAAATCGGACCGCTTTACATCAGTCTTAAGCCAGTCCACATCCCTCGAATTTACATAGTCTGTTGACTGTCCATCATGCGGCTCTCCATCATAATAATAATCCGAGGTTATCCTTCCAATATGACAATATTCACCATCAGCATATATGACATAATCTCCAGTCTGCGCCTCTTTAATAAATCTCCATATTTGCCCTACATCCTGACCGACAGCTCTTGCTTTTTTATCCGGCCATACTTCCTTGTATTTTGTCTCAAGCTCATCTTTTGAAGTTATCCCAGTTAAGTCTCCCATATCCGACCATCCAATGCAGATATGAGGTCTATCATTGGACAGGGCATCATTCTCCATTTTTATGTGAATTCCAAAAAGTGTATGATTTAATATGTCCTCCCCAAGTTCGTCGTCTTCAATATTAAGAATTTCGTCTATATGAACAGGTGTATTCGTCTGTAACTTCACAAAAATATTGTTTATCTGTTTTAATGAATCTGCATCCTCCTGCTTAACTACATAGATGTCATACATGAGAGTTTCTTTACGCTTAAGCATAATAAGATAACTTCCCGCATGAATCATTCTACGATAGGTCACAAACTCAGGAGAATCCATATTTGTCATTGACATCTGAATTTGATCTGCCGCACCATTTCTGCGACTTCTTACTATGCTGACATGTACTAGTTTTTCGTTTTTCAGAAAAATATTTTCAGAATCAAATAATCAACATTTTTCTTTATGAAGATATGCAGGTATCTGAGCAACAAAAATATTTTTCAGATCGTTATCCTGTTCTGAATACTCTTCAGTAAAAATAGCCATCTGCCCGAACATACGGAAACATATCCATCTGTGAACCGGTAATGGCAATATGCGATTGATTTGTGGTTCTCCTTTATCAAGCGTATTTGAAGCCTCCAACTTTTTTACTATTATCCCATCAAACAAGCTCTTATCAATTGCAGAACCTGTTTTATCAAGACAATCCGATACTATTTCGAGGACATCATTAAAATCCATTATTTACACCTCCAATTTTTATTGCCGATTACTGTAATATTCATTCACATACTTTTTCAAGATGGATGCAATCGCTCTTCCGAGCAGTGGCGGTACAGAATTTCCTATCTGCATAAATGTCTTAGTGTAAGATCCTCTGAAAAAATAATCATCCGGGTACGACTGAACCCTGGCAGCCTCTCGAGGAGTCAACCCTCGCGCTTGGGATGGATGGATATACATATTACAATCGAACTTCATGTGAGCCGTTATTGTCTTACAAACCTTATCCGGTTCCAGCTTAAAGTATTTATCTTTGAAAATATCGCTACGGCTCTTATAAGGCATAATATCCGCTATCTTGGGATCATCTGATTTATCTCCAGGATTCATTCTACTATAAATCTCTATATCCCTATCATTGTTATACCTTGCTTTATGATTGCATACAATTTTACAAGTACGTCCTTGATTTACATAATCAATATAATCATTTATCTCCGTACTCCTATTGGCTTCTATTTTTGCTCCAGATTCCTCACTGTCTAATTCAGTTGAATTTTTCACCCGTAAAGCCTTTAGCTCTCTAAGCCCAAACAGAGCATCTCCCAAAGTATGGTCGGGAATATTTCTACTCAATTCAAAAATTTCACTAAAAATTTTCTCGTTATCTACACCAACCCTATTACCTATGTATATTAGACGCTCTCTATTCTGCGGCACACCATAATCTTTTGCATTTAAAACATGTGCTTCAACCTCATAGCCAATACGGTTAAAATCTTCTATCACTTGGTTTTTTACTTTCATCATGCCCTTAACATTTTCCATGACAAAAAAGGGTGGATTTAATTTTTACTACAGCAACAAAGCTTTTATATAAATGATTTCTCGAATCATCAATGAGTCTCTGTCTGTTAGCTTCACTGAATCCTTGACACGGGGGTCCACCAACAACAATGGATGGTTCCTCTTCTCCCATGAGATCATCCAAATCGTCAATCAATTTTTCAATGTCACCGAGAATAATGTGATCCCTCGGCGTTTCGGGATGATTATGTGCATATGTATCTACGCAGCAATCCTGAATATCATTTGCGAGTCTAGTTATAAAGCCCTCTTGAGTAAATCCTAAAGAAAGCCCACCTGCGCCACAAAACAGATCGACCATGGTATATGCACTTCTATCAACATTCTTTCTGGATTCCGCTATAAAGTTGTTACAATACTTGGCAACCGGGCATTCTGAGCATCGTTTTTCATTATCGTTACATATTGTTGCTAATTTCCGAAACGCAGAAACAACTTCGGGATTCTCAGCATTATCCATGACCATCCTGGCTCTTTCGTCAAGAAAAGACTCACCCGTTTTTTGTGTAAATCTCTCCACGCACTTCCCGTCAAGAAAGTCCTTATCTGGAAGCTCACTCGCTTCTATGAAAGCCACTATTTCTGAAACATCTGTGTCCTTTATCACTGATTCCATTCTCCTAATTCTTCCAGTTTATGTCGTACTGTTTTTGCAACAGCCTCAGCAACATCCACTGTAACTGCATTCCCAAACTGTTTATAGGCCTGTGCATTAGATACAGGTATTACATATTCTGAAGTATTGTATCGATCAAAACCTTGAAGTCTCGAACATTCTCTCGGTGTTAATTTTCTTATTCCCTTAGAGCCATCCCTTCTCCTGTCTGTCACATAATTATCTTGGCATGCTCTATGCATCTTTGCCATAGTGGCACATAAAGGTCTCGCTATATCAAGATCTATCTCAGAATGAGCCCTGTAACCTCCCGTACCATCAGATAAAATTGTTGGAAGGATTTTTTCCGAAAGGAAATACTTATCCTCAACATCATGTTCAAGATACTCCTTCATAGTCCGTGTAAGTCTTATCTTCTCCGGCTCTTCAAATCTCTCAACATTCTCATTGGCAAAACAAACAATATACATACGGTTACGTGTCTGAGGTATTCCGTACTCAGCAGTATTAAGCAGCATCGGAAAAACTTTATAACCCTAAATCATCACTAAGTACTCTAATAATTGTTTTCAGAGTCCTGCCTTTGTCATGTGTTCTCAAAGCACGGACATTCTCAAGAATTATAGCTCTCGGTTTATGATTATTATCAATCTGATATTTAATAATCTCTGCTATACGAAAGAACAATGTTCCTCTCGTATCTTCGAATCCAAGCTGAGATCCCATCATGGAAAACGGCTGACAAGGGAATCCCCCAATCAATATATCATGCTCTGGTATATCTTCTAACGGTATCTCATTAATGTCGCCCAGCACAATGGGATGCCCAAAATTCGCCTCATATGTTTGAACAGCATATTTGTCAAAATCATTAGCCCAAACAACATTATAGCCGGCATTTATGAATCCTTTGTCAAGACCACCTATACCACTAAAAAGTGATACTACGTCCATTTATAGCACCTCCGATTTATCTTTGATATAAGCACGAATCCACTGTCCTATCTCCGCTGAAGCTGATTTTTCCTTCTTCGTGCATAATATACATAAATTTATCCTTGATTTCCGGTTCAAGGGCTACTTCTATTTTGGATGTCTTTTTCCTGCCAGCCGGTCTGCCGACAGTCGTCTTCTCTTTCATTGATTTTCTCCCGCTTTTAATAATGTTTTTATCAGGGTCTAAAATATGATAGCACATTTTTGTCATATATGCAAGATAAAATCAAAAAAAAATGTACATTTTATTGTGTATCTGATACAATATAAGACAAACCATTTTTAAAAAGGAGTGATTAAAATGCCTAAAACAAAAGTAGATCCATTTCTGCTGGCAAAAACTATCTAAAAAAGATAGGTGTTGACGATAGTGTTATATCAAAAAGCATACTGCCTGCCAAATATGAACCGATTGTATACTGCGTTTCGCAGAAGAAGAGCAATGTAATAGCTCAGAACAAAAAGTCACTTTCTGGCAATGAAACCCACATTGCTATATCCAATTCGTGTCATTCCATGTTTTTCACTCCCTCCGAAATAACTACCTTTACGGCTAGTGGAAATAGGCAGGAACAAAACCAAAATTTTATATTTTTCGAAGCGAATATTGCTTCCATGAATAGCACGAAGAAATTCATATAAATCACCGCTTGTCATAGCCAAAGCTGCTGCAGGAACTTATACAGTACCAAGCAATAACACTATTTCGGGCACTGGACGCAAATTGATAAACAGCCATAGCGGTTCAGTACAAGTTCACCTCGGGAAAAATCAAACAGACTCCAAGGTATTTCTTGATTTCCGTCTTGGTATTCTTGTCTATGATTTCCTGTTAATGTTCAAAAACAAATACAGTGATGGAATATTGGCAATCTCTATTCCTAAGGAATTTGCCTCAAAATTTGTGGTATCAAGCACTGTACCTAAAAAACTTAGGCACAAATTAAACGCATTAATCAAAAAGAGGAAGAGGAGGAAAAAGCAGATGCAATTTATGCTAAGAACTCATCCTCTAATGTGACCACCAAAACCACACCTTTGTCCCCCACTAAACCGCCTGTTCCAAAGAGAGTTTCTTCTGGAAAGCCTCGATACACTGGAGATCCATCCGTTGGAAAGGGTGCTATACAAAAGGCAGGATATCAGTGTGAAAACAATAATTCACATACTACATTTACAGCACGAAGCACTGGGCAGCAGTTTATGGAGCCGCACCATCTGATTCCTATTTCGTCTCAAAATTTGTTCAGCTAAAACATCGACATTACATCAAATATCATATGCTTATGCCCTAACTGTCACTCTGAGATTCATTACGGTGAAAAGCCTGCAATCAAAAGATAGTTTGGAAGCATTTTCTATATTTATCTTTGTAATCACCAGCTTCCCTTCTTCGCATTCCACCTTGACCTAAGTACCGGTATCGAAGCCCAGCTCCTAAAGCCACTTACCCTTCAGATTCAGAGACGGAACCGTGACATAGCTGCTGCCGCCATACCAGCCACTCCTAGACTGTCTTGCCTCACTCCTGTAGCAAACCTTCAGTAATCTCTCTTTCTTAAAAGCCATAAGTCCTTCCTTCCTATAATTTCTTTTGTCCGCCCTGCCTCTATCGCATGGGCTGTTTATGATGTTCTCCGTGGAATAGCATACATTCTTGCAAAGCCTTAACTCACTCTGCTCGGCATAGGCTTACCCCACCTATTGTGATGCCAACGAAATATTTACCACGGGGTAAAAATACAGTTTCAAAACTACTTTTTGGGAAATTTCTCGCCTAAATAGGCAAGGATATGAATGTGTATTTCGGCATTCTAACCCTCAAAAGCCGCCATTTTACGGGCTTTCTCGGCTCTCGCCTAAACCCGAAGATTAGATACTGAAGTCCTGAAATAGCCAGTATATGTGCTATTCCACTTCTTTGATACAGTTTATAAGTACCTTTATCAAGTTCTCCCCTCATACCAAGTATAATCGCTTTTATAAATCCGGCTCTGTCAGACTCAAAAGTCTCATCTATTTTTGCACTAAGGTATTGTCTTAATAAAAAGAAAAACTCACCTACCTTATCATAGCTTTTTATCAACCACCATATAGTCGCTTACCGACATTTTTACATATATACCCTTGGTTTTTATAATAGCTTTTTGCATCAAATTCACCGGGGTTGGTCCCCTTACTTATCTCTTCAGACTTCCCTTCAAACTTCACCTTATTTCCAATGTGAATGTCATTTAAAAAGATTTCACCTTTCAGATAGTAGATTACTCCTTCACAGATAATCATTGCATTATCATCTTTGAAAATAATATTTTTTTAACTCTTCCACATAATGAAGTGTTTTTCATTATTATCCACATCAGCTATAAAGTTATTCATATATCGGATTTCATATTTGATTCTTAAAATAAAGATACTGCATATCAGAAAAAAATATCAGAAAAGTAAATTAATTTGAATTTTTATAATTTTTTTGTAATTTAGTACAAATAAGACCATGCAGCCACGACGGAATTCCCGCCGCAAGCCTGTATATACTGAAATAATACCCTAAAAGCTCTCCAAGCAAACAGGCCGTTACTATAAGTACACATGGTCTTTTTCATTTTTTTAATCCTCTTTTAGATAATCAAGATTTCTCTCTACAGAAGTTCCTAAAGAGATTGTATTATATTTTTTTATCGGATTTTTCCGTTCACAAGAATCTGCACTCTGCTTATATTAGGCAATTCAGAAAGCGAATCCACTATTGAGTATATTGTAATACTGTCAAGAACATCCGGTATTGCATTGAGGAAGGCCTCATCAAAATTTACATAACAGATGCCCTCATTCATTGTGACACTTACCACCTTTGTATCACTTGGTATAGTAGCCTTCAAACCGGCTGTTTCAGGTCCTTTTATAAGCTCATCAACTATAATTCTCTCTTTTGACGTATTGATATCATAAAACACATCTCTTGCCTCTGTCACCAGCTCTGTCCCTGATTCATCTGCAAAGTAAAGCAAAAGTGTGGCTTTTTCAAAGCTGTTTATATTTGAAACATTATTTATAAAGTTGTTGGCACTTATAAGCCCTACATTTTCTCCCAAGGCATTTACAAGAGGCTGGTCTCCTGAACGAATACTTATATATTCTATCCCTCTATCTGTGTAAATGTCTTTGCCAAGGCCGCTCTTGCAAGTACTTCTCTGGTCACATCCATTCCTCGATAGTTTGTATCAAAGTTTAAATATAAAAATATTTCCGTCTATATCAAATCACGATATGTAACCTTGTCGGTAGGGCTCCCACCGCTTCCAAATCATCCGGCACCTTCAAAAATGTGTCATAAGTTCTTTTTATCAGTCCGTTTGTATCGCTCTTACCTGAGCTGCGGTGTATCGGCTTTCCACAAGAGTATTAATATTTGTATTTAAATAATAAATATTGTATTCATTTTTCCGCTAAAGGTTGTATCTCCTTTTTCTTACAGGATATAAGAGTTATAGAAAGTAGAACAATTACAATGATCAAAAATTTGTTTCTCACTTCTTATCCCTCCTTTTTACATGATTTAGAGGAATTCTGACTGTAAACGTAGTTCCCTCACCCTCTTTACTTGAAACTTTTATAATGCCGTCGTGTAAATGAACTACATTCCTTGTGATAGCAAGTCCCAAACCGGTACCTCCTGTCTGCCTGGATCTTGCCTTATCTATGCGGTAAAATCTTTCAAAGATAAGATCTTGGTACTCAGGTGCTATTCCGTCTCCGGAGTCTTTTACCTTTATATAGAAAAACTTATGATCCGCGTCAATACTTACCTTTACAAAACCGCCATCCTTGTTATATTTGATTGCATTTTCTATAAGGTTATTTATGGCCAGTGACAACTTGGTTTCATCAACATCGGCACTTACCTCTCTGATAGTCTCAAAAGTCATTTCTATATCACGCTTTTGTGCTATAGGTCTCAGTCTTTTCAAGATTTGTTTTATAAGTTGATTTATATCAACCTGCTCGGTTACCAGAGTGGTAGCTGACTTATCAAGCTTCACCAAAAGAGAAGGTCATCTATTATCTTTGCCTCTCTGTCTATCTCATCGGAAATATCCTGCATAAACTCCGCATACATCTCATTAGGTACATTTTCCATGCTCATTAAAGAATCCGCCAATACTCTTATAGATGTAATAGGTGTCTTTAACTCATGAGACACATTAGCCACAAACTCATCTCTGGATTTATCCGCATCCTGTAACTTTGCGAGTGTGGTATTGATATTTTTCCGAAATAGATTTGGTCAGCTGATATTCATTATGCTCTATCTTTTGATCAAGCTTTCCATAGCCTATACTTGATATATCATCTCTTAAATTTATAAGCGGCTTTAACAGTCTTCCGCCTATTATAACAGAGAGTACAAATACTATTGCTGAAAGTGTTATATATAAAAACCTCTCGGTATTTCCAACACCTTCGGCTACCGAAACCAGATTCTCTGTAGACGCAATAAACATTAAGACTCCGTCTATATTCTGGTTATCAATATTCTCATATATCGGCATTGTTTGCAGTATATATGACTTGGTCTTATTGTATATATTTGTATTGGTACCGTTGAATGTACCTATAATTTCCGGAGAGATGTTTATCTTACCTGTTGCCAGATTAAAAGTATCTTCAATAGTTGTATAGGATTTATCTATTATAACTATTCTACCGTTATATATATCCGCTACTGCATCTATCTCGGATCTTATAACCTCTCTGTTATCGGAATTTTTTTCAAAAAAATTTCCTCTTGTAAGTTTATTGCTGAGCATAAGACATTTTTGTCTGCAACTCTATTTTTTTCTTGCATCCACTCTTGAGGTAAAATTTGTACGGCTTTACAATTCCTCCATATATAAATATAGGTAAGACACCGAAAAGTAAAAATACTACAGACAAAAGCACCCTCAAATTTATAGGAGGCAGTTTAAATTTCGTTTTTTTCTTTTTCAACATCCATAATCTTAATTATTACTTGACTTTTCTTGCTGCAGCAACGGCAACCGTTCCCGGTCCGATATGTGTTGCTACGGAAAGTGAAAGATTAACTATATCCACCTTTCCAAAGACAGGCTCAAGCTCTGCTGCAAATTCATTTGCAAAATCAAGCGCATCATACTGTGCTATCATTACTCTGGAATTTTTAGCATCCGGATCATCAAGTCTCTCTGCAAGATCCTTTTTTAAAGCTTCAAGCATTATCTGCTTTGCCTGTTTAAATGTTCTGGCTTTTCCATAAGCATCAATCTTTGATTCATGAATTTGAAGTACAGGTTTTATCTTCAGCAATGAAGCAAGAGCGGCTGCCATAGGTGTAATCCTTCCGCCCTTTTTAAGATATTTCAAATCACTTACCATCAAATATATTCCCGACTTGCCTGCGTCAGCTTCAAGCTTCTCCTTTATCTTTTCAGGTGACATGCCCTCTTTAAGCATCTCTATTGCATCCAAACCGGCACTTATCTGTGTGATTGATATTCTCTTATTATCCACTACAAATACCTTACCGAAGAACTCATCCTCATTTGAAAGCATTGTTGCCGTATCACATGAACCTGAAAGCCCTGATGTCATAGGTATATGTATTATTGAATCATACTCTTTTAAAAGTTCAGTCCACAGATCCATCACATCTTCAGGTGAAGGCTGTGATGTCACTATATCGGCACCGTTCTTTTGTAATCTTAAGAACTCATCGTATGTAATATCCTTACCGTCTAAATATTCTTTTCCGTCTATCATAAACGGCATAGGCAAAATATACATGCCAATCTCTCTTGCCTCTTCCTTTGTCAAACCACTGTTACTATCCAATACAACCGCTGTACTCATTAGCCTCTATCCTTACCCTTTGCTATTTCATCAATTACATTATTTTTAATCATATCATCTATGATATCATTTCCGCTTTTTTCTTCATCCTCTTCCATCTTTGCATGTAGTACATAGACTGCACATACAAAGACAAGTATCAAAAATCAGCACCGCTATTCTGATCATTTAACCACTTCCTTTATAATCCCGAGTGCATTTTTATATGTTATATTTTTCAATAAGACTTGCGCTAAAGCCTTTCCTCTCCATTGCATCTGTCAAGAGTCCCATTCCCCTGCATCCTTCCACTCTAAAATATCACTGAATCCGTCATAGTCCGAGCCCAGAGCCACAAACTCGCTTCCTCCAACATTTACCATATATTTGAGCATATCTATAGTATCGTCTATATAGGCTTTTTCTTTCTCTGTTTGAAAAAAATCCTTCGATAAGAACTCAGGATAAAAGTTAAGCCCCGAAATGCATCCTTTATTTGCCATCTTCTTTATCATATCATCAGTCAAATTTCTCGAATGATTGCATACCGCTCTGGCATTGGAGTGACTCGCAACAAAAGGCCTCTTTGCAATATCAATTATATCATAAATTCCCGCATCCGAAAGATGTGAAACATCAACTATTATTCCCAACTCTTCCATTTTTTCCACAACCTCAAATCCGAAAGGTTTAAGACCGTTGTCTTTATCAAGGGTATAGCCGACACATTCACCGTTTTCTATAATTCGTTTATTACCGAAGCCTATACAGTTTTCAAAAATTCCAGGTAAGAGTTATCATCCTTACACCTCTGTTGTAAAAAGTGTATAAGATTTTTCTATACTGCCCTCTATCGCCTCACCCTCTTCTATTGTGAGGAATGCCGAAATCTTATTGTTTTCCCTGTTTTTTTGGATATCGCTATAGCTTTTTGCAAACGCAATATCAGACGAATTTTTCTTAATTTCTTCTTCATACAAATCAATCAGTTCATTTACATATTTATATGGTGAGTCCACCTCTTTTAAATATGTAAACATAGCAAAGCATTGTAAAAGTACATCTGATTTTTTTCAGCTTGCTTATATCAATCATTAAATCATTCTCTTTTAGACTTATACCCTTATTTTTATATATTTCACTGATTGTATCACAATGTAAATCAACTATCATGTTTCCCCTTTTTTCAAATCCTTATGCCACCATTTTCCTGATATAAATCTATATGCAAAATTTGACGATCGAAATACCCAGTCTATAATCATTGCACACCATACACCTATTGCTCCTATATGAAAAACATTAGCTATAAAAAGTGATGTTGCAAATCTGAATACCGCCATTGAAAACAGGCTTACCGTCATTGTAAACTTCACATCATTTCCTGCTCTTAATGCATTAGGAAGTATAAAGCTTAAAGGCCATAAGAATACCGCCATTCCCATATGTATCCATACCAGTACGGCTGTAAGCTCTCTTGTGGCATCCGATACCTTATATATTGAGATAAAAAAGCTTTGAAATCCCAATATAAATATAGTGGGAATTATAATGACCGCATATCCTATAAACATCAGTTTTTTTACATAGTATTTAGCTTCTTTATAATTTCCCGCACCCACACATCTTCCTATGACCGTTATCATAGCAATACTTATCGCATTGCCCATATTTACGCCAAGTCCGTCAAGATTATTTGCTATGGCATTGGCCGCTATCTCCGCTCTTCCAAAGTTTGAAATTATGGAAACTACAGCAACCCTTCCGACCTGAAACAGTGAGTTTTCAATTCCCGAAGGTATTCCTATATAAAGTATCCTTCTCATATAGTCCATTCTCAGTCTGAATACCTCTTCTATCTTCAAATAAACTATAGCATTTTTATTCCTTGATGCAAGTATTGTTATAGCAATAGCGGCTACACCTCTTGATATAACACTCGGTATAGCCACACCGGCCACTCCCATATGTAATACAAAGATTCCGACACTGTTTCCGACTACATTTATTATATTCATAAGTATGCTGACTTTCATGGAAGTCTTTGAATCTCCTATACTTCTGTATATAGCCGCGCCTGAATTATATATTGCCAGCATAGGAAAACTTATTGCGGTTATTGTCAAATACTGCTTGCTTGCCTCAAACACCTCGTTATCTATATTACCGAAAAGCATTGATATAAGAGGATGAGCGAATATTATAACAAGTATGGAAATAATAACGGAAACCGAAAATGTCATAATCTCAAGCTGAGCAGCCGCAGTACATGCATCGTCGTTTTTCCTTGCACCTATAAACTGACTGATTACTACTGCACCGCCTGTTGCAAGTGCAGCCAGCAAAGATATAAGCACATTGTTTACCATATCAACAAGCGACACTCCCGATACTGCCGCCTCACCTGCAAAGCTTACCATAACGGTATCCGACATTCCTACAGCTATGGCCAGAAACTGCTCGATAATCAGCGGAACTATAAGCAGTTTCAAATCAGTATTACTGAATAATTTCCCGGTATATTTTTTATTATCCTGTTCCATATATTCTCCATATAGCCGTCACTTTACAAGTTCTCACTCACCAGTAAATATCCCGAATGTGGTTCTATCTCCATGCTCACATGGCCGTTATCATTAAAATATGTTACCATTCCTACATTGTAACCTGTAGGATTTGTATAGATTACTCTGCTTATAGCCGCATTATCTCTCATGCCTGTGAGATAGAGCGAATATCTATTTTTCTTTTTCTCTTCCGGTATGAATTATAATTACAGATACATTATCTTTTGAAACTCTTGCATAACCCTACTATACCGTCTTTTTGAAATAAGTTTTTATCAAAGAGCCGTGTTTTAACTCTTTTCTTATTCTATGCCATCTGTTCATATACCTGTGATACTCTAAAAGTTCAAGATTTTCATTTCCCCAAGGATATGTTCTCCTGCTGTCCGGATCTGTAAAACCGCATACTCCGACCTCGTCACCATAGTATACGGTAGGTGCACCCGGCAGAGTTAACTGCATCATTATGGCCTGCCTCATAACTTCAAGCTTTACACCTAAGCTTGCATCCTCTGATTTATGAGTATTTATTCTTCCTACAATACCGTTTGTTCTTGTCAGGAATCTGGAATGATCATGATTTGAAAGCTGAATCATAGATACAAGTGCTACATCATAATGCATTTTTCCAAGCGCATTCTTTAACATCATAAAGAACACATCTGCATTTCCCTTAAGGCTCATATCTCTCTGTCGGAATGTTTTTCAAGGCCTGTCAGAAACCAGCTCACCGGCTCCATAAAGCCGTCATAGTTCATTACTCCGTCCCAACACTTGCCGTCCAGCCAAAAACTCGGATCACCGTAATGCTCGGCAAGAATAATTGCGTCCTTGTTTACGGATTTTACCGCATCTCTGAACATAGTCCAAAACTTATGGTTAAATTCTTTTGTATACCCGAGATCTGCCGCTACATCAAGTCTCCAACCGTCCACATTAAAAGGCGGTGATATCCACTTCTTTGCAATTCTAAGTATCTCATCAACCAGCTTTTGACTGTTTTCATAATAGAGCTTCGGCAAAGTATCATGTCCCCACCAGCCGTCATATTCCGTTCCGATAAAGTTAAAGTATGATCTGAATTCACTTTCTTCTGACCAGTATGCACCTATCGGATATTCTTCATCCGCTCTTTTATAAATACCCTCTTTGTCCATCCATTTATTAAAGGATCCGCAGTGATTAAATACTCCGTCTATAATCACTTTGATATTTCTCTTATGAGCTTCTTTTACCAGTTTTATAAATACTTCATTACTTGCCTCAAGATTTTTCCTACTTGTAACTCTTTTTACATACTTTGCGGCATTTTTATTGTCACTGTCAAACTCACCTAAAACTCCATCCGTATCCTCCACTATTTTTCCTATATGGGGATCGATGTAGTCATAGTCCTGCGTATCATATTTGTGATTTGAAGGTGATACAAATAGAGGGTTAAAGTATATCACCTCAACCCTCAAAGTCCTTTAAGTAGTCCAGTTTTTGTAAAACGCCCTCCAAGTCTCCGCCATAGAAATATCCCCACGTCAAAGTTTGAAGGATATTCATTCCAATTTTCCTTATGTTTTACAGGTAAACCTATATATATATTCATCATCCACGACATCATTGGTTTCATCTCCACGATTGAATCTGTCGATGAATATCTGATACATTAAAGCTCCCTTTGCCCACTCAGGCAAAGAGAAGTCTTTATTGTATTCAAACAATGTGTCTTCTTTTAAATAATCCGTAACTCCGAATCTTGTATAAAAGAGTTCTTCCACCTCATTTATTTTAAAATAATATTTGAAATAATTTACATCATTCAAATCAGCGTAGTAATAATCAAAGTATTCACTTGAACGAAGCTTTTTCCATCTTTGATTCACTACCGTCAAAATGATTTACAAAAAATTTCCGGCTTATCATCCTTAAAAACCCTTATCTGTATTCGTATTTCCTGTCTATTTTTAAGGCTTTTGTAATGATATATAATCTATCGTTTCATCACTAAAAATACCTTCAATATTCATTTAAAATAACGCCTCAAATTCTTCAAAACCTATCTTTTCTTTCTCTATAAGAAGCTTAGCACATGACTCAAGCACATACTTTCTCTTCAATATTATCTCTTTCGCCTTTTTGTAGCAGTCATTGATAATGTTTCTGACTTCCTCATCAATCATACTTGCAGTCTCTTCGCTGTATCCCTTTGTCTGACCGAAGTCTCTTCCTATGAATATTTCATCACCTTCATTGCCGTAATTTACAAGTCCGGCTCTATCGTTCATACCGAACTCCATCACCATTGCCTTTGCAACCTTTGTCGCCTGCTTTATGTCTGAGCTTGCTCCTGTCGTAATGTCACCGAAGATGATTTCTTCCGCTATTCTTCCTCCAAGACTTACCATTATGTCATTTAACATCTTGGATTTTGTATTAAACATCTGATCCTCGCCCGGCAAAGGCATTGTATATCCTGCAGCACTTACACCTGTAGGTATAATGGAAATGGTGTGTACCGGTCCTACTCCTTCAAGTTCTCTGAAAAGTATGGCATGTCCGGCCTCATGATATGCGGTAATCGCTTTTTCCTTTTCACTTACTATTCTTGATTTCTTCTCAGTACCTATTCCCACTTTTATAAACGCTCTGTTTATATCATCTGCACAAATATAAGCCTTTCCTTCCCTTGCGGAAAGTATTGCCGACTCGTTCATAAGATTTTCAAGATCCGCACCTGTAAATCCTGAAGTCTGTCTCGCCACCGAATGTAAGTCTACATCATCACCTAAAGGCTTTGATGAAGCATGTATCTTCAATATTGCTTCTCTTGCAGCTACATCAGGTCTGCCTACTGCAACTTTTTCTGTCAAATCTTCCCGGTCTAAGGAGTGCAGGATCCAAAATATCTACACGGTTTGTTGCCGCCATCACTATGATGCCTTGATTTCCTCCAAATCCGTCCATCTCCACAAGGAGCTGATTTAGAGTCTGCTCTCTCTCATCGTGACTTCCGCCAAGTCCTGAACCTCTTCTTCTACCGACCGCATCAATCTCATCTATAAATATAATACATGGTGCATTTTTCTTGGCGTCCTCAAAAAGATCTCTGACTCTGCTTGCACCGACACCTACAAACATCTCCACAAAATCGGAACCTGATATTGTAAAGAAAGGTACTCCGGCTTCACCGGCCACCGCCTTTGCCAAAAGAGTTTTTCCGGTTCCCGGAGGTCCCACCAATATAATTCCTTTAGGAATTCTGGCACCAAGTCTTGTGTACTTGCCCGGATCCTTTAAAAAGTCTACAACTTCAGCCAGTTCTTCTTTCTCTTCCTCAAGTCCTGCAACCTTTGAAAAGTTTACATTTGCAGTCTTTACGATTCTTGCTCTGCTCTTTTCCGAAATTCATCATCTTATTATTGCCGCCGGCCCCGCCTGCTGCAATCTTTCCGTTCATATACATGACAAAGAACATTACCATGACGGCCGCAAGTAATACCGGCAATACGGTATTTGTAAATATGCTCTCTCTCGGAACATCATCTAAGATATAAGTTATATCCTTAGCCTCCATTTTTTTGATGAACTCATTTACATCAGATATAAAATAATGTACTTCAGCTTTACCGTATTTATCCCCGATCCTTGAAGTAAATTATAGCCTCGCCTGTAGGAGTTTGTGAATTCTGTCTTATCTCTATCAGTCCGATATTATTCTCTTCAATTACGCTGTTAAACTCGGCAGAGTTAAGTTTTGTAATGCTAAGCTGATTTCCCATGTTAAATATCAGCCATATTATAAGTGCCACAACAAACAGTAAGAAAAACATTCTTACCGGATTATCCGTTTTTCATTATTCTCCAATCTGGTCAGAAAGCTCCATAACCCCGATGTATGGAAGATTTCTATATCTCTGGTCGTAATCAAGTCCGTATCCCACCACAAACTTGTCCTCTATTTCAAAACATACATAGTCTACATGTAACATCCTTTTCTCTTCTTGACGGCTTTATCTAAAAGAGTACAAAGCTTTTATTGACTTCGGTCCTCTTTTTCCAATATATCAAGAAGATATGACAAAAGTATTACCCGAATCAATAATATCTTCTACTACAAGTACATCCTTACCTGCTATACTGTCGTCCAGATCCTTTTTATTATCTTTACAACACCCGAGCTTGTAGTTTCAGCACCGTAGCTTGTAACACTCATGAAATCAAGTCTTACATTCAAATCAAGTCTCTTGGCAAGGTCACACATAAACATGACTCCACCCTTTAACACACATATAAGTATCAAATCTTTGCCCTTGTAATCTGCATTGATTCTTCCCGCAATCTCCAAAATCCTTTTACTTATCTCATCTTCCGATATCAGTACTTCAACTTTTTCTTTCATACTATCTCCTACTTACTTCTATTTTTTTAAAATATTTTTTTGTATTTTCATCTATTCTGTAGAGTTCTCCCGTTCTGTCAAGCCCGGCTTCATCTCCGAATATATTGCTCTCTAAATATCCAAAGTATCTCAAATCCCGTTGCAACAACTACATGTTCCTCTGATATTTAAAGGTATCTTATCATCCGTGAAAAAGTTTTTGACAGCCTTTTCTGCCGGATTTTATATGTATAAAATCTCCGCTTTCACATCTTCTGATTACAATATTTTTCCTATGATTTTTATCATATCATCTTTATTAATAATATTGTTTTATACATATAGGTTTTCTATTATATTTTACTATATTTTCAAGGACTTTGTCAAAATCAAGCCACCTGATATTACCGGCTTTCGGAATATCCTTAATATTGAAATTATCCAAAATCTTGTAGTTTATTTGGTAATACGTATTTATCATTATCCGTACCTTTTTATCTTCATCTGCAAATCTTATATTTTTCATATTCATTGTAGACTTTTTATTCCGTATTTTTAAATCAAGCTTGTTTCCGTTTTCCGATTTTTGCAAGATTCCATATATCCTCTATATGCACCATACCGATATCTTTTTATTCCAAGCTCTTTTACTCTTTAATACTTTTCTTAAAGTATACCGATAATATATGTACTGATAATATGAGACTCATTAAGTAAGGCCTCTTTGTCTAATAAAAATTCATATTTGCCTTTTGATTTTTAAATTCTTTTTCACAAAAATTTTATAGCTGAACTTTCAAAAAACTCATCTGCCTCAGCCGCAATTTTAGAAGATTTATAAAAATTATTGATCACATTACTGTTAACGTTTTTTTCAAGTATCGGAAAGACCTCGTTCCTTAAAAATATTTCTTGTATAATCATTTTTCCAGATTGGTACTGTCCGTCATATAATCTATACTGTTTCTTTTAAGATAGTCCTCTATTTCATCCCTTGAAAATGCCAGTAAAGGTCTTATAATATTTTTATTTCTTACCAAAATACCCTTTAATCCTGATATACCGCTACCCCTTGAAAGATTGTGAGTATGGTTCCGCATTGTCATTTTTATTATGAGCCACTGCAATTTTTGATCTTGTTATAATCCAATCCTTCCTTTAACGCTATATCTTTTGATACACTTTCAAAAGCCTCATATCTCATCTTTTCTTCCGGCTTCTTCTTCACTTAGTTTATGCTCTTTTGCAATACCGGGTATATCATAGTGAAAGCTGAAAAACAAATATCAAGTTTTTCACAAAATTTCTTTACATAATTTTTCATCACGACTTGCCTCTTCACCTCTTATACCATGATTTATATGTACGACAAAAAGCCTTATTTCTAAGGCTTTTTGTATACGACTCAATGTATGCAACAGGCATATGGAATCCGCACCTCCGCTTACACCGAGTACTATTCTATCTTTTTTCGATCAGATTATTATCCTCTATGAAATGACTAAACGTATCTATATCTAACATATTATTTTTTTCTGCCTTTTATAGCAATCTCATCGGGAAAAACAAGTCCAAGTTTTTTCTCTTGCCATTTCTATTATATAACTGTCGGTTTGAACATATTTTCTTTGTTCTTCAAGTTTCTTTGATCTTTCGTCTTCACTCTCAAGTTCTTCAATTACTTTTTGATTGTAGGACTCTCTTTTTGCTAATTCCTGTTTTATACTGTTTACCTTTAATCCGAGAATAATCGCTACAGATAAAACCACTCCGGTGACAAAAATTATCGCAAATTTATTTTCCGATATTGCGCCGGCTTTCTTTCTTTTTCTCGCCATAAAAACACTCCTTTTAAATTCCGGTGTCGGCTTTATTTAAAAACTGACATATTTTTAAGCGGCTACTGACTTTATAATAGTATCATTCTATTCTTTTTGCAAGCCTCAATCATATCGGCAGGCCAAACACTTGACTGAACTTCTCCAACATGTGCTTTGTTAAGAAGAAGCATACAAAGTCTGCTCTGTCCTATACCTCCACCTATTGTATATGGTAATTCTCCTGCCAAAAGAGCCTTATGGAAAGGTAAACTCTTTCTGTCAAGTGCATTTGCGGTCTTTAACTGAGCTTCCATTGCCGCTTCATCCACTCTGATACCCATACTTGATATCTCCAATGCACAGTTTAAATTCTCAAACCAGAAGAGAATATCACCGTTTAACTCCCAGTCGTCATAGTCAGGTGCTCTGCCGTCATGAGGCTTTCCGTCTCCTAAAGCACCACCGATTTTCTCGACAAAAACACAGCCATGTTCTTTAACAATAAGATTTTCTCTCTCCTTCGGAGTCTTATCAGGATATCTAAGTCTAAGATCCTCTGATGTGATAAAGAATATATCATCCGGCAAATGGTTGACAGCCTCAGGATATTTATACCACACCTCATGCTCCATATGCTTGATCACTTTAAATATGGTTCTTACCGTATCTTCCAAAACCTCAATAGTTCTGTCTTCTTTTCTTATTACCTTTTCCCAGTCCCATTGATCCACATAACATGAGTGAAGATTGTCAAGTTCCTCATCTCTTCTTATGGCATTCATATTTGTGTAAAGGCCTTCACCCGGCGCAAAATTATACTCACCAAGAGCCATTCTCTTCCACTTTGCAAGTGATTGAACAACTTCATACTCCTCATTAGGAACTCCGAGTATATCAAATGCTACGGGACGCTCAACTCCGTTTAAGTTATCATTTAATCCACTTGACTTTGATACAAATAAAGGAGCTGAAACCCTCTCCAGATTCATTTCTTTTCCGAATTCTTTTTGAAATGTATCTCTGATATATTTTATCGCTTCCTGCGTCTGTCTTACACTTAATACAGGATCATAACCCTTTGGTAAAATCAATGCCATAAACAACCTCCGATATATAAATTCATACTCTTTAAAAAAATTATGATAGCACTAAGTACCGCAATATACAATAGATAATGCTATAACTTAATAAAAAAATACAAAGAAAAAGACTGCCTTTTACAGCAGTCTTAAATATTATTCAATTGCAATTGTCTTCGGCTCCTGTGGAAGCCTCTCTTTTTCCTTTGGCAAAGTGAGTTTCAAAAATACCGTTGTTATATGAAGCCTTGATATCTTCCTCAGTTATTGCTTCTCCCTACAAAGAAACTTCTCTGACATGAACCGAATCTTCTCTCTCTGCGGATGTATTTATCCTGTTCATCCTTTTCATCTTTACTTTCCTCATGCTTTTGCACTGATTGTAAGGTATCCGTCCTTTAGCTTGCACTTATATCTTCCTTATTAAATCCCGGAATCTCTACACTCAGCTCATAGTTTCCTTCGACTTCCTTTTTACATCTGTCTTCATGCTTTGGAGCCTCAAATTTTCTAAAAATCTCTTCCAAAAATCATTATTAAAAAAATCATCAAATAAAATTGTAACTTCTTCCCGGTAATAACATATCCATATCTCCTTCTTTAATATTCATTATAGTTTGCAAATAAAACCTTGTAACGATATTGTTATCTATGTCTTATTTGTTATATTCATACTATAACACTAATTATTAGCACTGTCAATAGCTGAGTGCTAATTTTTTTCAAAAATTTTATCATAAAAAAACCGGCTCTTATTATGAGCCGGTCAAATTTGTCTCAATATATTATTTCTGTATTGCCTTAAATGCTTCTGTCTGTGATGTCATGCTCTCTCTGATGCCAATCTTCTATAGAAGAAGCTCCAAAGAAACCGTCAATCTCGTGCACATGCTTTAGTACATATGCAGCATCTTCAGGATCTGCAATAGGACCGCCATGGCAAATTACCATTATCTCCGGATTAACCTCACGACCTGCCTTAATGATCTCACGAATCTTTTCGCAGCAATCGTCAAGTGTTAAAGCGGTTTCAGCTCCGATTGATCCTTTTGTTGTAAGTCCCATATGTGCAACTAAAATATCTGCACCTGCCTCTGCCATAGCCTTTGCCTGCTCAGGATCGAAAACATATGGACATGTTAACATATCAAGCTTATGTGCTTCTCTGATCATTTCTACTTCGAGCCCATATCCCATTCCTGTTTCCTCAAGATTTGCACGGAACTTACCGTCTATCAATCCTACTGTCGGGAAGTTTTGTACACCGTTAAAACCTTGATCCTTTAATTGCTTTAAGAAAAGGTCCATTACACGGAACGGATCTGTTCCGCAAACACCGGCAAGAACAGGAGTGTTCTTTACTATAGGAAGTACTTCCGCACCCATTTCCTGTACAATTTTATTTGCATCACCATAAGCCAATAATCCTGATAAAGATCCTCTACCTGCCATTCTGAAACGCCCTGAGTTATAGATGATCAGCATATCGGCTCCGCCTTTTTCACTGCACTTTGCTGTAATACCTGTTCCGGCACCGACACCTACAAGGATCTTTCCGGCTGCTACCCTCAGATTTAAACTTGTCCATGATTTCTTTTCTTGATTGTCTGTTCATTTTATTTCTCCTTTACTTATATATTTATACTTCCAACATTTTAATAAGTTCTTCTGCAGCTCTTTGTGCAAAAAGCTTTCTCATTTATATTATTATCCATCTCGACTATATTAACTTTATCTGTGTCGATATTATTTTTAATGTATCAAACAAAGCTTCATCCTCTTTAATTCCATAAAAAGGCTGACCTTGTGCATCAATCATTGATACTCCTTTTTAAAGGTAGAATCAATACTGTCTTACCGGACGATGCATTTAATTTTTTTCTGCAATCTTTTGACCGAATTTTATATTTTCTTCCACTGTAGTTCTCATTAGAGTAACTGTCGGATTATGTTTATAAAAATTACGATTTTTAAATTTCTCAGGGATTGTATCAATCGGTCCGAAGTTTACCATATCAAGTGCACCGACAGAAACAACCTGCGGAACATGATTTCTTCCTGCCGCTTCCAGTCTGTTAGGGTCCGGCACCAAGTACTCCTCCGACTATTTCATCACACCACTCTGTTGTTGTAATATCCAGTACTCCTTTGAAAAATCCCGCATCTACCAGAGATTCCATGGTCTTTCCGCCTGTTCCCGTTGCATGGAAAACAAGTACTTCATAACCACGCTCTTCCAAATACTCTTTTGCAAAATCCACACATGGAGTAGTTACTCCGAACATTGTAGCGGCAATCAAAGGTTTTTCATCTTCCTCAACTTTTTTTATCTTATCCGCCATTCCAACCATTCCGGCAATGGCAAGTACCGCATTTTTAAATATTGTTTTTGAAATTTTATTCAGACCTGCAACATCCACTATGGAAGGCATCATTATTATGTCACTTGTCCCGACATACTGAGATACATTTCCTGAAGCCATGGTGGAAACCATCATTTTAGGTACACCGATAGGTAGAGCCCTCATTGCAGGTGTTACAAGTGATGTTCCTCCGGAACCTCCAAATGAGATGATACCGTCAAACTTTCCTTCAGCATAAAGCCTTGGAATCAACAGCTCCATTCCCTTTGATAAAGCCTCTGTGGCCATTGCCCTGTCTCTTCTTGAGACAATATCTTCAATATCATAGCCTGCTTCTTTTGCAATTTCTTTATTTGAAACATCAACCTCAATCTCAGAATCAAATACACCGGTATTTATCATATATGTCTTTAATCCCAGTTCTTCTATCAGCTCTTTGACATATAGAAACTCTTTACCCTTAGTATCAAATGTACCTGCTACAGCAATAGTTTTCATCTAATCCTTTAAACTCCTTTCCGTTTAGACTTGTTACGATTCCTTATAAACAACTATGCTTTTTATAATACCCTAAATATATATTAAATGTCATTATTTTATATTTTATTGTGTTTATTTTATATTTTAATTGTATTTTATATATTAAATATTGTTCTTATATTATCTTTTATAATATAAGAACAAAAACAACCTCTTATCGGTACCAAAAGAGATTGTTCTTCATATTTTTTTATTTATTTTTGTTTACGATATATTTCCGGAGATACTCCTATATACTTCTTAAAAATTTTGGTGAATTGAACATAATCCGTATAACCAACCGCCATTCCTATTTTCCTTACAGGAGGTCTTACCGTTTTTCAAGAGTTCTTTAGCTTTATTGAGCCTAAACCAAATTAAATATTCCGTGAATGACATCCCTGTATCTTTTTGAATCTTATACTGTAATATGTCGGCGATATATGCGCCACCAAGGCCAAATCTCTAAGTTGAATTACTTCCATATAATGTTCTTCAATATACCTTTTTGCCATCTCGGTATAATCGGCTGTATTTAAACTTCCGTCTATAGCTTTTACAAAGAGGTCCTCACTGTTAAACTCTCCGTAGCTTTTAAAGGCCTTCGTAGTATTATGAATTGCCCTTTCTATAGGTATTCTCTCAAATGTAGAACCGCCTATATATCCCTGACAGCTTGTATTTTGATACATATACTTCATATCTATCGGTGTACTTGCAGGTCCCGAATATATCATTCTTATAATATCTTTATTTTTTTCCTCGCAAACTTTAAATATATCTTCCGCCATCCTGTGAGCATCATATAATGACAATGATTTCTTTGCTCCCAAAAATCCTCCCTTTGTAAGTCCAAGATGAACACATATGGCATCCGCTCCGGCATCTATCATTCTTTTTGCCTCATATTCTGTAGTTACAAAAGCCACTGTAAACAGATCAAAGTAATTGGCAAGCTTTATTGCCTCAATCTCTTTTTCAAAAGAAGTGCCTTCTCCTCCAATGCCTCACGAAACTTCCCTGTCTATCAAAAGCCAAGGTTGAAAATTTACAATTCCCCGCAAATCCGCTCATTTTTATTTCCTAATATATTCATAGGTTTATTTCCGGATCCGAAGCCAATATTCCAAAAAGTATGGGAATGTTTTTATAATAGGCAACAGTTCTCTTGTACCCAATTCCATAACAATATCATTGCTGTTACCATAACAAAGATAGCTTGCATAGGAACTTCTGCCGGTAATACGGTATTTTCCCGCACTGAGAGCCATTATAAAGTCTACTCCTCCCATGGCAACATATTTGGCTGCTCATGCCCCGATCCCAGAGCCGCTCTGATAATATGACCGTTTACATTAATTTGTGCAGTAACATCTTTTTATTGTTTCTCTATCCAAAGTTTTCATGTCCCCCACGCCGTATATTTTATCACTTTGTTTTATTATAAAGACATATAAAATAAATATCAAATCTATTCAACAAAACTTTCGCTTAAACCTTGACATTCCACTTAGAATATCCTAAAAATTATATTCGCGTTTAGATTGAACTGTCCGTGTCCAGGCTTCAATATAAACTTTTAAAAGTAAAATTTAATTCAACAAAAAGTTATTTATTTATTGGAGGTAATTGTGGCTAATATCAAATCAGCAAAGAAGAGAATTCAAGTTGCTTTAGTTAGAACTGAGAGAAATAAGTCTATCAGATCAAAAGTAAAGACTGCTATTAAGAAAGTTGACAGTGCTGTTGTAGCAAATGACAAGAAGCTTGCACAGGAGAACCTTAAGAATGCTATCGTTGAGATTACAAAGGCAGCATCAAAGGTGTATATCACAAGAACAATGCATCTCGTAAGGTTGCAAGACTTTCAAAGGCTGTTGATAGTATCAATGCATAAAACAAACTCCAATGACCGTCATCATTGGAGTTTTTTTATTTCACCTGCCTATTTCGGCAGGTGATTTTTATCTGCTTATAATCATTTTACAAATCTTATTTCCCTGACTTGAGAATTTCTCCTCATATTCCGTCATTATATTTCCTTCAGATTCCTTTTCCGAATGAAAGTCAAAGCTGCAAAAATCAAGTTTCCACTTTGAATCCTTTACCACCTCCAAAGAATATTCAAACAGCCCGATATTATCGGTCTTAAATTCTATTACTCCGTCCTTTTTCAATATAATATCGTACACATTTAAAAAATCCGGTGATGTAAGTCTTCTGTTTGCATGTCTGTCCTTCGGCCAAGGATCCGAAAAATTAAGGAATATCTTGTCAACCTCACCTGCCTCAAATATCTCCGAAAGTTTCTTTGCATCTGCACATAGAAACCTTAGATTGTCTATACTCTTCTCTTTTTCAAGATTTCTTTTTCTTTGTATTGCTTTCATCAGTACACTTTCATATTTTTCTATACCGATAAAGTTTATATCCGGATGTGTTATCGCCATATTTCTGATAAACTGTCCCTTGCCCATTCCTATCTCAATCTGCAAAGGTCTTTTCTCCTCAAAGATATCCTGTATACTTCCCTTCAATTCTATTGCTTTATCTTCTCTGATACATTCCTTTGCTTCGTTTATAAAGTCCTCACAGCCCTTTATATGTCTAAGTCTCATTATTACTACCCCATTTCCTATATAGCAATTTAGTATACATTATATCGGATAAAAAAAGCAACAGGCATTTATGCCTGTTGCTTATAAATATATTACTGCTCTATAGCCTCTCTCTTTCCAAGAGTTATTGTTACAGTCTTTTCTACATAATTGCCGCTTTCATCCAGCCTTTGAACTGTCAAATCCACTGTTTTTCCACTCTCATAATATGTAAGCATATTTTTGAGACTTTCCATGGATCTTACACTTTGTCCGTCAAACTTTGTTATGATATCCTTGGCCTTCAAGTCTGAAGATGCTGCCGCTCCGCCTTCTACAACCTTGTAAACATAAATACCCTGTGGCATATCATATGCCTTAGCCATTTCCTCATCTATATCCTTACCCTGTATTCCAAGATATCCCTGATTCTCTGCCGCAACAACCGTTCTGGTTTCTTTGCTTGAAAGTTCAGCTATAAGATCCTTTACTGCAGAAATAGGTATGGCATAGCCCATTCCTTCAACATCGGTATCTGAATACTTTGCTGAATTTATACCGATGACTTCACCCTTCATATTAATGAGTGCGCCGCCTGAGTTTCCCGGATTTATAGCGGCATCTGTCTGAAGAAGATTTCTTGATGTGCCTCCCTCAGTCTTTACTTCTCTGTTTAATGCCGAAATATAACCTACAGTTACAGACTGGCCGTATCCAAGTGCATTACCTATGGCAACCACTCCCTGTCCGACCTTAATATCATTTGAATCGCCTATATTTGCAATACTTATCTTTGACAATGTATCTTCCGAAAGATCTGAAAGCTTAATTGCCACAACGGCAACATCATTGTCGCTGTCTCCTCCCTTTACGGAAGCTGCAGCCTTTGTTCCGTCATTAAATTCAACTTCCAGACTGTCGGTATCTGCAATAACATGATTGTTTGTAACCACCAAAAGTTCAGTATCCGTTTTTCCGACTATAATACCTGAACCGCTTGACTGTGCCTCATAGCTTTGTGTTCCGAAGAAGCTGTTCTGTGTAATCTCAGCTTTACCATAGATAGCTACTACTGAAGGCATAGCCTTGTCTACAATTGTAGACACATCCATATTTGAAAGATTTGTTGCAGGTGCCGCAGTGCTTTCACTGTCACTCTTGATATCGGTTTGATTTCCTATAACAATATTGTCTTTAGTTTCCACATTGCTTGAAATATAGCTGTTGGCAACAGTATTTACACCTACCATTACTCCACCAGCAACAAGTCCGAATACAGCCGCACTTGCTACAAGACCTACGGCCTTACCTACTTTTGATTTCTTTCGCTCCTTACCCTTACTTTGGACTTTTTGAGGCTGTGTGGTAAGAGCCCTTGCTCGTACATCTTCTGACTGAGTTGTTCTATAAGTTTCTCTACTGTTTCCTTCAATGTTTGCATTATTGTTTACCTCCTCATCTGTATTTGTTTTATCTAAACTTACCGTATTAACGCTGCTGCCGGACTCCGCCTCATTTTTGGCTATATTCTCTGCAGCTTTTGCAAGGCTGTCCGTATGTCTTTTTATAATACTGTCTATATCCTTTTGCTCGGACTGAGTATCAATACCGATTTCATCTGCAGTATTTGAAATCTCTGTTTTGTTTTCTGTGTTTGTTGTAAGCTCCTGTGTATTGTTTATCTCATTATCAAATTCATCTCTATCAAATCCCATATTCTTATTCGTACGATTACGTGCGCTCCTTTCATATATTAAAAAAGCATCGGTAGCTTTCCTTTATGGTTTATAGTCTACCAATGCTTTGTGTCTTATTTGTGTACGAAATAAGTTTAATTTGTGTTTTTTATTCAGGTTTTGCTTCTACAGTCTGTGAAACAGTACTTCCCGGTCCCACTACATTAGGAGCAGGTGCCACAGTTTCTTCTTTTGCTGTAGTCGTCAAAGGTTCCACTGTAGATTCTTTAGGACTCTTTCCCGACTTTGTCTGAGCCTGAGTTGTTTCACCCGGTCCGTTTGATTTCCTCGGCTGAGCCTCACCGCTTGCGGCAGTAGTCTCTCCCGGTCCGTTTACCTTCTTTGTCTGAGTTTCAGCTGTAGTATTTTTCTTATTCTGAGCCTCGGTTGACGAAGTTATAATCTCCACATTTGAACCCTTTGAGGCCTGTGTGGTCTCTCCCGGGCCTACATTTACTCCTGTTTTTGAGCTGCTGTGGTCTTATCCCTTTCAGCCGCACTTCCCTTCTCGGTAGGCTTTATATAGTACTTATTTCCGTCACCGTCTGTGTAATAATCATTTTCTTCATCTTTATCTATCCAAACGGTTTCGCCGTCTTTATCAAGCTGATAATATCTTCCGTTATTATCTATGTAGATATCTACACTCTTTTTAGTCTCGGCTTCAGTAGTCGATTTCTTCTTACTCTTGGTTTCTTTATCATCTTCATCGGTGTTTTTATTCGACTTATATCCACCGCTGGTTTTTACTCGCTTTATACTGTCACCGTCTTTATAAACTCCGGTATCTGATGAAATTCTGTCACTGTAGGCTTTTACTTTTGCGGAAACCTCATAATTTTCATCACCGAAGAGATATTTGTGAAGTTCCAATACATTACTCTCAAGGTTTACGGGAACTACTATAAATCCCTTTGTACCCAGAGTCATATCATCCAATTCAAACGGAAAACCTGCAGTATCTTTTAAATTATATTTTCCGAAATCATTTATTACATCAAGACCGTCCTGCCATGTAAGATTTGTCGCTACCATGGAAAGCATATTTCCAAGAAGATCATTCAAAGTCTTAAGATCGGCCTTCTTTGCCTTCTCAAAGGCAAGTTCAATAACTTTTCTCTGTCTTTCCGTTCTCTGGTAATCTGTGTCCATATATCTAAGTCTTGCATATGCAACAGCCTGAACACCGTCCAAATGCTGCATGCCCGGAGCCTTTAACTGTACGGATCCTATACCTGTTCCCTTTACAGTTTCTGTAATATAAGAGTTTATATATTTAAACTCCGGCTTTGTGATTTCTATATCTACACCGCCCAAAATATTTATTGCTGTTGCAACCGCCTTCCAGTTGAATGTAACATAGTCTGTAATATTAAGATCCAAACTGTCATTTAACATCTTAACAGCTCTTGCCGGTCCGCCATAGCTATATGCATGTGTGGCCTTCTGGAATGAATTCTTACCTACATCAAGGTATGTATCTCTGTATACAGATACAAGCTTAATATCTCCTGTAGCCTGATCTATTGAACATATAATTATGACATCGGATCTGTTTCCTTTTCCGACACTGTTGTCTCTGGAGTCTACACCGAATAATGCAATATTTCTATATCCTCTCATCTCCTGAAGCTTTTTTTCCGACAAACCGGTATTTGCCACCTCTTCCACATCATACTCCGGTCGTTGGATTTTAGAATATTGTTTCAACGCATAGGCATATGCAAATATAACACCCAGAACAAGCATCTCTGCTATAAGCATTGTTATGAAAAAAGCAATTTTTGATTTTTTCTTTTTTCTGGACTTCTTTTTTTCTTCGCTCATTATGATCCTCCTGCTAATAAGCATTCTTATTGATAAATCCCTTAAATATCGTCAAAAACATTATCTTGAAATCAAAACCTAAAGTCCAGTTTTTCAATATAATATAAGTCATGGTCTATCCTCTTTTGTATTGAAGTATCCCCTCTGAACCCGTTAACCTGTGCCCAACCGGTAAGTCCCGGTCTAACTTGATGTTTTATCATATAATGCGGTATTTCTTCTCTGAACTTTTCCACATAAAACGGTCTCTCAGGTCTTGGACCGACAAGTGACATATCACCTTTTAAAATATTAAAAAAACTGAGGCATCTCGTCAATACTTGTCTTTCTTATAAACCTGCCTATTTTAGTGACTCTCAGGTCATTTGGAGTAGTCCATTTTGACTTTTCCTCTGACGGCTTTTGCACAGCCATTGAACGGAATTTATACATTTTAAAAGGTTTATTGTGTAAACCTACTCTTTCTTGAGCATATATTATAGGGCCACCGTCTGTCAGCTTTACCAATATTGCGGCAATTAACATCCATGGTGAGAACAGTATTATACCAAATAATGCCCCGAATATGTCAACTATTCTTTTTATGTATGCATTATGTAATTCTGTAAGCGGCACATGCCCGATATTTATAACCGGCAGTCCCTGTAAGTCCTCTATGTATGGAATAGTTGGAATAAAATTATTGTAATCGGTATAAACTTTGTATGAACACCGATTTCTCACAGTCATTTACTATCGCTTCCAAATGCTCATATTCTTTTATACTTAGAGTTATTGCTATTTCATCAAGCACATTCATCTCTAATATCATATGAAGATTCGCTACGGTTCCTATCACCTTTACACCGTTATAACTGAATCCTCTTTCTTTATTGTCATCCAAAATACCCCTCGATATTATATCCCCACTCGAGGATTTTGTTTTTACTCTGTCTATATATCCTTCAGCAGCCCTTGAATACCCGATTAATAAAATATGCTTCTGATTATACCCCTTCTGTCTTATGTTCATTAAGAAAATTCGTATTGAAGTTCTCTCAACTATCATAAGTACATTTGCCAGAATATAGAAGATAATTACCAATCTTCTTGAGAAGTGATGCATATTCATATTTTTACCACCCAAATAGAGTGTCAATGTAAATATCAACCATCCTATGGAATTGGCTTTGAATATATTTGCTATCTCACTTCTTCTTCCCGAAACTCTCTTAGGTGTATACAGTTCAAAGAATTCATATAGTATCAAAAAAACCGGGTATAATTATTATCAGAGCACTGAAATACTCCTGTGCCGACAATGCAAGCAAGGCATCATCATTATAATACATTATAAGATAAGCTATTAAATAACTTAAAAATATAACCAGAGCATCTAAGAGTATATGCAGCCTGTTTAATCTCTTCTGGTTTTCTTTAATCATATATTGCTCCATATCGCAATCTTATGCGATAGACTTCTTTTTCATTATTCGTAAAAATCATATATCAATTTTACAACCAAACGCAAAATCATTTATTACATTTTTACTTAATCTTTAGTAACAGTTCTCAACTGCTATGTCTTTTTTATAAATCTATCACATATTCAAATGTTCCGGCTATTATCTCGCCCTCAAGCGCCAATATATCCGTTTTTTTCTGATTTCCGAAAAAAATCAACTCTTTCACATTCTCCAAGATTTTTAAAACCTTCTTTAAGTCCGCTTATATAATCTGTCAGAAATCCTTTTAAAGAAAAATGCCGTTTTAATTAAAGTTCCCAGTAAAAGAGGGAAAAAGTTAAATGCAATCTGCAGGTTTGTCATATTTTTTTATAAATCAAATAAATATTATTTCTTGCTGCAAGCCTTACCTTAAAGGAATTGTATTTTTGATCCTGAGTTGCACTTCCGAGATGATATACCTTGGCCTTTGGCTCAAAACCGATAATATATCCTCTAAGTCTTGCTCTGAAACTTAAGTCCATATCCTCCAAATATGCAAAAATGCATTTCATCAAAATATCCTATTTCATCCAAGATGCTCTTTCTGTATATACTTGCACCGCACATGCCGAAAATACAGCTCTTCTTTTTGTAAAATCCGCTACCTTTTCTCCGACGCCTATCTGATATCCCCAGCCGAGGAGAGAATATCCGTCTCCGGCATCATCCACAAGTTCCTTGTCATGAGCATTTATCATCAGTGGATTTATTGCAAATATCTTTTTCAGACTTTTCTATTGCATTAACAAGCATTTCCACATAGTCCGGAAATACTTCGGTATCATTGTTCAACAAGATAACATATTTACTGTCACAGGCTGCAAGTCCTACATTTACTCCACCTGCAAACCCAAGGTTTTCATCCAGATAAATCACTTTTATATTCAGATTGCTTTCATAACTTTCAAGATCTCTCAAATAATCTACGGACTCATCCTTTGAACCGTTGTCTACCACCAAAATCTCAAAATTTTTATAAGTTTGAGTTCTAAGCGATTCAATGCAATCCTTCATAAACTTTATACCGTTATAGTTCGGTATTATTATTGTTACTTTTACTCATCTTTCTCCCGGATACCTAAAGGTATTTTTATCTTCTCGTCAATAAACGGTTCACCTATTTTTTCATTCAACAAATCTCTAAGTGCAAAGTTTGACTTACGTAATGTAAGATTAGGATTATAATACGGGTCTCCCTTTTCCAGTATTTTGGGCCATCTTTTCATAAATATAGCAGTCTCTCTGTTAAATCTTTCGATTTTTTCAGGGCTGTCCTCAAGTCCTCTTGACTTTGACTCATAATGATAGAAAAGTGCATAAGGATTATAGACTACAAGATAGTTTTTATCCCTTACCTTCATACAAAAATCGATATCATTAAATGCAACCGCCAATTCTTCACTGAATCCGCCAACTTCTTCAAATACCGATTTCTTCGTAATAAGTGCTGCAGCCGTTACGGCGGAATAATCCTGTAATGTAAGTGCTCTGTGGAAATAGCTGTTTTCAACCTCTGAAAGTCCTATAAAGGTATGTCCCGCCACTCCTCCAAATCCGACTACAACACCTGCATGCTGTATTGTATCGTCATTGTAGAGAAGTCTTGCACCCACTATACCGACATCCTTTCTCACCGCATACCACATCATCTCTTCTATTGAAGTCGGATTTATAAGTTCTATATCATTGTTTAAAAAGAAAAGATATTCACCGTTTGCAAAGTTTACACCGAAGTTATTGATAAGAGAATAGTTAAATTCTCTCTCCCAACGCACAACCTTTACATTGTCAAACTCCTTTTGAATCTTATCATAATACTCAAAAGTCTTTTTGTTGGTAGAATTATTTTCCACGACAATGAACTCAATATTCTTATAACTGCTCTTTGTCATTATAGAGCGAATCGCCAAATCAAGATCCTCTCTGTGGTCCTTGTTTGGAATGATAATGAAAGCAAAGGTTTATCTTCCATAATAAAGTACTTGTGGTAAATACCGTAATCAACACCCTTTTCTATCTTTTCTAAAGGTAATGAAATCCCCACTCTTTCAATATGTGCCTTTATCGCTCTTGCTCCCGCTTCAAATGCGTATAATTTACTTTGCGGATTTGAAGCTGTTGAATTCATATGGCATCTCCAATGGTATAAAACCTTCGGTATATGTACAATCTTTTTTGCATTCTCAGTCACTCTGAATATAAAATCATAGTCCTGTGCTCCGTCAAATGCCGCATCAAACATTCCTGCCACATCCACGAGTTCCTTCTTTACTACAAAGAGATGACAGATATAATTCACACTTTCAAGTAAATCTATATTAAAATCAGGGCTTAAAATGAGGATCGAATAATGAACCTCCGTCCATATCCAGTTTATCTTCATCGGAATATAAGCAGTCACAGTTTTTCTTCATTTATTGCCTTTGCACATTCATACAATGCATTTTCGGTAATAACATCATCATGATCTGCAAGTACTATATAATCACCGCTTGCCATCTTAAGTGCTTCATTTGTATTTCCGGCAATACCCAAGTTTTTACCGAGTTTATTATATTTTATCTTGCTTCCTGTGTTTTTTTCTTCAATATATTTTTTTATGAAATCTTCCTTGTCCTTGCCGTTTTCACTTCCGTCCGCAAGGCAAATCTCAAAATTTGTATAAGTCTGTGCAAGAATTGAGTCAAGCAACTCTCTGAGGAAATTGTCAGGAGTCGCATAAAGAGGTATTACTATTGAAAATAAAGGTGAGTAGTCAAATTTAACTTCTCTTTGTGCTGCCAACTCTTCCTTTGTAGGCTTTGGTCTTTTCATACCATTCTGTATATTCGTAATCATTGTCCATGCCCTGTATTTTACTCTTTGACTTTCTGATAAGAGCTCTCAGTCCGTTCTTTTTCATGAAGTTAAAAGCAACCCTTACAGTTTCCATATTGCAAAGGTCTTTAAGTTTTTCCATCCTTTTATAGGCCACACTTGAACGCTTATATATAAGCTCCTCATTATATTTGATTTTCTTCTTTTTTGATTGTCAACTTTTATCTCAAGATAATAGTCTTCACCCCTTTTATAATCAAACTTAATATCAAAAACCGTAATCTTCATCATATATTTTACCGAAATATACCGACATACATCATCTCTTCTGGTCTTTACATATTTGAAGTCAACACTTTCCATTTTACTGTTATATACATGAAAAGAAGGCTGTGAACCGGGTTTCTTACCCACTACCCAACCGTTTAATGTGATATAATTCTCGCGTATGCGAACATAGTCCACCTTATATTTCATAAAGTATTATCCTTTTTATAATATTCTGTGCTTTAGTGCAGCCTTTATTCATCAAAATTGAGTCTTTCCTCTTCAACAACCAAGGGTCTCTTCATCACTCTTTGATTTATTGTAAGTATGTACTCGCCTATAAGTCCTATAAAGAATATCTGTATTGAACCGAGGAAAAGCATACCTATAAGTATCGGGGCCATACCTGCCGGAAATCTGTCCCAATATACCAATTTCAAAATCAAATATATTACCGCAATAATCATTGATATACCTGAAAGTATGACTCCCGCAAATGTGGCAAGTCGCAACCCTACCTTGGTATATGCCGTAACCGAAAGCATTGCCGCATCATACAATCTGTATAAATTATTGCTTGTAATTCCGGCTCTTCTTTGCGGTTGCTCATATGGAATCTCTTTTCTTCTGAATCCAAGCTCCGCAACTATTCCTCTCAGGAAAGGAACCGGATCGTCAAGATTTCTCATAACATTTATAAACGCCTTATCATACAGTCCGAAACCTGTAAAATGTTCTATCTGCTCAACTTCTGAAAGTTTCTTTATAGTTTTGTAATACAGACTTCTAAGATGATACATTATCTTATTTTTCTGACTGGACTTCTTGATTCCGATAGCTATTTTATAGCCCTCTTCCCAGGCTTTTACATATTTTGGTATCATCTCCACCGGATCTTGAAAATCTGCAGCCATCAGCACTGAGGCATCTCCGGTACTTTGCAGCATTCCGTAATAAGGTGAATTAAACTGTCCGAAATTTTTCGCATTAAATATACCTTTAATACCCTTATCCGATTTGCAAAGTTCTCTTATCAACTCTCTTGTATTATCTTTTTGAATCATTATCAATAAAAAAATAATTTCATACTCATATGATGAAAGATTTTTCTTAAACTCTTCTCTTATGGCATTCGCCATAGTACCACATTTTTCCTCTTCATTAAAACATGGTACAACTATACTTATCATTCTACCATCCCGTAAGTATCATTGTTTTTATAACAGTATTGCCCTTGTCCCTCATAAGTTCAAGAGCCTGTTCTACATTTTCAAAGCCTTCAAATGTATGTGTAATCAATTTTTCAGGTGTAAATCTTTTATGCTTTACCATTGAAAGCAGTCTTTCCATTCTGACTCTGCCGCCTTTTCCAAGCTCCATATATACGGTTTTTCCTGACATACCTCTACCTGAAGAAAACTTCGGTATCTCCATACTTCCGTCACCTGTAAAAAGTTTCAAATTTACAACCTTCCCGACACCATATCTTACCATATCTATGGCATCTGAAAAAGACTTATCATTGCCACCTGCAATTATTACCACATCTACGCCCTTGCCTTTTGTTGCTTTAAGAACATATTCCGTAACATTGTTATCCTTATATGAAATAACCTCGCTTGCACCGTACTCATATGCCAGTGGAATACTTACGCCTCTGCTTCCGACCGCAATGATTTTTCCGGCACCTCGAAGGGCGGCACCGCATATTGCCATAAGCCCTACACCACCGATTCCAAGCACAACAACTGTATCTCCGAAATTTACCGTTTCCGCACCTGTAAAGCCTGTAGTGGCCATATCTGTACACATAAGTCCGCTTCCAAGACTTACACCCTCAGGCAAAATAGCCAAGTTTAAATCCACATCAGCCACTTCAAATTCTCTTGCAAAAACTCCCGGCGTACTTCTTCCCAAAGTATTTGCACTGAAGTTTGCTCCTGCATGTAAAAAATTTCCGTCCTGTATATCTTTGTCATGAAAATTCGGTGTCATAGACGGAACAACAACCACATCCCCTTCTTTAAAGTCTTTGACTTTTTCACCGACTTTTACAATCCTTGCAACTGCTTCATGTCCCAAAATAAGATTATCCGGTTTCTTTGATCCGGATCCGTATACGGTATTTACATCAGATGTGCAAACCGATATCGCTACCGGTGTCAATATAGCATTGTATGGATCTGAAAGTTTCGGACTTGGCAAATCTATAATTTTTGCTTCGTTTCTCCTTATAAGCGCAAATGCCTCCATGATATATCCTTTCAATAATATTTCTTATCTAATTATATATCTTAAATGCAAATGGAACAATAGTGTTAATATAAACAAAAATGCTTATACCGACATACTAAGAAGAAATCTTTCAATAGCGGCATAAGCATCTTTTTCATTCTTTTAAAATCATCAAAATTCTAATTAATTATCTTTTGTCACCGACAAAAATACTGCAACTGTTCCCGGGACCTGTGTGCACCGTTCACATGGCCTATATCTTTTACTTCTACATTTCCCTTTAAATTCGGGAAACGAGCCTCAAGCATACTTGCCAACTTGTTTGCTTCTTTTTCTGAATCTGCATGGCTGATAAAACATTTTCCGGTATATCTCTTTCCATCTACAGCCTGTGTTTCCATTCTTGAAACTATAGCCTCCATGGTCTTTTTCTTGGTCTTTACTTTTTCAATAACTACCAACTTACCCTCTCCGTCCACACACATAAGCGGACAGAAATTCAATGTCTTTCCAATCTTAAAAGTAAAATTGGCAAGACTTTCTTCTCTCAAGTAGGTAGTTAAGTCTGTGGAAAAGAACCAGTGATTGATATACTTCTTGGAATTCTCCGCATAACTTTTCAGCTTGTCAATAGGCATTCCCTCATCTCTTTTGTCTGCCAGGATGTCTACCAGCAGTCCCATACCGGCTGATGCAGACAAAGAGTCTACTACATATAACTGTCTTTCAGGATACTCCCCTTTAAGTTCCTTAACTGCTGCCATCGCTGATAGATACGATTCGGATATACTTGATGATAAGCAAATATGCAATACATCCTTGCCATCTTCCAAGAATTTCTTAAAGTATTCCTTGTATTCTGCCATGTCGATTTGACTTGTTGTCGGACTTTCACCGTTTCTCATTCTTTCGTAGAACTCCGACAAAGGCACGCTCTCTCCCATACTTTCATCATATGTCTTGCCACCTATAGTGTATTTACAGTCTATATGATGAATATCCCTACTAGAGTAATACCCGTTAGTCATATCTGCGGTGGAGCTGCATGATAAAAATATAGTCCTCCATGACTATACCTCCTAACGTGTGACCCAACCAAATGGAATTTGATACCAAAACATCATCTACGTCCCATTAAAAATGCTCTGATATAAGGATCGGTCAATCCTTCTTTTTCTGTCTTTTACATATCAAGTCAATCTAATGTCAATTTGCAAATTCTTCTGCAACTCTATAATAACATACTTTTTAGGCTATTTTTTTCAATATTTTATTATTTGATTTATATTTTTATGCGTTTTTATTCACAAAATGATTTTCAAAAAGTAATTTTTACTATATAAACATATATATAAGATATATTTGTTCAATATGAAAAAAATTATAGTTCAGCTATTAAACAATTATACAATCTGCTGTATCATATTGAAAGAACATCAATGATAGACTGCAATGCTTCCAAACTTCCGTTATCTCTTATCTTATAAAACAGATGTTCCAAAGTCTTTTTTTCTCCGATTCTTGCCATCTCTTTTTCAAGATTTTCCGTTGCGTCTGAAAACACTTTTAAATTTTCCTGAAACAATGCCCATTTTAAAAATTTCTCCACACCTTCATCTGTCATTGCGTTTGCTTTTTCAATACTTATCTTCTTTTTCTCATTGTTTTCATCTGCAAACTTTTTCATGTCATCCATGTTGTAATAATATACATTGTCAAGGCTTCTTACTCTTTCATCTATATCACATGGCACCGCCAAATCAATGAATACTTTTTTACTTTCCGGTGCAATATTCTCCTGAATATGTTCCTTTGTCAGAGTGAAATGAGGTCCGCTTGTAGCCGAAACAATAATATCCGCATCATTTATATAATCATATCTGTCGTTATATTCTATAATTCTCACCCTGTCCATCACATTTGGAGACATATCTATATTATGCCTTCTTCTTGTAACATATATCTGTGAAAAATCGTAGCTTATCGCATTCTTTAATACTATATCTCCGATTTTTCCGGATGCACCTATCACAAGTATATTTTTTCCTGAAAACGAATTAAGTACATCCTTTGCCGCTCTCAGTGCCAATGTAGCTGTAGATACTCCTGATTTTGAGATTAAAGTTTCTGTTTTTATCTTCTTAGCCTCAGTGACGGCGTCTCTAAACAATGTATTAAGATATAAATGTGCTGTATCGCACTCTCTTGCAAATTCTATAGCATCCTTTACCTGCCCAAGTATCTGGTCTTCACCTATAAGCATTGAATCCAGACCTGCACTGACCTTATACAGATGAGAAACTGCACTCTTTCCGGTATAGAAAAGCAAATAATCTCTGAGGTTTTCTATATTTATACCTATTATCTCTTCACATTTTTCCAAAATAATGTTTATTATACTGCCGGTACTCTTGTCATTTCCCGCACTTACATATATTTCGGTTCTGTTACATGTGATAAGTACTGCGGCTTCATCTATCAGTTCTTCACTGCATAATGATTTTAAAAGTCTCTTTTTGTCCTCAGTTCCGAATGCAAAATACTCTCTTATCTTTTGCGGTGTATTTCGAAAGCTTAAGCTTAGGAGTAAAATCATTCTTTTCCCCCAAACTCGGCTATTACATCCAAAGTATTATTTATATCCTCAGCTGTATGTGCATTGGATATAAATGCCGCCTCAAATTGACTTGGTGCCACATAAATACCGTTCTCTCTTAAAAAGCTGTAATAACTTGCATATTTGTCAAGGTCACAGCTTAATACATCCTCATAGCACTCAACTTTCTTTGATGTGAAAAATACCGATAACAAAGAACCCACTCTGTTTATATGTACTTTTTTCTCTCCATCATTCATTATCTTTTCAATACCTTCAGCCAAAAGTTTAGCATTTTCATCTATATTTGCATAAATCTCAGGATTTTGAAAAAGTACTTCAAGAGTTGCAATACCGGCTGTTGTTGCTATAGGATTTCCACTCAGAGTACCCGCCTGATACACATCTCCAAGAGGACTGATATGAGCCATTATTTCTTTCTTTCCACCATACGCCGCCAGTGGCATACCTCCACCTACTATCTTGCCTACAGTAACTAAATCGGGCCTTATTTTTAAAGTATTCACAGGCTCCTCCCTTTGCCAGTCTGAAACCTGTTATTACTTCATCAAATATCAAAAGAGCATTATTCTTTTTTGTGATTTCTCTAAGAAATTCAAGGAATCCGTCCCTTGGAGGAATAACACCCATATTTGCAGCTACGGGCTCCACAATAACCGCCGCAATCTTGTCATTATATTTATCAAATAATGCTTTGACGCTTTTCTTTATCATTAAACTCCGCTACGACAGTATTTTTTGCATAGTCATTAGGTACTCCACCACTTGAAGAAATTGCCTCTGTAAGCACACCGCTTCCGGCTTTTACCAAAAGTCCGTCCGAATGTCCATGATAACAACCTGTAAATTTTAAAATAAGATCCCTATTTGTATATCCTCTTGCAAGTCTAATGGCGCTCATTGTAGCTTCCGTACCTGAATTTACCAGTCTTACCTGCTCCATAACAGGCATTGCTTCATTTATCATTTCAGCAAGTATATACTCCTTCTTTGTAGGAGCACCGAAGCTGAGTCCTTTTTTTAATGCTTTTTTTACCTTTTCAAGTACATACGGATGAGCATGCCCAAGTATTGCCGGTCCCCATGAGCATACATAATCTATATATTCATTTCCGTCTACATCAAATATCTTTGATCCTAAGCCCGACTTTATAAATACCGGATCTCTGTGCACCGCCCTTGCCGCACGAACCGGTGAGTTTACACCGCCCGGAATATACTTTTGAGATATACCGAAATATTTTTCCGATTTTTTATAATCCCTTGATTGCATCTACTATCCCCTTTACATCATATTGTTTTGCTGTAATCAATTCCTCTATACCAAATTCCCTAAGAGCCTTTGTGGTCACAGGCCCTATAGATACCACTCTGTTTAAAAGAGCCGATTTATCCTCTATCATCTCACACAAAGCCTTGCCGCACTGGCACTTGCCACTACCACATAATCAAATTTCTTTATTTCCTTATTGAGCTCGAAACTTCTTCTGTAGTCAATAATTGTGTCATAGATAGGAATATCGCTGAATTCTATACCTGCCGTTTTAAGTCCGTTTGGAAGATTGTCATTTCCAAGCTTGGCTCTTAGCATAAGTACTTTACTGCTTTTATCAAGCTTTGTGCAAAATTTCTTCCACAAAACTTTTTGAGTCAAACTTGCTCGGAATAAAGTCCGCGTTCACTCCGTACTTTTTCAAAGCTTCACCGCTTCCGCTACCTATAACGCATATTTTTTTATTATATAGGCTTCTGATATCTATATCATAGTTTTTTATCTTTTCAAAAAATATATCCACACCGTTTGAGCTTGTAAATAAAACATGTGTTGCAAGCTCAAGCTCCGAAACAAATCTTTCCTTATCAATTTCCATCTCTTTTGTAGCGATAAGACTCATCTCACAAGTATTTGCTCCAAGCTTTTTAAAATTCGTGTGACATCTTTTTCCACCAAACCCTTGGTGGCAGTAAGGAGTATATTTTTACCAAAGCGGCAGTATATCTTTTTGAAAGAAAGCAAGATTCTTTTCACATACATTGCCAACCACTATAAGAGCCGGAGAAATAATATTTTCTCTTTTTGCAATCTCTTCTATATTTGAAAGCTTCCCTCTGAATACTCTTTGATTATACCTTGTTCCGTTCTCAATTACAGCGGCTCCTATATCAGGATTCATTCCGTTTGACAGCAAACCTTGTACTATCAAACTTAAGTTTGATATTCCCATCAAAAAATACCAAACTTCCCTCAAGCTTTGCTATATTTGTAAAATTTAAATCAAGTTCTTCTCCCTGTTTTTTATGGCCGGTAAAGACATGAAACTCTGCGGCTTCCCCTCTGAATGTAACAGGTATTCCGGCATAGCCAAGACCTGCATAGAATGAGCTGATTCCATGCACTATTTCAAAATCAATACCTCTTTCCAAGAGATACTCGGCCTCTTCACCGCCTCGCCCGAAAATATAGGGGTCACCCCCTTTCAGTCTTACTACATATTCACCTGTACGAGCATGTTCTGCAATAGTCTCATTTATTTTTATCCTGTGTAAGATAATGATTTCCGATATCTTACCTGCATATATAAGCTTTGCACTCATCTTTGCCCTGTTTAATATAGTTGGATTCACCAGATTGTCATAAACTATAACATCGGCAGTTTCTATACATTCACATGCCCTTAATGTAAGCAGTTTTTCATCTCCGGGTCCAACACCTACCAGTGATACACTATTTATTTTTTTATCAAACATTTTACCTCTTTAATTTGCCCGCCAATTCCTCTATGGCAATCAGCAATTTTTCTAATGTCTTTTCTATATTATCGGCTTCCATATATTTACCGTCAAAGTAAGCTTTTATACTGTATTTTTCTGAAGTGGCTGATATAAAAATACCTGCACTTGTATGGCAATCGGCCTGCAATACACTTAAATACCTTCTCTCTGCAATAAATAAAGACTCACATTCTTTATCCTGTATTTTTTCAAGTATCTCTGCCATATCATCATTTGCATATTCTGCACATAATATTCCTTGTGCAGGTGCCGGCAATATATCACATTCTTTTATAACAAAAATGCTTATCTTATCAAAAATATCGCTGTATTCCGCGGCATATTTATTATCTTCAAGAAGTCTGGCAATTCCTGCACCTGCCAAGATAACACCATCCACCTCACCTGAAAATATCTTTCCTATTCTGGTGATTACATTTCCTCTGACAGGCAGTATTTCAATATCCTTGTTTAAAAGCCTCAACTGTTCGGACCTTCTTTTTGAGCTTGTACCTATTCTAAAGCCCTTTGGCAAGATTCTTATATCTTTATTTAAGCCTTTCTTTACCACAAAAATATCATTGACTGCCGCCCTTTTTAAAACAGGCATAATTTTTAGCCTTTTGTCAAACTCTAAAGGCAAATCCTTTGCTGAATGCACCGCCAGATCTATATCTCCGTTTATCAGTGCTTCTTCCAGCTCCTTTGTAAATAAACCTTTTCCACCTATTTCCTGTAATGAAATATCAAGCCTTTTATCACCTACCGTATTCATAGGAACATACTCTATTTTTATATGGGGGAAGCTATTTATTATAGCATCCCCCACCAATTTGCTCTGCGCCAGTGCCAGAGCACTTTTTCTTGTACCTATTCTTATTGTATCTTTATGAAACATATACCGCCTCATTTGCGTGCTTAAGTATAAGACTTCTTACAAAATCATATTCTCCAAGTCCTTTAAGTTCAAAACTTACATTTTTTCCTCTTTCCTCAAGAATCGTTTTGAAGCTGTCCTCATCACCTGCCATATCATTCTTTGCATGATCTCCTGCCACTATCATAAAAGGTGACAGATGAACGGACTTGTATTCCGAAAGCTGTGGCAGAATATCTTCAATATACGGATAACCCTCTACGCAGGCTATATGTATATCATCTCTCCCCGTATCTACAAATCTGTTCCTAAGCTGTTCATATATCTCATTTGCTTCATGGTCTGAACCATGCCCCATCAAAAGATATGCGCTGTCAGCTTCTTTATTGTATATCTCATCCAGTTCCTTTATGACGCAGTTAAAGTCATCATCATTTTCCAAAAGTGCAGCTCCGATTTTTATTTTTTTAAATCTGTCCTTATAGCTTAATACTGCATCCTTGACTTTATTATGTTCCACGCCGTTTATAATATGAGTACTTATTACCAATAATTCTTCCACACCTTCTTGTGCAGCCTCATCCAAGGCTTCTTTTATATTGTTGATATGTAAGTTCTCACGACGTTTTAATTTCGCTCTGATAATATCGCTTGTCCAAGCTCTGATAAAGATACTGTCATTAAAGGCTTCTCTTATATCATTTTCTATCACATCTATTGTCTTTTTTCTGGTGTCCTCATGTGTTGTTCCAAAACTTGCAACTATAACTCCCTTTTTCATCCGATTATCCCCTTGTCAATACATTTTGCCAGTTCTTTTGCATAATATGTAATATAAATATCGGCTCCCTGCTCTGAATGCCGATACCGCCATCTCACACATTATCTTTTCTTCATCTATAAAGCCGTTCTTTGCCGAGGATTTCACCATGGAATACTCACCGCTTACAGAATATGCGGCTACCGGAACATTCGTAATCTCCTTGACTTTTGTCACTATATCTAAAAAGCTCATAGCCGGTTTTACCATTACAATATCGGCACCCTCTAATATATCCTCTTTTACTTCCTTTAGCGCTTCTCTTACATTGTGCACATCCATCTGATAGCTCTTCCTGTCACCGAAAGCAGGTGCAGAATCTGCCGCCGCTCTGAAAGGACCGTAAAATGCAGAAGCATACTTTGCCGAGTATGCCATTATAGGAATATTTTTATATCCGTTATCATCTAAAATCGCTCTTATCTCTTCAACTCTGCCATCCATCATATCTGAAGGAGCCACCATGTCGGCTCCGGCTTCTACCTGTGAAAGCGCAATCTTTGCAATATACTTTATAGTTGTGTCGTTATCTACATCACTTCCGTTTAATATTCCACAATGTCCATGTGAAGTATACTCACACATACATACATCACCTATTACATAAATCCCCGGATATTTTTTCTTTATATATCTGATTGCCTCCTGAACAATACCATGATCATGGTATGCCTCACTGCCTACTTCATCTTTATGCTTCGGTATACCAAAAAGCATTACGGCACTGACCCCTGCATCTAAAAGTTCCTCTATTACACTGTCACATCGGTCTATACTCATTCTATACTGTCCCGGCATGGACTCTATTTCTTCAAATATATTTTCTCCCTCTTCAAAAAACATAGGATAAATAAGGGCATCCTTGCTTATCCTTGTTTCTCTGACCATATTTCTTATACCCGCATTTACTCTCAGTCTTCTGGTCCTAAACATATGTCCTCCCTGCTTCAGTCAAAGTCTTCCTGCTTCGGATTTTCTTCCTGTTCTTTCCTGCATTCCTCAACTATATCTTTTATATTGTATCTGATTGCACTTGCCACCCTTCTTGCCAATTTATGGTTACTTCCGGATGATGTTACTCCTATAACCATCTCTTCCTCTGTAACAATCCCCGGAAAATAGAAATCACAATTCTTATAATTCGAGGCATCATTTACTATAACACCGGCTTTTTTACAATCCCATACTATCTTTTCATTCAGCTCCTTGTCATTGGTAGCGGCTATAACATAGTCGACACCTACAACATCCGAACTGTCATAAGCTCTTTCCTTTAAAATCAGCCTGTCGTCCTGCAAATCCATTATAGTTACCGCTATAGACTTTGCTACGACTATTATCTTGCAACCGAACTCCTTAAGTTTTAGAATTCTTCTTGCAGCTATATTTCCGGCCCCTACCACCAAAAATGTCTTGTTACTTATATCAATAAACAGCGGAAAATACTTTGCCATATCATCCTCCTTCTATATAGAATCATGTCCATATTATAACATATAATAATATAAAGTTTATCGAAAATATCTTGTAACAGTATAAATGTTCATCAAAAAAAGCAGGGATAATTCAAATTCAAATTTTCCACATACCGGACATTTATGTTTAGACAATCTCAGTATTGTAATAAGATTTTTTTAATTGGTATAATAAAGATATAAACGGATTTAACAATAATCCCACATGGCTTTTTTATAAAATTTCTATACTTATATTCTTAAGTTTTATCGTAACGTGGATTCTAAAATATTTCTTTGTTATAATAAAGGAGCGAAATATGCAAGAGAAAGATATATCACAAAAGATGTTGGAACAATTCAACGATGTCTTTTCCGACATAGTAAATGTACTTTTATTTAATGGTGAAAATGTAGTGGATGAAAATTCTCTACTTGATACACCTACAACCAGCATGCTAAAGATTGACGGTAGCGTCCATTCTCGGGATAGAGATGTTTCCAAGTATTGGCAACACAGCCGTATAAATATTGCTTTATTCGGTTTTGAAAATCAAACCGTACCCGATAAGCTGATGCCTTTAAGAGTAATCAGTTATGACGGCATAGAGTATGGAAGACAAACTAAAAAACGACATAGATATAAGACTAAATATCCCGTGATTACCTTGGTATTATATTTAGGATACAAAAGAGATGGAACTATCCGATTAATATACTCGATATTGTTAAAGTTGATGACAGATTAAAACCTTTTGTCAATGATTATAAAATCAATCTTTTTGAGATAGCATATTTGGATGATGAAAAGACAGCATTATTTAAAAGTGATTTCGGATACTGGTTGATTATTTGCATCAGATACGAACAAACAACTCATATAATCCAAAAGATTATACAATAAAGCATATAAATGAACTGCTAACCCTTATGTCCGTTATGACAGGGGATAATAGATTTGAAGATTCAATAAATGAAGCTAATGAAAAGGAGGCTAAATATATGTGTGAAGTTCTTGATATTATTGAAAATAGAGGTATAGAAAGAGGTCTGGAGAAGGGCAGGCAGGAAGGGTGCTGATATGGTAAGTAAGCTTTAATGAGTTACTGTTAAACGAAGGAATATTGATAAACTTCGCAGAGCCAACACCGACAAAGATTACAGGTATAAGTTGTTAAGGGAATATAATATATTGAAGTAATTTTTCAATTTATTATTTCCTGCAGATGTACTAACTTTATATGAAATATTAAAAATGGGGCTGTGAAATAAGTCCCTTTAAAGAAATAGGACCATTCGTTCATGCGAAAGGTCCTATTTTTTGTGGTAAAATTAACTTGCAATGAAAAACTTTACACAATAATTATTGTAATTCAAAACAAGGATATTTACCACTGTTTCTTTCAGATTGTTTGGATCTGCTGGATCCTGTTTTAACATTTGACAGATTGATGGGAGGAATAGATTTAAACAAGTATCTGACCGATATTCCAGAGTACACAACCAGGGCGATTCAGATATAATCCTGTCAACATGTTAAAAAAACAGTACTTTTCGGATTTATGACTAGCGGTTACTGCTCTCTGAGAGAACTGGAAGACAACTGCAAAGTTAATATCAGGTTCATGTATCTCATGGATCACCGGACTCCGTCATACAGAACCTTTGGATATTTCATCAATGAAATACTTCAAGATAAGGTTGAAAACATTTTTAACGACATCAATCGTGCTATCTTTAACGAGGAGCATGTGGATCTGCAACATATCTACATCGATGGCTCCAAGTTTGAAGCAAATGCAAACAAGTATACCTGGGTATGGAAGAAGGCTACCGAAAAGTTCCGTTACAAGCTTTTACAAAAATCACTACGGAGATTGAAGAAATTAATGCAGAAATCGCATGGAGTGGGGTGCAGATTACAACAAACACAGAGTATGTACCGGATTATCTGAATGAAATCGTTGAGCAGCTGGTACTTTTATGGGATCTGGATACAAGTACATTTGTTTACGGAAGCGGGAAGCGTAAATCCAAAGAACAGCGTCATTATGAACACTTGACTACTTTCTGTCAGAAACTTCAAGAATACATACAAAAAATTGAAATCTGTGGTCCTAACCGAAACAGTTATTCTAAAACAGATAACTCAGCTACCTTTATGCGTATCAAAACGGATTACATGGGCAATGATCAGCTTCTGCCGGCATATAATGTACAGATTGGTGTAGCAGATGAATATATTGCAGTTGTTGACGTGAACCAGTATCGTTCGGATATGGATTGTTTCGTTCCTTTGATGGAGCACTTCAAACAAACTTATGGATTCTACCCCAAATATCCTGTGGCAGATGCCGGATATGGCTCATACAACAATTATATTTTCTGTGAACAGAACGGAATTGAAAAGTATATGAAATTTCCAATGTTTAAAAAGGAAACTAAGGATAAGAAATATCATGAAGATCCATTTCGTGCAGTTAACTTCAGAATTGATGAGCAAGGATCCATGAGATGTCCTAATGATAAATCATTCCATTTTTTTATACAGAAAAATGTGAGAGGAAATCAGTACGGACGCAAAGAAGAACTGTATGAATGCGAAGACTGCAGTGGATGTCCATATGCAAAAGAAATGTAAGAAGACAGATAAGAATCGAACTGTTCGAATCAATCGGGAACTAACTTCTATGCATCGGAAGTAATCGAAAACCTAGAAAGTATCCATGGTGCGTTATTACGAATGAACCGTTCGATACAAGCAGAAGGCACTTTCGGAATTATGAAAAAAACGACCGTTGGTACAAGAGAATTGTCCGAAGAGGTATTCATTCAGTCAAACTGGAAGTTTTACTCGTGGCGATAGGCCATAATTTATATAAATATCAGAAAAAAAAGATGAGAAACAGAAGTGCCGCATAGATTCAAAAAGAACTTCTATGGGGTAGGGGAACTGCGCTTTTTTGCGTATGATTACAGTCATTTATACATTAAATACAAAAAGGGAGATGCGAAAAAACTCAATAGAGTTTTTCACATCCCCATTTTACATTTCTAAAGTCTTTCGCAAACCTCTTTTGCAAACGGAATACTTGGTGAGGCACCTTTTCTGCTTACTGTTATGCTTTGCAGCCTTTGCGGCTTGTTTGAGTGCTCCTGATACATCTGTACCTGCAACAAGCCCTGCTATAAAATAGCCTGTGAAGGTATCACCTGCTGCCGTAGTGTCAACAACATCAGCCTTGTATATTTCCTGTCTTATCTTCTGTGTCTTGTCCACATATACAGAGCCCTTTTCTCCCAATGTGAGCACTATCTTTGTATTTGGAAATCTTTTTGTCAATTTCTCTACAAGTTCATCCTCATCTGTGCAAGCAGCTCCGAGTATATCGGAAGCTTCTATCTCATTGAGTATCAGATATTCCACCTTTTCCAAGTCACATTCAAATATCTTTTCATTGAGAGGTGAGGGATTTAAAATAATGCTCATTCCTTTAGCAGCCCCCTCATCTATAATAAATGCAAGATTGCTCACCTCGTTTTGAAGTAAAAGTATATCTCCTTTATCAAAATCCTCTAATACCTCTTTGATAAAGTCAATGCCTATATTTTGGTTTGCTCCACCATATAAAAAGTATGCAATTATTGCCTGCACTGTTTTTTTGTATAATGGCATGTCCTGATGACATATCATACCTTTTTACGTAAGATATATCGACTCCTACCTCTGAAAGCGCCTCCAAAAGCATAGATCCGTCCGCACTTCCCACTACTCCGGCATGGTATACTTTAACACCTGCCTTTGCCAATGCCACAGACTGGTTGAGCCCTTTTCCACCACAAAATACATTCATGTCTGTTGAGGATATAGTCTCTCCCTCTCTCACGAAATGATCTACATCATATACATAATCCAGATTTAGTGAACCGAAATTAAGTACCTTCATTATCAACTCTTACTTTCTAAAAATAAACATACTCCCTTTACCATCAGATATCCTGCTACAGCACCCTGATCTGCAATGCCCTTTGCTTTAGCGGAAAATACCGCAGCCTTGCCAAACTTAGGCAACATATCTTTTGTAGCTTCAACACCTTCATTTGCACCCTTTAGTGCAGCGCTTGCTACATCAAGTAAACTTCCATCCGCTGCTTCTTTTGCTCTCTCACCTGCCACTACAAGTGCATCGTATATTGTTCTGTCTCCCGCTTCGCATTTTTCTCTTTTTTTGATTCCTGCTGCAAAGCTTTCAAAATACAATGCCAAATCTTTGGCATCTATTTTATCCTTTTCATTTAATGATTTGCCGGCTTCCATTATACCGCTTGCCATCAATGTACCCATAGTGGACGGTACCACTGAAGCCATCTTCATGCCTGCCTTAAACAAAGTCTTTCCCACATTATTTTCTACCGTATTTTCTCTGATAAGATCAGGCATTGCACTATAGCCCTTACTCATAGTAAGCCCAAGATCACCGTCACCCATATTTGCATCCATTGCACACAGCTCATCTTTTTTTTCGACAAACACCTTAGCTATGAACTCAAATAATTCCGGAAGATCCTCTATTCTAATCTCTGTCATAACTGCTCCTATAATCTGATAAATGGAGTCTTTACTTCCATATCAAGCCAAGCCTTTTCCTTGTCACTGTTTATCTTGCAAACAGATATGGATGCACCTGCCATCTCCATACTTGTTGCATACTCACCTACAAATGTTCTATAGATCTTTATACCTTTTGAGGCCAATATTTCACCCACTTCTCCTGAAAGTATATAAAGCTCCTCAATGCTGCTTGCACCAAGTCCGTTTATAAGTACTGCAACTTCATCACCGCTTCCGATTTCTATATCATCAAGAATTTCTCCGACCGCCTCATCTGCAAGTTCTTTTGCAGTCTTTATATCACCGTTCCAAACTCCCGGTTCACCGTGAATTCCCATACCGAATGCCATCTCATTCTCTGCCAAAGAGAAATTGGCATGTCCAAGCTCAGGTATAACACATGGTGTCAATGCAAATCCTACGGTTCTTGTATTTTGCTTAGCTGTATTTGCCGCCTCATATACTTCATCAAGGCTTCCCATCTCGGCAGCCGCCGCACCTGCATACTTATACATAAAGAATATGCCTGCAACACCTCTTCTTGTTTCAGGAAGCTTATTTGACAGTACATCATCGGCACCTACAATGCTTCTGGTCTTGATATCATCCATCTCAAGCATTTCAGCCGCCATATCAAAGTTCATTATATCTCCGGTATAATTTCCGTATAGATAGAGTATTCCGCTTCCCGCTTCCACTTCCTTTGATATCTCATATATCTGCTCTGCCGAAGGTGACTGAAAAACGCTTCCCACACCGCAGCCGTCAAGTAAGTTTTCACCTACATATCCGAGAAATAGTGGTAAATGCCCCGTACCTCCGCCTGTGACTATTGCCACCTTTCCCGGTTTCTTATCTGCTATACAATAGCATCTGAGATCGTCTGCCACATATTTAACCTGCTTATGTGCACTATAAATGCCTTTTAACATATCATCTGTATAATTCTCAGGAACATTGATTATCTTCTTCATATTTTCTCCTATCTGTACTAAAGTCCCAATTCCTTAAATGCCTTATCAAAAGGATATTTGCAAATACCTTTTTCGGTAATAATACCTGTTATAAGGGAATGATCCGTAACATCAAATGCAGGATTATATACACCTATATTCTCAGGTGCCATTCTCTCTTTATACCACATATCTGTAATTTCTTCCCCGTCTCTTATCTCTATAGGGATGTCCTTATCACTTTCAGCCTTCATATCAATAGTTGATGTAGGTGCACATACATAGAACGGAATGCCGTAATGCTTTGCTATAATAGCGAGTCCGGATGTTCCGATCTTGTTTGCCGCATCACCGTTTCTTGCCACTCTGTCACAACCTACAAATATAATATCTATCTTACCCGATTTCATTAAAATAGATGCCATATTGTCACATTGTAGTGTAGTCTTTATTCCGGCATTGCTAAGCTCAAATGCTGTAAGTCTTGCACCCTGCAAGAGAGGTCTGGTCTCATCACAGTACACATGCATATCTTCACCGTTAAATCCGTTTTCAAGTGCCATATACATCGGTGCTGTCGCCGTACCGTACTTTGCCGTTGCCAGTGTTCCGGCATTGCAGTGAGTCATTATACCGATCTCTTTACCGTTTCTTTTAAGCTTTTTCAAAAGCTTGAATCCAAGAGCTCCTATTCCACGGCTTATTTCAACATCCTCATTTCTGATATCTTCGGCCTCCTTAAATAAGTCTTCCTTTATCTCATCAATGCTTTTTTCTTTGTTCGCTTTTCGGGGCATCTTCCATTCTGTTAAGTGCCCAAAACAGATTTACCGCCGTAGGTCTGGAAGAGGCAAAATACTCCTTTAATTCCAAAAATTCCTTTTCAAAATCACTATAGTTTACCGCCTTTATCTGTGAAGCCGTCTTTGCAATACCATATGCCGCACACACTCCTATTGCAGGAGCTCCACGTACTCTAAGCTTCTTTATAGCTTCCCAAATCTCTTCCTTTGTATTTAAGTTGATTCTCTTTATCTCTCCCGGCAGAAGGGTTTGGTCAATGATATTCAATTCTCCACCTTCCGTCATCTTTACTGAGATTATATTGTCAAAAAATTCTTCAATACCCATTATAACTCCTCTGCCAATGCTTTACACTTTAGTATAGTGTCTACATAATCTTTACCGGATTTAAAGCTGTCCGCTTTCAGTATAAACTCCTTACCCGACAAAATATTTATTCTTTCAGCTATAAGACGCTTTTTCTCATCTGCAATTGTAGTTACATCAGTAACATTGGCCATTCCTACAGTTCTTCTGTGAAGCTCCGTTCCGGTAAATCCTGCCGTATCTCTAAGAATACCGTTTAAATAATATTCTTTAAAACCTTCTACCATTGCCATCGGCTCGCTTACCCACTCATCATAGAATTTATTATACTTTTTCAATGAATAAATCTATGACCTCTTCCACCGATTTAAGAATCCAATCAGTGAACTCTTTCTTTCCGTAAGCAAGTCCGTTGTCATAGGCAAAAATAAGATTTGCTATAACATTTCCGATATCATATCCACAAGGTCCAAGTATACCGAACTCGGGATCAAATACTTTTTAAACCGTCCTCTTTTTATAAAGATAGAACCTGTATGCAAATCACCATGTATCAATGCCTGCGCATTTGTCATAAAATTGAATTTCAGCTTTGCAACTTCAAAATGTAATGCCTTATCCTCATAAAAGCTCCTTCTTTACAAAGTCTGCATTTGGAGGAAAAAAACATTATTTCTATGATTGAGGTCATTGTATGGCTCCATAAAAACCAGCTTTTTCCGTAATATCACAAAGATCGGGTGAAACGAGCTTCCCTCCGATTACCTTCTTCTCTTTATGGTCTATTACCACATCACTGCTTTTTAATAATGTATCTATCAAAAAATCCGTTATCTTTTCTGCAAAATGAGGATATATTTTATGCTCAAGCATTGCCTGTCTCATTACCGAAAAGTCTGAACAATCCTCCATACCGCAGGCACACATAACAGTGTCATAAAAATAAATATATGGCACCATCCCTTTTGCAAATCTTTCCTGTAACATCAAAATCTCCGATTCCAGCCTGTTTCTGTCTCTTGAAGGCTTCATGTCCTTTGAGATTCTTGTTTCTGTCCCCGCCTGCTTTATATAAATTGAATGTCCCTTATCATCCGTTACTCTATAAACATAGTTAAGATTACCATGCTCCTTTGGAATAATTACCTTCATGCTGTCCTTATCCCAATCTATAGATGTAGCTTTTAATAAAGTATACTCAACTATATCTTTTTCTTCCATTTGGAAATATGTGTCAAATCTGCTCATACTGACTCCCTTTTATATTATTCTCTCTTATATGCATATGCCGCTATAAGTGCCAACGCAAGTACCGCACCCTTTACCGCCGGCAATACAAAGAAAGGTACTGCACAGATAGTAAGTCCGTTTTCAAGTGTTGATACAAGCATTGAGCCTATCATTGTTCCAAGAGCATTAGGTTTTTCAGCACCACCTACAGTTCTTCCAACAAAAACTGCTGCAAGTGAGGGCATCAAGTAGTTGTCACAGCACATAACCTGTGCAGAACTTCCTCTTGATGAAACTAAAATACCGCCGATTGCTATAAATACTGCAGTTATCATACCTGCTACATATCTGTATTTCTTAATATCAATACCTGAAAGTTTTGCGGCTTCCTTATTTCCACCCATTGCATACAAATATCTTCCGAACTTTGTAAAATCAAGGAAGATATATGCGGCAAGCACACAGCCAAGCATAATAATAATAATCCAAGGTGCTCTTCCTATCGCTGAGAAAGAATCTGAAAGAGCTATTCTAAGAGGTTCTGCATTCCATGGTGTTCTCATACCTGTAGATACCGCACCACCTCCTATATACCACTGTCCGAGTCCCTGATGCACAAACATCAAAGCACAAGTTGCAAGCATATCCGGTATCTTACATACCAGAATAAGAAACATGGTAAGCTGATATAAAACCAAAGTTGTCACTATAGTTATTACTACCGACATAAACAGTGACTGACCGAACCAAAGGTATGACGATACAAAAGCGTAAGCTGAACAGCTTCCCAAAGTACCGGCAGACATATCAAATCCGTCAGGTGCCATGGTAATTGTAGCCGCAATACCGAATACCGTGGTTATAGCCATTGCTCTGAGAATGTTTACCATATTGCTCTGAGACATGAATGCACTGCCCTTAATTGCTGTAAATGCTATAAAACATAGAGCAAGTGCCAGGATAGCAGCCCAATCTATACCAAACTTTATTAATTTTTTGCGTTCCATCAAACTACCTCCTCTTGACTTTGCTTACCACCTACGCTGTAAAACATTATTTCATCTTCATTTGTATTCTTTGTAATAAGTTCCGCACTTATACCGCCATTGTACATTACATAAATTCTGTCTGTGAGAGCCAAAAGCTCCTGGTTCTCACAAGTTGCATATATAACTGCATTTCCTTTTTTTGCTATCTCATGGATAAGATCAAAAATATCCTGCTTTGCACCTACGTCAACTCCCTTTGTAGGTTCATCAAATATGTAAAGCTTGCAATCTGCTGCCAGCCATTTTCCTACAGCAACTTTTTGCTGATTTCCACCTGAAAGTTTCTTGACAAGCTGTCTTGGACTTGGTGTTGATACATTAAGGCTCCGGATATAACTCTTTGCATTATCTGTTACCTTTTTCTTGTCTATGAAAGACAATTTACAAAACTTTTCCAAAGATGCCGCAGATAAATTAAAGCTTACACTCTCTTCTACAAGTACACCTTCTTTTCTTCTCTCCTCAGGTACCAATGCTATTTTATTTTTAACTGCAAGTGCAGGATTTTTTAGATTCAGTTCTTTACCGTTTAAAATAATTTTTCCGGTACTCTTATATGCTCCGAAAAGAGTCTTACAAAGTTCGGACTTACTGGCCCCTGACAAGCCCTGCTATACCAAGTATTTCACCTTTTTCTGACATGTAAATTTATATCGTTTATTCTTCCGTTGATTTCGCTCAAATTCTCTGTTTTTAAAAATAGTATCACCTATCGGAATCTCTTCTCTTTTGTATGCTTCCTCAAATGTCCTTCCAAGCATAAGTTCTACTATTTCCTTTGTGGTAGTTGATTCGGCTATAGGATATGTACCGATCAACTTTCCGTTTCTCATTACCGTATAACTTTCACATATCTCAAGTATCTCGTTTAATCTATGTGAAATAAACAGTATTGCTATATTCTCCGTTTTGTGTAAATGCTCAACAACTTCAAAAAGCTCTTTTTGTCTCCCGATTACTAAGTGGAGCCGTCGGCTCATCAAGTATCGGGGAAGTTACACTTTCTTCTGATTGCCTTTGCTATAAGTACCATCTGCTTATCTGCAAGTGAAAGCTTCGAAACCAGATCCCTTTCATTTATCCTTTCCTTGTTGATATGAAGTCTGTCAAGAGCTTTTCTACCCTCTTTATACACCTCTCCCCAATTTAAGATGGCATTTCCCTTATCCATTACCAAATCGCCCTGAATGATATTCTCGGCTACTGTAAGGTTTGGAAACAGTGCCGTATCTACTTCTGATAAACTATCTGAACACCGCATTTTTTTGCATCTACAGGAGTTCTAAGCTCCACATCTTTATCATTTAATAATACTTCTCCGGTATATGTAGGATTGGCACCTGATAATACCTTCATAAGCGTGGACTTTCCGGCACCATTTGCTCCTACAACAGCCCTTATCTCTCCCGTACTTACCTCAAAGTTTATATCCTCTAAGGCCTTTACTCCCGGGAATTCTATCGACACATTTTTTTGTGCTTAACTTTATTCTGTCCATAATTATCCAATCTAAAACGGGTGAGTCATCAAAATTTCAATGACTTTTAAAAATAAAAGTAAATGTATCTGATAAACTCACCTCATTCATTAATTTTATAAGTCGCTACTGTTTAGCAGCCTTATATTTACATCCCTATTATTTGTGTAAAAGATCCTTCGGCATCCAATCCGCTTCTGAGAGATAGTTAAGATTGCCATAAGTTTCTCCTGCTACATTTCCAAGATTCTCTACATTTGAATCTGTCTTTAAATCTGATGCCTTAATAGCTGTACCCGGAACCTCTACAACATCAACTCCCATTTCTCCTGTTGCCGGATCATAGATCTTGTCATACTCTCCTGCCATCTCAAGTAAAAGAAGTCTCATAGCGATCTCACCGTTTAATGTCCAGTCTGTTGTTCCTGCCGCTGTCCATATATCAGGTCTTGTCTGCATATTTGTAATATCAACAGGATCGATATCTACTGATGCCATAGGAAGTGCATCACCGTTCTTACCGTTCATATTGTCGTTTTCGATAAGTGCATTATATACACCCTGTCCGTACATATCATAGTATGCGATAATACCGTCAACATCTTCTCTCTTTACACTTTGAAGATAAGCTGCTGTTACAGTGTTTGCAGAGTCTACAGAATCCTGTAAAGGCTGTACCTCACCTACAGTTACGATTTTTCCTGCCTTCTCATATTCCTGCCATCCCTGCTCTCTTCTATCAAATGGACTGATATAGTTAGGACCTCTCCATACCTTTATAAGTCTTACGCCCTCACCGTACTTAGCTACCATCTCATCAAGAAGAACGGTTACCAAAGATTTATCCTGCTGGAACATCTGAGTAACACCGTCAAGCTTCTTGTACTCACCGTCCGCATAGAACTGTGTATCGAATGTAACAATCTTTAAATCCTTGTATTCATCCAAGATGCCCTTTAAGAATACGTATGAACCGTCCTGGTTTCCATGACTTACAATAAGTCCGTCATAGCCTGCAGATGCACATGTTCTTATAGTATCCTGCCACTTATTAAAGTCACCGTCACAGAAGAAGAAATCAAACTGTACTCCAAGCTCATCACAAAGCTTCTTACATGAATCCTTCCACATCTGGAAGATAGTAGCTGAAGGCATAATCATAATATATGCTACCTTCTTACCTGCTACAGGATTGCTTCCGTCAGTTGTCTTGCTCTCCTCAGCCTTAGAGTCCGCTACAGTTGCAGTAGTAGTATCTGCACTCTTTGTAGCTCCTCCACCACATCCGATCAGTGGAGCACTAACCATTGCACCGATTAACAACGCACTAACTAATTTCTTGACCTTTCTCATATCATCCTCCTTGTTTACTAAATATTTAACAAATCAAGAACTATCGTTTATATAAACAATAATATTATTATGTTTAAATGTCAATACAATCTGATTATTTCTATTTTATGCATATATTATTATAATATTTTTATACATATTGTATAGCAACTGTTTTTTTAATCTCCTTTTATCGTTTAATAAACTTAAACTCAAACTGTTTAACATGTTTTTATAAACAAAAAAATAATATTTTTTTATAGTATATAATCACCAAAGATAAATTTTTTTCATGCATGGTTCTGCACATCTCATGTTCAGTTTTTATATATTCTGATTTGACAATATTTTTTTGAAATAGTATTATGATTACTGAAAACAATTATTGTTTAGTGAACAATATTTCTTTGGAGAATACTATGACCATTAGAGAGTTATCAAAACTGATAAATGTTTCTCCTGCCACTATTTCCATAGTAATAAATGAAAAAAAAGGCGTCAGTGAAGAAACAAGAGAAAAAGTGTTGGCGGCAATGAAGGAATATAATTATTACCCTCAGCAAAGAAAAAGAATTACAGAAAATAAAAATGTACTGGTTCTCAAATATTACAGAAGCGGTGTTTTTGTTGAAGAAAATCAAGGGTTTATAGCCGGAATACTGGACGCAATAGAGAGCAGACTTCAAAAAGAAAATTTAAATATGGTTCTGAGAGTACATAAGGAAAGCTTTGAAAAATTTCTGTCAGAAACGGATCTTAGTCAGTATGAAGGTATTATACTGATAGGTACCGAGTTTACTCCGGAACTGTATCCACTATTTGATTCCATCTCCATTCCCTATGTGGTCGTAGACAATGTTTGCCCATATACCACCTGCAACAGTGTTTGTATGAATAATGAAGAGAATGTCTATATTGCTCTTGATTATCTGAAAAAATGCGGACACACAAGCATAGGATACATCGGTGGAAATATATATTCTGAAAATTTTCAACTGAGGAAAAAAGGATTCACAGAGAGTGTGGAAAGGCTTGAAATGGATTATGTAAAAGAGCATACCTATATGATCTCTCCAACTATGATCGGAGCTTATAATGATATGTTAGAACAACTTGGCGATTTAAATACTCTTCCCGACTGCTTCTTTGCTGACAATGATACTCTTGCTCTCGGCGCTATAAAGGCCTTAAAAGAAAAGGGAGTAAAAATACCGAAAGATATCTCAATAATAGGTTTTGATGATATACCGTATTCTGCAGTTTCTTCGCCTGCTCTTACTACAGTTCATGTGCAAAGAAAGCAAATAGGAAAACTTGCTGTGGAACAACTCTTGAAAATAAAAAAAGACCCCAAGAATAAATCGGTAAAAACTTTAATTACCGGAAACTTGATTATCAGAGACAGTGTAGCAAAAAAGGCTTAAAAAGGCCTTTTTGCTACCTTTTTATTCTGTTCTGCTTCTATCCGAAGCAATAAAATTTAGAATCTCCCTTAACAAAGTTTTCAGGGAACTTTTCATATCTCATTGCATCAAAATCATATATTCCTATCTTGACCGGCTTTTCACCTTTACAAAATGCCACTTTTTTATAACTTGTAACAGTCACAGTAAGATACTCTATATCCCTTATCTCAAGTTGCGCATATGCATCTCCTACCGGTACATATATATTTATTTCATTTTCGCCTACATATTCTACTGTCATATCGGAAAAATTCATAAGACATTCATAGAATGTATTTACTATAAATATATCGCTTACATTAGGCTCATAAGTTTTTCTCTTCAAAATCATACTCTGTGAATGATAATAAATCAAAAATCAGATCTATGCCGATATCAAAACTTACAGCAAACTTTTTCTTTATTGTGATTCGGCTTCATGCCCCCATACAGCAAGCACAATGCCGTCAAAGTCAAGTAATTCATTCATTTTTTTGTTCAAAATCTTTAAGTTCAAAAATTACTCATATGATAAACCCTCCTAAATTTTTAATGTTTTGTCTAAAAATACTGTTTTTCTACATTGTATTCTGACACTATCTACGTACTGTATTTATATTACTATATTACATGTTATTCAATATATGTAAATAGGGGAGCCACACTTTCGTGTGACTCCCCATTATTATTTTCGGACTGAGAATATCTATAAGTTTTATAAACTATAGATTATCTCCAAGCTCCGCTTTCATTTACATGATAACCGTCGGGTGTAGTTTCATTCTGATACATTGAACCGTATGGTCTTGAATTTATGTTACCAAAATTCCATCTGCCTGTTGCATTATCAAAGAACCAAGTCTGTGCAGGTGCTGTAGGATTGAGGAAGTAGTACTCTCCTCCTATCTTGCTCCAGTTTGTATGCATAGCACCGCTTGAAGAATCAAGGTAATACCATCTTCCGTCCTGGCCGTCATGATGCCATCCCTTAATCATCTCACCATAGAATCCGTTATGATTCATTGACAGATAATACCATGTACTTCCGTCTAAGAACCATCCTGAATCCATGATGCCGTCCTCAGCGAAGTGATACCACTCAGACTTTGTCTTTCCTTCGTAGGTGTAGCTTAAGTATGCCCAACCCTTAGCTCTTCCGCCATTTGCAAGGTTGAATACCCACTTGCTGCTGTCAGGATTTGCTGTAGCTTCTACAGGATTTGTAAGCTCCCAGTTGCCGTCGTAACCTACTCTAAGACCTGATGTATATCCGCTTGATCTTCTGCTTGCATTTCCTGAACCGCCGCCTGAACCGCCACGGCCACCGCCGCCTCCGGTTCTTCTAGGTGTAAGTGTTGCTAAAAGGTTATTTAAAGCATCAAGTGCCGCCTGAAGCTCTGCTGTAGATGACTTTCTGTTTATTCTGTCAAGTATTGCCTGTGCAGCTGCAAGCTGTGATGTTAATAATCCCTGTGAGTTTGCATCATAGTTTCTCATGTTTCTTCTTGCATCGTTCACAGCTGACTTTAAGTCTCTCTCAGCTCTTGCTCTTTCAACCTTATCATTTGAGTAGAATACATATAATGTCTCATCTGATGTCACTCTAAGTGTCGGATCATATGCCTGATATGTATCCTTATCTGTACTCAGTCCCTCATAATGCCATGTGATACCGTTATTGTCGATGTAATCACCTGTTATGCTTCCTGAATAAAGACTTGCCTTATCCTGTACGGTCTCTGTTGATCTTAATGTAAGAGATGTTATTAAAGTATTATCTCTGTTATCCTTAATCTTAATTCTGTATATAGAAGGTGTTGTATATCCGAATACATATCTTCTACCTGAAGTAAGTTGAATATCAAACTGTCCCGGATATGTTGAACCCGGATTCTCAAAGTCTCCACTTAATGCTGTAGCCGCATTTGAGCTTGTAGCAAGCTCATGGAACATATAGTCTCTTGTTGACATCAATGCTCCTGTCTCTACTGTTGTATCAAGTGAAATATCTCCTGTTGCAGGAACATAATCTTCCCAGTTTCCTGTTGCATTGTTGAACTTCTGTACAACGATATCCATAAGGAATACTGCATTGTATGGATCTGTGAGAGTATCTGCTACAACATTCTTTATAGATGTAGGAACACTGTTTTTGTTAATCACTACTCTGAATCTTCCTGTATCGTTTATAACAGGATTTACAGATCCGATTGTCTTTCCTGAACCGATATGATCTGTGTACAGATTGTTATCCCAGTTTGTTCCGTCATCATACATTGCCTGGATCTTTACAGGTCCGTTCGGCATTGTGAATACAAGTAATGCATTTGTTTCATCAGCAGGATTAATAGTAATACCGCTTACCGCTTTCCACTTGCTGAATGTATTTGAAGCATTATCAAGAGGAGCTGCTGTTATCTGTACCTGTGTTCCCGGTGCAAGTCCCTGTAAAACATTGATGTTTGTTGACTGTACACCGTTTATCTTAAACTGTATAGGATTCGGTGCATTGTTTGCAACTACTGTTACATCAAATGTATTTACTGTTAATCCGAGGTTGTTTGTACTTACAGGAAGGTCTGCTCCGGCAGCCTGTCTTTGTGCAGGTGTATCAGTGCTTCCTACCTGCCTTGGAACTACATGATATGTTCTGTTAGGATCAAGGTTTCCGAATACTATTCTGTTTCCACTTGGTGTTGTAAACGGATAAACTTCATTTCCGTTATCATCTATAAGTGCATACTCTGTGTTTGGAGCTGTAGGATCGATTGTGATACTTGCTCTTCCCGGATTTGCACTGTCCTCAGTAACCTGTGGTGTAGGTGCTACAGGAATAGTACTTGGACTTGTTGCACTTACATCTGTTGCGCCTGCCGGAATAGGACTTCCTACAGTTAATGCTGCAGTATTTAATGCTGTTGCTATATTGTATGTATTTCCCGGTGTAAGGAAGTTACCTGTGATGTTTCCACCGTTTGCAATTACCTGTGATCCCGGTACAATTGCTACTACATTTCCTGACGCATCTGTAACAACATAATTTAATCTTGCATCCATCGCTGCAGGAGTAAGCGGATCTACCGCTATAGTAGGTACACCGCTTGAATCAAGGTCACCACTTACAACAGGTGTATATACCGCTGCAGGAGTAGTACTTATTGCAAAAGCTGTAAATGTCTGACCGTTCATTCCTGAAATATCTGTTCCCGGTGTCAATACATTTCCTGCCTGATCATGCCACTCAAGTGTATAGCCCGGATCTACAGAAACAGCACCTGTAGACACCTGTGTAAAGTTATCAATATCACTAAACGGTATTGTTGCTCTTGGAAGGCCTGTTGAAGCATCTGTATTTGCTACCTGAGCTGTTGATCCTGCATTAAACTGTACATGGGAATCTCCTGCAACCAGGTTGTAAGTATTCCACTGGTTCGGATCCTGCTCAAAGTTAGCTGTAATTACAATACTGTCCTGTGCACCCGGAATTCCGTTTACAGTATGAGGCAGAGTTATTGTTGTATTATCATACTTCCATCCGGTAAATGTGTATCCGGCCTGTGGAACAGGAGTCGGAAGATCTGATGCATTTATTGTAAGAGAGTAATCTCCTGTTCCGGCAGCTACATTCTCTCTTGAAAGTCTAACAACATCTGTTGTTTCTGTACCGTACTCATGCTCAGTTGCCAAACCTCTATCGGCTATAAGCTGTCCGTTTCCTACAGAAATAACTGCTACAGTTGCAACCTTGTTCGGATCAACTGTATATGTAACAGTTAAATCACCGTTCTTTGTAGGTGTATCTGCAGTTCCGTCACCGTCTTTATCAACTGATATGGCATAGTACTGATGAGTTGCTCCCCAACCTTCGGTTGCAGCATCAGGTGCTGTTGAACTGTTTGTAGAAACAAATCTGTATGAGCTTGACCACTTAATAGGGTCATCAGTATCTATTGTAGGACTGTCAGCTCCTGTGCTGATATAATCACTCATCACAGGTACAGGCACATTGTAGTTAGCCTGTGTAGAATTCACTCTCATGAATATTCTTGAGCCGTCTTTATATACTGTACCCACTACAGGAGTAGCTACTGTTGATATATCTGTAAAAAGACCCGGGTGCTCATTTACTACATCGCTTGTAATATCATTACCCAGTTTATCAATATACTTTACACTTACTACAGTATAGTAATCCGGATTCTCATAGTAATTATAAGTAATTGTTGCGTTCTGGTTTGGAACCTGTCCTGAAATTGTCTTTGCAGCATCAGAACCTACAGTTATAGCTGTATACTGTCCCGCTACAGTTTTTGCAGGTATCAAAGTCTTAATAACACTTCCACCGCTTGAGAATTCTCCTGTGGCAGCATTAGGTACACCGTTATCATATGTAACAGTTACAGGCTCGTTAGGATCCAATATATATCTGCTAGGTGTTGTAGCTGAACCTGAAGTATCAACATAATTAGGATTTGCTGTAATTCCTGTTATATTAGTTAATACCTGTCCGTTTACATTGTTTGCCGTTCTGTTATTCTGACTCTTTACAGTGTTGCTTGTATGAGAGAATGTACCCGGTGTTGCAGAGTCATTCTGCCAAACTTTATCCACTACCTTTACCGTAAATCTCTTGTTAGGATTTATAGCATACTCATACTTTATATCAACATCCTTATTTGATGTTATAAAAGATATAAATTTAGAGCTTGGTACAGCACCACCCATATACTGGAGTGCCTTTGCTGCTCCGTCTCCTGAGATAGTAGCACCGGTTACCTCATATCCCGGGATAACATATGGTATTGTCTGGATACTTTCAAGAACTTCATGTTGACCATCCTTCGGTCCATTTGCAGGCAAGCTTGGAACATATGATGTTCCTGTAGCCGCAGTATGTAGCTCAGTAATGGTCATCGGAGTTGTTCCGTCACTCATAAGAGTAGCATAGTAAGTCTGATTCTGAATAGTCCCAACATCAAGACCTACTCTTGGGAAGTCTGCAAGTCCTGCCCCGCCTCTAAACTCTTTATCTTATATCCCTTTAATCCAAGATCTGCAATCCACTTCTTACCAAGAACTGCATCATCAGGATTGGTAGGTGTATTATCAACTATTCTAAAAGTAGCTACAGGAGTACCGGTTGCTGTTGTACCGTTCTGCCAAGGTAATCCTGTTCTTCCGTTAAACGCTCCTAAGCTTGCCACATCCGGTATCGGATCACCGACAGTTCCGCTAACCGATATCTCCGGTGTTCCTGCCAATGAATCACTGGCATTTGTATGAAAATCAAATTTCAAAGTGCCTGTGGCTGCATATGCCGGCGTTGCCGGTGCGAGCATGGCAAAAGCCATACTCGCAGACAATGCGGCAGTCAATTTTGCTTTTATTGTCTTTCTTTTCATTTTTTCTCCTACGTCACTTAGTACCAAGCACCGTTTGCATCTACATTATATCCGTCAGGAGTCTTCTCTCCCGCATACATAGATCCAAATGGTCTTCCACTATTGCTCAAGTAGTTCCACTTGAAAGCATTGGCATCCCATGTATAAGTATTTTGTGGAGTATTGGTATTAAAGTAATACCACTTTCCGTCAATCTTTTGCCATCCGACAAGCATCTCACCGTTTGAATTCAGATAGTACCATCTTCCGTCCTGCGGATCTTTATGCCATCCTGTCTTAAGGATACCTGTATTATCATTCATGTAATACCACTTATTTGTCTTTTTCATCCTTTACCCAACCTAATACCATCTGGCAAGCTCAGGGACCCGGTGTTGTGTTCATATAGTACCAGTTGCCGTTCTTTGAGTCATATACCCAACCTGTTGCCATTGTTGAGCGTCCGTCAAAGTAATACCAACGTGATACCTTCTTACCTGTATTGTCGTTGAATGTGATCATTCCCCACATATCATTAAGTGGTGTTCCACCGTTAAGTACGAATGACCATCCGCCTGTTACAGGATTTGTCTCCCCAAGCACCGTCTACACCAAGTACGAATGCTCTTACATTACTGTTTTTCATTGATAGCTGTGTTTTTGTTGTGACTTCTCTCCCGGTGTCAAAAGTTTACTTCCTCTACCACTTGAAGAGTTACCGCCACCGCTGGCACCGCCGGTTCTTCTGTTTCTGTCTCCGGCTCTGTCGGCTGCTATCTTTGAATACTTGTCAATAAGTCTTCTAAGTGCATCTATTGCCTGCTGAAGCTCTGCCCAGTTTGCCTGTCTGAGATATGTAGTTCCGTCAGGAGATACAAGATCTCTTGCCTGTCTAAGTGTCTCAACTGCATGTGCTATAGCCTCATTAAGCTCTGCCACCTCTGCTACCTTAAGGTATGGGTCTCCTGTGAGGATCTTTGCCTCTTCTATAGTATCACCAAGATCTACTCTTGCCTTTGCAACTTCTTTTCTGTTGTCTGAATAGTATGCATAAACAATTGTTCTCTTTGTTACAGGACTTGTTGTGTCATATACTGAAAGTTTATCTTCCTTCTTTGACCAGTTAACATAGTCATACTGTACACCATAGATATCTTCAAACGGTGTTACAAGTCCGTTTGCTACATCATTTTGTGCATATGCCGTAACTACCGCATAATCACTTGAGTAGTAAGCATCCTCTACATTCTCTTTTCTTCTTACCTTAAACTTCTTATAGAAGTTTCTGCTTGTATCATTTAAGTGTAAATGATCAAGTACAGGCTTATTATCTACAAAGGTTACCTTAAATGTCTTTGAATAAACAAGTACATATGAATGCTGCAAGTTACCTGTGAACTTAAGAAGTCCCGCATTGTTTGCTACATCTGTTGTAATTGTTATATCTACAGGATTGATATTACCTAAGCTGTCAGGTGTCACATCAAATAACTGATAGTCAAGCTGATCTACATCTTCTGCAGGAAGCTGTGCTATAACATCTATTGTAGCATTTGATGCTGTTGCAAGTATTCCGTTATTTACAAGTCTTCCGTTTACATATCTTTCAAGCTGGATATCAAGTCCGTATGCTGTTGTATGTGCATCCGGATGATCCACTCCCGATACTGAAACAGGCTTTACAGCTGTTTTCTCATTCGGTTTTGCATCTCTCTTGTTAAATACTACCTTGTATTCTACTGTTGCACCGTTCACTCCGATAAGTGATCTGTCAAGTGGTGTTGTAAGATCATGTGCAAGTCCCGGTATCTGACCCGGTGTAAGTCCGAACTCTCCTACACTACCGCCTCTTATTGTCTCTGTAAGATCCGCATCATCTCCCGCTACCTTGGTAGGTTCGTATACAGCCTTAAGTACAATGTTTGAATTTGAAAGAGTGAATGAGTAATCAGCCTGTGTTATATTTCCGCTGACTCCTACCGCTCTTCCTGCAAGTACCTGCCAGTAAAGGAAGTTCTTGCCGTTTGCATCTACAGGATCTGCATGGATTACCACTTCTTCTCCTGCTTTTGCCTGATCGTATGTGTCATTTCCTACACTTGTTGTTCCTACAGTTACTACGTTTCCGCCCTTTGTTTCTACTACATACTTAGGTGCGTCCGCCATATCTCCCGGATTTGCTATTATCTGATTTCCGTCAGGTAACTTTGTAAGTGGATTTGGAATTGAGCTGTCGCCCTTCTTTCTTGCCACTACAGTGTAGGTCTCATTTGGATTTAAGTTGTTGAAAGTAACTGTTGAAGGATTGTTTCCTACAGGAGTCATCCATCCGTTGTCACTTCCCGGGTACTGCACTACGTTTCCGTTCTCATCTATAAGCGCATAGTCTGCGTCAGGATCTGCCGGATTGATAACGATCTGTGCCATACCGTCATTTTCAGGATCATATCCTATGTTGTAGTTATTATCTACTGTCGGAACATATACATCCTGTGGTGTTGATACGGATGTACCTGTTATAGAAGAAATCGGCTGACCTACAGTTGCCTGTGTATCAGGGCTTCCTTCCTGTACATTGTAGTGTGCTCCAGGGATAAGGTTTGGAACCACAGTTCTGTTTCCTGTTGAATCTCCCGGTACCACTGCTACGATATTTCCGTTAGGATCACTTATTACATATACATTACCCGGTGTTGTACCGTCTATTACTATCTCACCGCTTCCGTCATTTCCTATACGGCCTGTAGGTGTGATAGATCCGATAGTACCGAATACGTTTGGATCCTGGCTAAAGAATGCTGTATATGTTGCATGATTTGTAAGTGTACTGCTTCCCTGCATGAAGGCACCGTTTGGATCCTTCCAGCCGTTAAACAAGTAGTTTGCTACAGGTGTAGCTGTAGGTAACTGTGCTGTCGGCAATAATGCTGACGGTAATGCCGCTACCTGGCTCCATGTATAATCATATGGTACATGAAGTGTTGCAGGAGCTGATATTGAACCGTTGCTTCCTGCCGCAAAGTTGATATCAAACCACTGACTTGGGTCTTCTACAAACTTAGCATAAAGTGTAAGCGGTGCATTAGGTGAAACTGTAGGGAATGTATCTGTTCCGTTTACCTGCTGTGTTGCCGCAGCGTCAAGATACCATCCGTCAAACTTATAATATCTGTTTGGTGTTACGCTTGGAACATATCCCTCGTTCTTTAACTTATCAAATGTATATGCATATGTATTTCCTCCAGTACTTCCGTCATTTGCCAGGAAGCTTGTCGGTGCTCCTGCCGGTAATGCATCTATGCTACCGCTGTTATTAGGTGTATTTGCTACTACAAAGTTGATATCTCCACTTTGAAGCATCACGACTCATCTTATAATCAGCTCTTACCTCGTTTCCGGTTGTAGGCATATTTCCTGTAAGTGTTCCTGTTGCCGTATTTGCAACTACACTTCCTGTTCCGCTTGCATCTGTTACAGTTACTGTTGATGAAGCATCCCATACATATCCGTAGAGCTTATCTCCGTCTGCAGTTCCTGCTGCCGGTATAGATAAGTTCACACTTGTTCCCGGTGTGGACGGATCTATCTGGCTTGTTATTATCTTATTGTTTATTCTGTCAAAGTATCTTCTTACTAAGTTCATTTCCCGCATCTGCAGTATAAACATAGTCTATTGTAACATTCTGGTTTGGCATAAATGCTACAAACTGTCCTGTTGTAGGATTGTTTGATACGATATAAAGGTGTCTTTGTAACTCCACCGACCGTTTCGGTATGGTTAAGTCCTAAAAACATAAGTTCCTGCAGCACCATCTGCAGCTCCTGCAGTGATGTTATATGTTGAATATGTATATCCGGCTATTGAATTGTCAGGCATTGCACTGATGCTCTGCTCCGCTTTTCTTGTAGATACTACCGGTGTTGTTCCCGGCAATACATTTCCTGATGTATCAACATGTCTTACTGTAAATGTAAATGTTGCATTAGGATCAACAGTATACTTATAAGTAAGTGTAACTGCTGATGCAGGCATTCTGTCTATATGATAATGTCCTGCCTGTGCTCCCGGTGTTGTAGCAGGGTTAGGCTCTACCACTCCGGCTGAAACCGGTATAGCGCTTCCTGAACCGTACTTATATCCCGGAACGTTTGTAGGATTCTTATCTACCTGTGAATCAATCACATGTCCTGCATCCACTTCCGAACCGAATGTAAGTGAAAGTGCCGCATTTGTATTCTTATGGAATGTTGTTACCTGATACAATGTACCGTCAGGTACCCATGTAGCATAAAGGTATGTTGTATTTGGCGCTGAAGGTACAGGGTATGCTGTAAATGCCGCTCCCGATGTATCGGTTCCCGCATCATACTGCCCGTTACCGTTTGTATCTGTATATTCTTTCCATCCGTTAAATGTATATCCTGTCTTTACAGGTGAAGGTAATGCTCCAAGTGTGGAAGCCGTACCTACCGCCTCAAACCTATCAGGAACAGGTGATCCGCCCTGTGAATCAAACTTATATGTTACCTGATTTCTTGCAAATTTAATTACAATATCTACAGGCTGTGCAGGAGTCTTTCCTTTTACTGTTCCTTTTCCTGTTCCTGTTGTAACAACTGTAAGAGGAACTTCCATTCCCGATGCTGAATCAAATGTGTATCCAACATATGTAGGCATAGGTATTTCAACTTCTGAAGCTGCAGCCGCTCTGAATGCATATGCATAGAGATTGGTTGTATCTATTGTACCCGGGATCTTATTTGTACCGCCAGGTGTAAGATCTGCAATCTTCATTGTATTTCCGTCAGGATCAAGATAGCTTACTGTATAGTCATACTTTACAGATCTAAGATATACTATCTGTCCGGCCTCGGCTCCTGAAAGCTTCTCACCGGTAAGTCCTGTTGTTTTCTTTGAAGTATCTCCCATACCTATTAAAAGACCGTCTGTATCTACAGGTACATTTGCTGCCGAATAAGGTATAGCCGCACCTGAAGCTCTGTCGGCATAGTCTATAACAGGTCTTCCGTCCTGGTCGTCATTTGTCTGCGGAACGTCACTTACAGATATACCGATACTTCCTGTAGCTTTTCTTCCTGTCTCAACATTTAAGATACTCTTTTCCAAGTGATACGTTTGCTTTTGTATCAACAGTTGTTGTAGCTGTCGCGTTCTCTTTATGCTTATTAAAGTTGGAACCGACTGTTACATCTCCTGCTACGTTGACAGCTCTTGCTCTTGCCGCTTCAACTCCGCTAAGTGATGCAGCTGTTGCATGCGCTGTAGATGTTACTGTAATAGCTGATACCGATGTTTCAGTATCAACAGTTCTTGATTCATTGTTCACTACATTAACAGGGTTTGCCAAGCCGTTCATTGTAAGAACACCGGTTCCTGCTACATTGATTGCAGATGCTGTAGGAGCGGCTGCACCCTTTTCAACAGCGTTATTCTGAAGCGTTGTCTTATCTGTAAGCTTAACTTCACCTGCTGTAATATCTATAACCGGAGCATTTGCTACTACATTTGCCTTATTTCCGTCAATAGTTATATTGTAGAAACTGAGTGTAGATGTAGCATTGGCTACCTTAAACATTTCACCCTTAAATCCGGCTTTTCTTGTAATGGTCTGAACTGTACTTTGCTCAGGATCAGTTCCCAAGTCAAAATATCCCTGTGCAAGATTACCCTGGAAAGGAGCTGTCTTATAAGGGCTGCTCTCTATCTGTATATCCATGTTTGCAGGAATTTCTATTGTCTGGTCTACTTCTGTAGGATTAGCCACATAAATATATCCCTTCTTTACTCCTGCACGTCTCATTGCCTCTACAGTATCTCTGATGTTTTTAAAAGGCTGTGCAATATAACCGTTTGAATCATTTCCTGTATAAGTAGGATCTACATAGTATACCGCAGCTCTCATAGATACTTCAAAGCTTGCTGATGCTGTTCCGCCTGCAGCCATATTAAGGTTTCCTGCAAATCCCGCAGCGGCATCAGTCTGCTGTACAAGAATATTATCCTGCTTGTTCTCAGAAAATACCCAGTTTCTATGAGCCATACCGGCTGTATTTGAATATTCACCTGCCCATACTCTACCATTTCCTGATACAAGTCTGGCATCAAAGTCGGTCAAAGCCTTACTATCAGCACCTGAAGTAAGTGATCCTCCAAACGGAGTTGAACCGCCTCTTGAGCTCCATGCGCTTCCACCACCCTGATTGAAATAATCCATCATATGAAGGTGGGTTTTATTCTGTGAAACTACAGACGGTGATGTATCTGTACCGGCAATCATGGTATCCGCCTCAGCACCTATCCAGAAGTTTACAGGATAGCTGTTCGGGTTGTAAGCTGTCCATGTGATCAAAATCTTTTGCTCATCAGGTGTAGGTTTTACTTCCATTCTGACTTCGATCTTATCGGTTCCGGTGCCTGTACCGCCTGCCGCTGTCTTATATACGGAAGGTACATCAACTTCAACAACCTCTCCGTCATTTCCGGCCTTAAATACTCCCATACTGCTATGATTTGGAAGTGTTGCTGTTGAAGGTCTCAACCCATTCCACGCAGTTACATTAGGGCTTATCACCGGATAAGCCGCATGTGCAGGATCTGTATCCTCTGCAGTCTTTCCGAATCCATAGTATGTTGTCCACCAGTTACTGCTGTAAGCCGACCTTGTAGAACCGTCATAACCCTTATGGTTTGATGTATTTTCCGTTCCCGGATTCAATATAGCTCCTATATTAAAAGAGTTATAAGTACCCGGCATATTAAACCGTTTGAACCTGAACTGTTAGTTCCGGTATACGCACTACCAAAAACAAATGCGGTACCCTGTGATCCACCATAGGTTTCGTTTCCGTCTTTTACTACCGGAATACCTCTATATGGTGTACTTCCACTAAGACCTGATGTCGGTGCATTTGCAAACAATTGATAGTTTGGCTGTAACACCGTCGTCGCCGCCTGCGCCGTCATATTGCCCAGCGGAGCCCCTGTAAGGACCATAGCTCCTGCAAGCAATCCGGCAGTCGCCTGCTTGATTGTCCTTATTAAATTATTTTTCTTCATATCTCTCCTCTAACTATCTGTCAAAGAGAACAAAATCACTGTCCAAGTTGTTCAATCCGTCTGTGGCATATGTGATTTCCGCTCCCCATCTGTCATGTCTGTCGGCACTTGAATCGTAGTGATAGAATCTTCCGTTCTTCTTTCTCGGTCTGTCACTGTCACTTACTCTTGCTACGAACTTTGAGTTTGAAACTATTATCCAGTTGCCCTCTCCGTCCTTAAGAATCTTTGTGCCTTTGACTACTTTACCGTTTGAGTCTACGACTACATACTCGCCGTGACCTGTTCTTGTATCCTTAAGAATACCGTACTTAAGGCTTGCGTCCGCATCCAGTCTTAAGCCGTTGAAGTAGAACTTACCGTCGCTCTTTGCAAGTGTGCATCTTGCTCCGATAGCCTTACCGTTGTCTTTGAAACCGAATACCGCATTTTGATCTCTAAGAGATACTGTAACCTCACCGGTAATCATTGAACCGTCATTAAGCTCATCTGTACCGAAGAGATATAAGCTACCTCTGTCGATTGCAGCTATAGGTGAGTTAAGAGCGTCTGTAAGGAAGTCTTCCTTTGTCCACTCATCTACATCATATTTGATACCGAAAGTATCATCTTCCAACATGATTACAAAACCTGTCTGCATACGTCCGATCTCATCGAAAGCGTATCTTCTTCCAAGTACTGTAGCTATTTTATCTTTAATTACACTACCGTCTTTCTTTGTTCTGAACCAGCTGTGCTCTTCAGTATCATAGTCATACTGACTCATCACTTCATTCGGTACTGTAAATGTCCAGTAATCATCTTTAAGTTCACCGTCTGTATCAAGTGAACCGTATTTTACTTTAGCATTGCTTGCTGTAGCTCTTATGTTTGCATTGGTTACAGAAAGCTGAGGTATCATTACACCGTTCTCATCAAACAGGTATGCCTTACCGTTTATCTCTCTCTGCTTTGACTGATCTGTACTGCGTGCAGCGTACTTTCTTCCGTTAGCCCCGAAGTACAGCCACATCTCATCATACTCACTGTAGTTTCTCTGTCCAAGCTCTGAATATCCCGGATTCTCTCCTACCTGTGAATAAAGCAACCACTGATCCGCATACATTGCTCCGTCATCACCGAAGTAGTATATTGCACTCTTAAACGGATTGTCATCTTCTACCGCATTGCCCTCTGCATCGAAGAATCCTGTAAGCATTACTCCCTCTTCATCAAAAAGATATCTCTTTCCGTTAATTTCACGAGTGTATACTCTTCCGTCTCTGCCCTTGTACGCTTTTCCGTCGGCACCGAAGTAATACCATGCATCATTATCGTCGATATCTTTTGCAAGAACCCAACGATTAGCTGCCATTACACCGTCGGCATTCAAATAATAAATGCCGTCACCTACGGTAACAATTGAATCCTTTACCATGTTGCCGTCATCACCCAGATAATACCATGCGTCACCCGACTTTCTCCAAGCCTCAGACACTGCGTTATTGGCATTGTCCAGATATCTCCACTCACCGTTTGAGTTATCCCATCCTTCTGCATGTGCAGTAGAAGGGTTTGCCCAAAGGAACAGAGCGGAAACCGCCAGCAAGCCTGCTTGACTTACTATGCTCTTTTTGTTCATCAAACTACCTCCTTGATTGTTTGTCTGCCGGAATATAAGGTCCTATACTATGTTCAACATGCATACTCCCATATCACTGCTTAATGTATTGTCATTAAATCAGTCACTCTATTATATCCAGTCAGAATATTTATATATATTTCTTCAATGCAAACAAAATAACCCACAAAAATATTTGCCCATTATATTTTTCGTAAGTCTCTTATTATCATTAAAGAAATTTATATCGTATTTAATATGTAAAAACTCGTATCAATTTCTCGTCTTATGTCGTATTATATGCGATTTTTTTGCGTAATAAAAAAACAAGTCCCTACACTTAAGCGTTAATTATACTATTTTAATTGGTATAATATAACAATATAATATTATTGAATGGTGTCTTTGTCAAATAAGTCAATACGATGAATGGGAGATATTTTTATTATTTTTTTATATGAGTCCGAACCAAGTAGTCATAGATTAGTAGTTATATTATATATATTTATTAATATTTTATCATATTTTTTTATTGTTTATCAATGATAAATTTCATTTATCTTCATTTTATTTTTTTGAGTTTTTTTGCTTTATTACTTTTTGTAGTAAAAAAAGCCGAAAGAATATACGATACTTTTCTGACACATCTCGTAATATTCCTTCGACTTCTTGTTTGTTATTTATATTTTTCTTGAAAGAGAATTATTTCTTTGCCGCTGTTGTTTCCGGTGTCTTGATTTCTGAAGGTGCCTTTGTTGTTTCACCTGCAGTATCAACTCCCGCTCTGTCCTCTGTTACTATTGCTGCGGCGCTGTCCTTTGAAACCACATTGTCCTTACCTACAGATACTATGAAGTAATATCCTTCAGACTGGAATACGATATTGCTGTCTCCCTTCACACCTACTGTAAGGTATGCATCGTTTGACTCAAGTCCTGTGGCTTTCTCACCTTCCATCTGTTCCAAAATATCATCAAGCTTAACGCTGTCTGCAGTGAAGCTTAAAAGGTCACCGGCCTTTGCACTTACAGCTTCAAGTACATATCCGCCCGACTTATCATCGTAGTAATGTAAAACTCTCTCAGGATCTGCATACTTTACAATTCTCTCACCGGCTTCAGCCTTCTCATCTGATGCGGCTGTTCCGAATGCACTTCCTACATCATCAAATGACTCATCAAGGTGATTTGCTATATCGTAGTTTATATCAACTTTTACACTTGCAGCTGTAGTTGTCTCTGCAGTGGTGCTTTCCTCAGCCTTTGTAGTGGTTTCTGCAACTGACTGTGTTGTTTCTGCAGTTTCTTTTTTTGAACCGCATGCACTGAATAATAATGCACTTCCCATTGTCAATCCTAAAACTGTTATCAAAAATCTTTTTCTTCATATTTAATTCCTCCTAAGTCAAATGACTTTATGCTATTTAAAACATCATTTTTGATATCTGACACTATATCACTTGAAACTTATAAAAACAAGTTTTTTTAATATGAAAGTATTTTTAAGAAATGATTTATATTCTTTTATCCCAATACCAACTTTGCTGCACTGTATATTCCGGCATCATTTCCAAGCTTTGCAAGAACTATATCCGCCTTATTCTTTGTTATAGGTGTATAATACTCAAATTTTTCTCTTATTTTATCTATAAGGAAATCTCCTGCTTTTTGATACTCCTCCACCTATTACAAATACTTCCGGATCTACAGTCATTGCCAAGTGTGAAAGCGCTATTCCGAGATACTTTTGAAACTGTATCTACAACTTCCAGTGCGATTTCATCACCTGCCTTTGCCGCATCAAGTACGTCCTTTGCGGTTATATCCTCCAGTAGAGCAAGTCTTGATGCAACTTTCTTTGTTGCAAGAAGCCTTTTTGCCTCTCTTACTATTCCTGTAGCACTTGATATCTGTTCAAGACAACCCATTCCGCCGCAATTGCATTTTTCAGTCTCAGACTCTCTGACATACATATGCCCTATCTCTCCGCCAAGACCGTGCTTTCCCGGAACAATTTTCCCGTCTATTATAATTCCTCCACCTACTCCGGTTCCAAGAGTTACCATTACGGAATCCTGCTGATGCTTTGCACCTCCCATCCATGCTTCTCCAAGTGCCGCCACATTTGCATCGTTACCGAGAGCCACAGGCATACCTGCAAGTAAGTCTGAGAGTATTCTGGCAGGAAAAACTTCTCGCCATCCTATATTTACCACCACCTCTATAAATCCGTTCGGCATTACAGGTCCGGGAACTCCCATTCCTACACCTACACAATCTGTAAGAGTAAGTCTTGCCTCTTTCAAGGTTTCTTTTATAGACTTTCCGATTTTCTCAATAAGTGCCTTCGGATCGTTTTTAGGCTCCGTAGGTATTTCCCACTTTTTTAAAAGATCTCCGTTAAGTGTGAATATACCCAACTTTACACTTGTTCCTCCAATGTCAACTCCTACGCATACCTGTTCCATATTTTCTCCTTTATATTACTTAAGTACTATTCCTCTAAAGTCATTATCTCCAAGTATTGTAAATCCGATAACAACCCTCTTTTACAATCTTATGTATATTTGAATCAAGACTACTGCTGTATTTTTATTACACCTGCCGTGTTCATTATTATCGCCTTATCATCCTTTTGTCAGATAAATGTAACCCTTTTTTTGCATATCAAGATTTGAAAAATCTCCCAAAAACTCTTTTTTCAAAATAACATCGCCGGTTTTCGAGTATATATATAATGTGTGATTAAATTTTTCCGATGTGTTTTTATATACTACACAAAGTTTATTTCCCTCAAAGTCCACAGCTTCAATATCTTCTTCGGCCTTTATAGTCTTAATAAGCTTCGGAGAAGCAACATTCTTTGACGAGAAGAAATAAAGTCCGTCAGATGCAATTGCTACCGAATTTATTTTATCAAAATACCTTACTCTTGCCACCATTGAAGAGACAAACTCTTCATCAAAGCCGCCTACGACTCTATTCGGCATATTTTGTCCGATATCCGAGAAATCATAAAAAACCACTCTTCCCATCATTGAACTGCCCTTTAAGTACTGGAACGTTGCCATAAGTGCGGTTCCGTCAGGCGACAATGCTATATCTGTAGGAAAGCCGTCTCCGGCAAGCTTTGACTTTATACTTATGTTAAGCTGTTCCCCTTCTTTGTTATAGAAAAATATATATGTGGAATTTGAATCTTCTACCAATATGGTAATTATACCGGTTTTTGATACGACAGCCTTAAGTATCGGTAAATCGGTACCTATCGTCGCCACCCTGCCGTCTTTTGTATAGCTTTCAAGATCATTTCCTCCGACATCAAATATTATCACATATTTACCGTTATTATCAGTCTTTGGATTTGACATCTCATAGCTTTCTATCCACACTTCTTTTCCGCCGGGCTTTAAATACAATGCACCGTCTTTTGAATACTTTAAAAAACCGTTATCAAGCTTTTCATAACCTACAAGGCTGCCCTCACTGAGTTCATGAATCCATTTCAGTTTAAATTTATCATAACTCTTATAGCGGTTTATTAATGCAAATACAACTGTGAAAGCAGTTATTAAAGCAAGCAGGAGGAGGATAAACCTCCCCCTTTCTACAAAAAAGTTGACATTTTGTCTTCTTCTGGATCTTGGAGCATCTTTCTCATCAAGATCGGCAGTTACTATTATTCTGTCTTTAAGCTCCCGCTTCTTTATTTCCTTATCTTCTATCATCTCTTATCCGTTTTGTCTTCTTTGGTACAGATCTATAGCCTCAATCAGATTGGACGCCTCTTTGTCATTTATAAGCTTTTGTAAAGCCTCTATCTTTGACGGCTGTAAAAAGTCTCTTCCAAGATATGATTCATACTTATCGGATATGTCCAAGTTTATCTCAGATCTTCTTGCAGCTATATTCCCAAGACTTTGCTTTGCGACTTCAAGTTCATTGTTCAGACTCTCAAGTTTTTTTCTCTTGAATTATTCGTTATCTCATCTGCAATAATTTTTCTTTGTGCTGTTTTCAAACTCGCTTACAGCTGCAGTTTTCTTATCCTTTATACTCTGTACATTAATCTTTGCTTCTTCTATCTCGGCATCATAAGCTCCCAAATCATACTTTTCCTCTGACGAGTCGTTATTTATCTCTTTTGTTATCAACTTGATTCTCTTAAAATCATTGTCGATAGTATCTCTCATGGCTCTTATCCTAAGTAAGCTGTCTCTATGTCTTGCTTTTGTGAGATTTCCTATCAAAATATACAATCCGCCTCATCAAAAATAATAACCGCAAAGCAAAATAAAAAGGTAAATATATAGTTCTGTGATTCGGTATCAGCTTATAAATTACCATAGGTATTGCAAGGAATGTTACAAGTACCGCTAAAACTATTTTTACAAAATCAAAGAATTTGTGTGGAAAATAAAGTATGTGATACAATCTTCCTCCGCAAAATCCCGGCAATTTTTTTCTTTTTTTATCTCACTTTTTATTTCAGATTTTTGTATTCGCTATATGATCGTGCAGTTCTTTGGTTTCGTCGGCAATTCTTTCGCTTACCTTTTTACTCTTTGCCTTACCCTTCTTTGCCTCCAAAGATTTTCGGATATCTTCAGCCTTTTTAATCTCGGCATCATATGTGGAAGTTATCTCTTTTAATCTTTTAGATGTGGTCTCGGATATTCTGCCTTCCACAGCTTTCTTTTTCAGCTTCTATAGCTTTTGATATCCTCTCGCCTTCCGCTCTGAGCCTTTCCTCTTCCGTGCTTAATGTATCAAGCTCCAGCAGGGCACTTTTTGCACCTTCAAAAAAACTGTCATAGTCTAAAATAGGTTCTGCCATAATACACTCTCCATTTTATTATTCTTCTATTATTTGTATTTCCAGATAGTCAAAAATCTATTTGTTCTATAAAGTTGTCAGCATTAAATCTGACTTTACCTCTATAAGCAAAGTCATCTATATTCGGCAAAAGCCATATAGGTTCTGCTATATCAAATTCATGACATATCTCTCTAATCGCATCAAATACCATTGTCTTTCTGTCTTTACTGTAATCTCCATCTGTTGCAACATGGTCTTTTTCCATACGGTTGTCTGTGAATATCTTGCCCCAAAGCCTGAACATATTTAGTTAAGCCTCTTTAGAAGTTCTTCTCTCTGACTTTCATATCCCGGTTTTCCAAGCAGTGCAAACATATTGCTCTTATAACTTTCAACGCCCGGCTGATTGAACGGATTTACACCGAGTATATATCCGCTTACTCCGCATGCAAACTCATAAAAATAGAACAAACTTCCAAGTGAGAACGGGCTCTCATCAGGTATATTTATTTTAAGATTCGGAACGTCACCGTCTGTATGTGCAAGTATTGTTCCGTTCATTGCAGACTTGTTTACAAAATCCACACTCTTTCCTGCCAGGTAATTCATGCCGTCTGTATCCGTCTTTTCTTCTTTTAAAAGAATCTCTACAGGTGACTCTTCAATATCAAGTACGGTTTCAAACAACATTCTTCCACCGTCCTGAATATACTGTCCCATAGAATGTAAGTCTGTTGTCAAATCCACAGCAGCAGGGAAAATACCTCTTCCGTCCTTACCCTCACTCTCACCAAAGAGCTGCTTTACCCATTCAGAAACATAGTGAAGACTCGGCTCATAATTTGCCGTAACTTCCACATTTTTTCCTTTTCTTAGTAATATATTTCTGATTGCAGCATATAATAATGAAGGATTTTCCTCAAAAGGCTTTCCGATTACTTCTTCTCTCATAGCTGCGGCACCTGCCATAAGCTCATCAATATCTATTCCCGCAACAGCTATCGGAAGCAGACCTACAGCTGTAAGTACCGAGAATCTTCCGCCTATATCATCAGGTACTACGAAGCTCTCATATCCTTCTTCGTTAGCAAGTGATTTAAGTGCACCTCTTGCCTTATCTGTAGTTGCATAAATTCTTTTATTTGCTTCTTCTCTTCCGTACTTTTCTATAAGAAGTTCTTTAAATACTCTAAAGCTGATAGCCGGCTCTGTTGTAGTTCCCTGACTTTGATATTATATTTATAGAAAAATCTTTATCTTTCAAAACATCCTTCAAATCGGCTATATACTTTGATGATATTGAATTTCCGCAAAATATTATCTGTGGTGTTTTTCTCTGCGATTTATCCAGACAGTTGTAAAAACTGTGGCTCAAAAACTCTATTGCAGCTCTGGCACCAAGGTATGAACCTCCGATACCTACTCACCAAAAGTACATCGGAATCATTTTGTATCTTCTTTGCTGTAGTCTTTATTCTCTCAAACTCTTCCTTATCATAGTATACAGGAAGATCGATCCAGCCTAAGAAAATCGGATCCTGCCCCTGACTTTGATAATAATGTATCTCTGGCATTCAATGTGGTTGTTTTAAAATTTTGAAGCTCATCCTCCCCCAAAAATGCCATTGCTTTTGAATAATCAAAACTTACTGTCTTGTTCATATTACACGCCTTTCTGTATTTATAATGTGTTACGGTCATATATAACCATAATGTTCTAAAACAATATATTGTTTTTATTTTATAACAACTATATACTATTGGCAATAGTAGGAAGTATCAATAGTTTCTATCAATCTTGTAGTAAGCTTCACACAATTTTCTATTGCCTTTCTTTCAAACTCGGCATAGTCCATACTTGCACTGTCGTCCGCCTTATCGGATATGGCTCTCACTATCAGTGCTTTCATTCCGTTCAAATATGCAACCTGTGCTATTGCGGCACCCTCCATCTCCGTACAGTATCCGCCAAAAGTTTTTTTCAAATCTTCCTTTGTCTCTTTATCCGATACAAAAATATCACCGCTGAGTACTCGTCCTTCAAACACTGAAATATCTTTAAGCTCTTTTTCGCAGATTTCCTTTGCGATACTTCTAAGTCCGTCATCTGTAGGGAATGCAAATACATCCATTCTCGGTACCTGTCCTCTCGGATATCCGAAGCCTTCAACATTCATATCATGAATTACGGTATCTGTGGAGAGCACTATATCTCCTATATTTATCTCATTCTTCAGTGAACCGGCAATTCCGGTATTTATTACCGTTCCCACTCCGAATCTGTCCGCCAGTATCTGAGTACATGCCGCTGCATTCACTTTTCCTATACCTGAGCGTACCACGGTGACAGACTTTCCGCTTATCTTTCCCTGTACAAACTCCATACCGGCTATGACTTTTATCTCTTTATTTTCCATAATTTCTTTTAACTTTGAAATTTCCTCTTCCATAGCACCGATTATACCAATCATTACATTCTCCTCACTTGAATATTTATACTTGTTAAATTATACTTAATATATAGGTTTAATTATAACATAAAGAATGGAAATAATATGAAAAAAATAATATTAACAGGTGGCGGTACCGCAGGACATATCACACCGAACATCGCCTCTTGCCTGCATTAAAAGGAAGCCGGATTTGATATCAAATATATAGGCAGTAAAAACGGTATGGAAGAAGGTCTTATAAAAGCTCAGAATATTCCATATGAAGGAATATCTTCCGAAAGCTCAGGAGATACTTTGACCTAAAAAACTTCAGCGATCCTTTCAAGGTCCTTAAAGGACTCTTTGAAGCAAAAAGTATAATAAAAAAATACTCACCCGATATCGTCTTTTTCAAAGGGTGGCTTTTGTCAGTGTTCCTGTAGTAATGGCTGCGGCTTTTTTTAAAAGATTCCGGTTATTATACATGAATCGGATATTACACCGGGACTTGCAAATAAAAATAGCCACCAAGTTTGCTACAAGGATATGCACCAATTTCCCCTGAAACATTGCAGTATCTTCCTAAGAACAAGGCTGTACTTACAGGTTCGCCAATTAGGAAAGAGCTTTTAAGCGGTAACAGGGAAGAAGCTCTCAAACTGACAGGATTTGACAATAAACCGACTCTTCTTATCATAGGAGGAAGTCTCGGCTCCGTCATAGTAAATACGGCAATCAGAAAATCTCTGGATGATATATTGAAAGAATTTAATGTAATACATATCTGCGGCAAAGGTAATGTAGACGAAAAACTTGTGGGAAGAGAAGGCTATCTTCAATATGAATATGTGGATAAGGAGCTGAAAGATTTCTTTGCTCTTGCCGATTTGGTCGTATCAAGAGCCGGTGCAAATACAATATGCGAGCTTTTGGCACTCAGAAAACCGAATCTTTTGATACCGCTCTCAGGTGCGGCTTCAAGAGGTGATCAGATTTTAAACGCCGAATCATTTGAAAATGCAGGTTACTCAAAAGTCATAGATGAAGAGGCACTTACAAATATTTCACTTGCCGTGGAAATATCGGAACTTTATAAAAACAGACAAAAATATATAGATGCCATGTCAAACTCGGATGCCACAAACGGTGTGGAAAATATTATCAATTTGATAAAGCAGTATAGCTAGAATTTTCATCCAAACCCGACAAAGCGTCTACTTAAGATTCCATAATCACAATACTTAAGCTCTTTGAAAGTTTTTCAATTTTCAGAGAGCTTTTTCTATATCAAATACATATTTTTTAATTACTTAATTGTTTTAGCTTATTCTATTGTTTTTTTACTTTTTGATATACAATATAAACAATTTTATATTTTATAATAGTATAAAACTACCATAGACAATTATTTTCATAATATTGTATAATTTTTGAAAATGATGACAATTCAGGTTGAGTTTTACAGGCTTTCAGCCCACTTTTTATAGCTAACTCAACTGATTGTGACGATAAGGAGGACTTTTTGTGAAAAAGAAAATTTTAAGTGTTCTTATGGCAGGTGCATTGTGCACAGGCTTACTTGCAGGATGTGGCGGCGGCAAAGAAGCTTCCACAAGCGGTTCACAGGCTGCAGATAATGCAGCAACCGCTACAGATGACAATACTCTTACAGTATGGTGCTGGGACCCTGCATTCAATATCAATGCAATGAATGAGGCGGCAAAAGTTTATCAGAAAGATCACCCTGATTTCAAGCTCAATGTAGTGGAAACTCCATGGGCTGATTTACAGACAAAGATAAACACTGCAGGTGTTGCCGGTGATTTGTCTACATTGCCTGATATTTTCCTTATGCAGGATAACGCATTCTGGAAAAATCAGATTTCATTCCCTGATATTTTTGCAAACTTGACTGAAACAAAGGCTTTTGACTTTACACAGTTTGCACCGGGTAAATTGGCTTACTCAACAGTAAATAATGTAAACTACGGTGTTCCTTTTGATAACGGTACAGTTATCGCAGCTTACAGAACAGATATCCTTGAGCAGGCAGGCTATACTGTAGACGATCTTACAGATATCGACTGGGACAAATATATAGAGATCGGTAAGGATGTACTTGCTAAGACCGGAAAGCCTTTGCTATCATGTCAGGCAAATGAAGCAGATATTATAATGATTATCCTTCAATCTACAGGTGCTTCACTCTTTGATGACAAGGGTGACCCGAATATCGTAGGAAATGAAACATTGAAGAAGGCTCTTGAGACATATAAAAAGCTTAAGGAATCAGGTGTTATGATTCTTGTAAACGACTGGGATCAGTATATCACTACAATGAATACCGAGACCGTAGCCGGAACTATCAACGGATGCTGGATTATGGGTTCTATAAGAGCTGCCAAGGATCAGTCAGGAAAGTGGGCTGTAACAAATCTTCCAAAACTTGCAGGTGTAGGCGAGCAGACAAACTATTCAAACAACGGTGGTTCAAGCTGGGCTGTAAATGCAGGTTCAAAGAAGAAAGATTTGGCAGTTGATTTCCTTGCAAAGACATTTGCCGGAAGCACAGATCTTTATGACAACATTCTTCCAAGCGGTGCATTGGCTACATGGTTACCTGCAGGAGGTACAGCGGCTTATTCAGAGAAGGTTGAGTTCTTCGGCGGACAGGAAGTTTATAAACTCCTTACAGACTTCGCCTCAAAGACACCAAAGAACAATACAGGTGTTTACTACTATGAAGCAAGAGATGCCGTAGCTGCTGCTGCAACAAATATCATTGCAGGCGCTGATGTTGACAGCGAGCTTAAGACTGTACAGGACACTGTTAATTTTGCAATGGGTAAATAATATTTTAAGATTTTGTCAGGGGGTAGGTTTGGCCATGGTCAAGTCTGCCCCTTGTTTAATCGAAGGAGAAATTTATGGGGAATAAGAAAAAACTTTCACTCTCACAAAAACAAAATATATCAGGTTGGATATTTTTGACTCCTGCTACCGTGCTTATAGCCGTTATGAGTTTCTATCCTATGATAAGAGCCATAATTTTGTCTATGCAAAGCGGTGTGGGCGCAAAAATTTCTTTTGCCGGATTGACAAATTATAAGAGAATGTTTGCTGATGCAATCTTTATGCAGTCTTTGAAAAACACCTTTATATACCTGATAGTTCAGGTGCCTATAATGCTTTTATTTGCTCTTCTTTTGGCATCTTTACTTAATGATAAGCATTTAAGATTTAAGGGGCTTTTCAGAACCTGTATTTTCCTACCATGTGCTACATCTCTTGTATCATATGCCATTATATTCAGATCACTCTTTGCAGTAGACGGATATATAAATACCGCTCTTGTCAACCTTGGAATTTTGCACACAGGTTATAATTTCCTTTCAAATCCTTTTGCGGCTAGAATTGTTATTATAATCGCTCTACTTTGGAGATGGACAGGCTACAATATGGTTTTCTATCTTGCAGGACTTCAAAATATAGAGTATTCCATATATGAAGCCGCAAAGATTGACGGTGCAACATATTTCCAGATACTCAGAAAAATAACCATCCCGCTTTTAAAGCCGATGATTTTACTTACTGCTATCATGTCAACAAACGGTACATTGCAGTTGTTTGATGAGTCCGTCAACCTTACAAGCGGCGGTCCGGCTAATGCAACTATAACAATGTCTCATTATATTTATAACTCTTCGTTTAAGTATGTACCTAATTTCGGCTATTCAGCCGCCATGTCATTCTTTATTTTGATTTTGGTGGCGGTACTCGCCGCAATACAGATGAAAGTAGGTGACAAGCGTGACTAAGATAAGAACTGTTGCAAAATATGTATTTTTGACCATTGTTTCACTTATATCGATTTTCCCTCTATACTGGATGGCAGTCAGTGCCACTCATGCCAGTATAGATGTAATAAGAGGTGCTCTCCTTCCCGGAAACTATCTCTTTAAAAACCTTTCAAACCTGCTTGCAGCAAGTGATGTAAGAGGTGCTATGATAAACTCATTTAAATACTCAATAATGATGACAATATTGGCACTATTTATTTGCTCACTTGCCGGATACGGTTTTGAAATCTATCATGATAAGGCAAAGGATGCTATCATGGCTGTACTTTTGCTGGCAATGATGGTTCCTTTTGTAGCCATTATGATCCCGCTCTTTCAGATGTTTTCCAAATGGGGACTTTTAAATACAACTTTGGGATTTTTACTTCCTACATTGTCCACTCCGTTTTTGATAATGCTGTTTAGACAGAGTGCCAGATCATTCCCACATGATATTCTTGAAGCTGCAAGACTTGACGGATTAAATGAATTTAATATATTCCTTAGAATATTTATTCCTACCATGAAGTCCACCTATGCTTCAGCAGCCATCATTACATTCATGGGTGCATGGAACTCATATCTTTGGCCAAAGGTAATAATGACTGAGAAAAACATCCATTACAATGCCTATGCTTGTAGCAAACTTAAAAGAAGGTTATGTAACCGACTACGGTGTACTGATGCTTTGCTGTACTTCTTTGCAGCATACCCTACAGTTATAATATTCTTCGTACTCCAAAAGCAATTTGCTGAAGGAATTACAGGTGCTGTAAAGTAATATATGATATGCTTTTTAAAGGTGTGAAAACTTGTACCAAGATTTCATACCTTTTATTGATAAAAATATAATTTTTAAGAGAGGTAAAAATGAATAAAGATATTTTTAAAAACCTTTTAGAACCCACTGTTTTTTTGAGGAAAAACAGACTTCCGGCACATTCAGATCATAAGGTATTTGCAAATAGGAATGAACTTATAAGGGGCGAGTCTTCTTTATACTATGATTTGAACGGTATATGGAAATTTGATTACTCAATCAATCCCGATTCCACTCCTGACGGATTTGAACTTTTAAGCTTTGACTGCAGAAACTGGGAGGATATCCGAGTTCCGGCACATATACAAATGGAAGGCTATGACAGACCTCACTATGCCAATGTTGCATACCCATGGGACGGTAGACAAAAGCTTAAATCAGGTCAGTCTCCTATGGACTTTAACCCTGTTGCAAGCTATGTAAAATACTTTACATTACCTGAAAGTTTCACAGGCAAGGATATTGTTTTAAGAATGGAAGGTGTTGAGAGTGCGGCCGCCGTATGGTTAAACGGACACTATATAGGCTACTGTGAGGACAGTTTTACTCCTTCCGAGTTTGATTTAAGTAAATATATAGTTAAGGGTGAGAACAAACTTGCAATACAGGTTGCAAAATGGTGTTCAGGCAGCTGGCTTGAGGATCAGGATTTCTTCAGATTCTCAGGAATTTTCAGAGATATCTGTCTATATGCAAGGCCGAAATGCCATTTACAGGATATAGGTGTAAATCAGATATTTGAAAATAAGAATCTTGATAAAGTCAAACTTAATATATCATTGACTCTAAGCCAAAGTGCCAAAGTCAAACTCAGATTATATGACGCTTTTGATATGACTTTAAAGTCAAACGAGTTTAAGTGCTTCTTTGATGAAACTGTTGTGGCAAAGCTCGATAAGGATCGTGCTTTCCGGTGAAAATAATGTTTTCCTTGAGATAAATAATCCGAAGCTTTGGAGTGCCGAAATTCCTAATCTTTATACTCTGTATATTGAAATATATGACGGTGATAATTTACTTGAAGTAACCTCTGTGAAAATCGGTATTAGATTATTTGAAAAAAATTCAGCTAATATAATGACTCTTAACGGTAAAAGAATTGTGTTTGCCGGTGTGGACAGACATGATTTCAGCTCCAAATCAGGTCGTGCAATAAGCTATGCGGAAGTTCAAAAAAGATATAGTTACAATGAAGGAAAACAATATCAATGCTATAAGAACAAGCCATTATCCAAACTGCTCCGCACTATATGAGCTCTGTGATATCTACGGCATCTATCTTATGGATGAATGTAATCTTGAGTCTCATGGCAGCTGGGACGGTCTTCTTAGCGGTGTTTCAGACTATGATATGGTGGTTCCGAGCGATAAAAAAGAGTGGATGCCTCTACTTCTTGACAGAGCAAACTCCATGTATATGAGGGACAGAAATCACTCTTCAATTCTTATCTGGTCATGTGGAAATGAGAGTTATGGCGGTAGCGATATATATGAGATGAGCGAGTTCTTCAGGAAAAAAGATTCAAGCAGACTTGTCCACTATGAGGGAGTTTTTAATGACCGTCGCTATAATGATACCTCAGATATCGAAAGCAGAATGTATGCCAAGGTAGCTGATGTAAAGGAATTTTTGAAAAACTCACAGAGATAAACCTTTTATTGAATGTGAATATACTCATGCGATGGGCAACTCATGTGGAGGTATGCAGCTTTATACCGAGCTTGCATGGGAAGAGGAGCTTTTCCAAGGTGGATTTATCTGGGACTACATCGATCAAAGCATTACCGGTAAGGATCCTTTCGGCAATGATACTCAGTACTACGGAGGAGATTTTGATGACTCTCCTACCGACTATAACTTCAGCGGAAACGGTATAGTGTACGGAGGCGACAGGGATATATCTCCTAAAATTCAGGCGGTAAGATATAATTACAGACCTGTTGATTTAAAGATAGATTTTGACAAAGACTTATTATATGTACATAACAGAAATCTTTTTCAGAGATTTGAATGACTATAAATTTGTTATTTATATAAAGAAATTCGGAAAGACTTTATATGAAAAACAGTTTTTCTTTAAAAGGTGAAGGATTGTCAAAGACTGAGCATTCTCTAATATAAAAGAAAAAAAGCCGGAAAGCTTTTTTTGATATATACGGCGATGAGCTTGTTATAGGTGTTAAGGCTGTTTTTGATATTGAAACCTTATATAATCTTGGCGAAGTTTCATTTACAGAAGTCGTTTTAAGAGAAGGTAAAAAGGTATATGATGCTCTTTTCTCAAAATTTGATGAAACTGTTATTTGCGATACTCCTCTCTGTGAAAATAAACCCTATAAACTCACAATGGGAGTTATGAACTTCGGAATAAAGGGGGATAATTTTGAGGCTCTGTTCTCTCAGAATTTCGGCGGACTTGTGTCTTACAGATATGCCGGAAAGGAGCTGCTTAAAGCTATACCAAGACCTAATTTCTGGAGACCGCCCACAGACAATGATTTCGGCAACAATATGCCTTTCAGGTATTCCAAATGGAAAACCGCTTCACTGTATGCCACTACAAAAGTTCCACGTGAAGACAGTACTTACTGGCCTGCATTCAGACCTGTTATAAAAGAATATGATACTTATGTATCTGTTACTTATAAATATGCCCTGCCTGCTTGTGCCGATGAGCTCACTGTGGAATATGAAGTTTATGGTGACGGCAGTATAAAGATAAACATGGACTATAAGAGTGAAACAGGTCAATATGATTTACCTGAGTTCGGTACAATGTTTAAGTTAAAGCCTGAATATGAAAATATTTCATGGTATGGTGCAGGTCCTATGGAAACTTACTCAGACAGATTACCGGGTGCAAAGATTGACCTTTTTGAAGGTAAGGTAGCAAATCAGCTTGCTAAATATCTCTCACCACAGGAGAGCGGCAATAAATCTCATGTAAGATTTGCAAAGCTTACCGATAAGAAGGGACGCGGGCTTATAGTTGCAGGAAATTGTATCAATGTTTCAGCTCTTGCCTATACTCCGAGTGAGATTGAAGAGGCAAGACATGATTTTGAATTACCGCCTGTTACAAAGACTGTACTTCGTGTAAATCTTGCACAGATGGGTATTGGAGGCGATGATACCTGGGGCGCACCTACTCTTGAAGATTACCTGATAAGGGGTGAAGACAATTTGAAATTCAGCTTTTGTTATAAAGGGAATCTAAATATTTCAAGGAGATTTGCCGATATTAAAGTAAATTATTATCATTAAAAAGAAACTCTAAACTGTCTTACAGTTCGGAGTTTCTTTTTCTATACAATATATTATTTATTATCTTGCAACATATACGCCTGACTCATTTACAAAGTATCCGTCAGGTGTTGTGGTATTTGAAAGCATGTTTCCTCTGTTAAGGTCCATATAGTACCAGTTGCCGCCGATATTCTGCCAGCCTACAAGCATATATCCGTCAGCATTGAAATAGTACCATTCACCGCCTATCTGCTTCCATGATGAAGTTACATATGTACCGTCAGAGAATGCATACCACCAACCTGTAGCATTTCTCTGCCATGTGCCTTGAAGTGTTGTAGCATTCTTACTCTCATTGTAATTGTTTGCAGCCTCAGCCTGACTTATTGTTACCGTACTTGATGATACCCATGCACTGTTCTTTGTACCGTCACTGTTTACAGCTCTAACCTTCAATGTGTATGTACCTGCCTTTGTCATAAGTGACTTAAAGTTTGCACTGTTTGTAGTAAAACTCTGCACTCCGCCGACTGTGGATGTGTTGTCTCTTATAAGCTTCACCTGATAACCTGAAGCTCCCTGAGATATACTCCATGCAGCCTGACCGTTATTACTTAAATTTACCGTTTCTATAGGTGATACCTGATTTATCAACGCAGGTAACTGAATATCTACGTATAAATCATTTGAGCTGTTCTCTCTTCTTGCTTCTATAAGCTCTCCACCTGTTATTTTAAAATCTTCAGCCTTATACACACTAAAGTAATAATTATCGTCTGCAGACAAATGCACTGTAATCTTAGGAGTATCTGTAATCTCCCAGGTAGTACCCATATCCATAAAATCAACGCCGTCAATACTGTAGCTGCTGCCTGATACATTTACCGTAATATCATTTATATCTCTTCTTTACCTACTGTAATAGCATCCGATTTTATATTTATCTTTACAGATTTGATTCCTGATGCTGCAAATGTAGTCATAGATGCCGCCAAACTTATTATTCCGCTTATTGCCGCTAAGGCAAATTTTCTTCCAAAATTTCTCATATATTTCCTTTCACTCATATCTATATGTTTATATAATATTCTCTTCATACTATTAAATACTATATTAGAGTTTCAGTCAATTACTATTATATGATATTTTCTTTAAAATCCTTACCAAAAGGTTACAATCAAAATTTGTAATTTTACACTAAAAAAGGCGACAGCTACCCGCTATCGCCCTATTATTATCTTTGCAACATCTGCCACTCTTGATTCTCTGATCACATTTACTTTTATTTGACCCGGATATTGCATCTCTTCTTCTATCCTCTTTGAGATGTTTCTGGCTAAAATAACCATATCGTCATCACTTACTTTCTCAGGCAATACCATGATTCTTACCTCACGGCCTGCTTGGATAGCAAATGACTTCTCAACTCCGTCAAATGATGTAGTGATTTCCTCAAGCTGACTCAGTCTGTTAGTATATGTCTCCAGTGTTTCTCTTCTTGCCCCCGGTCTTGCTGCGGAAATAGTATCTGCCGCCTGACCAAACATGCAATAAGTGAATCCGGATCAACATCTCCATGATGTGATTCTACAGAATTGATTACAACCGGATGTTCCTTGTACTTCTTACAAAGTTCCACACCAATCTGTACATGTGAACCCTCTACCTCATGGTCGATGGCTTTTCCAATATCATGTAGTAAACCGGCTCTCTTCGCCAATCTGATATCCACTCCAACTTCTGCTGCCAAAAGTCCTGACAATTGTGCCACTTCAATAGAATGTTTTAAAGCATTCTGACCATAACTGGTCCTAAATTTCATTCTTCCAAGTAATTTTATGAGCTCAGGATGTATACCGTGCACACCTACTTCGAGTGCCGCATTCTCGCCTTCCTCTCTCATAATACCGTCAACTTCTTTCTTTGCCCTATCCACCATCTCTTCAATTCTTGCAGGGTGAATACGACCGTCAACAATCAACTTCTCAAGTGCTACTCTGGCCACTTCTCTTCTTACAGGATCAAAACAGGATAAAACTACCGCCTCAGGGGTATCGTCAATGATAAGCTCTACTCCTGTAAGCTGTTCCAGTGTACGTATATTTCTACCCTCACGACCTATGATTCTACCCTTCATATCGTCGTTAGGTAAAGCAACTACTGAAACTGTTGTTTCCGCTACATGGTCTGCCGCACATCTTTGAATTGCAGTAACCACATATTCCTTAGCCTTTTTCTCGGCTTCATCCTTTGCGGCATTCTCAAGCTCTTTAATAAGCTTTGCCTTGTCATGTTTTACTTCATCTTCAACTGATTGTAACAAAAATTCCTTAGCCTGATCACTTGTGAGTCCGGATATTTTCTCAAGCTCGGCGATTCCCTTATCATACAGGGATTCAACTTCCTTGCTCCTTGCCAATATCTTCTCCTCTCTTGCAAGAACACTCTCTTCTTTCTTTTCAAGTAGATCCTGCTTCTTGTCCAAGTTCTCTTCTTTACTAAGTACTCTTTTCTCATAGCGGGCTAACTCTGCCCTTCTTTCTTTCACCTCTCTATCAAGCTCATTTTTTGTCTTTATAGACTCTTCTTTTGCTTCCAAGAGAGCTTCACGTTTCTTTGTCTCGGCTGTTTTTAAGGCTTCCTCTATTATTTCTCTGGATTTAATCTCTGCTGATCCGATCTTATCTTCATATGACTTCTTACGATGAGCAATCGCTAAACTCCAACTTAGAGGCGCCACAACAACTATTGAGAGTATTACCGCTATTATTATACTTCCCAGTTGTGACATAAAAGCACCTCCTTATTCAATTTTCATTGTTCAAAACAACATTCTAATTTTAACAAAAAAATGAACAAAAAGTAAAGTCGCTAAGGATTGTATACAGATTGTGTTTAGAAATATCACTTTATAAACTTCTCAAAAATCTTTAACACTCATATTTGCTCTGACAGCAGCCCTCATCAATACTTAGTATTCCGTCATTGACCAAAAGATGCAAGTATGCTTATAACACCTTCCTGTCTTCCTACCGCCCTACCTTTTCTCCATTCCTTTTTTTCCATTCCTTTTTCTAATCCTCTGGCCTCTACTCTATCCAGCACTTCGCACATATTAACTTTCTCCTTCCCTTTCAATTCGTTTATAGTTTCTTCAAATCTGTTATCACCGGTCATTGCAGACATTAATGTCAGAAGTTCTTCATTATACCAAAAAAATTTTTTACTGTTGGATTATTCTTTTGATCATTTTTGAAATTTAGAACTTTTAGAACTTAGATTGTATATAATAATCTCATTTTACCGTATATATGTCCAAAAATACAATAACGGATATATTTATTTCCAATAAAAAGGACTGTCGCAAGCGACAGCCCCTGTATTACTTATTAAGCATTCTTATATGTTTTCATTACAACTTTTCTGAGTATATCTACCGGTATCATTGTGAATGCAAGTATGAATATTACTATCCATCCCTGTACACTAAACGGTACACAGCTAAACATCTTTCCGATAAATTGGAAAGGTGCAAAAGGTATAGCACCTGCATTTACTATAAGAGCCTGTACTATGATTATTGCAAAGAACACTTTAAGGAAGCCTGTATTTTCATTAAGGCCCTTAAATATTCCGAAGCCTTCATCTCTTACATTAAATCCGTTAAAGAGTGCACTTGCTATAAACAGTACAAAATATCCTGTAAGAAGTTCTTCCTCATTGCCGTCAAACAGATTTGCAAAGAACGGAACCTTAAGATATATAAAGCTGAGTACTGTAAGCCAGAGTCCCATGCTTAAAATTTGAATAGCCATGTTTTTGCTGATGATATTCTCATCTCTTCTTCTTGGCTTTTCCATCATGTAGCTTTCTTTAGCCGGCTCATTTCCAAGCATTATCGCTCCGAGTCCGTCCATTACCAAGTTTACAAACAGAAGGTGAGTTACCTTAAGCGGCTCTTCCACTCCGAAGAAAGGAGCGATGGCACTTACTATAACCGCAGTAACATTTATAACCAACTGGAACTTTACAGAACTTAAGTATATTGTGATAGATAGTTCTACCATAGAGTATAGCATCCTTTATAGATCTGAAATTATCATCAAGAATTACTATCTCACCGGCTTCCTTGGCAGCCTCTGTACCGTTACCCATAGCAAATCCCACATCTGCTCTCTTAAGTGCAGGTGAGTCGTTTACACCGTCTCCCGTCATACCTACAACAAGATTCATCTCCTGGCAAAGTCTTACCATTCTTGATTTATCTGTAGGAAGAGCTCTTGCGATAACTCTGATATGAGGTATAAGTTTCTTTACTTCATCATCACTCATTTCATTGAGTTCTGCCGATGAAAGCGCTCTGTCCGAAGCAGACTGTATAAGGCCTGCATCCTTAGCGATTGCAATAGCTGTTTCAAGTCTGTCACCTGTAATCATTACTACCTGAATACCTGCTCCCATAACCTCAGCTATAGCATCCTTAGCCTCAGGTCTTACATCATCTCTGATACCTACCAAGCCTATGATAACTATATCATCATTTATACTGTTTTCTGCAAGAGGCTTCTCTGAATATCCGAATGCCAGAACTCTCATAGCTCTTGCTGCAAGCTCGTCAATCTTTCTGTCAAGAACAGCCTTGTCGATTGTCTTTACTTCACCGTTCTCATCCAAGAACTTCTTTGCCTTTGCAAGAAGTCTCTCAGTGCACCCTTATAGAATGTCTTATCAAGAGAATCTATTCTTGCCTGGCTGAATTTATTTGTTGAGTTAAATCCCTGATGTGCTCCCACTACAAAGCTCTTCTCATTTTGTAATGCATCAAAAGTAGTATGTCCGATAAACTTCATCAATGCCTGGTCTGTTGCGTTACCGCCTATTACCACACCTCTGTCATCAAACAATGACTGAGTATTCTTACCTATTGCAATATCTATAAGTCCTTTTACCTTGCTGTGATCGCTAAGATCCGGTATGGCAATGGAGTTTCCGTTTGCAAGGAAGAAATCCACTACTTCAAGGCTTCCCTTTGTAATAGTTCCTGTCTTATCACTGAAGAGTATATTCAGTGAACCTGCAGTCTCGATACCTTCCGCCTTTCTTACAAGTACGTTATGATCAAGCATTCTGCTGGTGTTTTGCATAAGTACCAAGGATATCATTAAAGGCAATCCTTCAGGAACGGCACATACGATAATAACTATTGCAAGAGTAACGGCCTTTATCAGGTCCTGCACTATTGTCTGTGGTCCCATAGCAAAATAGTTGCCAAAGCCGCCTGCTCTTACTATAAAGTAAGCAAAGTAAAGTATCGCTATTACCGTAGCACCTACATATCCGAAAATTGATATCTGATGCGCCAGCTTTCCAAGCTTCACCTTAAGTGGTGAATCAGGATCGTCTTCATTCATTTCAAGAGCCATCTTACCCATCATGGACTTAAGTCCGACTCTCTTAACCTCTAAAACACCTTCTCCGTCAAATACTACAGCACCTCTAAAGAGTGAATGAGCATCTACGAATGTGTCACCTGTGATATCTTCTTTTAACTCAAATCCGTCTTTTGCAGCTGTTTTTTTACACTCCTCAGCCTCTCCGTTTAGGGCTGAGTTGTCAACTCTTAAATCTCCGTCTATTAAAATACCGTCTGCCGGTATCTTATCTCCCGATTGTAAAAGTACAAAGTCTCCTACTACTACATCATCCACATCTATAACGGTTACAAGACCGTTTCTGTAGACCTTACATGTGTCCTTCTTTGTATTGTCCTTTAACTCACGATACTTGGTATCACTTGCAACACCTGTCTTTGCAGATACAAAGGCTACTATTATTACCGCAATAATAGTACCAAGCGGTTCATAAATTTCAGCATATCCAAAGAAAAACATTACTATCATAAGTACTGCGATAGCAAGCAGTATCCTGATCATAGGATCGTTAAATGTCTCCTTGAACTCCTGCCAAAAGGTGGTGGGTTCAGAATCAGGTATCACATTTGAGCCATATTCCTGCCTTGACTTTTCAACTTCTTTTTCAGTCAAACCGGTAAATTTCATATAATTTCCTCTTTCAAAATTTGGGGAGAAAGCAGCCGCCCTCTCCCGTAATATTTATTACATATATCTACTTGCCAATTCTCCAAGACCCGGATCTGTGGTTCCCTGTCCTACAGCCGAGAACTTCCATTCTCCGTTATGTCTGTATACCTCACCGAAGATCATTGCAGTCATTCCCGAATAATTATCTGTAAGATTGTACTTAAGGATCTCTTTATTGGTTGAAGCATCCACAAGTCTTATAAATGCATTTCTTATCATTCCGAACTCTTGGCGTCTTTGCACTGCCTGGTAAATATTTACAACAATAACGATTTTGTCATAAACTGCAGGTATGTTTTCAAGATCGATAGTGATCTGCTCGTCGTCTCCGTCACCTGCACCTGTCAGGTTATCACCCATATGCATTACGGTGCCTGAAGAGTGGCGAAGGTTTCCGTAATAAACCACATCACCTTTATTTACTATCTTGCCTCCCTGTAAAAGAAAAGCTGATGCGTCACAGTCTATATTGCCTTCCTGGCTTTGACCGCTGCCAAAGAGTGATGATAAAAATCCTCCACCTCCCTTTGGAGCCTCATCCCATCCGAGTCCGACTACTATTCTCTTTAAACCTGCATTCTCCTTTGACAGGCTTACCTTTTGTCCTTTTTGTAAACTGATAGACATATATCCTCCTAATGTCTGCGTATAGGGCTTAAGCTACCGCTATACCGTAATGATTGCAAAGTGCGGCAAGTCCGCCACCGAATCCGCTTCCAATAGCATTAAACTTCCACTCGCCCGCATGCTTGTAAAGCTCACCTACTACTACCGCTGTTTCGATAGAGAAATCCTCACCAAGGTCATATCTGATGATTTCAGCGCCTGTCACTTCATCTAAAATTCTGATATAAGCATTTGAAACCTGACCGAAGTTCTGTCTTCTTGAATCGGCATCATATATAGTAACTGTAAATGCAATCTTCTCAATATTTGCAGGTACCTTTGAAAGATCGATCTTGATCTGCTCATCATCACCGTCACCTTCTCCTGTAAGGTTATCACCCATATGAGTAACACTCTCTGACGGATGAGCCAAGTTGCCGTAGAAAATGAAATCCTTTTCTGTAGGGCATTTTCCACTTGCATCTACCATGAATGCCGCAGCATCCAAGTCAAAGTCCGCACCTGAATCAAATGCATTTACATCCCATCCAAGACCCTACGATAACTTTCTTAAGTCCCGGATTTGTCTTTGTAAGATCTACTTTTTGTCCTTTAGATAAATTTATTGGCATAAAATCCTCCTTTATTATACACCGAATTTCTTATAAAATTCGTTTTTAATATTTTCAAGTTTAGCTTTATCTTCAACTCTTTGTCTTCTGGCATCGTCCTGAATTCTCTTTGTTTCTTCGATACCGTTTACAATAGTTCTCCAAGACTTCTCCAAAGTATCCACCTTTATAGAACTTCCTGAAGCCATCTGAGCTGTAAGCTTTGCCTGCTCAACAGTATTTGTAGCATTCTTTAATATCATTTCATTGGTCTTTTTATCAAGCTCGGATAATGCCTCAGCCTGTAATCTCTGACGTTTGAGCATAATAGCCTGTGCAAGACTCTGCTTGAAAATAGGCAATGTAATAATAAAAGCCGAATTTATCTTTCTTATAAGGTTTATATTACTGAACTCCATAGTCTTTAACATCGGAATAGTCTGCATAGCAACATTCTCGGCAACTCTTAAATCCTGTGTTCTTTGCTCAAGCATCATAAGTGCATTGTTTAGAGTTGTAAGCTCAAATTGCATTGACTTATCACCTGTGCGCTCCATCTCTGCAGTTCTCTCTGCTATAGCACCTTCCAGTTCCTTACATCCCTGCTCACCTGCCATGATATATTTTAACAAATCATGATAATAATTTACATTTGATTCAAACATGGTATTGAGCTTTTTATTGGTCTCTTTGATCTCACCTTCATAGCCCTTAAGCTCTACATATACTTTGTCTATTTCACCGCCCATGGTCTGATACTTTGTCATTATCTTATCTAGCTGCTTTTTTATACCGCCGAAGAGCTTGTCAAAAAGACCCGGTTCCTGTCTGATCTCTTCAATATCAAATTTGCTCATGATATTGGTAAGAACACCCAACATCTTTGAAGTTTCTTCAATCTGAGCGATGTTCATACTGTTGAGTACCAAATCTGAAGATTTTGATATCTCTGTAGCAACCTCGCCACCAAATGTAACAATACTGTCAAGATTGTCAAGTTCTATCTTGCTTACAAGTGCATCAACCTCTGCCGAATCCGCCAGTTCATTCTTGATTTTTGCAGACTCTACTGCAATATCAAAGGTTTGAACGGTAGGTAATGCTTCATTCTCTGCAACGTCGCTTGTTACCGCTTCAGCTTCTACGGTTTTTGCTTTTGAAAAATCAAGTCCCATCTTTCCTCCTATGCCTCGTTCCAAAATGTCACAAAGGCTCAATATTAGTTTTCATTAACCAAAAAGTCTTGAAAAAAAAGATTTTTTCTTTTCCTTCACAGACCTCAGTCTATTGAAATCCGGTATGGCTATATCAAAAAGATAATTGCCGATTATATGCTCTTCCATTATCTGAGAGTTGTAGTATTTGCTTACATTATCATATCCTGTAGGTATAAAAAATACTATATCAAATCCTATCAGATTCAAAAAAGCAACAATTATGCTGTCTTCCAACGAAATAACAGTTTCCGTTGTATTTACTATTATAAGCTTTGATGGACATTTTTGTAAAAATCAAAGCTTTGTATAAATCTTAAAAATTTCCTTAGGTAAATCTAAAACAATTGTAATTATCTTGTATTCCGTACCGTTTTGCTCCTGTTCCCGCTATAGTCTTTCTTCTTAAAAGCTCCGACAATTTATCAAGAATATAATCCTGAGTCTCAGCTCTTAAATAGTCATATTTATAAATCTGTGAGTGCTTTTATTCCCTCTCTGTCAAGTCTTCCGTTCTTAAAAAGACGGTACACCCTGCTGCCACGGTGCAGTTTCTTCCGTATATACTCTCATTCTTATATATCAATGTTGTATCTGTTATAAGGTCTTTGATATTTTGAAAATATGTATCCGTATCCGAGTTTGCCACACCTGATATCTTGGCAAACATTACAGGAATATTTACAACATCATCGACTGTGGAAAAATTCGGTCTAAACCTCGCCTCCTGCTTCCAATAAATACCTATTTCTTCATAAGTAGTTGAAAGTTTTATAATATTGGCCTTGGAAAATTGCATATCTCTGTACATTCCGGTATCCGAATACATCATAGTATCCAGATCTCTTTCGGCATTATATGCCATTGTACCCATGGATAGATTGTTTCCGTCTGTAGGATATTCATTTACTTTCAAAGTCTCTTCAAAATGTACCTCATATAATCTCTCTCCGGTAAGTTTATCCTCTTTCTTTTCCGGATTAAAGATAATTACATCTATCGGCAGCTTTGCCGCCATATTTAAGAACAGACTCTCCGTATCGGTTTCCACATTTCCGAAGTATATAAGTATGGGAGCAGGTGAATGAATATCGGTATTTCCAAGCAGATCCGGTATATATCTTTGGAACCAGCATAGAAATATATATTCCCTTATTCATCATTTTATTGAGATCCATATTCATCAGTTTACCTGTCTCTATCATGGTATCCACAAAGGCATCTCTTGCCACATCCACAAAGGTATTGCTCTTTAGATTGATATTTTTCTTCAGATCCGTTATAAGCTGATTTTCATTGGCATAATTGCCTCTTTTTATTTTTGAAATCTCGTCCACACTCGGATTTGTGATTTTATTGTTTATCACCTTTATGCTTCTGTTTGCTTTTTTCAAATCCTGATACAACAAATACAGATTGTTTACATAGGTGTTTCTATTGTCACAACCGTTTATTCTTGCAAACATATTGTAGAAAAACCTTGTATTTTCGCCTCTTCTTGTATTCTTTAAATCTTCAAATAGATCTCCGCTAAGCCATGCATTTGTATTGGCAACGGCATTTGATTTATTGCTGTACAAAAGCTTTTTACTCTTGTCTTCTTCATACTGCTTTAACAGCCACTGCAAATCAAATCCTGCCGGAAAGCTCTCACTTCCCATTCCCAAATCTATAGAGTATTCGGACTTCGGATCTATTGCCATATACTTTGAATCACCGCCCGGTTGAACAAGAATAATATCCGCACCGGCATTTGAAAGTATTTTTAAAGTTGACAGCTCTGAAAAATTTACATTCCCCCAGAATATAATCTTAGGTACATCGTCGTTTCCGAGTTTTTCCATAATATTGTAAAAATTATAGTAGAGCCAGCACATTATCCTAATAAAATTATTCTTTAAGATATCTATATTCTTGCCCTCGACGCCTTAAAAACTTCCAAGGTATCATAGATTCCGTCGGCTATGGATGCCCTCTGATAATCTTTTAATTCTCGGAAGCCATTTTTTTAAAGCCTCAGCCATAAATCCCGGCCCGTGAACATATTTATCTCCGATTATTTCATTAAAATATGCTATATTGTCCGCAGTAGGATTTTTCTATATTTTTTTATCTATGATTGCCCCTTCTCTCTTGGCCAATTCATAGTATTTTTCTGATAAATTCAAGTATTGTTTCATCATAGGAATTTACTCTGTAAAAATATACTCCTTCGGCTTTCTTTCACTTTTGCCTTTTTAAAAAGTCTTCAAGCCCCTTTTATCTTCTGATGCAATAACATGCATTCATCCCCTTTCAAGTCAAAACTTTTCTTATCTTATAAAAGCTCTTCGTAAAATTATATACTGCATCATACGGTACAGCCAGATTTATATTTTGCCCCTCACTGAAACCTGAAGTGCTTATGCCGATCACCTCTCCGTACATGTTCAGTACCGCTCCTCCTGATGAACCGGGTGATGTAGGTGCGCTGAACTGTATCATATCCACATTATCTATATTTCTAAAACCCCTGATATAATACCGTCTGAAACCGAATTAAAAAGCCCCAGAGGGCTTCCTATCGCCACTACCTTTTGCCCTCTTACAAGGCTTTCTTTTCCGCTATACAGCCTCAACGGATTTAACACTCTTGAAATTCTTATTATTGCCAAGTCCAGATGATGATGATATTTTATAACCTCATTTGTCTCATATATTCTCTCATCATCTTCTATTCTTACCTCAAAATAATATCCGCCTCTTATAACATGATTATTGGTGAGTATAAAACCGTCTCTACCGATCATTATACCCGAACCTGTTCCAAGAAGCTTCTTACGGTTGTCAAATACCGCTATCATTACAATTGATGTTGACAGTCTTGCAAGTTCCACATAGCTTAACTCTCTATCTCTGCTCACATTTACCGCAGGTATCTGAGTGCTGGCGGAAGTACTTGCACCTGTATTCGGATGATTGTTAACCGGTGCGACTGCAGGTGAAACACTAACCGCCTTAGTTTTAGAGTCTCTGTCTTTTCTTCTGGTGGATGCCAGACTTATGGTAACCGTTTTTCTCTCACCCCCCGTATTTACCGGTGCGGCATTCATTCCGTTCGCTCCGGTATCGGTAGGCTGTTGTATCTGATGATTTTCTGTAGGCTCATCCGGCTCATATATCATCTTGCCGTCATAAAAATCACCGAGCTTTTTTGTGTAAAAATATTCATCCGGTACGGAGATATCTTTTGCATACTGCAGCAGGCATACATCCATACCGAGTAAATTAAGAAAAACAAAAAAATAGATTTCCGATTCCTTTTGTATATTCTCCGCTACGACCTTTATATTCTTATCTCCGTTTATTTTTATATCCGAAAAATTATCTTCAAGCCAATATAAGAGCTTTTACCATTATATTTTTTTCTATTGTATCCGAAATATTCTTCTTGTACTTTTTGCAGGAGTTTTTGCATTTCCTTTACTGCTTCTATAAGCTCATTTTCGATTATATTATTTTGTCTTACTAAAGCTGTATCAAAATGACCTGTGGATATAAAAGCTTCATAAGCCCTCTTTTGCTCCATACAATCACTCTTTTATTTCCAATGAGTCAAGATATTTATAGTATATCCTTCCCTGCTTCATCTCAGATTTTCAGATATTTTCTAAGTTCATTTATTTCCTTATTTGTATTTGCGTTTGCACCTGTAAACTTTACCATGTAGGTGTTTCTTATTTCACCTGCTTTTGTTACCCCTTACTCTTCCAAACTCTGTAATACTGTTTATATTTATAGGATTCAATCTATATTTCGGCATACTTGCTCCATTAAAATCTGTCTTTCTTTTATTATATATTATATGGTATAATTATATCAATATTAGCGAAAAATATAAGCCTATATTCAATATTTTTTGACAGGGGTTGGTCATGAAAGATTCCAGTATTTACTATAGCGTGGGTGCACTGCTTTATACCGATGCAAATAACACGGGTATTATAGACGATATAATGCTTGAAAGATTTAATATTCCATTTTCTTTAGCTTTTTCATTTGACATGGCAAGTAATGATGCCGAAGCGGATAAAGCTGAGAATATACTTATAAAGACCTTGGATAAACTGTTTGTTTCAAAAAAAGAGAGAGAGTTCTATATACCTAAACTGTTTATAAAAGTGCTTTCCACCTCACATATAGCCCACTTGTATAAAAAATTCGGCAGCTTACTGGATATGATTACCGGCTTTATATTACCCGACATTTTCCGTATCAAATGCCGATATATATATTTATGAAATGCAAAGAATAAATTCGGTACTTTCCACTCCTGTGTATATATTACCTGAACTTGATTGTGTATCACTTCTTGACCTTCGAAACAGATATAATTATCTGTATGCAATTAAGGAAAAACTTGCCGCATATGAGGACTATGTTTTAAATATTTTGGTTGCGGCAGGCAGTATACTCAATATGCTCTGCGTCAGGCACAGAGTTGATGAAAGCATATATCAAAGCGGTCCGGTTGCAGGACTGTTGTCCGACATTATTGCAACTCTTTCAAGTGATTATATAATATCGGCACCTGCCTATGAATACTATGCAGGTATCGGCTGGCAGGAAGGTCTGGGAAAGGAAATTGAGCTTGATAAATTAAACGGTTTTGTAGGTAAAACGGTTGTGCATCCGAAACAGATACTTGTGGTAAACGATGCCTATAAAGTTCCAAGTATTGACTATGATGATGCTCTAAGTGTACTTGATGACAAGAAGATGTATCGTTCCTGTCCCAATGTTAACAATACCAGAATAAATGAACCGAAGATTCATTACAGTTGGGCAATGGAAGTTATCTTACTTGCGCAGTACTTCGGAGTAAAAATATTTAAAAAATGTGTGAGTCTTTCCAACTCACACATTTTTTTAAATGTCCTTCATTTTTCTTTATTATTCCCATGCATTTATAATTATTTAAGCATGTATATTCTATTTCGCTTTCTCTTTCACCGGCAAGCTTTTATGATATGCCTAAGTTCTTTATCATCCTTATATCTTTCATCTATAAGTATCTTCCACGGAACTCTCCTAAGCAGTACTCTTGTAGTCTCTCCTATGCCGGGCTTTATAAGATTTATATCCTTTATACCGTATTTATCCGCCTGCTTTTTTACTTCAATAATTCCCCTTGCTCCTCTGATACTCTCATCCTTTACATATTTTTTAAAAAGCTTTTCTATATTTTCAATGAAGTGATAACTCAAATCATTTTCTTCATATTCCTTATAGTAGACCGCACCGTGAAAATCGTCTTTACCTATTATATCGTATCTAAGAAAAGTCCTGCTTACCAGTCCACATACCGTAGCATTAAGTGCAGAGCTTGGAATAAAGATATCGTCATAAGTGCCTGCCAGTTCCGTCTCACCTGCAGGATCCGATACCACTGCCAGTTCCTCAGATACCCCTTCATAATTTTCACAGGCTGATTTTCAGTTCTTTAAGTATTGCACCCTTACCTATCCAGCCGTCCACAAACAGAATATCTTTTGCCTTGTGACGTGCAAGTATATACTTCATAGCATTATCATCAATGCCCCTGTCTCTTATTATAGAAACGGAATAATGTGCCACATCGGTTTCATACTTCCATTTTATATATCTTTTAAGCAGCACTCCTATCGGAGTACCTGCTCTTGCCAGAGAGACCAAAACCACATTTTTCCCTCTTTTTTCTATCACTTTATCTGCCAAAGATGCAAGAGAATCCGCCATTTTCTGTCCGAAAACCTTGAATGAATCAAAATATATTTTCATATATTCCTCTGTGGGTATATACTCTATCGGCAGCATTTCACTGTAATGCATTCCTGATTGTATAAGCTTTTCCCTTTCCACACTTGGCAGAGGTTCTACCAGTCCCGTAACATCCTTTAAGAGAAAAATGACATCGCTTTCTTTGTAACTACTCTTCATTATCCCACCTGATCAAATATATATTTTTATTTCCTGAAAGTCTGATTGCCTCCAGGATATCGGCTTCTCCTTCAATTTCTTTTCCGTCCGTAACAAGGAAGAATATATCAGACTCCTTCAAATCATATATATAGGTCTGTCTGTTTTTATCATATATACTTCTTACCTCATATCTGGTATGAAGGGGATAATCCTCTAACTTTGATACCTCAATAGGACTTCTTGTAGATGAGTGCACATATACATCTGCATCTGAAACGGTATCTATATACTCTGCCAGTTTTATCGGGACATAGATAAATTCTTCAGTTCCAAGTACCGTTACAGTCTTTTTATCCTTCAACAGAGTCTTTAGATTAATTCTTTCTTCCAAGAACTCTCCAAGCCTGTCAGTCTCCGCATCCAGATCCTTTATATTTAAAAGCCTTCTTGTTCTGATATCCGTCTTAAAATTAATTGTTTTTACATCATCGCTGCTTAATGTAGTGTTGATTCTGTACACATCGCCATTGGTCAAAGTATCAACCACATCGTCTTCAAAACCTTCTTTATCTATATCTCTTATATAGACTATATCCACATTCTTTTCTTTAAAGAATTTTTCTTCTTTCTTCTGACAATGTATTTGTAAGAGGTGCTATGGCATATTTTTTTCCACCTTTAAATATGCTCTCAATCTCCTCTATACAATGCCATATAGTATTTCCTGTGGTGATCTCATCTTCAACAAATACTATTCTGTCTACTTGATTATATATCTTTTCCATATCTTCAAGTACCAGTCTTTGCTCCATAGCATGACTGTGTGCCTCTGTAAAATGTATATACTCATTTTGTGCACATATATTTTCTCTGGTTGTCTGCATGAAAAAAGCTCCCGCACTGCTTGCAAGAGTAGCTCCTATCGCTATTGCAGTCTCCGCAAATCCTATTACAAGTGAATTCTTTAAAATTTCACTTGATAAATTCGCAAGAGTATCATACTCATTTTTCACATCCCCGATCAATGCAATCTTATGCTTTCCCTGATTTGCATTAATTATCAAATAGCCTCTCTTATTATTATTAAGACGTTTTGCAAGGCTTATCTTATCCATACTACCACCTTTTGACATAAATATAGGGGTGACTTTCGCCACCCCTATATTCTAAATTATTTTTACTTAAATTTCATCCTCTGTATTATAAATTTGGTATACCTGATATTCTTTTATAAATTCAAATCCAAGTCTTGAGGCCAACTCCACAGAGTGCTGATTTCTAACATCTATATAAGATTTATTTTTTTATCTTCCAGATAAAGTGACACATTTGATGCTGCCGTGAGCGCAAGGTTTCTTCTCCTGTAGTCAGGATTTGTAGCAAAAACAAGCTCCATAAATTCGTCGCCGTATGCTCTACCCGCACAACCGCTTAATGCGACTCCGTCTTTATATACCATATATCCTGTCGCATCTTTGGCAAATTCATCTCTGTTATCAAAACATGCGGCGAAATCTTCGCTCCACATATCCTTTAACAAGACATCATAATCATCCGGTCTGACATTATCAATATTCAAACCTTCCTCAAGCGCCCCGTTTAACTCTTCCAACAGTGCTCTGTTCTCAACACCTTTAAAAGCTAAAAGATATCTTGAGAAATTTCTATATCTACAATCTATATTTTCTACAAGCCAGTCTATCCATGACTCTGAAGTTGGAATTATATAGGCCCCTTCTCCATGTCTTGCAATAGTTCCCCACAAAGAAACAGCTCTGTCCTTCTTTGGAGTAACTCCTACTATATACATATAGTGATATACCTTTATAACACAGTATGAAGCTGCGCCTGTGGCCGGTATCCATACTTTTCCGCATTTGCCGGCAAGTGCAAGCCTGACCAATATATCATCTGTTGCCAATTCAGACAGACCTTCCCTCTCATTTAAACCAAGTTCAATCATAACCTTTCCTCGCCTACTCTTTCTTTTTATCTTTCATAAGCATAGTTTAACACAAAGAATTGGTTAATACTACAATAACATTAGTAAAAAAATATGAATCTCTTTCTTAAATTTAGACGAAAAAAGCTACCCAAAGCCTTTTACAATGGGTAGCCGGTTCTTATTATACAAACATTATCCTATAACATTAGCCATACGAATTACAGGTCTGTAGTTATAGTTTGAAATAATTATTCCTGTTCTTGAAGATGAAGCATGTACCACCTTACCGTCTCCGATATACATAGCAACATGGCTTACAGATCTGCCTGAACCGTAGAAAAGAAGGTCGCCCGGCTGAAGCTGGTCTGCACTTGCAACTGTAGTACCTCTGGTTGACTGCTCTGAAGATGTTCTTGGAAGTGAAACACCTGCAGCATTTGCAAGAATATATTTTACGAATCCTGAGCAATCTGCGCCTATATAAGGATTTGTTCCTCCGTAGATATATCTGCCGCCTACAAAAGTCTTTGCAAAGTTTGCAATCTCTTCTCTCTTATTTGAAGCTGTAGCCTGAACTATGCTCTTTGTTGCTGAAGCGGCAGCCTCTTCCGCTGAATCCATCTCATCTATAGAAGTGTCTCCATCCTTTATAGAAATATATCCTTCTACATCATTATATGAAACTTTTGCGTATCCGCCACCCATATCTTCAAGTATCTGGAATACGTCACCCTTGTTTGCCTTACCGATTGTATCGTTTGATGTCATGCTCTTATATATATCAAGTGTATTTGCCTGTACTGTAACTATATATGTACCGCTTTTAAGAGCCGGTCCTCTCAACACTTCCTCATGAAAGTTTGCAACTTTTCTAACTGATGTTGTTGCAAAGGATGTAACAGGTGAAATTGTGCTGATAGTCAATGCTGATAATATTCCAATTATAATTCTTTTTGTGTTCTTCATTTTCGGCTCCTTAAATCTCTTCTATGCTAAACCCGGTCCGTCCGGAATTTAAATCTTTAATAATTACAAACGATTTATGTTTGTTAAGTAAATGTTACGAAACTTAGTATAAACTCACTAAGAGAATATGTCAAGCTTTTTTTATTCAAGCTTTTAATATTTTTTTCCTATACCTTTTTATATGGATAAAGGTTATAAATACCATGTAAACATCGTATTTATAACCTTTATTTGTTAATCTCTTACAAGTTTTATCCTATAAAAGTCCATTTTTAAAGTTTTTAAAATCTATCAAAGTTGTTAAGAAGTCATTATTCGTTTTGAAATAAATATTTATATTTTTGTTTTTTTATCAACTATAACAAAGATATTCCGGATTTTGGCAACCGAATTTTATATTTCGATTTTATTTCAAAAGTTAATTTTTTTGTAACACTTTTGTAATAACTTAAAATTTGTAATTCCCTTTTCCGAAAATCCCCTTTATTAAAGCCACCAAAAGCAGTACTCCTATCACAGGAAGTAATACAGGTGCCAAAAATGAAAATACCGCAGCAACCACAGCTACAATCACTACTAAAACCGCTATCGCAATGATTATAGGTATTATCAGGCTGTTGCCTGAAAAATTATACGTTTTAAAGCTTTTATCTTTTCTGTCACTATAGTTTTCATTCTCTTCATAGTTTCCGGTTTTTGAGGCTGTATTTTCATATGTCTCATTGTCAATGCCTACAAATACATCGTCATATCCGGCTGCAACCTTTATAGAATTGGCAATAAGCCTCGGTTCTCCCAGTTCTTCCATGATTTCATCTATGCTTCTTCCCTTTGACAGCTCATCATCAATATATGACGAATAAAATCTTATATTTTCCGCTATAAGAGATTGTGAACCTGTGGAAGCCAGAGCTTTCATCAGTCCGTCCAAAAATTCCTCTTTTGTCATATCTTACTCCATATCAAATATATCTTTTCAGTTCTTCTCTTCTTTTCTTGTAATCAGGTATCTGCTTTTCCACCTCACTCCAAAAAGCTTTGGAATGATTCATATGTTTTAGATGTGCAAGTTCATGTACGAATACATAGTCAATTAATGCCTCAGGTAAGAAGAACAGCTTAAAGTTAAAGTTCAAATTCTTCTTTGAAGAACAGCTACCCCATATAGTCTTTTACATTTTTTATCCTAACCATATTAAAGTGAACATTCATCTGCCCCTGCAAAATCATTAAGCTTCTGTCTAAATATCTTACCGCCGTCAGAATGCATCCAAAGTCTTACCATATCCTCATATTTATCTGTCGGCAAAATGATATGATAATTTTTATCAAATTTCATGTATAAAAATTCCGCTTCTGAGCTTAGGCTCAAACCATGTGGATTTCGGAGGCATAAGCTTATTTTCATCAGCTACAGCAAATAACTCCTCCATTGATGTAGGATACATCAAAAATGCAACCTTGCCTCTGTCATTGTCTATCTCGGACTTTAAATATCCTACTCCTCTTATTCCGCCTGCAAATTTTATTCTTTCATCCGTTCTCGGGTCTTTTATTCCGAATATGGGTTCAAGTACCAAATCCTGCAATATTGACACGTCAAGACTCTTTATAACGTCACCCGATACCGAATCAAGTACTTTTTTCTTTGCACTTAAAATATAGAATTTATCCTTAACAAGCATTCCGAACTCGCCTCTGTCACCTATCTCTTCAAGTACAGGACTCTCTGTTACATCAAAATTTTCAGCTATAAGGCTCATAACTTCTTCCACGCTTTTTTTGTTAAGATCAAGCACTATTCTGTTATAAGGCAAAATATGCAGCTGCCTTTCATCAAATATTACAGACAGGAAATAATTGTACTCCGCATTCGGATTGTTTTCATTTTGTCTTCTCTTTAAAGCCACCTTTACGGCGGAAGCGGCTCTGTGATGTCCGTCAGCTATATACAGAGACTCTATATTTTCAAAGCATTCTCTTATCTGCTCATTATAAGCTTTATCCACCTTCCATACTCTATGGCCTATTCCGTCATCCGATACAAAATCATATATAGGGGCATCCGATATATTCTCTGAGATTATTTTTCTCAAATCGTCATTTTTCTTATATGCCAAAAAAATATCGGTCCGGTCTGCGCATTTACAGTGTCCACATGTTTTATCCTGTCGATTTCTTTTTCTTCTCTGGTATTCTCATGTTTCTTTATAATATCGTTTAAATAATCATCTACACTCGCAAGTCCCACTATACCTATTTGGCTTCTGCCGTTCATAGTCAACTCATAAAGATAATAGCCGTCTTCATTGTCCTTCTCATATATGCCCTTGTTTTTAAATTCCTCATAGAGATTTTTTGCCTTTTCATAAGCTTCCTTTGAATACATGTCAAAGCTGTCGTCAAAAGCCGTCTCAGGTCTGTCAATATTTAAAAATGCATAAGGCTTTGCCCTGATACCGCCGCCTTTGCTTCTTTTCTGTCATATACATCATATGGCAAAGATGCCACCTGTTCTGCAAGTTCCTTAACCGGTCTGACACATTTGAAAGATTTTACTACCGCCATTTTAACCTCCGTTTTGCTTGATTAGATAATTCTATCATAAATACCGCATTACATATAGCTCTTTATTATCTCAATAATAAGCAAAAACGGCAAGGCTGAAATGACTTTACTGTTTTTATATTATTATTTTATAACTCTTACCTTTAAAATACCGTCTATGGCATTCAGCTCTTTTACAAGACTGTCACTTGCCTTACTCTCTATATCTATAAGGGTATATGCCTTTGAGCCCTTTGATTTATTTGTAAGATCAGAAATATTATATCCGTTCTTTGCAAATGCTGAAGTAATCTGACCCTATCATATTTGGGATATTCTGATGCAAAAGAGCGACTCTTCCCTCTACCTGACATACTCCCATATCACAGCTTGGGAAGTTAACGGAATTTTTTATATTACCGTTCTCAAGATAGTCTACAAGTTCATTTGCAGCCATAACCGCACAATTGTCCTCGCTCTCCTGTGTTGAAGCACCCAGATGAGGTATAACTATCGCCTTTTCCATCTTTGCAGACTTTGTGTTCGGGAAGTCTGTAACATATCTTGCAACCTTACCGCTCTCAAGCGCTTTTTCCATCTCATCATCGTCTACAAGCAGGTCTCTTGCAAAGTTTAAAATCACAACTCCGTCCTTCATCTGAGGAATTGAATTTTTTCCGATCATGCCCTTGTTATCATCTGTGAGCGGAACATGCAATGTAATATAATCACATTCTCTGAATATTTCATTTATATCTGTTATATGCTTTATCTTTCTTGAAAGTCTCCATGCGGCATTTACGGAAATAAACGGGTCGTATCCCAAAACTTCAAGCCCCAGTGAAGCTGCGGCATTGGCAACTTCGGCACCTATAGCACCGAGTCCTATTACTCCGAGTTTCTTTCCCTTTATCTCACCGCCTGCAAAGTTTTTTTCTTTCCCTTTTCAACATCCTTTGCAATAGTGTCAGAATCTTTGATGCTTCTTGTCCACTCGATACCTCCGACTACATCTCTTGCAGCCAAAAGCATACCGCAGATTACAAGTTCCTTTACACCGTTTGCATTTGCTCCCGGTGTATTAAATACCACTATTCCGGCATCTGCACATCGCTCAAGCGGTATATTGTTTACACCTGCACCTGCTCTGGCTATAGCAAGGAGATTTTCAGAGAACTCCATATCGCCCATTGCGGCAGATCTTACCATAATAGCATCCGCTTCTTCAATATTGTCTGTAAGCTTATAATTTTCGTCAAATATATCCGTTCCGACATTTGCGATAGCATTTAAGCAATGTATTTTTCTCATGATAACTCCTTATGCATTCTCTTTCTCAAAATTTCTCATAAACTCAACCAGTTTTTCTACGCCTTCCTTCGGCATGGCGTTGTAGATGCTGGCTCTCATTCCACCGACACTTCTGTGACCTTTTAAGTTTACAAATCCGTTTGCTTCGGCCTCTTTGATAAACTTCGCATCAAGTTCTTTGTCTCCTGTAATAAAAGGTACATTCATAAGTGAACGGTCCTCTTTTCTTACAGTTCCTTTAAAGAGCTTTGATGAATCAAGGAAATCATAAAGAATCTTTGCCTTCTCTTCATTTCTTTCCTTCATTGCGGCAAGTCCGCCAAGAGATTTAATCCATTTAAATACCTTGCCGCAAATATAAATATTGTATGTCGGAGGTGTATTGTAAAGTGACTTATTATCCGCATGAATCTTATATCTGAGCATTGAAGGTGTGCCTTCAAGTACATCATCCGTTACAAGGTCATCTCTTATAATTGCAATAACCACTCCTGCAGGTCCGATATTCTTTTGTACTCCTCCCCAAACCAAAGCATATTTGCTGATATCCATAGGCTCTGATAAAAAGCATGATGATACATCGGCAACCAAATCCTTGCCTTTGGTGTTCGGCAATGTTTTAAACTTTGTTCCGTAGATTGTATTGTTCTCGCAGATATATACATAATCCGCATCTTCTCTTATAGGTAAATCAGAGCAATCCGGAATATATGAGTAAGTCTCATCCTCGCTTGATGCCACGGCAACAACATCTCCGTACATCTTTGCTTCCTGGAAGGCTTTTTTTAGCCCACTGTCCTGTGATTATGTAATCCGCTTTTTTTATTCTTCATAAGGTTCATAGGAACCATTGCAAACTGTGTATGTCCGCCACCCTGTAAGAAAAGCACTTTATAATTATCAGGGATATTTAAAAGGTCTCTTATATCCTTCTCGGCTTCCTCTATTATCTCTTCATATACCTTGGAACGATGGCTCATTTCCATAACGGACATTCCGCTACCGTTGTAATCAAGCATTTCTGCAGCTGCATCTCTTAAAACCTCTTCAGGAAGTACTGCGGGACCCGCACTAAAATTATATACTCTACCCATGATAATCTCCTTTATAATACAATATTTTTCAATCTGCTTTTTCGCAAAAATACCGTCTTGTTTACTTAATCGGATTTAATTTCAAATCCTTCTCATCAAACGCATCCGATATAGCCGCTCCCGGCGATACCATCGGAAATACCTTCTCATCAGAATCAATTTCACACTCAATTACAAAAGTTGTATTTGATTTTAATGCCTCTTCAAAAGCGACATCAAATTCCTCTTTTGTAGTAACTCTTTTGGCCTTTGCACCCATAGCCTCTGCAAGCTTTACAAAGTCCACTTTGTCTCTTAATACAGTCTGTGAATATCTCTTTCCATAGAACAGATTCTGCCACTGTTCTAACCATTCCAAGTACATGGTTATTTATAATAACCTGAATAAGCGGAATATCATATCTTGTGGCTGTAGCTATTTCATTCATATTCATTCTGAAACATCCGTCACCGGCTATATTTATTACAGTCTTATCAGGCTCTGCCATCTTTGCACCGATAGCCGCACCAAGTCCGTATCCCATAGTTCCAAGTCCGCCTGATGTAAGGAATGTTCTCGGATTTTTAAACTTATAAAACTGTGCCGCCCACATCTGATGCTGTCCTACTTCAGTACTGATTATTGTATCATCGGCAGTCTTTTCATCTATGGTCTCTATTATGTACTCACCTGTAAGCCCGGTCTTGTTCGTCCTTACGGGATACATATCATTTAATCTTTCAATATGTGCCACCCATTCATCATGGTGCATAGGATCAAGTCTTGAATTAAGCTTTCTTAAAATCAATCTTGCATCACCGATGAGACTGTAATGTGCCTTGATATTTTTGCTTATCTCGGCAGCATCCACATCTATATGCAAAATCTTTGCATTTTTAGCAAATTTCTTGGCATTACCTATTACTCGGTCTGAGAATCTCGCACCGATTACAATAAGCAGGTCGCACTCGGTTATTCCGAGATTACTTGTTTTTGTTCCGTGCATTCCCACCATTCCGGTATATTTCGGGTCTGAGCCGTCAAACGCTCCCTTACCCATAAGTGTATCGGCTACAGGTGCATCAATCTTTGAAACGAAGGTTCTAAGTTCTTCGCTTGCTCCTGAAAGGATTGCCCCGCCGCCTACCAAAACATATGGCTTCTTTGAAGCTCTTATAAGTGAAACGGCATTTAATATCTCTTCTTCACTTACACTTGTAGTCGGCATTACCTTTTCAGGCTTTTGATATTCGTATTCAAAGCTGTCTCCGGTAACATCCTTTGTAATATCTATAAGTACAGGCCCCGGTCTGCCGCTTACAGCTATTTTAAAGGCTCTTCTTATAGTCTCCGCAAGCTTGTTTCCGTCTCTTACAATAAAGCTGTACTTGGTTACAGGCATTACAATACCTGATATATCCACCTCCTGGAAAGAGTCTTTTCCAAGAAGATTATTGCCTACATTACAGGTGATGGCAACTACCGGTATTGAATCCATATATGCACTTGCAATACCTGTTACCAGATTTGTAGCTCCCCGGTCCGCTTGTTGCCAGACAAACACCTACTTTTTCCGCTTGTCTTTGCATATCCGTCAGCGGCATGTGAGGCTCCCTGCTCATGACTGGTAAGTATATGTCTTATTCTGTCCTGATTTTTTATAATTCGTCATATAGATTAAGTATTGCGCCGCCCGGATATCCGAATACGGTATCAACGCCCTGCTCTAAAAGACATTCAACTATTATTTGTGATCCGCTTAATTTTGCCATCTATCCTCCTATAACTCATCCACTGTTAAAACCGCACCCCTTGGAGCACCTGAAACAAGCTTTCTGTATCTTGCAAGGTAACCTGTTACCTCATTAATTCTGGGCTTCCAGTTTTTCTTCTCTTTGCAAACTCTTCTTCACTTACTCTGGCATTTATTGTATTTTGCATTGATATCAATATCAATAATATCACCGTCTTGTAAAAGTCCTATAGGTCCGCCAACAGCCGCCTCAGGTGAAGCATGTCCGATTGATGCACCTCTGGATGCACCTGAGAATCTACCGTCAGTGATAAGCGCTACGGTAGTATCAAGTCCCATTCCGGCAATTGCCGATGTAGGATTTAACATCTCTCTCATACCCGGACCTCCCTTCGGTCCCTCGTATCTGATAACAACAACATCTCCCGGTACTATCTTTCCACCCTTTATTGCTGTAATTGCATCTTCCTCACAGTCAAATACTCTTGCAGGTCCTGAGTGCTTAAGCATTTCAGGAAGTACCGCACTTCTTTTTACCACACATGAATCAGGTGCTATATTACCTTTAAGTACTGCAATTCCTCCAACCTTTGAATATGGATTCTCGACAGGTCTTATAACATCCGTATCCAGATTTATTGCATTCTTTATATTCTCACTGACTGTCTTACCCTGTGACCGTCATACAGTCAAGGTTTAAAAAGTCCAAGCTTTTGATATCTCCTTCATAACCGCATAGATACCGCCGGCCTCATTTAACTCTTTCTATATAAGTGTGTCCTGCAGGTGCAAGATGACAAAGGTTCGGTGTCTTTGCACTTATCTCATTTGCAATATCCACATTCAGCTCAACTCCCGCCTCATAAGCAATTGCAGGAAGGTGAAGCATGGAGTTTGTGGAACATCCGAGTGCCATATCCATTGTAAGCGCATTTATAAATGCTTCTTTTGTCATAATATCTCTTGGGCGGATATCTCTTTAACATTTCCATTACGGCATATCCCTGCTCTTTTTGCAAGACGGATTCTCTCCGAATATACCGCAGGTATTGTACCGTTTCCTCTAAGTCCCATTCCCAGAACCTCTGTAAGGCAGTTCATTGAATTTGCTGTACATACCTGAACATGAACCGCATGTAGGACAGGTCTTATTCTCAAATTCCATTACATCGTCTTCACTTATTTTTACCTGCCGCATATGCTCCAACCGCTTCAAACATACTTGAAAGTGATGTGTTCTTTCCCTTAACTCTTCCCTCGAAAGCATAGGACCGCCCGATACAAATACTGTAGGTATATTGAGTCTGGCTGCCGCCATCAGCATTCCCGGTACTGTCTTGTCACAGTTCGGGATCATTACAAGCGCATCAAACTGATGTGCCATTGCTACCGTCTCTGTAGAGTCGGCTATCAAATCTCTTGAACAAAGTGAATACTTCATTCCTATATGTCCCATTGCTATACCGTCACATACCGCAATCGCAGGGAATACAACAGGTGTTCCTCCGGCTTCCGCTACGCCGAGCTTTTACGGCATCTGATATTTTTATCTAAGTTTATATGTCCCGGTACTATCTCATTAAATGAACTTACAATACCTATTATAGGTTTTTCTCATTTCCTCAGGTGTCATACCTACAGCATTTAAAAGCGATCTGCTCGGTGCCTGCTGCATACCCGACTTCATATTATTGGAGCGTAAATTTTCCATATTTCCTCTTCCTATCACAATCTGCTTTTGTGAAATCATTTTATATATTCAACTATCTTGTCACCCATTTGAGAGGTACTAAGCTTATTCATTCCTTCAGTATAAATGTCTACGGTTCTGAATCCGTCCTTTAAAACCTTCTCAACAGCATTTTCAATATCACCGGCTTCCTTATCAAGACCAAGTGAATACCTTAAAAGCATTGCCGCTGAAAGTACGGTTGCTATAGGATTTGCAATATTCTTTCCTGCAATATCGGGTGCCGAACCGTGACTCGGTTCATAAAGTCCAAGCTTACTCTCATTTAAGCTTGCGCTTGGAAGCATTCCTATGGAGCCTGTGATCATACTTGCTTCATCCGATAAAATATCACCAAACATATTTTCTGTAAGCACTACATCAAACTGCCCCGGATTCATTACAAGCTGCATAGCCGCATTATCTACAAGCATATGTTCTAGAGTAATGTCCTTATAATCCTTTGCCACCTCTTCGACCACATTTCTCCAAAGCCTTGAGCTGTCAAGTACATTTGCCTTGTCTACACTGATCACTTTCTTTCTTCTTTTTGAAGCGATATCAAAGGCAACCTTAGCCACTCTTCTGATCTCATTTTCATTGTAAACAAGAGTGTCCACCGCAGTTCTTACACCGTCTGTCTCTTTTGTATATCTCTCACCGAAGTATAGTCCTCCTGTAAGCTCTCTGACTATTACCATATCAAAACCTGCTTTGCTTATCTCCGTTTTTAAAGGACAGGCATCGGCAAGTTCCTTATATAAAAGTGCCGGTCTTAAGTTTGCAAAAAGTCCAAGCTCTTTTTCTTATTTTTAAAAAGTCCGGCCTCAGGTCTTAGATTAGGTGCAACATCATACCATTTCGAATTTCCTACATTGCCGCCGACTGCTCCCAAAAGTACCGCATCAGCGCTCTTTGCAATCTCTATTGCTTCGTCTGTCAAAGGCACTCCATATTTATCTATGGAACATCCTCCCATATCTATATCTGTATATATAAATTCATGATTATATTTTTTTGTGAGACAGCCTCCAAAAACTTTTTGCTTCTCTTACTATCTCAGGTCCGATACCGTCACCGTTTATCAATGTTATATTTGCTTTCATATTCCATCTTTCCTTATTTTTAAAAGATTTTTCTTATCATAATACTTTAAAATAAAACTTTTTTTCAACTTTACTGTTAACTATTCTTTATTTTTATGCATATATATTTTCTATACTTGCCATAACATTTAGTTAAGGGAAATCAAAAAGAGCAGAGATTTTTATCTCTGCCCCACTTTTTAAAAACTCATCGTCTTCATCTTCTTCCGCTATAACACCGAATACAGCCCCCATCGTACCGGCCGATACCGCAACCGCCACTACTATAACAAGTCCCTACAATACCTGCAAAAATCGGCATAATGTCCATAAGCACCTCCCAAAGCATAACCGCTTATTCTAAAAATAACACCCCTCAGGTGTTACGTAACAATTCCATATAACTGGGCCAGCTGGATTTGAACCAGCGAATGCAGGAGTCAAAGTCCTGTGCCTTACTGCTTGGCGATGACCCATTAAAGGGTGGGTAATGGGATCTGAAACCCACGGCCTCCAGAGCTACAATCTGGCGCGCTAACCAACTGCGCTATACCCACCATAATATATCATATATTATGATAAAAAGCAGGTGATGGGAATCGAACCCACGTATTCAGCTTGGAAGGCTGATGTTCTACCATTGAACCACACCTGCATATCAGTGAGCCCTGAAGGATTCTGAACCCCTGACCCTCGGCTTTCAGAAGGCTGATGCTCTATCCAGCTGAGCTACAGACTCATATATTATGTTTTTTAGAAAACATATCAGGGGTGACAGGATTCTGAACCTGCGACCCCCCTGGTCCCAAACCAGGTACTCTAGCCAAACTGAGCCACACCCCTGATGATTATTTACATGTCTCTCTCAGACACATACAGCATTATATATGAGCGGCATTGCAATGTCAAGCATTTTTTTGATTTTTTTCAGAGAAAAATTGTTTAACATCTAAAGCTCAAACAGCAGCATAGAGCTTTAATTTACAATCCCCTGTACAACTCTTTTTATTGCCACCGGGGACTGTAAAACTCAAATCCCATAAACATACCTACTCAACTATAATTTATTTAAAATATTCGTGACCTCCATAAGAAAAACAAATAAGTTAAAGATGAATCAAACCATCCTACCGCATGGCTTGAAGAATAAGCTCTGTCCATAAAGTAAAGTGCGCCTCTTGAATAGTCCTCTCCCATCAGTGCATTATTTACACCTTTTGATAGTGGCTTCTGCTCACCTTAACTTTAAAAAAATCTCTTATCCCTTATAGGTGAAAACTGTCCCTTGCTGAATATAACTTCTGTTATAGTATTTTTCAAAATGGCTTGAACGAACCCTGTTTAAAACCACATTGGCTACTATCGTTCTACCATAGACATCATTGTCACCTACCCTCAGCTTCAACAATCCTTAGCAGATTATTATAATCCTCTACTGTAAGTGAAGATAATCCAAGTGCTACCCCTACGTTCCTCAAGAAGTCTCCATTTTTCATTTCCGGTCTCCTTTTGCTCTATTCGGGGCAAATTTGCAATATCCTCATCAACAGTTGTATTATCTAATCCGGCGTTATCCAAAAATCTCGTCTGTCTCGTCTTTCCATATCATCCTCAAAGGTTTCACCTTCTCCGGAATTTATGACATTAGCACTGACAGCATTTTTCCGCTTCCCTGCAAATCCATTGCTTTGAAAATGCAACGACACTGATCACTGCACCACCCTATTGTGAGCAGAGCCATCTGTCTGTACATCTTCTTTGTGAGTCTCATAGGTATTGCCATAATCTTTCCCACAAATGGACTTTAAAAAGCGATGTTATTCTTGGCATAAAGTCTCTCCTTTTTAATACAAAAGTTAATTTTTGAATTATAGTAAGTGAGTAACTAAATGTCAACGATTTATTACAGAAGTTATCTATTTGTAAGTAATCTTTAATAATAATATAATATCGCTGTTAAAAAGTTTAAAAATGCCCCTAAATAAGCACATCTTCGTTTAAAATTTATCATTTAACCACCTTAGTGCATACTCCGCATAAAGTGTTGCTCCTATGTCCAAAGCGTTCTCATCTACATCAAAAACCTTCATTATGAATCTGAATCAAACTGTTTGAATGCTCTCATTTGAAGTTCCAAGATAAGATATGCCCCTCGGAATTTCCATAATGAATTCCGCAAAATTATCACCGCCTAAAGATATAGGTCTTACTCTTGCCGCCTTTTTTCTCCGAAAAATATCCTTTACAATGCCTCTAACCTCTTCTGAAACCCTCTCATCATTTATAAGTGCTGACGTATAATCTGTCCAGATAACCTTTGCGCTTCCACCGTAAATCTTTGCAATATTTTTCAGCAGTCTCCTGCACCTTATCTCTTACTTCCTGCCTGGTCTTTGCGGAGGTGGTTCTTGTTGTACCTTCTATAACTCCGCTGCCTCGACACTATATTGTAAGATGTTCCGAGTTTAATATTCTCACACCCTATAACCACAGGGTCTATCGGTGATGTAGTCCTTGTAACCAAAGCCTGTAATGCCACAACAGTCTGTGTGGCTATGTAAAGTGCATCTATACCCATCTGAGGAGTTGATACATGAGTAGCCTTTTCCTCTATTTCTATTCTGAAATGGTCCACAGATGCATTGTTTATACCTGTAGTCACTCCTGACCTCTCCACATCTTAAATCAGGTGCCACATGTAGTCCGAAAATTCTTTTTCCACTCCCTTTACTTCACCGTTTGCAATCATAGCCTGCGCACCTGCACCTATTTCTTCACCCGGCTGGAAGATAAGTTTTCACTGTTCCTGCAAACTTTTTCTCTGTTATTCGCAAGTATTATAGCCGCACCCAGTAAAGATGCATTGTGAACGTCATGACCGCAGGCATGCATAACACCTTCTGTTTTTTGAGCAATACGCTCTGTCATCTCTTTCAAGCATAGGAAGCGCATCTATATCGGCTCTGGAGTGCTACAACTCTGTCCTTGCCTTCTCTGGTACTTCCCGATGTCCCTATATTGCTCTCAGACTCATCTGCTCCTGTATTCTTTGCAGGCTCCGACTTTCCTGTTCCTTTAATAAGTCCCTATTACCCTCTGTTTCGGCACTTCTGTAATGCTCTATACCCAGCTTATCAAGCTCTTCTTCTATTCTCGTAGCTGTACGATACTCCTTCATGCTGAGTTCCGGATGCAGATGGAAATCTCTTCTAAGCTCCACTAAAAGTTTCATGTATCTTTTTACTTCATTTAATATATCCATAAAGTCCTCTTTTCATTCTATCCCTTTATCCCTACTTTATTAGTAGGAATTTAATTTATACTACCACCTTTTTAAAAAGGGTCAAGAACAGTTTATGCTCTTAACCCTTTATATTGATTTTTAAGCTATTCAATTTTTGTAAGCTTACCGCTCAGTACAAATCTTGCATCATCAAACTCATAACTACAGGTTGACAGGGTAAAGACCTTATCACCATATTCCGGATTCACATCTGATTTAAATGCAGATACTTCTTTTTAATGACTTTATCCAGTTATCAAATTCCGTACCGTCACTAAAATCAAGCTGCCATGCGTTCTCTTCCACATTTGCCACATGTCCGGCAAAGAAATCGATTCTATATACCGCATCTTCAGTTATCAAATATCCGTTCTTATGTTCATCAAAGAAATCCTGCTTTTTATAGCCCCTTTGAGTGCCGCAAACATACTTCCGTTTTTTCATATGATGTCCGTATATTATGCTGTGCAGATCACTCAAATCACTTGGGTTTTCTGTGTCTAAAAATATAGCACCCTGCCGGACTTCTCTGTTCTGTCCACTATATGATCCAGATAATATTCATTATCTGTTGTAGTACTATCGGATAATTTATTTCCGCATCAGGTACATAAATCCACCCTATAACATCACCGTTTACAGCCCTTAATCCTGCAAAATCAACCCTTCGGATATGGCTTTTCTTCTTCGGTTTCTCTACAGTCTCTTCCGTATTATCACTTGACTGTGCCACTGTCTGCTCTATGGTATACTTATCTCATTTCCTTATAAGTATCCACACCTTTTTATATTCACTTTGTATCTTTATAATATTATATCCTGCATATACCGCTATTGTTAAAAATATACAGCATAGCACTATTCGTATCTTGTCCTTCACTTTTCTTCTCCTAATCATCACTATACGGCCTTTTACAATATTATTCCCTTTACAAATAAAAAGCCATAAAAACTTTCTTAATGATTTTTATAAAGTATAACATAGATACGAAAAACTATCAAGAACAATTATATCTCGAGTATATAACTTATACCGCAGATATTGACGGAATCACCGTTATACAGCCTTATATTCTCCTCGTTCTCAAGCTTTCTGCCGTTTATATAAGTTCCGTTTCTTGAGTTTAAATCTCTTGCATAAATTTCATTATCTTTCTCAAAGAATTTTAAATGCATTCTGCTCACTCTGTCAATATTAAGAACATAATCACATACTCTTTCCTGCTTTCCCTATAATAAAGGGTAAGTATGAGAGTTCAATGTCTTCCTTCCTGTTTACCGTTCTTAAAAATCTTCCCGAACTTTTTATCTTTATATCCGTGAGCAGTACGGTACTTCCTATTTCTTCATCAGGTACTGTAAATAAAGTCTTATCCTCGTTTATATATGCGGCATTCACATTTGACTCATAACCCTCAAATACCTTTTTCAAGAAACTCTGATTCCTCATCCCTGAGCTTTTCACTTTTTATTTTTTAAAAACACCACCGAAAATATTGAATTTAGTTTTATTTCCTCTCTTTTTCGTCAACATTCTCAGAATTATCTCTTCGCAAACAACCTGCTCCTTTATCCGCCTTCTTTAAATTACAGTCCAAAATTCCTTCTAAATCATTTATAGTGAAATCTCTTTTTGGCATTCCTTCAGTATCCCGTATACCGTTATCAAAGCATTCTTTATCTTCTTTGTTGATATTATTTAAAAATATTTTCCAATAATAATCTCATCTCTTCCTTATTATCTTCATTTCTTGGAATATATAAAAATGAGAATCTTTTAAGGTCCAAATCGGAAAAAAATATATTCGGGATCCAGTACTATTGATGATGCTTCAAGCAAAAATTCTTCCAATGATTTTTGTTGCTGCTATTATTTCGATAATAAAACGATTTTATTTCTTCCACATTCAATGTTTTTACTTCAAAAATTCTTGATACCGGCTGTAATGAGCTTTATATCATAACAAATCTCCATTTTAGAGTTCATCCTTTTTATAAAAGGCTTCAAGAAATTTTTTTGATATTGTTATGCTCTATCATACCCAGTTCAAAGGCATATTTGCTTTTTAACTCAAGCAAATATTTTTTTCCTCCGGCTCAAATATAAGCTGGTTACTCTTCAGATTCCTCTGATAACTGACCTTAAGTCTTTCATATATCCCTCCAATGCTGTAGTCGCTCTTATATAGCCCTCGATCATAGACAGCCACTCTGATACTCTGATTTCCCTGCTCCCCTTCGATGAGAAAAATTTATGTTCCTTTATTTTTACAGCTTTATTGCCCTTTAACTCAACTAAAGACTTTAACCTTCCGTATCATATCCCATATTTTTCTCATCATGTGCCAATCTCTCAAGCAGTAAATGCATCTCGACACTGTCAACCGTTTCAGTATGTTTATCTATGCTGTATCCTATTATAAAAGCGATACCCATAAATATAAAAATATAATATAAGTTATCTCCACTGTAAAACTTGTTTCAAACTCTTCTTCATACACATAACCATATAATGCAATTTCGCTATAGTTATAAAAAGGAAGCATTGCCACTCTGACTCCTTTTTATTCTACGCTTTTTTTATCATGTAATATAGGCTCATAAAAGAGCATATATTGAAACTATAAAAACCGATACAAAAATAAAAGTATATTTCCTTTAAGCCCCAGTATCGCTCCGCAACCTATAAATACAAGTGCATCTCCCTCTCCCAAGATATTAAACTTTGAAAGCGGCAATAATAAAAAAACCGCTGAGTATTCCAAGTACTGTATTCTTAATATCTATGCTGTTACCGATAATAAACTTATATATCTGAATATCTATAATCATTATATAAAATAAAACCACACCGAAAGTGTATATCTCTTTTTTTCTGATATCCCTGAAATGTAAAAATCAGCAAAAATATTATTAAAATCATCTTTTTCCACAAGTTCAATACTCAATGTCTCACCTCCACAGTAAGAACATACTCCCAAATGTTCCACATCCGAGAGCTTTACTCTTTGTACATAAGCTATGATTGCACTGCAATCGTGGTCACTGTGATATCTCGTGCTCAAGGCATTATATAAACGCTTGTTCCTGCTCTGTTTCCACATCTTTCACATGGTTGATACCTGCCCGTTATCATTTCTTATACCCTGCTATTTCAGACAAAGATACAGCGCAAATCATTATAAAGATAGTGGCATCTTGGATCTAAAATGATACCTGGTCGAGTTCCTGCCTATATAAACATATTCTTCATCATCCGAACTTCCGAATCCTTTTCCCGCCATCTGCCCCCTATCCACGCTCTTCTTGAAGCTACCACAGTCTGATTGATTGTATTTTTAAATATCCCTATCGGCAGTGAATACTTATAATCTATTCTTATACATATAGTCTCACCGTCGGACATACAGGTTGATAAAAGTCCGTGAATATTACTTATATTCTTATCTTTCACCCTCGGTATTTATTTTTTGCAACCACAAAGCTTCCTATTGCTCCACCTGCAAATACTCCCTTTACATTTTTCCATAGCTTCATGATCATAATTTTCATTTTCTTCCTCTCTGCATTACCTGTAAATCTGTAATATGTATATGCATACTGGCAGGAAACCTTACATACGGCTTCTGCAATTCCTCTGATTTTTTTCTATTGGTGTTCATCATACTGCAAAAGGCATTATAAGTACCGCCATAGCTATAATAAACAGGCTAAAGCACATGGCTGCCTCTACACTGAGAGAGGCTTTGTGCCCTCTTATACCTGCATGCTTGGAGAGCTTTCATTTTTATTTTTAAAATTTTCATTATAAGAGGACATACAAAACCTCCCTTCAATATATTTTTCTCCACTTTAACCTGCATCTCATAGCCTGATATAAGACCTGCAAACTCTTTTGGAAAAATACGATATCTCACTGAACACTCTTCTTGCTCCACAGCTTATATTTGCATCAATACCGTATATCATATCCTTCATTAAAAAGTCGTTTTTGGCTCACACCTATATCAAGCTGCATTATATCCATCATTCTGAAATTTCTTTTACAGGATCTTCTATATATAAAAAGCATTTTCAAATATCCCTCATAGTTGATACCACGTTCGGAATCCTTATTGCCCAAAGCCCTGTTTTTCCAAAAACTTCAAATATCGTGTCAAGATCCGCCTTCCAATCGTCCTTCGTCTTTATTATAGGCACCTTGCCCCTGATAAAAAGACATTTGATATCTATAGCCGATTCCACCAAAGCCCATACCGCTATTATCAAAAACTTGACAAGAAAATGTTATTTCGTGCAGACATATCACACCGCTGATTACCTCTGCAAGTTCTCCGGCTCTTTTGCATCTTATCGGCATCGGATATGATATGCATATAGTTTTAATCCTCTCTTATTGCAAGAAGAGCTGCCACCGTGTTTTCAAGATTTTCCTGTCCGAGTCTTTTTCCGTTTAATATATACTCAAGCTCATATGAAAGCGGAGTCTTTATATCATCTGTAAAAGTCGGCAAAATATGTTCCGATATACTCATTTATAAGAAGTCTTTCTGCAAGATTTCTGCCTGTATATCCTCCCTGTGACGGCATTTGAAGGAAGAGCGAGTCTGTTTATACTTTTTATTTGAAACCTCTCTGTTTTCAGGAATCACGAGAGAGAATATACCGTCGGAAATCAGTTCTTTTAGTTGCTTTTAGCTGATCTTTCTTTAACTTCATCAGATATTCCATGTCTAAAGTTCATTCTCATCTCTGTAAGTGAATTTATATCATCACCACATTATCCCAACCTTCGCTTATCTCATTTCCATGTTCATCTTCTTCATCATCTGATGCTTCCGCTATTCTTTTCCTGCAGGATTTCAATATCGGCTTCCAGATGCTCGATCTCCCTTACCATACTTTCAGAAAGTCCGCCAAGTGCTGCCACCTCAAGTCTTCTTTCTCCGTCCTTATCTGCGTAGTCTTTAAACCTTGCCGTCTCTCCTTCGATATACGCCTTATTGTTTTCTGAGAGTTTTGAAATACTTTCGGCATTTTTTCTTTTATCTCTGATTTTCACCGACAATTTATCAGCTTTCTTTTCATACTTTTTATAAGATCCGGAACTTTTTAATACCTTTTTCAGATTCTTACAAAGCTTTTTTTATCTCTGTGAGATTTCTTGCCTCAAGTGAGGATTTCATTTCGGATCTTATTTTTCTCCTGCTCCGAAATATTTTCAGAAAGCCTTTTTAAAACCTTTTTCAACTTCAATTGCTTCCCTTGAACTGAGTCCATAATCGGAAGTAACCTTTTTCCATACTCTTTGGCATCTTCTATATCTTTCCAAAGCTTATCGGGAGAACTGTCAAACATAGATTCAAAAAGTTCCAAGGCCCATATAATCAATAATCTCCTGCTCAAGATACATTCCACCATTGTCATTTAAATATATTTTCTTATTTAAATTCACCTGCGGATTTTTGAATCCTGTACATTCCGCTGTTTTTTATATATGATCCATATATAAAAGCATCATATCTTTTATATTCTCATCACTGTAACTTTCCAGACCGAATATCCTGTAATTCTCCCAAAGCTTTCTATGATATCTGCTAAAGACTGAATCAATTGCAGAGTCTCCCTGCCACCTGTAAATAAAATTTTGCTCCTGATGTCCTTGCAGACCCAAAAGTCCACATATTAAAGCACTGATACAGACAAATATCAGACATATAAAGACGGTAACGGAACCGCTTTTTCTCAATTATATACCCTTTTTGATTTCTTATTGATTTCCTTGAAGATATTATTCATAAGTTTACTGATATTTCCTTTAAATATAAGTACCAGACCCATCAAAACAACTAAAACCAAAACGATCTCCACTACACTGACACCGTCTTCATTTTTCCATAAAATCTTTCCAAAACTCCAACATACTTATCCTCTCTATTTTTTATAAAAATTCACATTGCTTTTATCAAATCAATAAAAATATCAACAATGCAGGTACACTATTATCATCATCACTATAAGTAACATCATAAAAGCGGTAAAAGCAGCTTTGTATTTAACTCCTCGCCTTCTTCTTGCCAAATTTATCCTCCTCGTCCCATGCACTTTGTGACTCCATACTTAGGAGACTGTGCAGATTTGCAAGTCCGTTCCTTCTGTTTTTGTTCTAAAAGTGATGCCAGCTTTCATATATTGCCTAAGGCCACAGCTCCTGCTGAAATCCTTGTATACCGTATTCTCATATATTCCGGTTTTCAGTTTTTGCCAGAGCTCTTACCATTTCCTCATAGGCATATCTTCTTTCATTGTTCTCTTTATATTCATTCTCATAATCTATAACTATGCTTTTCCCATGACTGTCTGACAGAAAGTCCGGCACCTATAAATACTATCAGTCTTTGAAACTATATCCGATAATCTTCATAAGCTCCCCTTTTTCTTTTTCTGTGCTACGCCTTTCTTTTTCCCTTATCCCTGCAAATATAAAAAGTATCGCTATAACTGTTCCTATTATAGGGATAATATTAAAGTTAAACGCTTCGCCGTAGTGGTATATGCTTTTTTTCCTTCATAAGTATCCGGCAGAGTATAACCGTCTTTTTGTGCTGATTCCTTTATCGACATTTGCTATTTTTATCAATCAGTCCCTTTCAAAAGCCTTTCGTCATCCGACAATATTTTCGGACATACTGTTATGGGAATAATATAGCTTTCCTCGTAAGTTTCATAACTTAAGCTCACCTCATATCAATATTTCTGTTTTCTTTGAGATTTTCATTATGTACATTTCCCAAAAATGTCTATAAGTTCGCTCTCACCGAAATCCCATCTTACACTGAGTCCCAAATCGCTTATTTCATTTGTCAAACTCAAATCTAGGTTATATTTTGCAGTGAAGAGTTTTCACCCGGAAGTGTTAAAAGTATCTCTTCCAGACCTTTTTATAGCCTCCTTTTGCCTCATCTTTTGAATAAGTTCTCTTTGTTACAGGTATCTCTATTCTTTGCGGCTTATCAGTAGACCTCAACCTCTATTTCCATCTCGGTATCATATTCATCCACACCCGGTCTGTTTATGTAATTATTTTCTACCGTATTTACCTTTTTAAAAAGAATTGCAGATACCAAAAATCACAAAGCCTGTTATTACAATCAGCCAACTCTTTAAATTATTTAAAAAGATTACCTCAAATACTTTTTTTCATATGCTATACCTCTATATTTAAAAAGTCTCTTCGAGATATAAATAGCAAAACAGATAGACTATAAGTCCCTATACTCATACAGGCTCTTCCGATAACGGTTGTATACATAATATTGAAAAACCCCTGGTGAGCTTATATCAATATATAAAACTATAAAAAGTGGAAATATATTCATAACGGTCTGTTCAAACCTCTTTGCAGTCGTCATGGTTATTATCTCTTCCTTTATTCTCACCTTATCACCCTATAACACCGACCGTATGAGCGATAATGTTTTTCAAGTTCACCTCCGCTTCTTTTGCGATCCTTAGAACCTTTGCAAAGCTTCTTATATCTTCGCTGGACTTCTGTAGTCTAGATCGTCAAATGCCCTTTCAACACTGATATTCATGTAAATAAGCTGATTTATATATTCAAATTCTTTTATTATCAGATTATCTTTAGCATATAAAAGTCTTAACTCCACCTAAAGCTTCTTTACGGAGTTTTCCAATGAATATCCGGCATTCAAAAGTGATGAAAGTATCATTATCGCTTCCTTAAACTCAACCACAAGTCTGCGTTTTTGCTGCAATCAATTCTTTTCTTTTTAAATTGGGGTATAAAAACAGAATGGAAAAAGACAGAAAAATATGATTATACTTTTATAGAATACATAAGAACCTATAGTTGCTGCCGATACGGCTAAAAAGCTGTATTTTATCCACTCTCGAAACGCTAAATCTGTAGCTGTTATAGTCTATAGCCTGCTGCGAACAATTTTTGTTTGTTTTTTAAGTTCTCCGACTTTTTATGTACCTTTTCTTCCATATCGAACCCATAGAGCTTATTAAGCCCAATCTCCCATTTTTCATAGGGCAAAACCTCCAAAAATCTCAAGCATTCTTCTTCTCCTCTCTGAGTCTTCCAAGATGTATCAAAATATCCAATGCACTTGCTATCTGCGATCTGATAGCGGCCAGCGGCAGATCCGCACCGCTTAGCACCATTGTTTCAAGTCTTGAGAGCATATCCTTGCACTGTTACCATGTCCTGTACTGAGCGAACTGTCATGTCCGGTATTCATAGCCTGCAACATATCAAGCGCTTCTTCCTCTGACTTCTCCAACTATTATCCTGTCGGGATTCATTCTAAGTGATGCCCTTATAAGATCTCCCTATGCCGATACTTCCATCACCGCTTAAAGTCGCATTTTTTTGTCTCAAGCCTACTATATTTTTTATATGCATCAGCTGTAATTCCGCCGAACCTCTATTGTAATAACTCTTTCCCCTTAGGTATATAGCTTGAGAGTGCATTTAAAAAGTGGTTTTTTCCCGAGTTTGTGCCTCCCTGAAATAAAAATATTATATCCTGAGCAAAACCAGCATCTCCAAAAATTTGCACATTCTTCAGATATTGTTCCGTATGATATCATTCTTCCATGCTGATAACTTCGGAAACTTTCTGATTGTAATAATCGGACCGTCAAGAGATATTGGCGGCAATACAATATGTACTCTTGAACTGTCTGAGAGTCTGGCATCTGCAATAGGTGAAGACACATTTACAACTCTGTTCACCTTACTTTACGATCTGCTGAATCATATCTTCCAAAACCTCATTACTCACAAAGCTCTTATCCCATTTCATGACTTTTTCCACATTTTTTTCCACAAATATATCATCTTTTCCTGTTTACCATTATCTCTGTAATGTCTTTGGAATCCAATAACTCCTGCAGTATATCCAGCCTTCTGAACGAATCAAAAAGAGAATTTCTTATATTTATTTTTTTCTTCAAGAGGAATATAAAAAGAATGTTCCTTATGTACTATTTCACGATCTATTATTTCATATAATTCTTCATCTTCTATATTTCTAAGATCCGAGAGCTCATCTCTTATTTCTCTTTTCAGCTGCTCATAAATACTTTCACCCTGATTTGCGCTCTCATCTTCACTGTTTAACCACCTGTATTCTAAAAAAATCTCATCATCTGTTATTTTTTTCTGTTTAACAAAAAGCACCTCCATAATATAAAAGCCTGCCAAAAAATATGGAGAAACAGGTATCAAATGCTTGTCACTTTTTTTCTGTATTCATAATATTTTTTTCAATTCTTCCGGCAGCAAGCACTCTCATACAATAGTTTATAAGCATTGTAATCTCTGATTGCTAACTGATTAGTGAAAATCATATAAAGTAATGCGCCCTGCTCCCTGCCAGCACCAATGCTATAACAGTCACATTCACCCCTGTCATATGTACCCTAAAAATCCTATAACTAAAGAAAACAACTTTTATATCTCCGGCTCCAAAAATCTAAGCCTGTAAAGAATTGAAAAATAATATAATTGAAATAAAAACTCTGAATACAAACTCTACATGTAATATATATACTCCCTATAAGAAAAATATCCTAAAATAATAATATTCGGAACCTTCTTCCAAAGTATATCCGTCATTGCCGCAGCAAATAACATACTGCCCACTATATAATAAATCATAGGCCTCAGCTGTCTTTTGAAACCTGTGAAAAATATTCACGCCGCTTTTAATCTTGTAAAATTAAATATATCTGCGGAAATATCCTCCTTCGGCAATCTCTATCTCATATATTTTGTGAATGATCTCCGCATATCCGTTTCGCCCCCAGAAGTGATTTAAATTCATTTATCTTTGTCATCTCCACACTGTTATCTCTCCAATCACCGGGACAGAATATCTTTTCACACATATCCAAAATCTGCATGGATCTGCGGCCTATACTTCCAAAGTCGATTACAATAACTTCAAACAGATTTGCCGAAAGAATATCATTCATAAATTTTGTAAGCTCATTATCGGATAAATAAAACAAGTCTTCATTGTACCCTTGCAGGTAGAACAATATTCAAATCCTCAACTCTGCTGATACATTCTCCCAGTTTAGCAAAGTTTAAATCTCCGGTTTTATAACCATAGAAAACATCAGACAGGTCTCTACTGTTTTCTTTTCTCAAAACAGAGAACAATGAATCATATTCATCAAAGGAAATAAGCAAAGAACTGTTTTCCTGTGAACAGAAGTAAGAATGAAATGCCACCGAAAGACTTGTTCTGCCACATCTGTTTATCGGAGAATAAACACCGTAGACTTTTGTATTTTTATTACCTGCCGTAAGTCCGAAAGAATTATTACCCGAAAAAAATCCCAGCAGTTCATCAACTATTATATGTACACCGCAAAATTTGAATATTGAACAGAAAAGTTCTGAAGAACCGGTATATTTAGACTCTACCATCGCATCATCTGACAGGAGAACGACCGGAAGTCCCGTATCTATACATTCATCCACATTGTCAATATCCGTGATAAATGCCACTGTCTCCATAGAAGAGCTTTCATTACTGTACATTTGGAATGAAGTATAAGCGACCGCTTTGAAAGGAATCCTATCCTCCTTAGAAAGAAAATCAGATAATTTTAAGGCAAAGCGTATATCCGTATCAATCACCGCTATAATATGCCCTCATAAAACTCCTATAGAATTATTTAAAGAAAGGTCCCCATAACACCTGTTAGAAAGGTGTTCTAATCTTTAGACTTTTATCATAATAAAAAGAGCATAAAAGTCAATGCTCTTTTCAATGTTTCATATACAATTTATATATGGAATAAATGTGAATTTTATACAAAAATTTATTTTACCCTGGGAATCTGCCTCAACATCATAGGTTCTGTTCTCCATTAATTTGGCATTTACATCATTAGGCAAATCTGATTTCCCTATGCTGTGCATCGCTATTTCCACTACCGCCTTGGCATATTCCTTTTTATCACTTTCGATAGTACCCAAAAGCTTACCTTCATTGATTGCTTCAAGGGCCTCCTTTGTTCCGTCTATACCGACAACCTTTATACCTTTTTATATTATTGTTTCTTTTCAATCGCATCTATGGCACCGAGTCCCATATCATCATTATTTGATATGACAAGGTCTATATTGTCGTAATTATTAAGCCACTCTTCCATAAGCGCGGAACCCTGTGCTCTCTCCCAGTTTCCGATAGCACCGTTTAGCTTATTTATCGGAATATTGTTCTCCTGCAAAGTTTTTTTATAACCCATTCTGTCCTTACAAGAGAATCCTGATGACTCGGTTCACCCTCTAAAAGCACATAATTTATCACACCGTCACCGTCTATATCTATGCTGTGAGGATTTTCATTGTAGGCATTTATTATTATCTTGGCCTGCTCGATTCCTGCGGACTTTCGGTCCTGCACCTACATAATAAATATTGTCCGCTCTGTTTAAGTCATCATCCACCGGTTTTCTGTTAAAAAATACTATCGGTATTTTTGCGCCGACAGCCGTTTCAATCATATTTGAAGCGGCAAATCTGTCAACGACATTTATAAGAAGTACATCATAGTCAAGAGATACAAATCTATCCACCTGATGATTTTGAGTATTTTTGATTGTCTCTGGCATCCACCACCTCAAGATTTATCTTGATATCATGTTCTTTTCTCATATTCCTTTTACATACTCTTCAATTTCCTGTCTGACATTTGAAATAAATGTATCGTCAAATCTATACAGACAAAGACCCTATCTTGATGACATTTTTTTCTTAGGCGATGCAACCCTGCTCATCATAGATATACAGCCGACGACAAGAACAATTACCAAAAATCGCCATGCTTATTATAAAACCATGTTTTTCATCTTCCTCCCACAGTGCTAGTCAATCGGGAACAGCTGTTTTTATTATATCCTCATTTTCCAGACTTTCCTTATCCACAAGCATATTTTTCCATATCGATATTTGTCATATAGTTCGTCTTTTTAAGTCCGCCATAAGCATTTCCACTGCCGAATATCCCTCGTCATACTCATTTAGAGTAGCTATCGCATCTATACTGCCCTCACTTAATTTATTTAAAAAGAATGTGGTGGCTCTATGCAATAAAAACCCGTGTATATGTTCCTTATAAACGCTGCTGCCTCCAAGTATCTTACATATATTCTCAGTGCTTTTCTTATCAAGTGAGAATATAAAAGCGCTTTTTCTTACTGTGCACCAAATCTTCTATTGCCGTCCGAAACTCCTTTTTCATCTCCCTCTACAAGAATTATATTAGAAGATTGTTTTGATTTCAAGAAATCTGTTTCCTTTGACACACCTGCAAGATTCAAATCATTTACAAATACATAAACCGGTGAACTTCCGTCATACTTTTTCTTCAAATGCCGTATAAAGCCTTTTCAATCATATCTGTATAGTCAATATTTATAGTCCTCTTTGAGATATTTATACTTGGATTTGCACTTCCTATCTTAGCCGTATCAAATACATCCGTATCCTTTTGACTTTAATACAACCACCGGTGACTTTATAAGATTGATTTTTAAATCATTTTTTGCCAGCACATAATACCGTCGACACCGTTTTTCCTCCTCGGACTCTATAAGCGTCTTCTGATTTATATTATTTAATGTAATCAGGTTTATATCTATATTGTATTTCTTTTGCGGCATCATCCACACCCTTTTTAAGATTGGCGTATTTACTTTATCCTCACCGTCAAGTATCAAAGATACCTGATAAACTCTCGGTGTTTCTTCTTTTAATATCAAATTTGTCTGCAGAAATTACAAAGAGTAAGATAATTGATACAAACCATATTATCCATATATATTTTTATCTGTCTTCATCATTCTCTCCATATACTACAGCAGGCAAATGAATTGTAATCTTTGTACCTTCATCAGGTTCCGATTCAACTTTCAACCCGTATTCACTTCCAAAATACAGCTTTATTCTTTCATTTACATTTTTTACACCGATACCGGATCCTTTTTTACTTGGAACAAAGTCTTTACTCAGTAAAGTTTCAACCATATCTTCACTCATTCCAAGTCCGTTGTCCGTTATCGTAAAATAAAGACTGTCATCCTCTTTAAATACTTTTACGTCTATCTCACCGTCACCGTCCATAAACTCCATTCCGTGATATATCGCATTTTCCACCAAGGGCTGAAGCATAAGCTTTAGCGATGAATAAGAAAGCACTTCCTCATCCACATCTATACTGTATTCAAACCTGTTTTTGAAAACGCATATTCTGTATCATCAGATAGTTTCTTACATGCTCCACCTCATCTTTTACAGTGATTATATTCTTTCCCTTGCTTAATGAAATCCTGAAAAACTTTGCAAGTGCCGTCACAATATTTACAGCCTTGTCGGAGTTCTCGTTTTCAATCATCCAAACGATAATGTCCAAAGTATTGTATAAGAAATGCGGATTTATCTGAGACTGCAATGTATCAAACTCGCTCTTTCTCTTGGCATTGTGCTCAGCCACAAGATCCGACATCAATACCTTTATCCTGCCAAGCATATTTTTAATTGACTTGCCGAGATGTTCCACCTCATAAGAACCGCTAGGTACTATCTCCACATTCAGATTTCCGCTCTCAATCTCTCTTACACTGCCGTCAAGACTCTTTATAGGATTTGATATCTTATCGGAAATAAAGGCATTTATCATAGCCAGTAAAAATAAGAAAAGATCGGCAACGAAGAGTACAAAGAATCTGAATTTTATTCCGTCTACGCCAAGTGCCGCACTTGGTGTCACCCCCACAAGCTTCCAACCTGTATATCCTATTGTCCTTACATTGAGTGTAATATTTTTACCGCCAAGATTTTTCAACTGTTATTCCGTCTTTTAAAGTGGCGGCATATTTATTGTCTTCCTTAAATCGTCCTGAATATATCTCATTTTTGTTTTCGATGCCATATGATATCACCACTATCATTGGTCAGATACACATAGCCTCCGTTTCCCAAATTTACATTTGAAAATATCTCCTCAAAATACATATAGTTTGTTGATAAGAAGAAGTGCCTGTGTGGCCTTACCTCATCAGTCACCTCCACTGCTCTTGAAAGAGAAATCACCCATGAATAGCTGCTTTCATTCCTGTCAAAGAGATCTCTGATATGCGGCATGGAAAAGTTGATATATTCACTTTCCGCCATACTTTTTTTAAAAATCCTTTTTCCAAAACATTGCTGTTATCTTTAAGTCGTAATGCAGGCATGGACTCTATAAGCTCGCCCTTTCCGGATATCAAAGCTATATCATCTATCATATTGTCATTGTTGACATAGATAAGGTTCATACCCCTTTTTATATCATCATTTGATATATCCGTATTTTTGATAACATTATAATAAATGGAATCGGATACCTTCATGGCATTTCTAAGATATGAATCCACAGACTCACCAAGCTGTCCTACAATACCTGAGTTTTCCTCAATAATGGTGGCATTTAAGCTGTTTGTAAATCTTTGAAATATTATAAGGCTTATAAGTGCTATGGCTATAATCGCTGTAACTGTAAAGTACATGAAAATAGAGCTTTGTATGCTCAAATTTTTTATACTCAAGTTTTTTAAACTGAATTTCCCTTTTTCCATATACTAACCTTGCTGTCTGTACTTTGAAGGTGAAACCCCATACTTTTTCTTAAACACATAGCTGAAATAATTCTGATCCGCATAACCCACCATTTCCGCTATAATATATGTCTTTTCATCTGTAGTCTTTAAAAGCTCCACAGCCTTTTGCAATCTGACATTGGTCAGGAAATTTACATAGGATATCCCCATATCCTTTTTAAAGTTTGTGGAAAACCTGGCAACGGAGACATGTAAATGTTTACAAAGTTTTTCAAGCGACAATTCCATATCCGCAAAGTTCTCTTCTATATAGGCCTTAGCCTCTTCAAGTACCTTTTTTGATGTGAAAGCTCGATCTTCTCTTATCTTATGAGCGATATTTATGCTTGCCTCAAGCAGCCACTCTCTGAAACCGCCTGTATCCTTTATCTTATCCAAAAGATCTATATAATCTGTAGCCGTCTTTGTAAGTACTGAAAGCTCAAGTCCGTAATCCTGTACCAGACTTATAATAATATTTATAACATTTATCATATAGGACTGATACTGACTTGAATGTACCTTTGATTCCTTAAGCTTTTGATGCTATCTTTTTCCACATATTCTGCTATACTTTCATCACTTCCGAACTTTAATATATTGATATATTCCTTTGCTTCAATATCTTCAAACTTCAGCTTATCCGACTTTACAGGCTCCATATCTTTTATATAAATAACTCTCGCTGCTTCCTACGATACCTCTGTATCCGAGAGCCTCCTTTGCAAGAGTAGTATGACCTGTGAAGATCTGTAATATCCTTTACACTGATGCCCAGACCTATGGTAAGATTTACACCTATGGCTCTGTTTACATCTCGTATCGCCTCTGTAAGTATGGACATTATATAGTTTTTTGACATCTTCTCAGGAAGTCCTGTCAATATAACTATACTGGTTTCCGAATACATGGAAAAGACCTCCGCCTGTAATTTATATTTCAGGTTTTCAAGGAGGTTGACCTTTACAGATATAGGTATAAGTTCTTTATCAACTATACTGCTGTCCATATCATCTATGTGAACGGCGGCAACTATATATCTGTCTGCATTGTTTAAATTTATATCATATTCGGACATAGCATAATCTATCTCCGAAGCACTTATACTTCCATGTATAATACCGTTTAAAAACTGCTCCCTGAGTATAGGGATACTGGCTTGGTATCCTCTTCTGAGTCTTTCAATATCTCTTTTATCAAGTTCCTCATCCATACTTTTTATGTACTTTTCTGAGGATCTCCGTAAGCTCAACGGCGGAAACAGGCTTAAGCACATACCTATTACGCCCATCTTAATGGCTTCTTTTGCATAGTCAAAATCATCAAATCCCGAAAAAATAATGGACTTTATAAGAGGATATCTTATATTTATTTCATTTATCAGCTCAAGTCCGTCCATATATGGCATTCTGATATCGGTAAATACCAGGTCCGGATTTAAATTTTCTATTTTCTCCAGTGCTTCAACACCGTTTTTCGGCATCTCCAACAACTAAAAACCTTCTTCTTCCCAGTTGATTTTTATAATACTTTTTTTCTGACTTCTTCTTCGTCATCCACAAGTAAAATTTTTGTAAAGTTCTCTCATATTAAAGTTCCAATACTATAGTGAAAGGTCCGTCATTTTCAAGGCTTTACCTTCATATCCGCACCGAATACTCCGCATTCTGTATGAATATCCGACTTCTTGCCAAGTTCCACCATATACTCATAAAGTCTCTTTGCCTCATCCGGTGAGCCCTGCACCTATAAAGCTCGGTCTGTTTCCCTCTTTGCAATTTGCCAGCAGCGTAAACTGTGATACAAGTAAAAGCTCACCGCCCACATCTTTTAATGAAAGGTTTGTTTTTCCGTTTTCATCTTCAAATATTCTAAGTTTGATAAGCTTATTAAAATACTTTTCAACGATTCTTTCATCATCATCTGCCGCTACACCTACCAAAACCAAAAGACCTTTATTTATCTTTTCCTACTTCTTCACCGTCTATTTTTACATTTGCATGATTTACTCTTTTGTATTACAAGCTTCATATTTCCTCCTAAAACGATCTTATCTCGTCTTCTTCATTGCTTATTTCTATGGACATTATTTTTACATAATATCCTCCGTCACCCACAGGTACCAGCACTCTGTCACCTTTTTTTCTTCCCTATTATGGCCTCTACTCTATCGGTGACTCTATACTGAGCCTGCTTCCAGTGAATCTCCTCTGATTGAAGTAACTATCTTGAACTTTTCACCTCGTCATCATCTTCAAAATAGAGTTCTACAACCTTGTCGATTCCCTACCGATCTTCTTTTGTCTTATCTTCATATACATGACAGAATCTAAGCATTCTCTCTAAATAGTTGATTCTGCTCTCATTCTTGTTTTCTTTCTTTTGCTGCATAATATTCAAAATTTTCAGATAGATCTCCATGTGCTCTGGCTTCCTTTACCGCCTCTATAAGTTTCTGGTCTAAGCAAGTTTTTCTTTCTTCATCTCCGCCTCTATCTTTTAATATCATCTTTTGTGTTGCCCCTGCCATAAAAACCATCCATATACTTTTTTTATAAAAACAAAAGAGTAGTAAAACTACTCTTTTTTTAAACCCCAAAGTGACGGCTCTGCTTTATTGACGCCTCAGCGAAGCTAGGTGGGTTACCCTCACCTTGATATCTGCCTTCTACCCTATAGAAGCTTGACATCCATCGAAGGTTATTTGGAATCCCATAAATCAAAATGTAGGTTCAAAAATTGGCAAAAGTTATCGCTCACCTCAGGAATTTTCTTTATATATAAAATTATAATACAAAATATATTTTTCAATATATTTGTCTCGTATATTTTAAATTTCCTTTAAATTATTTATTGAAAAAAGGTATGCAAGAATACTCACATACCTTTTTCGTGTTTTCTATATACTTTATTTCAGGATACACCAGTCTATCTTCTGAAATATTTTCCAACACTTCATCCAGATACTTTGCTGAAATATATTTTGCCATAGGCAAATTTATATCCAGATAGTTACCACAGTCCTTTGCACAGGCTCCGGGAACCTCTCCTTCAAAGTCCTTTATAAATCCGAACATCTCCTTAAGCAAAGGTATAATCTCATTTGACTCATGATTGCCCTTTAAAAGCAGGTAAAATCCTGTTCTACATCCCATAGGTCCGAAATAGAGAATACTCTCTCCGTAATCTTTGTGGTTTCTTAAAAATGTTGCCCCCAGATGCTCAATAGCATGAAGCTCCGCAGTATTTATTACCGGCTCAAAATTCGGCCTGGTCATTCTTATATCAAATGTGGTAACAATCTCTTCACCGACATTATCTTTTCTTGACACATAAACTCCCGGCAAAAGCTTTAGATGGTCTATTGTAAAGCTTGTTATCTTTTCCATAAAATCTCCATTATATGTTTTTTGTCTGCAGGTTTCTCATAGCATTGATTATACACAGTACAGTTACACCTACATCAGCGAATACCGCTTCCCACATAGTACCAAAACCTATGGCCGCAAGCAACAGGAAAATAAGCTTAACACCCAAAGCAAATATAATATTTTGCTTTGCAATGCTCATAGTTCTTTTTGCAAGTTTGATACCTCTTACTATATTGTAAAGTTTATCATCCATTATAACCACATCCGCCGCTTCAATGGCTGCGTCGGAACCTATACCTCCCATTGCAATACCTATATCGGCTCTTGCCAAAACCGGAGCATCGTTTAATCCGTCACCCTACAAATGCCAGTATTTTATTGTCATCAAGTTCCTCTTCCACCTTTTCTCAACCTTATCCTGTGGTAAAAGTTCAGAGTATGCATAGTCAATTCCCAGCTCATTTTGCCACTACATCCGCGACCTCTTTTATATCGCCTGTAAGCATTACAGACTTTTTCAACTCCGACACTCTTTAGTGCACTCAGGCTTTCAGCTGCATCTTCCTTTATTCGATCATTTATTACGATAGATCCTAAGAATTTGCCTTCCTCAGCCACATAGACAATACTTCCGAATTCTTCACTTTTTCAAAATCTATACTGTTTTGAACTCATAAGCTTTGTCATTACCTACAAGAACCTCTTTGCTCGTCAACTTTTATACTGATACCATGTCCTGCAATCTCTTTTTAAGTCACTTAATCTGTCGGAAATATTTTGTATTTTCTTCCCGATTCGGTTTTCAGTTCTTCATATGCCTTTTTAATAGATATTGCTATGGGATGTGAAGAATACTCTTCCGCCATTGCTGCCTTACTTTAACAATTCTTCTTCACTTACATTATCTGGGATGTAGCTTACCACCCTCAAAAACTCCCTTTGTCAAGGTACCGGTTTTATCAAACACAAAAGTCCTTACTCTCGGCTAAAAAGTTCAAGATAATTGCTTCCTTTATGAGCACACCTATTTTTGACGATGCACCTATACCGCTGAAAAAGCTTAAAGGAATCGCTATAACAAATGCACAAGGACATGATACAACTAAGAATGTAAGTGCCCTGTAAATCCATGTGGCAAATCCTGTTCCCGGAAATATAAAAGGCGGAATCACAGCCAGTGCTATAGCTACAAAAAACAACTATAGGAGATATATTCCTGCAAACTTTGAGATAAAGTTTTCTGTCTTTGACTTTCTTTGCTGCGGCATTTTTCCACAAGGTCAAGAATTTTACTTGCTGTAGACTCACTAATTCCTTCGTAACCTCAAGCTTTAAAAGGCCGTCCTTATTTATACTTCCGCTATATACATTGGTCGCCTTCATTTACACTTCTTGGAACCGACTCACCTGTAAGTGCCGAAGTGTCAAGCATTGCCTTCCCTGATACCACTATTCCGTCTAAAGCGAATAATATCTCCGGCTTTTACCATGTATATGTGATGACTTCCACGTCATAAGGATCCACAGTTTCCACACTGCCGTCTTCTTTTACAAGATTTGCATAATCAGGTCTTATATTCATCATATCCGATATGGATTTTCTGGATTTATTTACAGCCAGCGACTGTAAAAATTCACCCACTATATAAAAGAGCATAACTCCGACAGCTTCCGGATATTCACCTATTATAATTGCACTCTACGGTAGCAATAGTCATAAGGAAGTTTTTCATCAAATACCTTACCTATATTTGAGAAGGCTTTTAGTAATACATCCTTTTCCCACTATTATATATGCCGCATGAACAGTCCGAAAGCTGATTATATTTGACATGGAAAAAGTTTATTTTTTGAAAACTATGACGGCAATTATATAAAGGCTTGCCCCATAATTATTTTACTTAACATCTTCTTTTGCTTATTGTTCATATCATCCTTCTATCTAATGAATACACCTGCATTAATTAAATTACGCTCTCTTTACCTCTACATCAGGCTCTTCAATCTTTATTATCTCCATAGCCTTTTCAATAACATCATTTAACTTGTCAGCCTCTGCCTCCAAAGTACATTTTTAAAAGTCATAAAGTTGATATTTGCACTTGTAATACTGTCAATGGCGTGCAAGCTTTTTCTCAAGCTGCAGCACAATCTGCACAATCAAACCTTCTAATTTATAAACTCTCTTCATTTCTTTTTCTCCTTTAAAATCTACTTTACATTTATGAGAGACATGTACGATACCTGTTTCAAATATCTCCTTTACATGTTCGTCATCAAGTGAATAATATACTTCCTTACCTTCTCTTGCTTTTTAACAAGCTTGGCTTCCTTAAGTGTACCAAGTTGATGCGATACCGCCGACTTTGTCATTCCCAGCACATCACAAATATCAAGTACATAACTCATGTACATTTAATGCCCAAAGTATCTTTTATCCTTGTAGAATCTCCAAATACTTTAAAAGCTTTGACAGTGAATCTATCGTTTCAGCCTCAAGCATATTTGTCTTTGCTCTTTCCAGTGCCTTGTCTCTGCTTAAACTCTACTTCTAATACACCTCCTTGGTTGAATACTTGTTCAACTGTTATGTTGCTATTATAGTTGAATACATATTCAACTGTCAAGTGCTGTTTTTAAATTTATATAGAAATTTAATCAAAAATCCGATCCTTAAATTTTACAATCTCATATAGGATCATAAAATAAAGCTCGGATTTAAAACTTATTATTTATTGTGAAATCTCTCCGCCTGTGACTCTATCAGCTCTGACATCATCAAAGTAATTTATTCTCATAGCGTTCTTTTACTTCTGAAAGTGTATTTGCGGCTTCATTTCTTGCCACTTCACAGCTTTCTTAGCATCTCATAGATGGCCGGAATATCTTTTTCAAATTCCGCTCTTCTTGCTCTAATCGGTGCCAAGGTTTCTTCCATTATGCTTTGCAAGAAACTTCTTTACCTTCATATCTCCCTAATCCGCCACGTGTGTAATGCTCTTTGAGCTCATCAAGTGAATTATAATCCGGAAGGTACTCTGTAAAATGTTCAGGTCTTGAGAAAGCATCCAGATATGTAAATACTGTATTTCCTTCAAGATGTCCGGGATCGCTTACCTTTATATGTAAAGGATCTGTGTACATAGTCTTTATAGCTGACGCCAACGTATCCGCGTCATCTGAAAGATAAATACAATTTCCAAGCGACTTACTCATCTTTGCCTTACCGTCCGTACCCGGAAGTCTCTTTGCCGCATCTTCCTGAGGTATAAGTGCCTCAGGCTCTACCAAAGTCTCACCGTATACTGAATTGAACTTTCTTACTATCTCTGGTCTGCTCGATCATAGGAAGTTGATCCTCACCTACAGGCACTGTAGTCGCTTTAAATGCTGTAATATCCGATGCCTGTGATATAGGATATGTGAAAAATCCTACCGGAATACTGTTTTCAAAATTTCTAAGCCCTATCTCAGCCTTTACTGTAGGGTTTCTTTGAAGTCTTGAAACAGTAACAAGATTCATATAGTAAAATGCCAGTTCTGTAAGCTCCGGTACCATTGACTGTATGAATATAGTAGACTCTTAGGGATCGATACCGCATGCCCAGATAATCAAGTACTACCTCGATAATATTCTGTCTTACCTTTCTCAGGATTTTTCCATATTGTCGGTGAGTGCCTGAGCATCCGCCACCATTATAAAAATCTTTTTAAATTCTCTGAATTTTTGCAATTCAACTCTTCTTTTTAATAGAGCCGATATAATGTCCCACATGTAACTTTCCTGTAGGACGATCTCCTGTAAGGGATTATCTTATCCATTTATAACTTCTCCTTTGTCTCTAAGTATTGCCACCATGATACTTAGGGAATATCCATAAAATGGTGTTACCAGGTAAAGTTCAAATTTTACGACAGCCTGAGTGGCATAGCAAATTACTGCAATAGCACATGCATACAAATATGGCAGCATTGTATTGTCTCTAAGATAAAACAGTCTTGTTCTGAGCGCTTCAACACTTGGAAGTATAAGTGCCAGAATATAGGCTATTGTAGCTATAGGTCCAAGAGTGAATAAAAAGTGTATATACTCATTATGTGTTGCATCAAAGAACTGACCGGTTACACTTGTCATTTCTTCATTTCTAGTAATCGATATATAAAGCCGAAAGTATCCGGTCCGCTTCCGAAAATCTTGTGAAGCAACGGAACTTTCATATACTCTTCCACAGCGGCTCTCCATATATAACCTCTGAAAGTACCCCATGAATCGTTAAATACAAAATAATCTGCAAAGAGCACCGTACTTTTCTTTAGCAGCAGTTACATCCGAGTTTATCTTCATTCCCATAAATACTATTGCCGCAAATATTATAACAAGTATTGCAAGCCAGATATATCTTAAAGCTTCTTAAAAGCACTTCGTATGTCTCTTCTTTTTTTCTTTCTTTTCTGTATTCAAGTACATACATGATAATAACTACGATTGAAAGCTAAAACTGCAATTATTAAATCTAGATATTTAAAATCACTTATAAAATCATACAAAGCCTGAAATACTGAGCACTTTGCCCGCATAGCTTATATTTATCAGCTGTATTATCTTTATTCCGAGAAGATAAGTAAAAATGTGAGTATAAATCTTCTTACACCTTCCATTGTTCTGAATGCCACAAAAGGTACAAGACCGAAGAATGCGGCAAGTGTAAGATAACCGTTATCAGAAGTACCCATTGCAAGTGCAATAAAGTTCATAAGCATTATCACATAGTAGAAAACTATTTTTCAATGCTCTCACCTCTGCCGTTGTCACTTTTAAAAGGTGTAGTGATGAAACAGATGTTCCTGCAATGTGCGATATAAAAACGCCAATACCGCGGTATATGTATTTATATTACCGATTGTCGAAGTAAATATCGGCCACTGTTCAGGGCTTATTTTCTCCTTGAATCCCAATATGTCCATATTGAAATAATCGGTATATCCAAATAAACATACAGGTATACTTTACTGCAAGGAAAAGCTGTCAAAGTAAACCTTGCCGAATGAAAAACATGCGACTTACTGTAAAATAAAGTATCACATAGATAGAAATAAGTAGAGTCCCGAATATCTTCCCTTATCTCCTGTAATGGCTTCCATTATAAATCTTCCCGCAAATGCTGTGGAAAGTGCACTCATCAGCCAGAATATCATTATACATATATCCCATATGCTGAATTCTTCTTTAAACCAGACTGCAAATCCTTTTTTATCCAGTTTATCAAAGAAGTTTTTGAATCCGCCTGCAAAACCGCATATAACAATCAAAGCCAAAATCATTATTGAAAGAGTCAATACCGTATAATATTTTGTCTGCAAGATGTCAAAGTAAAAATCATTGTAGATCAAAGGGAAGATGGTAAACATCGCCATAACCCAAAGTCCGACTATCACATTTGATGCATTCATCAGCTTTCTTTTAGATTTCATATAACCTCCATACCTACAGTCCTAAAAATACCGCTATAGGGTTCATTCTTGATAAAAAAATACCAAAATCAGGGCTGCATTCCAACATTTCCGAAGATTCGCCCCCGTCTTTGTTGTAGAAAGAGCGATGATAAAAATACATCCGACCCAGAATATTATCAATGCAAAAATAAAAACCTGTAAAAAGCTCAAGCAACTGATTGACTCCGCCCTAAAACCGGTATCTTGCTTAGAATCTTGTTACCCTTAAACAGTATTCCCAAGCACCAGCCAAACAAGTACAAATAAAACCTTATAGAATTGATAGTCATCTGGGTGACAGAGCTTGCAATATAATCCGCAAAGTATATACTCCAAGTTTCATCTATACCTTTCTGTCGTCATTTTCTTCAAACACATCTTTTACCTTTTTGAGGTACATTCAGCTTTATCTATTGCCTCTTCTTCCCTCGGCATTTGATGGGTCTCATGCATCTCAGTAAGCCTATCATAAATCGTGTAATACAAATTGATTTATCTTGGTATTTTGTTGCAACTCATTTCTGAGATATGGTTTACAAAATTCAAAGCAATTACACTTGATATGAGCGCCAGCATTGTAATGGATATTTTTAAAAGGCTCTTCACTATACCCTCGCGCTATCATTCTCTATAAAAACAGTATATGCCGACCTCCAGAACATTAAAACACATTATATCCTAAAATGCTCCTCTTAGAATCAGTCTGCCTTCTTTATCATACTTCGAGTTCATAAAGCCGAATATAGCCTTCATAACGCCCGGCCTTTCAGCAAGGTCTGCTGCACGATCTATAAGATTTCTGGCATTCTTTCTGGTCAATGGAGTTTTATCCTCCTTCATATAATCCGCTCTTTCTTCAACAGCATACTTTGCCTTGTTGTAAGCACGCATTCTATCTCCTTTGCATAACTGAGGTGCATAGTTAATAAAATCGTCCACATCCATAGGAGCGTTATCTTCACTGTCTTCTTCCTCATCCGCTATATCGAGATCTTCTCTTCCTTCTCTTCAATCTGATGAGGCTCTTCATCCGGGTTGTCTTGGCTTTTTTCTATTTCTTTATCTTCCTCCTTTACAGGCTGTGACATAACAGGCTCAATCTTAATGGCCTCTTTTTCTTCCTCTTTCACATCAGACTGAGATTGTTGTTTGCATGGAAGGTAATGCTGTCCGAGCTTCGATTTCACGCATTTCAAACTGAAAATCCTCACCATATTCCTTCTTTAAAATATTCGCTATGATTTCAAAAGGTCCGATAATTCTTCGTACTCTGCGGCTCTTTTTCCGTATCGGCTTCCCTCGACAGCCTTTCTCCTCGTGCCTCCTTGCTTTCTTCCTTTTCCAGGCTCCTTTGCTTTTATCCTTCAGCTCAATATTTGCCACAATATTCTTTTCTCTTTACAGGAACCTCTTCTCTCTCATAACAAGACTCATTCCATGCAAAAGATCGTTTTGCTTCTATAAGATTTGCAATGCCTTCGATTGTATCCGCAAATACTACAGTCTCACTTACCGTCTCTGATAAACTCTATGAGTTCCCAATAGTATTATCATCAAAGGTATCCCTGCATCAACTATAATAAGATCTTTGCCCTTAATCTTATCAATGAGTTCATCACTCCTTTTTGCATTAAGGCTCTTGCCTTGATTTTTCAATACTGTATGCTTTATCTTTGTAGGATTCATTGCCTCTCTCAACACTCTCTATAGCATTTTCAAGAGCCTTTTGTCCTGTTATACCCTCTACCATTATGGGAGCCAGGTCTTCTCATCAAATATTCCTTCGGCTCTCTGATTTTTGGCGCTTTTGCTTTCATTACCTTTCCGTGACAGGTAAATCAACCTCCCTACTTTTCATCATTTGCAGCCTCTTCCACACTCTCTTCAATAACAACGGTATCGCCCTCTTCTTCATCTATTGATGAATCCGATTCTACAATCTCTTCATTTTCCTTTTCCGCTTCCCTTGAATATCTGTTTCTTCTGTTGCATCCTCTTGAATATCGTTTTCTTCTATCATAACGGTACCTTCATCCTCAGCTTCCACTTCTTTATACTCAGGCTCTATAAAAGATTTCCTCAGGTTCTTCACCCTTCTTTTACCTTTTGTTACAAAAAGTTCTCTCTTCCTTTGTGTAATAGATTTCTTCATCATCTACCACTTCCATTGTTGTTTCACTTTTACTACTGCTTTGGACTACATCCTTTTGTTCTTTTCTTTTTGGCCACTAACAGATGAAACTGTAGGGTACACCCATGTCTATTTCATCGTCAAAATAGCTGTTTATTCAAATCATCCTTATCAAATATAGGATTCTTCTTTTCCGGGACATAGTTTTCCAATACCTTTGTTGAAGCTGTTTCTGTAACTGTAATATTCTCTACAGGCAGTTCATCAGGTATCTCCTCATGAAATCATCATCCTCATCACTTTGAGCTGTATTACTTTGAAGTACATCACTCTTATTTGCATTGATATTTATCAAATCAATCTTATCATCTTCTTCGATATCCGATTCATTCACAACATCAGCTTCGTCTACATCAGGTCTTGCCTAATTCCTCAGCTCTGCTCTTATATTTTCACTGTCTTTTGGCCTGCTCGGCTTTAGTAACCGTATCTTTCTAAAAACAGGCTCCACAAAGTGTGAATCTTCAGATGTATCGTCATTGTCTGAAGACTTTCTTTCCTCTTCATCTCTTTATCCATGTATTTTGTACTTATCCATTCCTCACGTTCATCTCTGCTTCCGTGAGTTTTTGAAATCCCATACTGTCAAAATGATTACTGATTCTGCTTTTTCTTCTTTCACCCACGACCGGTGGAGCATTAAATCTTCCCTGTTTGATCTCTCCACTCTTTCCATATGTGCTTCTGACTTCTTCATCTATCTCTCATAGATGTACGATCGCCTCAGTCTTCATCTTATTCAAATTTTCATTTGTGATTGCTATGGCCCTCTTGAGTTCTTTTCAAATTCCGGGTTCACGTTTTCCCCTTAAATGTTGTTTCTGATATCCTTATTTCGTTTACACCGACAGTCTTTGGAAAAAGCTCATGGTATTTATGGAAACCTCCCTCATCGGGAATTTCTCCTCATCAATCAAACTTATAGTAGTTCTTTTTCCTCTCTGGGTTTATATGCACTCATATCATCCAGATTAAGATTCAGGATAATTCTCACTTTCATACTGCTTTGCAAGCGAGTTTAATCTGTCCCTCATAGAGACTCCTTGTTATCAACCTGCTCCTGCTGCTTTGAGCTTAGAGGGACAGCCTGTTGACTCCTTCAAAGCCGCAGCCTTTTCACACTACCACCGACTCCGAATAAAAAGCATTATTTCATCACAGGTCTTTATACAATCATCTATTCTTCCTGCCTGAGCATAAAAAGCTGTGCGAGTTCGTATTTCCACTGCTCGTCCATCTTCTCGATATCACTGTACTTCTCAAGAATTCTAATCTTCTTATGTATGTCTTCACCCTTTGCCACAGCAATATGATATTCCATAAGATACTTTTCTGCTGTCTTGGTGATATCTGATATATTCTCTAGAGTAAGCTTCAGCCTCCGCTATATCTCCTCTTTTATAGCCAAGCATGGTAAGCCTGTACAGCTCTTTTTACCGACCGGTGTATCTGTCATAGGCCAAAAGCAATACCTCTCTGGCTTCCCTATACTCATCGTCTATAGACTTCTGAAAACGGTTGTCAATAAGCCTGCATTATGAACTCTTACTCCAGTCAGATTGTATCGGTGATTCTCACTGGCAGCCTTGTAGTCACTGCTTTTCACCAATTTATTCAGTTGTTCAACCTTTAAATTAAATTCATATTTATCCATACTTGCACCAAACCTCAAGATTTTTACTTTTGCACCCTAGAGTGCTCTTCTTCCCTCAAGTGCCCTCAACAGAGTCACTTCGTCAATATTCCAAATCCCCCGCCTACAGGGACTCCGCGCATATCCTGCTCACCTCTATACCTGTGGGTTTCAAGTTTTGCTATATACATTGCCGTAGTCTCACCCTCAAGTGTGGAGTTTGTGGCAATTATAACTTCATCTACATCACCCTCGAGTCTTTTTATCAGTTCCTTCAGCTTAATATCCGCCAGGGACCTATTCAAGCGATGGTGAAATTGCCCCGTGTAAAACGATATACTCCATTATACTTTCCGGTCTTTCATATGCCGCCAGATCTCTTGTGTTTTCCACCACCATTATGGTCTTATGATATCTTTTTCACTGGCGTACAGGACAGACTTCTCCGTCTGTCAAGGTATAGCATGCTTTGCAATGGTCACATTGCCCTTGGCATCTTTTTCATTGCCCTGACAATGACTCTACCTGTTCACTGACATTCCAGTATGTGAAAAGCAAGCCTTTCGCGGACTTTGCTCCCACCCCCGGCAGCTTTGAAAGTTCCTCATAAGCGCTGATATGACTGCTGTAATAATCCATTAGAATGGCAGCTTTTCCCCTGCTCCACCTGCAATACCGCCCATCAGTGCGGGAATGCTCTTCTTCCATCTTTCTTAGAGCCTCATTTGTAGCCGCCATTATCAAATCTTCTAACATTTCCACATCGTCAGGATCTACCACTTCTTTATCTATAGATACCTTTGTGACTTCCTTTTTACCTGGGCAAACGGTAATGCTTACCGCACCGCCTCCGGCACTTGCGCTAAACTCCTTACCTTCAAAGGCCGCACTTTGCTCTTCCATCTGCTTTTGCATCTTTGAGCCTGCTCATCAACTGAGTTTATATTACCGGGCATCATGCCTCCACCGAAACCGCCACGCTTTGCCATAAATATCTCCTCACTGTTCTATAATAATGTCTGTGTTTATAACAGATTTTATCTCGTCTATCGAAACATATCTTGTGTTTCTTACAACCTTATTTTCTCTTAAAGAAATCGGATTGCAATATCTTTTCCGTATTTTTCATCAAAATGTACGCAAATCTAAGATTGTCGTCTCCTTATTTCCTATCATCAAAACATTTTGTTAAAGAAAATAACATCGATACCGCCTTCTTTTACCGGCTCTATCTCAGCTTCCTTATATACACTGCCCGCCTTGCCGCCAAGATGTTCCACTATGCTGTTCCATTCCTTCTTTGTGCCATGAAATCTATCACTGGGTCGCTTTCGGAGCTCTATGACTTCATCCTCTATCGGAATATCCCTTTTTCTTCCGGACTTCTTTGTACCGCCATTCAGGCCTTACTCCGACTCAAGTCTTGAAAGTCTCTCGACTTTCACTGTCAGATTATCCTCCATCTCCAGGGTGCAGAAGTCTTATAAATTCAAGTTCCGCCACAACTCTTTTTGTGTAGCGTCTTTAATTTGTTGGAAAGCTCCGACAAATTTCTAATATACCGCATAAGCGTTTCTTTGGAAACAGTATTTGCTTTTTCTTTTTAAAATTTTGTAAGTTCTGTTTCCGACATGTCAACCAGCGAACTGTCATTTTTGTGTGGACTTAAGTATCAGAATATTTCCTCAGATACCATGAAAATCCGTCACAAACTGCCTATCTCTTTTCCGTCTATTATCGATTATCACGATTCTACACTTCTATGTGTTGCCTCAAGTACTCCGTCAAAGCTCATTAAATACACTTATATCTGAAGCCCCAAAGTATCTCAGTACCGCTTCATAGCTTATCTTTTCATTTGTAAAGATAAAATACATTCATCCAAAAGGCTGAGTGCATCTCTCATAGCTCCGTCTGCAGACTTTTGCAATATACTCAAGCGCCCTGTCTTCTATATCAACACCTTCACTCTTACACAGGCTCTTTAACCTTTCCGATATGGTGTCGATGCCTATTCTTTAAAAATCATATCTTTGGCATCTTGACAGCACTGTAACCGGCAGCTTATGTACCTCTGTGGTTGCCAGAATAAATATAACATATTGCGGCGGTTCTTCAAGAGTTTTAAAGTGCATTAGATGCTCCTGTAGAAAAGCATATGCACCTCATCTATAATAAACACTTTGTACTTTCCGAAAGTTAGCGGATATTGTGCCTGTTCCTTTATATCTCTTATATTGTCCACACCGTTGTTGGAAGCGCATCTGCTTTCCACTACATTTATGGAAAGCTTCATGCAATATTGACTTAGCAGTTGGGCATTCATTTCACAGTCCCGCATCTGTGATTTTCACAATTGAGTGCCCTTGCCATTATCTTGGCTTTCTACTTGTCCTGTACCCTTGTTCCGCAAAAAGATATGCATGTGATATTCTTCCGGTCTTTGTGAGTAAAGTTCTTGTTATAACTTTCCTGACCTACTACCTCATCAAAATTTGAAGGTCGAAACTTCCCATATAATGCTGTATAAAGCCATTTGCTTCCCTTTCTATTTTGTCGCCAAAACTTATTCACAAGTCATGCCTCTCTTACAAGCTGAAGACTAGGGATCTACATATTTTAATTGCCGGCAGACTCATTTAAAGCAATATCTGTAACCTCTGTGCCCTTTAATACCACAAGACGACCGAACTTTTTCCAAGTATAAGTTCGGCTCCATGCCACCAAGCCTTGTAGAAAGAGCTCTGTCACAAGAGATTCGGGTCTCCGCCTCTTTGAGTATGTCCGGAACCGTCACTCTTACATCCACTGTCTGTCTCGGCACTTAGCATATCTCCTATGTTCATAACTTATAGAAGGATATCTTCCTGCATCTTTTCAGCTTCTTCTTTTTAATTCTTTTTGAAAGGGCGCGCATCTTCCTTTGATATTGCGCCCTCTGCCACTGCAAGTATGGTAAACTTCTTGCCTTCCTTTTCTCTTGTCTTTCTATAGCTTCGGCTATTTTGATATCATAGAGTATTTCAGGTATCAAAATGATGTCACACCGCCTGCAAGACCCTGCATGCAGTGTAAGCCACCCCACCTTATGCGTAGCTTCTACAATAAAGACTCTGCTGTGAGAAGCAGCTGTAGTATGTATGCACAGTCAATAGCATTTGCAGCTATTTCCATTGCACTTGAAAACCGAATGTCATATCCGTACCGTAAAGATCGTTATCTATGGTCTTTGGAAGTCCGATAACATTTCAAGCCCTCTTCACTTAAAAGATTTGCCGTCTTTTGTGATCCGTTTCCACCAAGCACCACAAGACAATCAAGTTTCAACTTTTTATATAGTGGACTTCATAGCTTCTACTTTATCCAATCCGTTTTCGATCAGGCTCTCTCATAAGTTTGAAAAGGCTGACGACTGTTTCCGAGCATAGTTCCGCTACGTTGTCAATATCCCGAAAAATCTGAGAGTTTCATTACTCTGTATTCCTCATCACATAAGCCCCTTAGCCTTCAAAGAAAACCTATTATTTCCACCTCTTTATCAGATTTGTAAAGACTCTTTGCCACACCGCGCATTGTTGCGTTTAAGGCCTGACAATCTCCTCCACTTGTTAGCATACCAACTCTCAGCATATATAACTCCTTTTCACAAAGTCAGAAACAAATTCACTGCTTTTGCATTTTAAGCATTGTCTTTAATTATAACCTAATTTTTATTCATTATACAACAAAAAGCCCTTCCCAATAGCTCACTGTCTATCAAGTAAGGACTTCTTGCATGCCTTCAGGGACTCGAACCCTGGACAAATAGATTAAGAGTCTACTGCTCTACCAACTGAGCTAAAGGCGCTTTTTCATTTTTATGTTCTGTGTTTTTGAACACTTCGATATAATACAATATATAAAGTTGTTGTCAACATGTTTTTAAAAACTTTGAAATTATTTTTTATTTTTCTTTTTATACAGTTAACTAATCTTGACAACCATTTAGTGACTTTATCTATACAATAAACCTATAATTATATTAAAGGAGATAATTTATGGAATTCAGACAATTGGAGGCTTTCGATGGCCACAGCCGAATTAAAGAGTTTTTCTGAGGCTGCAAAGTATTTATATCCGTCAGAGTCAACTATAAGCTACATGTTCAAAAACTTAGAGGATGATTTGGAAGAAAGCTGCTGTAAGAACTTCACAAAGTCCATTACTCTCACACCTGAGGTGAGACATTTCTCTCCTATGCCAGAAAAATAGTGGAGACCAAGGATCGGGCTGTACTCTCATTACAGCAGTCATCTAAAAAGCATGTTACATAAGCGCTTCCACTCATGCCTTCAGGCTATCTTTTTGCAGAGTGTGCAGTTTTAAAGAGAAATATCCTGAAATGCATTTTAGTATCTGTGAAGCAGTGAGCGAAATAGCAGAGCTTTTACTTAGCGACAGCGTTGATATAACTTGTTACCGGCAAGACATAAACTCACCTCTTTGTGAGGCGCATAGGTATGTCGATCGTCTTATGCTGTTACACCTGCCACAGAGGAGTATAAGAAGCTTAAAGAGTCGTGCAAAGATATCCGAAATATTAAAGTATCCATGATATTAAGATACCAACGGATCAGGCACACAATTTGTAGCCAGCAAGCTCTCGAAGGGCTTGGCATAAAGAAAAAGCGACTTAAATGTTGTGCACAGACAAATGACCTTGAATCCATACAGCAGATGATAGTTCACGGTATGGGCATAAGTATCTGCTCAAGATTTTCCACTCAGAATTTATTGGATAGCGACAAAGGTGATAACTATCCGCTTGATAATGCAAATATGAGACATTTTCATTACATTATATGAACATAAAAATCCCACCCGACAATTAAGCTTTTCCTTGACTATGTGCAAAACTTAATGGATGAAGGTCTCTACAAATAAACATGAGACCGATGAAATCGTCGATCTCACCAGCTCTTCCATATTCCACCTAAAATGTCATTCTCATCTTACTACCAGATAGTATCACCATGGATTTGACTGTGATATTTCCCTCATCCTTGCAGCGAATTCCCCATGCGATAATCTGGGTCTGTCTTTACAGGTGAGTACAATTCCTTTTCTTCCCCTTGCCTTGGAATCCTCTATTACTATTCATCACCTGATTTTGCAGCCCCTGACCTCTGTAAGGCTTTTTCCGTAACTACGGAGATATATCTATCTGCCAATCCCCGTTTTCTTTATGCATAGGCATCATCATACATAATATCGGTGAGGTCCTCTTCATCTGTAGCCATGCCCGTTTATGAAACTCTTATAATCCCATCTCTTCAAGTATCCAAAAAGCACTCCGGAGAAACTTTCCATTCTCTTTTTATGCTTTCCCTACCTGCCGCCTCTGCTTTAGGATAAGATGCAGCTTCTATCTCAATGAGTCTGTCCAGATCCTCCCGCTTTCTGCATGTACTCGTCATAACTCCTCCTTTAACTCATATAAACATCCTCATGACTTCCGTCATGCAGATACTATATACCGAGCTTTTCAAACCCGCTACTTTTCCAAAAGCTTTGCATTGTGATATTGTCCTCATGTGTATCTATTCTTAGTCCGTCTTTCTTTTGTGAAAAATCTATTATTTCTCTTACAATGCTCTTTCACTTCCATCACTTGCCACTCATGTATTATTCCATAGTCTTTACAACATGAAAATCTACGCTCATAGCTCTTTCACAGCCTTTCATAAATCATAAAGGCACAAAACATTACCTTCTCTTTCAATACATAGCATACTTTATTCTCTATATCGTACTTTACGCTTTTACTTGGATAACGCACTTCCACTGATGCGGATTGCCTGTTGCTCCTCATATATTCCCTTGCTTTTTATATACTCATAGAAACCTGTTTCATATCTGAGAATTTCGTTCTCTAATCATTCATATCTCTCCATTTAAAGGCATATTATAGACAAAGCCTATAACATGCCCTATATCTTCTATGGTCCTGCGAGCAAACCTTGATTCCAAGCTGTCCATATGGCCGAGATAATATCCATTACATCATTGCTCACAGCCACACAACCTGCTGTAGGTACACCTTTTTGATAATTTCCGTGAATCATTATTGCACCGCCAAGTGCTGTATTCCATGGAGGACATACCTTCTTATCAATAGCTGTGTAGATGGCATCCTTTTTCTTCCTGTGTAATAATTCCCTGTTCAAATCCTCTGTCGGCTGCCGCCTTATCAGGGTAAGAAAGTACCAAAAGAGATAAATGGTATGCACTCTTATCATTTCTTACACAGATATAATAATCGCCATTCAGGAGTTGTTCTGTCACCCCTGCTTTGCTTTTGTTCCGTTTGCTGAAAACTCTCCAAGGCTGCATGGCCATTTTACCTATTACCTTATTGTCGGCTATAAGTGTAGCTCCTTGCTTGTCTTGCTTACATAAATTCTTGTAGCAGGTTCACTCTGCTGCAGTGTGTAATGCCCGTGGTTACCTTTTCTTACTGTTGCGGCATATCCACTAAAAGCTCATCAAACCGATAATCATTGATAAAACAAGTAATGCCACAATGCTTTTTCTCATCTTCCTTAAAAACCCTTTCTAAAAATATATTTAATTTATAAACATTTGCGCATCCCCAAAGCTGAAAAATCTGTATTTCTCCTTTTACAGCCTCCTCATAAGCATGCAATATATTTTTCTCTTCCTGCCAATGCGCTCATAAGCATTACTAAAGTTGACTCCGGTAAAGTGGAGTTTGTAATAAGAGCATCCAAAACCTGTAAACTTATATCCGGGATATATGAAAATATCTGTCCACCCGACTTTTTCTTCCAGATGTCCGTTTTTCATCCGCTGCGCTTTCTATAGTTCTGGTACTTCATGGTTTCCCACAAATTACTCTTTACCGTTTTTCTCTTGTACTGTTAATGATGTCGGCAGCCTCTTTTGAGATTTGAAAAACTCGGAATGCATATGATGCTCATTCACATCGTTACCTTTACCGAGCCTGAAAGTACAAGCCCACATGCAGAGTAACCTCATGAGTCTGATACCTCCTACTTTTCTCAAAGCAGCTCCTTTGTAAAAATGCAAACCTGCCATGGGTGCCGCAGCAGAGCCCCTCATTCTTTTGCATATACTGTCTGATATCGGTTTATCCTTCAGCACATGCGTAATATATGGTGGAAGCGGCATGGTTCCAAGCTTATCAAGATTTCTTCAAAAATCACTTCAAACTCAAACTCGATTATTCTGTTACCTTCCTCCACAATATCACTGTGTTCCTGAAAAGTAATCCGTCTCGAAATCAATCTTCGCTCCGACCTACATCCGGTTTATAAGGCATTCCCAGGCGGTCTTTGACTTTCTCTATAAAAGAAAGTATTTCTATTGCCGCTCCGGTATCCTTTTTACACCCATAAGTCTTGCGGGTATTACCTTGGTTCTCATGTAAGTGCCAGGCAATCACCTCATTTAAATAATCTATAATATCGAAAAATGCTTATGACTGATATCTCCGCTTACTTTATCAAGTACCAAAAGCCTTGAAGAAGCTCTGTCTTCAAGCGGATCCTAGTCAATAAGTTCCTGTGTAAATCATACCAAAAATCTCTACATCCATATCAGTTTCCGCTCTTTGTCTCCGATATGGATACATTGGCTTCCTCTTTACTTGTTTCTGTATTAGCTTTCCACAGTACTTTCCTCAGCAGTTGTTTCTGAAGGTTGCTCTGAGGTTTCCACTGCAGCACTGCTCTCATTTGTAGACGCATTTTTGCACCCAAATAGAATAAAGTGTTCCAAGCTGTATATCACTTGTTACTGCTAGTTGCAGGTCTTTTCTCATCTGTGCATCAAGAGCACTAATATCTTCCGACTTGAAACCTCATCCACATACTGCCTCTCTTCAGCAGTCAACTTATCAGTCTCTACCATATAAAAAAGCGTCCTAGGTTCTTCTTTTACATATGCCCATGTAAGCATAGGTGCCTTTAGCATCAATATCATGGAACTTTACATTTCGAGACAGTAAATACCATATGAATTATCCTCATATCCTTTTGTCACATAGGTATAGTATCATCAAATGATTCGTATACCTTTGCCTCATCTGTAGTTTTGCCTGCAAATCCGCAAGTCCGTCCTCATCGCTTCTTCCAAAAACATTGTACATTCTTCTGGCATCCGCATTTTACCTTTTGCATACTGATATAGCCTTCTACAAGCTCTATAATTCCCGGAATCGGATCGCTTTTGCATACCACATGTTTTATAATCCGATAATACTTTTTCCTCTTCAGACATGGTAGACTCGGCAGACTGTAGTGGTCTCCTCAGTACTTACCTCGCTTGTATGCTGCAGCCCGTAGCAACCGCCATCATCACTGCCATCATGCCTATTCCTGTTATTATTCTTTTTATTTCTCATAAATGCCTCTTTATAATTAATTTATAACCTTTTGATTCCGGTATTATTTTATCAAAAATATTGTTACAAAAAGCACCTATCAATTTATTATAAAATGATATAATTTTGTAATATGTTGTTTGTATCAATAGCGTATTGGATAACGCATCAGACTCCGACTCTGAAGACTGTGGGTTCAGATCCCTTGATACAGTATATATATGACGATATAAGGAGAAATATGTTAAAGAATGAAGTTTTAAAAATCTTGTTATCAAAATAACATTCACGTATCCAGTCAAGATATGTTCCAGAAAGTCTAGGTGTCTCAAGGACTGCCGTATGGAAGCTATTTCCGCATTAAAAAGACGGCTGCAATATAGAATCCGTCAATAGCAAAGGCTATCTTCTTTTTGGCAAAAAGCGATATTCTAAATCAAGTGGAAATAGAGGCAAAATATAAATTCTTATAAACTCTCAATGCACCACAGATAATATATCTGGATGAGTCGACTCCACCAATAACTATGCCCGAATGATGGCAGACAAGATAAATTCCGACTTCTTGTAGTAGCTGATATGCAGAGCTTTGGGGAAAAAGGCAGAATGGGAAGAAGTTGGAGTTCACCTGCCGGAACCGGTATCTTTATGAGCCTTTGTATAAAAGCCTGAAATTGCTGTAGAAAAGGCTTATGCAGTGCCTCTTGTAAACCGCCATCTCCATTTGTGATGCTATGAAGAGCTTTTACCTATAAGCTCCACCATCAAATGAGCTGAATGATATAGTCATAAATTCAAAAGAAAATATCAGGTATACTTGCGGAAATGAGCTCCGATATAGGACGGTATAAAAATACATTATTTCAGGAATGAAGTACAAATGTTAATAATAGGAATTCCTGATGATATAAAAGATATGCATCATCTAGCTTGACAGGTATTTTAATGGACAGAGCTAAATTAATTGCAGCCGTTATGTATCATTTCTGCAGAAATATGAATATCTTTCTAAAAACCTGTGATATGAGCGGACTTAAAGAAAAATTATGAAAAAGCATTTGGCAAATATCGGTAAGAACAATGAAGATTCTTGACCTAAAAAGGTAGTTATCAAGCCGTCGCACTTGGAATTGATGAAAACAGGTGCCTTGATTGCATAAATACCAGAAAAATAAAAAGAATCATCAGCGGTGAAGTCAGCGTACGGGGACTCTATGGTTATATATAAAATGAGCAGGAAACCCTGCTTTTGTAAGCAAAAATCGTTGATATACAACTCAAGATACACACATAAAAATAACCTTGTAAAATCAAGGGTTATACTCAAGACTACTGACAGGACTCCGGACCCGTGACCTCCTCACTACCAATGAGGGTGCGCTACCACCTGTGCCACAGCAGCATCTATGTAATAGTAGCATAAACACAAATTGCTGTCAATATAAGTTTAGTACTCGGCATTTGTGAAAAAGCCACGGGCGCAACTCGTGGCTGTTCTCTTCATGATTAAATATCTTTCTCTTATTCATTTAATATACTACAAATTTATGTTTCAATATCCATGACTTTCTCCTCACATTTCTCTTTGTAAATAATAAAAATATTGGAGTACTATGTTTAATATAGCTGATAACAGAATATATATGAATGACGAAAACAGTAAAATGATTGCTAGGTTACTTTCCGTTGGATGATAACACAATGGTTATTGACCATACATTTGTGGATGTCTCTTCGCAGTCGGGGCATTGCGTTAAGCTTATGCTTGAGGTAATAGACTATGCCAAATCAAATAATAAAAAATAAAGGCTACTGTGTTCATATGCGGTAAAATGGTTGATAAAATAAAGATGAATACAAAAGACCTTTATGGGATAAATATAAGTGTTACATCACTATTTTCATTTCTGTCTTATTATTCACTTGATTTACCTTACTTACCTACTAATAGGGATTATAAATTAAGTGGGTGAACCATATGAAAATTTCAGCAAGGCGATATTCATGCGTATGATTGATTGACAGAAAATAAATCCGATGACTTTATACCATTGCGTGACATTGCCAAGACGGATATTTCAGAAAATACCTGGAAAGTATATAAGGCTTCTTGTAAACGCAAACTTGTTGTAGGACTGCGCGGTAAGGTGGCGGCTACAAACTAACCGGTTATCGAGCGATATCACTGTGGGTGAAGTGGGTGCAGAAGAAAATATATGATTGATGATGAAGATACGAAAGTAATATCGCACAAGCCAAATACCGTACTATTGATATGTGGAGTAAACTCTCAAAAATGATAAACGATTATTTTGACAACATTTCCATTGCCGATCGATAGTAGAGGATCCGGAAATGACTTTGATTTAACATATCAACTTGCATCTGATAATTTTAAACTAATAACTGTCAAAATCTTTATAGGTCTTGACAGTTTTTATTCTATCCACCTTTGCTTGGGTGGTTTTTATTTCCACCTTTCTTATCTAAAATAAGTTATATTTTTAATATAAAACTGCTAAACTATAAACAAACTATTCGTAATTTTGGGAGGAAAATGATGAAAAAGATACTAAAGCAGCTTTATTATGTTCAGTTCTGTCTTTGGGTCTCATGGCTGCTCGGCAGTAAGCCTGAGGAAAAAAACAGAAAAAAGGTGAGCTTCAGCTACCGAGACAAAAAAGGCAGCCGAAAAATCTGAGGGCTCTCAAGAGAAAGTGCTGGTTGTTTATACAGCAAGTAGAAGCACTTAACAGTGCGTGATTCAGGTTGAATGCAACCAGTATTAAAGTTGAAGTAGTTGTTGCAGGAACCGAGGGTGTTAAAGAGGCTCAGTCAGAGAAGGGAAAATCCACTTGGTGATATTTTGGGCAGCAGATCGAACAATGCTCTCTTCTTCAAAGATTGTTTGAAGATATATTGTCATCAGAAAATGATAATATGATAGAACCTAAGAATACCACAGATATTTCCACCTGCATTTGCAGATCACTACAGTTATGATTGTAAATAAAGATTTAGCCGGAATATGAAGATTGAAGGATTTGCAGATTTATTAAACCCTGAACTTAAAGGTAAGATCGCTTTCGGTGATCATATTAACTCAAGTTCAGCTTTCCAATCATTGATGGCAATGCTCTGGAATGGGAAGAATCGAATCACTCTCTGATGAGTCATTGGTATATGTTGATAAGTTCTTACAGAATTTGGACGAAAGATGTGCAACAGTTCCAGCCAGGTTTATAGGGAGTTGCAGAAGGTGAGTATTTTAGGTTTAACGGGAAGATCGCTTGCAAGCTATGTAAAGACGGAGCTCCAGTGAAGTTGTATTCCTTAAGAGGAGCTATTTTCCAGGAGAATCAGTACAGATTTTGAAAACTGCAAGCATCCGGAAAATACAAAAAATTTGTTGATTTTTTATGTTGTCTGAGCAGATTACAGTCTTATGTAGGTCAGAACTTGACCGTTAGACCATTAGAGCAGATGTAAAGTGTGGATTACATGAAGCCACAAGCAGATATAAAGTTATTGATAAATATGATGAAGGCTGGGTTGCTGAACATAGGGCTAAAGTACTACAATGTTCACAGAGCATATCAGTTCAATAGACAATTACATTTATTAAATATCGAAATTAATCGTAAAAAATAAAAAGTGGGTTGAAGAGGGCTGTTGCAGTAAGGAAAATTTTATCTCAAAAGCATAAAGCCCTTTGCCTTTTAGGAGAAAATATGAGTGTAGCAATAAATATTGAGATATGTGGTTAAAAGATTGGAAAAAGATACAATTATAAACGGACTGCTAAATATAAAAGAAGGTGAGTTTTTACTTCTTGGGTGATCAGGCTGTGGAAAGACTACTCTGTTGCAATGATTATGGTTTTAATTCCATTGAAGGCGGAGAAATCAAGCTTGATGAAAACATCAATAACCTACCAATAAAAGAAATATGGGTATGGTTTTCCAAAGATTATACATCTTCCACATATGTCGGTAAGATAATGTTGCCTTCGGTTTAAACGTATGAGAAAATGAGTAAACAGGGATTGAGGAAAAAAGTAGATGAGATACTAAAATTATTAGATTGATTCGTTTAAAGACGAATGCCTGTAAAAGCTCTCATTGGACAACAACAAAGTTGCTCTTGCCAAACAATTGTCCTTATCCGGAAGTCTGTTGATGGATGAACCTCTAAGTAATTTGGATTAGCTGGGTTGAAATGAATTAAACGTATTCAACAAATCGGAATTACAACAGTTTATGTTACGCGGTCGGGAAGAGTACTTGCAGTATCCGACAGAATAGCCGTTATGAACAGAGGTGTATGCAGCAAATAGACACACCTAGAAATTTATCAAAACCAGCAAATACATTTGTAACTTATCGGACAATCCAATATTTTGGACGGTCATGTAATGAAATCAATCGAACAGGAATCAAGATTTTGATGCATTTTGCAATGAATAATTTGTCTGAAGAATGCGCAGACATGGAAGAAGTCAGTGTTTCCATCCGTCCGAGATTTATCTTAAGCGAGATAATAAAGACGGATTAAGGGTATAATTAAGAACAGTGTCTTTTAGGAATCAACACCAACTATTTTATAGAACTGAAACGGCAAAGAATTGGAAGTAATTCAAACCTCTGATGCATTGGGAGCAATACCGGATGGCAACACCAAATGTTAAATTTACAAACTGAAAAGATTAATGTGTTTAAATGACGGTACAAAAATTGATTAAGGGTGTAATATGAACGGTATAAAAAGCTGAATATGGTGTATCCACCTTCATTATTCTGGCTTTCGCTGTTTTATTCATTATCATAGTTTGATTTTATATAAAGTGTATTTTCAGGCTCGGAGTTTAAGTTTGCATTTACCAGGTTTTCAAAAAAATATTGGAGCACATTAATCAACAGCTTTAGTAACTATCATGCTAACTTTAATATCTGCTCTTCTCAGGGTTGATGATGGCTTATTTGCTCATCGGTGTGATCGACGACAAATGCTCAGATATAATGATAGTCATGTCATATTTATCACCTCCTTTTTTCAGAGCATATGCATGGATACAGCTGCTTGGTAAAACGGCTTTATAACGAGTGATAAATAATATTTTGCCAGTGAAATTTGCAGGTATTTATGGTTTTGTTATAGTTTTGGTTTCACTGTAATCATTTCCGCTTGTATATATGTACACCTCAGGCGCTCTTAAAGCCTTGTCAACTCTTTGGTAGAGGCTGCAGAAAGCCGCTGGTTTGCAATCATAGGACAAGTGAGACTGATTGCCTTTAGTAACACCTACATTGCTTACCAAAGCTTCTTACTTGTTTTTATGCGAGTTTTTCGATTTTGACTCCAATGCTTATCGGAGAGGTTATAAACTTTCCTATTATGATTTATAGTCGGTTATGGGAAGTCAGTACAGATGATCATTTCTTAGCTGCATTGTGTGGATGGTTATCGGTAACCTTGCTTTATTTTCTTACAACGCTTTTTAGGTGCTAAATTTACTTATTCAATGACAGCACTAAAACCTATGGAAGCGATCCAAAATCAGTGGGTAAAAATATACTGGTGCCTTTGGTATATGCATAGTATTTGGCAACGTCATGCAACCTTTGTTATAACAACCGTTTTGAAAACCGGCGGTAGCGGACTTTTATACCAGCGGTTTTGCTGGAAAATTATTGTACACTATTATCAAAAATATACTCCGCTATCTCCAAAACTATCTTTTTCGGATTTATGTAGTTATAGTTGTTTGTTTGAGTATTAATTGCATACTTAGTGCAAAAAACGTTCATTTTACATCTACATGATACCTTAACTATGCTTTTATATTATACCGGGCCAGATAATTATAAGCTGTATGTATAACACTCAACGGTTATCTTTGGGCGCTTTGGACCGTATATAAGGCCAATATGGCGGGAATTCGAAGTATTCTTAAAATGTACAGATATGCAAAGGATTTTTTTAAAGTAATGAAGCTTTACAATAAGCATAAAAAAGCAGTCGGATTTCCGACTGCTTTTTAACTACAATAATTCAAATTATTAATCTACATCACTCTGATTCCGCCGCCTCTCTCCTTGGCTTCAGACCAGTACTGTCTGGGCTGTTCCTGACCATTCAAATGAGTAGGACT